>Ga0123335_1002305_pt1 | contig 28835 bp, 16 predicted proteins | sample BiotimSIPDNA_2_FD_89707 | JGI IMG/M metagenome (GOLD analysis project Ga0123335, IMG submission 89707) | Anaerobic biogas reactor microbial communites from Washington, USA - Biogas_R2 time_0 SIP DNA | ecosystem: Engineered > Bioreactor > Anaerobic > Unclassified | place: Washington, USA... | reverse complement strand
GGCTGCGGATGCGGTTGCAGGTGACTCTTCAGTCTAACTAACTGAAAATTAACGTTAAATTGGTCGGGCTGCAACTTTGCCCTCGGCATCCCTTCCGGCGTCGGCTCCCAGATCGCGGGCGGGGTGAAAAATGTGAAAAATGTTAGCAACTTAAATTCATAAAGGCCGACAAAGGGGCAGGAAATTAAGAAGTCTAACTAGGGGCTGGTCATGATCATCCATTTCAAAAAGATCGCTCTGTCGTCCTCAGTTTTTTCACTATCATTTCAAAAATTTAAAAGAAAATTCCATTGTAATATTTTTTTGAGTGGGCATCCTGCGCGCGCTTCGCTTATGCGACATGCGCTTTGATTTTTTAATTGTTCCCTGAGGGGATCTCATCAAAGGGAGGTTGGAGAGATGGTTGGAGCGATTACTGGCGGATGGCGCTTAATGTCAGGTATGAATTTTCAAACTCTGAGCAGTTTTCACAATCCGCTACAGGCCTATACGTATAATCCGGGCAAGGGGCTTTACCTCCCTCGCGAGATCAGGGATCCATTTCTCGCTCAGCCAGGCATGTCTCCGATCATGTCCGCATTTATGAGCGACCAAGGCATTCGGACGACTTCGGACTTTGATCCGCACACCGTGCGGGTGACGGATGCTGGGAAGAATGTGCTATTCGATCCTCTTGAAGCAAGGTATGTATCCGATAGTGGTCGCACTGTTTCGCGAGAATCCCTCAAACATTCGGATGATGATCCGTACGCCACGTGGGTGACGGATGCCATGGGGAAGGTGTCATCCGATCCTGACGCCGCTGGGGAGGAGTTCAAGCGGATACGTATCAATATGGAGACCAATGACCGAGGAGTCGGCGGCGCTTTATATGGGATGGCCTCCTTTGGCGAGGCGATATGGGGACAAGTCGATGAAGGGACTTTCGCGGCATTAAGAAATGTGAGGCTGGCGGCCGATGAAGAAAAAGACGAAACTACCCTCGCCAGAGAGCTTCTGATCCGCTCAGTTGCAAGCGCTAAAGTCGGCAATGATGAAGCCGCGCTTAACACGTTGCGGTTTGCAGTGGATAGTGAGGAGATGAAAAGTTCCGTTCCGCTGCAAATAACGAGTATGGTCATGTACGCCAACGTTCTCGTCAACCAAGGTTTTAAATACACCGGCGCGAAGAGAAACGAGGCACTGGAGTATCTCGGGGAGTTGATGAATGAAACGATTCCGGAGACTATACGGGAGGCAAAAGATGATTCATACGTCGCCGAGACGATGGAGTCCACGCTTCCGGATCTCTATGTTTATATAGCTGATTACTTTCTCGCACAGCACAGGCCGCTGGACGCGATGAACATCATCAATACCCTGAAAGAATATTATCCGGAACACCCGAAGACGCTGGCTCTTTTTGAGAACCCTTCCCCTGTGACGGGAGATGGCCCGAGCACGAAGGTAAGAACTCCGTTGCAGAACTTGATTGCAAGCCAGACTAGAGATCCCGAGGAGTCAGACCAGTCCTTCAATCACATTATTGCGGGCGCAGCAGAATTTTTGAGGACCTCCTCATTTGAAAACAACGTGGCTTATTGGAAGTCCGCGCTTTGCGGTGCCATACCGGCGTCGATAGCTGGCGCTGTGTACGGTTTCTTTTCAAATGGTTCGTTTTCCGCCGCCCTCATGGGCGCGGGACTGGGCGCTACGCTTTCCGTTGCCGCTTCAAAGATAAAGCGTGGAGCGACTTCTGAAGAGACGAGGCAGGCCTTCATTACCGGATACTCCGACACCAATCTCGGCCAGGTTGCATTTTCTGAAACGATGAAGCTTCTTGCCACCTATGCGTTTTTTGGTGGTGCGCTTCCCCTGCTTAATTTTATGCCGGATTTTACCTTGGCAGCCAGCGGAAATTTTACGGGTCAGCTGTACGGGCCGGGCAGCGTCTTGTCGTATTTTGTGAGCTCTGCGACGGAAAGGATGAATCAGCTTGTCACCTCGATTTCGGATACCAACTTTACCGACGGCTTCATGAATTTTTGGGATGGATGGAGAGCTACCAGCCCGTTCGCACAGGCGTTGCATAATGGCCTGACGCTTCCATTTCGACCATCCACGGATATAGTGGAGATGCTTTTTCAGCGTTACTCGACCTGGGACAAGGCCGTTGAATTCTACAAGACACTTCCATCTGATGGATTGGCTGGCGCAGCTATCTCGGCGGCGTCGGCGGCGCTTGCTTCCTACGTGGGAGCGTCTGGCCTATATGCCATTTTCAGTATGAATCCTACCCTTGCCGCCTTCATGAAGGACAAGCTGCCAAAGAACATAGACAGAAAACTTTTCCTAGGAGCCTATCTTGGGACCGTTGCGGGCATGGTCGCCTCGGGTTTTAATCCTCTTTCCGCATCCATTTTCACTCTGTTTTGTTATGCGGTTCAGTACCGCCATCACGTTCAGAGCGGGGGCGACTGGAGGATATACAAAAAGGATGTTTTTAGGGGCCTGGATCTTTCAAAATTTATGAGGGCAGGTGCAATTCAGCTCTTATATATCGGACCCGGGAATGCGATAAAGCCGAATATCCCCAAGATCGACTGGATGGCCTCCACTTTCCCCGAGATAACGAATTACCTCTTGGCAAACGTCGAGGCGCATATGGGGATGGTCCCGTTTCTCGCGGCGCTAGGCGTTTTCCACGCGGCGTTTACTGGTCTCAACATCCGGCAGACCCTCCTGGCGAAATATGCAAAGGCATATACCTACGAGATCCCGGCAAACGTTTTGAAATTGAGCTTGGGATGGACATCGCTCGCCGGCAACGTCGCAGGAACGGCGATAAAGGAGTTTGGGATCGGGGCGAGCGTCACAGCGAGCTTCAGGGAGGCAGGAAATTCTCCGATTCAGCTGGATGCTGTTATGGGCAACCTGAAGAAGATAGGTCTGGAGCGTAAAAATTTGGAGGCCGCAGTGCCTGAAGGGCTCGCCTCGCCATTCGTCAAACTGTATGAACGGATGGCAGCCGAAGCCCTTGAAACGGAGAGGCAAGGAACCCTTGCGGCAAGATCAGGCGACGGAGCCAGATTCTTAAAGGATAACTATGCGATGCTTCCATTTCAGGAAAAGCTGATCAAGCTTACATCAAATTATTATGTAAGGTCCGATAGGTCGCCTTTCATACCTCCTCGTCCTGCCTCCAGTGAATACAACGATGTCGTCTTTAGGGCGCTGGTTACCACCGAGACTCCTGGCGAAGTGGTTGACGAATATCTTTCGAGATTGCGCATCATTCTTACGGACTTGGATCCGGCGCTCGCCGATGTGCGCCACAACCTTTTGGTCGCTACAATTTGTGCTGTAGCAGGAGCGGCACATGGCGACAGGATAAAAGGCTTTTTGGATAGCGAAGATGTCTGGTTGGTCATGCAGAGCTATGGACTCATTGCTCTCTACGAGAAGGTTGCTGAAAAACGGGGAACGTATGACAGTGAGGCATGGAAGGCTTTGAGAATATTGCCAGGCAGTTCGAGGGGATTTATCGCCAAGCATTTCAGAAAACCGGTGCTTTCTCAGGAAGATAAATTCTATAATGCCGCTACAGTGCCAGGGAGGAGTTTCCCGTTCAGCGGCGTCGTCACTGGCAATTCGGTGGTTCAAAACGGGTCGCCACTCTTTGCTTTCTTGCTTTCCGCCATACAGGGGGATCCCGCATTTGAAACCAAGGCCGATCCCACGTTTTTCAAAGGCACGCTGTACAAAATTTTGATGGGGAATCCTGCCAAAGCTGAAATGGGCATGGAACAGTACAGAGTTGAATATCTGTTACCCCTGCTTTCAGGGGTATTGAACTCTGCCTCGAAGCTGAACGATTCCAGATTTGACATACGCCATAATCTGTTGACGACTATATGGCTGGCTTCGAATGGCCCTCATTCTGAACTTCTAAAAAAGTGGATTGAGGAACACAAGCATCTGTACAATGCCCACGGCATCTACGGGGAACCGAAGATAGGCTCCAAGGTAGTCGCCCTGCCAAGGAGCCGGAGCTTGAAGGAAAGGCGGCTTATCAATGCCCTATTTAAGCAGTACCTCGTCAATTCGACAAATTCAGCGGACGGCAAGGTGCGGTACAATATGCCTCCAAAGGCTGGGCCTATGAGGTGGAGCAGCCTCGAGTCTCTCAAATAATCTACGGAGCGATGTCGCCGTTGTTCTATAGGAGAGGCGTTTCGGGGCGGCGTATTTGACAAATCAATCGGTTTTCAAGAGGCAGGCGGTCGATTGGCCGGCCTGCCTTTTTATGCCTTTCATGGGTTGCTAAGCATCTCCGCTTCTGTTAGCCTCCACGAAATTTTTCGAGAGTTTAAAAGGGAGATACGAAATGTCTAAGGCGCTTTCCAAGGAGTTTATACGCAGGAGAAGAATCAACTGGCTTTCATTGGCCTTTCTTTACGGTTCCTTTTACGCCTTGAGGTACAACCTGTCGCTGGCAAACAAATCGATCTGCGACGAGTACGGGTTTAGCAACGCCCAGTTCGGCCTTATTATCACGGCGACCTACGTGGCATACGCCATAGGACAGTTTGTGAATGGCCCGATCGTGGATCGCTTCGGCGGCAAGAAGATGATGCTCTTCGGCGCAGCCGGAACGATAATAGCCAACATCCTTTTCGGCATAAGCGCGTACACCGGCGTGCTGAACCTGTTCGTCGCTGTTTGGGTGTTAAATGGTTATATGCAGGCATACGGTTCTCCCGGAAATTTGAAGGTCAACGGAAGCTGGTTCGATACCAAAGAGCGCGGCCTCTTCGCTGGAATTTTTACCGCTGTCGTTTACTGCGGAAGACTTGCCATCATGATATTCGGGCCCCTCATCATAGCCAAATATCATTGGAAATGGGTCTTCATAGCGCCGGCGCTCGTAACAGTTCTAGTCTCTCTAGTCGTCTTGTTTTTTGTGAAGGAGACGCCTAAAGAGGCCGGCTTCGACGATATTGATTTTGCTCAGAGCAAGGTAGAAGAGGGGTCGCACGTAGGCTTTCTCACTTCTCTCAAGATAGTTCTTTCCAATAAATATATGTGGATAATGGGTTTCGCATATCTTTCGACGGGGGTCGTCAGAAATGGGCTCGAGCAGTGGTTTCCGAAATACCTGCAGGAAGTTCACAATATCATGCCGGGCTCCGTAAAATTTGGCGCGCAGGCGGTGCTGATGCCGATAGCCGCACTCTCTGGTGCGATAGTGGCCGGCTGGATTTCAGACAGGCTTTTTGCTGCCAGAAGAGGTCCGATAGTTGCGATCATGTATTTCGCGCAGGCGATTTTACTTTTGCTTTTCATCTTCGCAATAAATCCGCTTTGGTGTGGCATCCTTCTCATAATACTTTCATTCATGTTCAGTGGGCCGCATTCGATCGTAGGCAGCGCCGTGGCGATGGACTTCGGCGGCAGGGAGGCTACCGCTACCGCGCACGGCTTCGTCGATGCCATGCAGTACGTTGGCGCATCGCTCGTCGGCGTAGTCATGGGAAAGATAATAGATATTTTCGGTTGGAAGGGCTGGGGTCCGAGCCTCATAGCCTTCGCGGTTATGGGAGGACTCCTCATGTGCCTCGTATGGAACGTAAAGGGCGATCAAGTTGCCTGTAAAACAAGGGGAAAAAACTAAGCAACTTCCTGCGTTACAAAGCGATAAATCTGCGGGAATTGAGTTTGAGCATTGCTCGTGTGTTGTCGGTCCATCTTAAACAAAGGATGTTAGCATGAACAGGCAGATCACGAAGGAAGGTATCTTAGACTCATTTGCTTACAGAACGTATAAAGAAATTTTTGAGAGGAACGGTGTCCAAACTATAGATCCATACAGCTTCGATTCTTTTTCCAACGAGCTTTCAAATCATCCCCCGATATTTATGATTCAGACTCAAGGGCATATGCCTAGAGTCAACTACATGGGCGCGAACAGCTCGCTAAGTCCTGCCGAGCGAGGTTGGGTTTCCTCAGGTACAGATACGGGAGGGCAAACCTTTTATGTGCTGGACGAGGCTATGGCGCTTGCGAAACTTGGGCACAGTATAGTGATCATAGCGCAGAGGTTCGACGACGGTCCTGCGTATCTCAATTGGTTCCAGCATAAAAGCGGCGGGAAGGTGGAGATAGTGAGGGTGCCGGCCGGTGGCATACAGGCGGGGGATCACGGAAAGCCTGTAAAAAGCCGGTATGAATTTGTCAGGAAAGAAGATCTGTATCCCAATCTGTATGGGACATCTGTCGATGTTTCAGCAATAGCCCTCCTCAGAGGGGCGTACGGTTTCATAGGAGGGTATGCCGACGGTGGGGTTGTAGCGGTTGCAGCGGGCCAGGCGCTTGGAAGACCGTCCATTTTCATTGCTCACTCGATGGGGCTGAGAAAACTTTCTCTTTCCGGAAGAGATGTAAGAGATCCGAATTCTTACTACGAATCAAAATTGTGGTTCGGTCCGAGGCTTCACGCGGAAAGGGCTTCGTTTTTAGGCGCCGATTTCGTGGTTGCCAACACTCCAGATGAAAACCGTGCTTACGCCGAGCTGTACGGAATAGATGTGCCGAATTCGCGGATGCTTCCTCCGGGCGTGAATCGAGCATTTTTCATAGACGAGTGTGATGAGCACGAGTGCTATCGCACGGCCGCGGCGCAGAAGGTCTCTGCGCACGATCTCAAAAGAGACAGATATTTCATGAGCTGGGGAAGGATTGCCCACGATAAAAATCTCGCAGGCCAAGTTCGAATACTCGGCGAACTCAAGGGAATGTATCCAGAAGAATATAAAGATGTGAAGCTCCTAATGATAGGTGGGAATCCTGAGAATCCAACTGAAGAGGAAAGGGCCGAGATTCAGAAGGTGTGCGATGTGGCGGGTGAGTACGGGCTTGAAGTCAGCGCGAAAGGCGATATCGTCAGAATAGGAAATCTCGATTCCAGCGTCATAGCGCTTCTAGCTAAGGATGCCATCGCCTATCTCGGAACGCAATTTCATGAGCCGTTTGGAATGGCCCCCGCCGAGATGCTTGCTGTCGGAGGAAAAGGATTCGTCGTTGTGCCTGAGGTATCTGGGTTTGCCAAGTGGATTAGAGCAAACGGCTTAGGTGATTCGGTTTCTATAATCGATCTCGGAACTAAAAGCGCCTCGCAGCAATTCGATATCGAGGCTTACAAAATAGCTGCGGAGAAGATCCATTTGTTTAGGAAGCACCCCGATCTGAAAAAACGAATCGAAAGGGGCGCCAAATTCGCCGATGAGAATCTTAGATGGGAGAGGTTGGCTAGGACGAAGCTAGGCGTACTCCAAGATAGCGCGAAGGAGAAGGCTTTCAGGCCGAGCCTTTATCTGGCTATGCCTGCATGGTACAGGAGCCCACATACCATAGTGGATGTCGCCACAGGGAACTTCCCGCGCATGCCATCGACTTCCGACCAGTCTCTTGCGTGGATGAGCGAAGTTGTCAAAGATATAGGTGGTCAGGTTGCAGGCTGGCTAATCAAAAACCCCTCAGCTTCGAGGAAGCTGATTACAGTTGATGGAGAGAACTCCGAGATTTTTGCCGATTTGCTGGCTGCTTCAATAGATTCGCCGACCTCCCGTGTTCAAAGAGTTGCAAGTGAGGTGTTGGGGAATGTCCCGCAAGAACTTATCAGGAGAACAATGCACTCTTCCAGATTCCATGACAGCGATTTTGCGGTTTATGGAGGAGGCAAAGTCTTCCTCGAAGAAAACGCTAGGGTGTTCGTTACCAACCGTCCTAACTTAGTCGGGGATCTTCACATCGCCCTTGGGGCAAACGCGCTGAACGCTGCGACAGCCAACATAGTCGTAAGCGGACAGACATGGTATATGAATACAGCTATGCCTTGCTTTATGGCACTTGCTTCCAGAATGCCAGTGCTTCACTGATGTGAATGGCTATTCCATACACGTTTCGTCTTGCCTAAAAGCGGTGCGTCAATATACTCCACAGAATGTAGTTGTATTCCGTTGAATGGAGATCTTTCATGACGGTCAAAAATAAGGTTCAGCTCATAACGTATCCGGATTCGCTCGGCGGGGATCTGAGGACCCTCAACAGAGTTATGTTGGATTTTTTTCCAGATCTTTTCCAGGGCGGCGTGCACATACTTCCCCCTTTTCCATCCTCAGGGGACAGGGGTTTCGCTCCGCTGAGCTATTTTGAAATCGATCCAAAATTTGGATCATGGGATGAGATACGCGCGATTTCGTCTCATGCGGACGTTCTTCTCGATCTAATGGTCAACCATGTATCGAAAGAGTCTCCATACTTTCAGGATTTTTTGAAGCACGGAAGGTCTTCGCAATATGCAGACATGTTTCTCACTATCGACAAGATATGGGAGGATTCCGTCCCAAAAGAGGAAGACATAGCCAAGATATTTTTGAGAAGGAAAGTCCCTTATTCAGAATTTGTTATTTCTGATACGGGCAAAACGGAGACGGTTTGGACTACCTTTGGGAAACAGAATCCCTCCGAGCAGATAGATGTGGATTTGAGTTCTGATACTGTAAAAAAACTTTTTGTCGATGTCCTTGAAAAGTTCAGCAAGAACGGAGTGAGGATAGTGAGGCTGGATTCCATAGGTTATATCATAAAGAAGATGGGCACGAGTTGCTTTTTCGTCGAACCTGAAATTTACAGTTTCATCGACTGGATAAACGGGGTTGCATCTTCTTTAGGTCTGGAACTCCTCCCTGAGGTGCACGCCCACCACTCGATTCAATTTAAACTCTCCAATCATGGATGCTGGATATACGATTTTATACTCCCCTATTTGGTGTTGGATGCCATGGTGAACAGATATTCGCGTAAGCTCGCCGAATATCTTGGGAGCCGACCTAAGAGGCAGTTTACGATGCTTGACTGTCATGATGGCATACCGGTCAAACCCGACATGGACGGTCTTGTTAAAACCGACGATGCCAGAAAGCTGGTAGAACATTGCATGAAGATGGGGGCCAATCTCAGCCTTATATTTTCAGATAAGCACAAGGACCCCGACGGATTTGATGTCCATCAAATAAGATGCACCTATTACTCGGCGCTTGGCTGCGACGATGATGCATACATAGCGGCAAGGGCCATTCAGCTTTTTACACCCGGGATTCCCCAGATCTACTACGTTGGTCTTCTGGCGGGAGAGAATGACTACGAGGGGGTCGAGGCTTCAAAGGAAGGAAGGGAAATCAACAGGCACAACTTTACTATCGATGAGATATCGCAGTGCATGGGCAAACCCGTCGTTCAGAGACTGATCAAACTGATCAGGTTCAGAAATGAACATCCAGCCTTTGAAGGTAAATTTTCCGTCTTCTCTCCTTCGGAAAAGGAAATAAAACTTTCATGGAATAATGGGGGCGATTTTTGCTCGGTGCTTGTCAATATGTCCGACTATAGTTCGCAGGTGGAGTGTTCATCAGTGGGTTCGATCAAGAAAAGTTTCAAGGCATAAAAAATCGGGGATATGTGTTGGATATATCCCCGAATCTATCTAGGTCTGTTGCCCACCGTTATTTTATCTTCTTGATGTGAGGCGATCGCTTATTCCAAGTCATCGCGAATAGTATGGAGCCAAGAAATGCCGCCCCGGCAAAGAAATATATGCCTCCGGCCCATCCGTACTTGTCAACGAGAAGCCCGGTTCCAAGTCCTGAAATAGCGGCTCCGATATATCCGAAAGCGCCGGTAACTCCGGCCGCCGTAGAGGCGGCTTGTTTACAAGCGAAGTCCGTAGCTGCAACCGGGACGAGAAGCTGTGGACCATAGACGAGAATGCCGGCTGCTATCAGAAGAGCTGTATCGATCATCGGTCTGCCCGGAGGGAGTATCCAGAGCAACGATACGACGACTCCGAGGAGAATCATCGAGATCGTTGCGAGGGGCCCTCGCCTTCCTCTGAAAATTTTGTCAGAGACCCATCCAGCCCCGATTGCGCCGAGCATCCCTGCCAGCTCGAATGCCGCTGTTTTGAATCCGGCGCCAACTAGGCCCGACCCTCTCGCTTCGGTGAGGAATGTGGGAGCCCAGTCCATTATGCCAACCCGGACCACGTAGACGAATATGTTGGCGGTGGCGACGATCCATAGAAGTCTGTTTCGGAATATGTGGTCCTTCATTATCACCATGAAGGGTTTTGTGTCTCCGGCATCTGGGTCCGCTTCGGTGGTTTCCCCGCGGTGTTTTTCTATCGGAGGAAGGCCGACGGATTGCGGGGTGTCACGAAGCCGGTTGATCAGCCAGAAAGATGTTAAAATCGCTATCGCTGCCGGAATGTAGAAGGAGAATCTCCATCCATAACGGGGTATGAGCCATCCGGCGAAGACCATTATTCCGGCTCCGCCTATCTGATGCGCCGTGCTCTGTATCCCCCATATGGTTCCGAGTTCAGTAGGGCTGAACCATCTTGTGAGAAGTCTTACGCTGGCGGGCATGCCGAGAGACTGCACCCAAGCGTTTAACAGCCAGAAAAATCCAAAGGCCATTATTCCGCTGCTCATTCCAAAAAAGAAATTGATTACGCCGGAAAGCAGAAGTCCGAATGCCATCAGATATCTGGCGTTGGTGTAGTCGCCAAGGACGCCGTTTACGAATTTACCGATTCCGTAAAGTATCGCAAAGAGAGTCAGTATAGCTCCAAAATCGGTCTTTGTGTAACCGAGTTCCTGAAGCATGACAGGCATGGCCATCGAGAAATTTTTTCTCACAAAATAGTAGATGGCGTAACCGACGACCATACCGTATAGGTTGCGAGTTCTAAAATGCTTGTAGAGCCTCTTTCTTTCCTCCGGATCCTCTATTTGAGGGATATAGGGGGCTGGCTTTATGAGGGAGATTAAGCTTGCCATCTAGGGCCTCCGTTTGGAATGTAAGCGCGCGTTTTTTATCCAAAAATAAAGATTCGGAATACTATCCTTCGAACTTCGGAAAGCAAGCAATTATTTTCCGCATCTGCTTAGTTGCAGGCTCTAATTTCCGACCTTGTAGTCTCCTCCATTTGCTCGGCCACTGCACTCTTGGTGCGGTTGCAGCGGTATATGGGTGTAAAACGCCGATTTTGCGGCCTTTACTGTTGCCTAAGAGGACGAAAAGGAAAAAGGTAGCAACTTTTCCCTGCCATGGTCGAAAAAGCTGGCGGAAATAGGTTTTAGGCCAATATTTAACTAACGCCGAGGATTTGATGCGCGCTTCTGCACCGTTTTTTTCGTCGATCTTTCCGATGGCAAGCAGTTTTTCTGCCAATACCTATGCCTCCCCCGTATCTTCACCATTTCTTGCTTATGATCTTTTGAATGATCCGGCGATCAATGCTGCGCGCCCCTCCTTTTTGACCTCTCCGATAGCAAGGGCGAATGTCGTTTCATCTATACATGGTGAAATAGATACTCTGAATCTTTATCTGTCGGAAGCCTACAAGGCTCATTCCTCTCTTGATCCGGAGGCGGCGCGAAGCTGTTTCAAAAAGGCCAGTGCTATTTTGGAATCCCGATTTGAGCCCTCCGCAGGTTATGAGGTTCGCATACTGGATGTAATAGATGACGGCAGGAGACTTCATCGTGAGGCCGTCTTCGGAGCGGCGGCCTATGTTACTCCCAATGATGCCGTGGAAACCCTCAAGTCGTTAAATGGCATCATAGCTGATTTAAGCAAGGAATCTTCGGATGCCTCTGGCGTTGACCTGGTCAGGGCTAATTTGCTCAAGGCTTTTGCTTTGATGAAACACACATCTGCCTTCACTATCCAAAGGTCCGAACGCTACGAATCGGTGGAGAGATTGATCGGCGAGGTTCTAGAAAATCCCGCTTCTCAAGAAGATGACAATATCGTTTTTTCAGCCAGAGCCCTTTTATTGGAGTCCTTGGCAAGGCAGACTGAGAGAGCTCATCACAGGAGAGATTTCAAGGCGAGAAAAGTTCTGCTCGGGAAAATGATGGCCGCGGCCGACGATCTTGCGAAGATGGGGGTCGAGCTCTCTTCCGGCCATGTCGATATAGCCGCTAGGTACGAGGAGCGCATCATCTCTCTGCTCATCGGTATGAAGACTTGGGCGCTGGGGTTGGACAGAGCTAGGCGTTTTACCGAAAATGGAATCTACGCCACAACGGATTCCTCGCGTTCCGTGCTCTCCATGCCGGAGCTTTCGCCATATATTGAGGACGGAAGAATTCTCAGCAGGGAGGAGTTGAAAGCCAGGTCCCCTTTTCTCAAGGGGCTCATCGCCAGGATAAAAGCGGCTCTTGCCAATGCGCATTCCGAGAGCCTTTCACAGAGTGTAATGATTGGAGGAGTTGCGGCTGCCGCTACGATGGCGGCGGATTTTATGTTTGATGGAAGGATAGAGTCGGCTGTCGTCCCCGCAATGATTGCCGGGGGAGCCTCCCTTTTCAATAAGTTGAGAAATGGGTGGAACACCGATGAGGCGCTCTCCGCCGCTTCGATAGGGCTTTATGAGAGAAGCATGAAAGAGTCCATCAGCGATGTCGCCGGTCTTGCCTTGAAAGGCGGCCTCGAAATAGGCGCGTGGCTTGCCCCGACCTCCCTCGCTCAAATTTTGCCCGAGGCCTCATTGCTCACCACGACTATACTGGGCAGGGCATTTCAGATGTACGGCAGTTTCTTTTCCGGCGCTGCAAGGGGAGCCATGGCGCTATATGATCCTGCGACATATTCGAACATCGCGGGCAGTTTTGATTCATCCCTTTCAATCGGAGATGCCGTCTCTTTCCTACTGAAGGCTTATGAAGCGGGGGCTGCCACCCAGTACCTCGGATATCTTTTATTTCCCAAACGAAGGCGCTTTTTGGCCAAGACGGCAAAATTTTTCATCCCAGGGGCTGTTATCTTGGGAGCTGATCTCGGTATGGCGATATCAGGCAATGACGATTTCTGGGACAGGTTCATAAGGGGTTCGATATCCATTGCTGAAGGGACATCGATGCTTATGGCCGCTGGCGTCATAGCCCTCGCGAGGACTAAATCCTTTAAAGATTCCATTTCGTCCATGGTCAGCGGGCTAAAAAGGGCGGATCACAATGCGCTGGTTGCAATAGCTCTCACCGTCGGGGTTTCATCCGCGATGGGCGGTGTTATGACAAAGGGGTTGCCCAAACCCGACAATATGGCCCTCATCGCCATCAAGGGAGCTGCCGTCACGCTGGGACTCTTGCCGATCACGATACTTATCAGCGGAGTAATGAAAAGGAATGTGGAGCTTTTCGACAACATAAAAGAGGGATGGGATGATTCGAAGGGGACCGGATTTTTCAATCGCCTTGTCCAGTCGGCGATCGGCGGAGTGAATTCATTCTGGACTCCGTATGTATTCAATCGGGTCGGGAGATCCCCGACTCTGGACGTTCCGAGCGCCGCTCTCAGGACCTATATAGGTTGGGATACAAATGTAGGATACTCTTCATTTGTTGGGGTAAATTTTGTCTTTACGAATCCGGCCGCAACGATGGTTTTTCCCGAGACCGGCGGTGTCGAATGGGAGAGGGCGGCATTCGTAGAGATGTTGGAGCATGGACGTCATGACGAAGTGATAGACCATTGGATAAAGGCCTCACAGCGAATGCCGCTCAGCCATTTTTTCAGGCCGCATAATCTTTCAGATAAATTTTTCCCGCTGACGGCCGTAAGAAGAATAGTGAGACCTCCGATTTTTCCGTTGATGCCGCAGGCCCATTATTTTGGGGCGCTTGAGCAGCTGCTGGAGGGCGGTTATCTCAACTCGCTTGGAAAGTCAGAAATGAAGACGATGTTTGAAGCGATATTGCAGTTCGCCGACGCAGCTTTTGCACCGGCGTCCGATATCGACGAAGAAGCGAAAAAAGCGATGCACCAGGATGTTTTGAGGCCGCTTATCCAGACCCTGTACATGGCGAGGCAGAACGAGGCAAATGGCGAAGCTATTTCGGAATTCTTTGCCGAGAATTCATGGCTCATGGACATGCTTGCGATAGATGGCAACTCCACTCCTGCTCCTGGAGGAAGGTATAGAAGGCAGCGCAGGTCTTTTGTAAGAAAAGTAGTGAAGATGAACGGTGCGCGATACGATGAGCATGTCAGGGAGCACTCTGCCAGAAAGAGGGCTCCCCTCCTTGGCCCCGACGCTTTCAGCCTCTAGAATAAGGTTCGACTATGTAGTTTACTCCTTCATGCTCAATAGCTGCACGACTCTCTGCGGGTTTTGTCTTTGACTCCGAGCTTATCCTGTGGAGCAGAAAGCCTCCTGAAATTACGGCTATGACGCCAAGCGCCGTTGCGAGTTCATACTTCGCCAGAAGAAAGCCGCCTATGGCGAAATTGAAAGTGGCGAAGAACAAGATGCCAACGAGAGTATTGACTATCGCTCTTGCTGCAAACCCGCCGGATTTTATGCCGTACTTTTTGTAAATATAATTCCATCCCGGCGATCCGGGCTGAATCTTTTCAACGAATGCCACGAGAACTTTCTCATCCACGGGTTTGGTCAAGAAGGTAACAGTCAGCCATACTACTGCCGAAAGAACGACGTTTATTATTATCTTGTAGCCGAATCCCATATCTGGGTGGAAGATCGAAATGTATATAGCGATTATTCCGGATGAGATCATGCCTGAAAATTCAGACCAGGCGTTGATGCGCCACCAGAACCAGCGTAGCACCCAGGTGACTCCTGCGCCGCTGGCAAAGGATATTATGAACTTCCATGAATCGCCGACCGATTTCATGTTGAGCGAAATCAGAATAGCTATGCCGAGGCTGAGTACAGTAGCGACTCTAGACATTCCGACGTAATGTTTTTCCGAGGCGTTTTTCACGAGAAAGCGGCGGTAGATGTCGTTGATCATATACGATCCGCCGAGGTTGATGTGGGTGGATATCGTTGACATGAATGCCGCGATCAGGGAGACAAGCATGATCCCCAGGATGCCGTGCGGCAGCCATTTCGCCATCATCCAGACGTAGGTCATTTCCGGGTCGGCTATGTCACGGCCGTAAATTGTCAGGGCGCAGAGCGCTACTATGATCCATGGCCAGGTTTGAATCGCATAATTCATCACCGTGAAAAAGAACGTGGCGAGCGTAGCGTGCTTTTCATTTTTTGCAGCGGACATGCGCTGGATATGTTTTCCTCCGCCGTCGGAATATTTCTGCGACCACCACTGTACGAGGATATAGACGAGAAAGGCGCTCATCGGAACGCCCTTGAATATCTGGGAGGTCGAATCCCAGCTCGGCACGAAGGAGAGTGCTCCGCTGTTTTCGCCGAACATGCTGTTGATCGTGGCAACGAGCTGTTCGGTTCCGCCGGCCCCCTTGAGCGAATAGTACATAAGGGCGAATGATCCTAAGAGACAAAAACCGTACTGGATGAAATCGGTGAGGATCACTCCGTATAGTCCCGAGGCTAGGGAATATACAGTCACAGCTACCGCAGACCCTACGACTATCCAGAACGGATCTATATTGGTGAAACCTCTGAGGACCTTGAATACCGCCAAGAATACCCATCCCATCACGAAGCAGTTGACGAGAATCCCGAAATAGCATCCCTTGAATACCCGCAGCGCTGCTGCCGGTTTTCCGCTATATCTTCTTTCCACGATCTCCGCGTCGGTCATCACCTGTGCCTTCCTCCACATCTTGGCGAAGAAAAATGTGGCAACCATTCCGGATATCGCCGATGACCAGAAAAACCATACTCCTCCGACGCCTTCTGTGAATACGTATTTTGTGATAGCGAGAGGGGTATCTATTGAAAAATTTGTTGCAGCCATCGATGCGCCGATAAGCCACCACGGCATGCTTCTACCGGTGAGGAAGAATTGATCCACATCCTTCGATGCGCGCTTTGTATAGTAAAACCCGAGCACTATACATACGACGGTGTAAATCGCCATAATCCAGTAGTCGATTGCTGCTAGAACTCTCATTTTGCCTCCGTGGATTTATTCAATAGATTTATTTCAGCGCCGCAGCTGCCCTGGCTATCTTTGCGAGCCTCGCATTTACTAGGCGTAGCTGGCTTATCAGTTCGAGATGTATCGTGCTCGTCTCATGGCTTTCAGCGCGCATCTCGTTCAACCTCATCAGATGTGAATGTCTGAGATCGCGTTCTATGTCGTCCATGTAACGTTCGTGGCGCTGTATCTTCCTGAAGATATCCTCGTCGGGGTGAACCATCATTGCCATCGTCAGATCGAAATTTTCACTTATCAGAGAAAACAGCTTTTCGAGTTCTGCCCATCCTTCTTCTGAAAAACGAACCATCTTTTTTCGCTTTTTGAACGACAGCGCGACTATGTCCTTTGAAACAATGTCGCCTATCGCCTCTATTTCGTCCCCGATGCTCAGAAGCGACATCTGCGTCTGCGACTGATTTTCTGTCAGGCTTTTCTGTGATATTTTGGCTATGTAAAATCTTATGGCCTTTTCGAGAACATCAATCCTGTCGTCGTCATTTTCAATGCTCTCGACGATTCCCTGGTGATCGACGTTCGTATGAAATATTTTTAGCGAGAGTTTGAACATCATCCTTGCGATCTGCGCGATGCGCATCGTTTCGCTCTTTGCCTGCGCGAAGGCCAATGCAGGGGTCTCCAGCGCCGCTTCATCGATGTACTTAGGTTTGAATCTCTTTTCTCCTATATCGCGGTAGGGGATGAGCTTTTGGATCATCCAGACGAATGGCCCTGCGAGTGGCATGAATAGTATTGCGAGAAAAGCGTTGAACGTTATGTGGGTGAGGGCGATTTTGCCGGACGCTGCGAGCGCAGGCAGGATGCTCTGATTGGTTATTACATGATCGATCCTATCTATGAGAGCGGCGAACTGGTCCAGAAACGGGAATACTATCGCTACGCCCATGAGTTTTACCATCACGTGCGCAAGGGCCACCTGCCTGCCGCGTATTCCCATTCCAAAGCACGAGAGTCCCGCAGTCACGCACGTTCCGATGTTCGCGCCCAGCACGATCGGGATGGATGTTTCGAATGTCAGGACTCCTGAATACGAGAGCGCTATCGCAAGCCCTATCGTCGCAGCCGAAGAATGTATCAACCCGCTGAATATCGTTGCGAATATTATGTTCCAGAACGGGTTTTTCGCCAGAAACTGGAATATCGTGATTGCCGCTTCGCTTTCCCTGAGAGGGGTGGCAGCTGATGTCATCAGGCCCATTCCAAAGAAGATCATTCCGAAGCCGAGGATTATCGCGCCGACGTATTTCACCATCGGAACCTTGGAAAGTTTTTCGAGTGCGATGCCGAGCGCTATTACCAGAAGCGCGTAGTGGGTTATTTTCTTAAAGGTCAGGAGGATGACCACGAAGGTCGTTCCGATATCCGCGCCGAGTATCACGCCGAATGCCTGCGTCAGGGTTATTAGCTGTGCTTCTGCGAAGCTTACGAGTATTACCGTGGTGGCGGTGGAGCTCTGCAGGACTATCGTGATCAGCGCTCCGAAAATCAGAGCGAAAAAACGATTCTTGGTCATCTTGCCGAGCAGCATTCTCAGGCGTTCGCCTGCCGCGAGCTGCAGGCCCTGCCTTGCGGAATCGAGTCCGAAGAAGAAGAAGGCGAGGCCGCCAAGCATCGAAATCCAGTCGAAAGCCCCCACGCGGATCTCCTCTGCTGAAATGGTGTCCCGGCCCGTCTATACGAAAAGAAATGGTGGTGCAAGGAAAAAGGTCTCAGGTTCGAAGAGGATATTTCAACGATAACAACTTGTTAGATTGTTGCCGAAGTTTCGCCTTGGTTACTTCTTGAAGACTGCCAGAGCGTTGGTTATGCGTGCGAGTCCGGACTGCGAATATTCGAAATTTCCGATTTTAGCAAAAATCTGCGAGGAGCTGCCACCGTCTAGCGCCATGGCGTTTTTGCAGTCGAGGCCACCCTGAAATGGAGAGAGCGTCATCCTTCTGGCGAGCTCGGTCATCGATATTCCATATCCGGAAGTGATTGCGATTACAACCATGCCGTCCTCGGATATTCCCAGCGCGGATCTGGTAGCAAGGTTTTCCTTGAGTTTCGGTATGACTCCGTTGATCGCAAGCCTCGGGCCCACCTGCAGCGCGATGGATATATTTTCAGAGATGACGAAATCGGACGGCTTGGAAATTGACGGGACTCCATCTGAGATGGAAAATATGCTCCACCAGCTCGTTTTGTGGAGCCCGTTAAGAATTTTTCCGTTTCGCACTATCAAGCCGATCGATCTATGCTCAGGGGTGAAAAATCCTCCGTTTATAGCGATAAGCGGTTTTGTTTTTCTCGCCAGATCGAACACCGTGGCCCCTTCGACTTCGTCATCAGTCATGAGGATGTCGAATCGATAGAGCTTCGGGTCGATTTTGAAGGCGTTGAAAACGACGCGCTCTTTCTCGCCGATCACGAACGAATAAGAAGCGTGCTGGATCCCTTCAGCGAGCTTGTTCCAGATGTATGCCGCCTTCGGCGTCGCCAAAGCGAAGGGAGAGTCGGCCGACATAGCTAAAATTACAAAGGGGATGGCCCAAGCCATTTTTTTTATGAAGTTTTTTATCTTCCCCATATGTCGAGCACCGTTCCTTCGGTGAGTTTTTCATTTCCTTTCACTACGACCAAGTCATCTTCGCGCAATCCCTTTGCGATTTCGATCTTGCTGCCTACCTTTTCCTTCGGGACTACCTCCACCTTGTGCGCTATCCCGTTGATGACGGTAAAGACGTAATGCCTTCTGCGTTCCCGAATGAGAGCCTCCGCCGGTATCAGGTAGAAACGCTGTTTTTTGGGAGTTACAAACTCCACCTCGGCGGACATGCCTACTTTCAGATGACCATTGGCGTTTGGAACCTCTGCCCAGACTTTGAAGGTCTGCAGCTCAGGGTCTATGGTTGGGTCGATCTTCGTTATCTTCGCATGAATACTTTCGGCGCTTAAGTCGGGAAGCCTCACTGTCACGCCCATGCCGTTCGATATGGCTGAAGATTCATAGGAGGCGAGTTCGAAACGAGCGGTGAGCGGATCTACCTTGGTTATCTTTATCAACGCTTTTCCTGCAGGCGTGGCGGTTCCGACTGCTGCATTTATCTCCGACACTACTCCGCGTGCGGAACTCGTTATGCTGTTGCTGGAGGGGCTCTCCGTAAGCCTCGTCAGTTCCGCCTGAACTTTTTCGGCCCTCTGCTCGGCGGCATCGAGGTCGGGTTCTATATCGTCGTACTGCGACTGTTCAATGCGTCCCTCCTCGATGAGGCGGTCGCGGTTATTGAAGAGATACATGTTCTTGTCGATGTCGGCCTTGGCATCCCTGAGATCCTCCTGAAGTTTCGCGATCCTGTTCTTGATCTCCATTTCGGATATCTGAAAAAGAGGATCTCCAACCGAGACCTTGTCACCGACTGACACGAGCACCTTCTCAACGGTGATCTCTTTCGGGAAGGTGATTTCCTCAACCTTCGAAGGTTCGATGGTCGCCGGAACCTTTATCCTGTAATCCTTGTCCCTTATCGTCACCCCCTCTACTGTGACGGGGACTGCGCTTCCGCCGCCCTTGAAGAGTTTCCCAAGGAAGCCGTCGCTGTCGAAATCGCAGCCCTGAATCTGCGGGAGCACGGCAACTAGCGCGATGAGAATGACTCTTTTCACTCAAAACCTCCGTGTTTTCGAAGAATTATAGCGATGAATCCGGGGAGGGCAACCCTAAAAAGGGCTGTCTAACACCTCTTGACGCCTACCGGGCTGCATGTTAGCAAGGGCGCTCTTTTACTTCATAATTCAAGGGGTTTTGCGTATGGACATGGAGACTCTCGTATCTCTCTGCAAGCGCAGGGGGTTTGTCTTCCAATCTAGCGAGATATATGGCGGGATCAATGGCTTCTGGGATTTTGGGCCTGTCGGCGTCGAGTTGAAGCGCCGAATCAAGGACTCCTGGTGGCGCAGGATGGTTCAAGGGCGCGACGATGTCGTCGGCGTAGATACCTCCATAATAGCGCATCCGAGGACATGGGTCGCCTCCGGCCATGTTTCGAGCTTCAGCGATCCGATGGTGGACTGCAAGTCATGTAAAAAGCGTTTTCGGGCGGACGATATGCCGACTCCAAAAAAGGGAAACGCTGAAGGGTCATGTCCGGAATGCGGAGGAGAGCTTACCGATGCGCGCGCGTTCAACCTGATGTTTCAAACCTATGTCGGTGCGACATCGGACAACGCATCGCTCGCCTACCTTCGGCCCGAGACATGCCAGTCTATCTTCACGCAGTTCAAGAACGTTCAGACTGTCAGCAGGATGAAGGTGCCGTTTGGCATCGCGCAGATAGGCAAGGCCTTTAGAAATGAGATCACGCCGAGGAATTTCATCTTCAGGTCGAGGGAGTTCGAACAGATGGAGATGGAATTTTTCTGTCACGCCGACGAGTCCGACAAGTGGTTTGAGTATTGGGTCGCGGACAGGCGCGAATGGTTTGCATCGATAGGAATAAAACCTGAAAAGATCCGCATCAGAGAACATTCGAAGGAGGAGCTCGCGCACTATGCCAAGGCCTGCAGCGATGTCGAGTACGAGATGCCGTTCGGATGGTCCGAGATGGAAGGGATAGCCAACAGGTCAAATTATGATCTGACGCAGCATATGAACGAATCCGGCAAGGACATGAATTACTTCGACGATGTGAGGAAGGAAAAATTTGTTCCGCACGTGGTCGAGACCTCCGTCGGCGTGGATAGGACGGCTCTTGCGGTGCTGTGCGATGCCTACAGGGAAGAGGAGGTCGCCGGGGAGAAGAGGGTAGTGATGGGTTTCAACCCAGTTGTGGCCCCGGTGCAGATCGGCGTGCTGCCGCTTTCGAATAAGTTGAAGGAACCTGCGAAGAAGCTGGAGATGGATCTCAGAAAGAGGTTCGTCAGCGAATACGACGATGCGGGTTCCATCGGAAAGCGCTACAGGCGCCATGATGAAATAGGAACGCCATACTGTGTTACCTACGATTTTGATTCGGAGAGCGACCACGCTGCCACTGTGCGCGACCGTGATTCGATGAAACAGGAAAGAATACCGCTGGCAAATCTCGTCAGTTACTTCGAGGATAAATTTTCGAAGTTCTAGGGGAGACGCGATACAGCTCAACAAAAAAATTCAAACAAGGAGGAACGCTGTGGGAAAGAAGTATGTTTACACGTTTGGGGGAGGAAAGTCGGACGGTGATGCAACGATGAAAAATCTGCTCGGCGGCAAGGGGGCGAACCTGGCCGAAATGAGCAATCTCGGCATTCCGGTTCCGGCCGGAATGACGGTGACCACCGAGGTGTGCACCTACTACTATGATAACGACCGCACCTATCCGAAGGAGCTGGAAGAACAGGTCATGTCAGCGCTCAAGTTCACCGAAAAGGTGATGGGCGCGAAGTTCGGAGATCCGGCAAATCCTTTGCTTCTCTCGGTTCGTTCAGGCGCTCGTGCCAGCATGCCGGGCATGATGGACACGGTTTTGAACCTGGGCCTTACCACCGAGACCATCGAAGGTCTGATCAAGAAGACGAACAACGAGCGCTTCGTCTATGATAGCTACAGGCGTTTTATCCAGATGTACGGCGATGTCGTGATGGGCGCCGACTCGGAACATTTTGAGAAGATCATCGATGAGCTCAAGGCCGAGCGAGGAGTGAAGCTCGACACCGAACTCTCCGCTGAAGACCTCAAGAAGCTGTGCGAACTTTTCAAGGAAAAGGTGCGACAGGATCTCGGCGTTGAATTTCCAAACGACGCCCGCGAGCAGCTCTGGGGTGGAATAGGTGCGGTTTTCAAGTCGTGGAATACCGAACGCGCTGTGGAATATAGAAGGATACACGGATATCCCAGCAGCTGGGGAACGGCGGTCAACGTGCAGGCGATGGTCTATGGCAACATGGGTGATGATTGCGCCACAGGCGTCGCCTTTACGCGCGATCCCTCCACCGGTGAAAATCGTTTCTACGGAGAATATCTCATCAACGCCCAGGGTGAAGATGTCGTTGCGGGGATCCGCACACCCCAGCCGATCAACATCGCTGGCAAGAAATCCCCTTCCGAGGTTTCCCTCGAAGAGGCGATGCCTTCCGCGTATAAGGAGCTCGAAGGGATTTACCTCAAGCTCGAGAAGCACTACAGAAATATGCAGGATATCGAATTCACCATCCAGCAGGGAAAACTTTGGATGCTCCAGACCAGAAACGGCAAACGCACGGCCGCAGCGGCTGTGAAGATCGCCGTCGATATGGTTGAAGAAAAGCTGATCGACAAGAAAGAGGCTGTGAATCGCGTCGATCCCGAACAGCTCGATAAGCTCCTTCACCCGACGATCGATCCGAAGGTGAAACGTGAAGTGGTCGCGAGAGGGCTTCCCGCCTCTCCCGGCGCTGCCGTCGGCAAGATAGTCTTTACGGCCGACGATGCCGATGAATGGGTAAAGAGGGGGGAGAAGGTTATATTGGTGAGGCTCGAGACCTCTCCAGATGATATCAAGGGGATGGTCGTCGCCGAAGGAATTCTCACTGCTCGCGGCGGAATGACGTCGCACGCGGCCGTGGTCGCTCGCGGCATAGGCACCTGCTGCGTGGCCGGATGCTCCGAGCTTCAGGTCGATGCCGAGGCAAAGATCGCATCCATCGGAAACCTGACTCTCAATGAGGGTGACTCGATAACGCTCGATGGTTCGACAGGCGAAGTCATGCTGGGGGAACTCAAAACTTCGCGTCCAGAGCTCACAGGTCAGTTCGGCACATTCATGGAATGGGTAGATGAGATAAAGAAGATCAAGGTCAGAACCAACGCCGACACGCCGCATGACGCGGAGGTTGCGCGCAAATTCGGCGCTGAAGGCATAGGCCTTTGCAGGACCGAGCACATGTTCTTTGATGGCGAGCGCATCGACGCAGTTCGCGAGATGATTCTCGCAGATTCGCTCGAGGGAAGAAAGAAGGCGCTGGCCAAAATTCTCCCGATGCAGAAGGGTGATTTCAAAGGGATCTTCCGCGTGATGAACGGCTACCCTGTAACCATCAGGCTTCTGGATCCGCCGCTGCACGAATTTCTTCCTCATACCGAGGGAGAGATCGCCGATCTTTCCAAGGAACTCGGCGTTTCGGCTGAAAAGCTTCGTGCCAAAGCCGAGGAGCTCCACGAGGTCAACCCGATGCTCGGCCATCGCGGCTGCCGCCTCGGCGTAACTTTTCCAGAGATCTACGCGATGCAGACTCAGGCGATCATGGAAGCGGCCTGCGAACTTGTTCGTGACGACCACATCATCGTGATCCCTGAAATCGAGATACCACTCGTCGGACATGTCAACGAGCTTCGTCAGCTGAGAACGGTGTGTGAGAAGGTCGCCGAAGAGGTGATCGAGCGCACCGGTCAGAAGGTGAAGTACTACATCGGCACGATGATCGAGCTGCCCCGCGCGGCGATCACCGCCGACGAGATCGCGAAGTACGCCGACTTCTTCAGCTTCGGCACCAACGATCTTACGCAGACCACCTTCGGCTTCTCGCGCGACGATGCCGGAAAGTTCATCCGCGAGTACGTCGACAGGAAGATTCTGCCGGGCGACCCCTTCGTATCTATAGACCAGGCAGGCGTCGGCAAATTGATGAAGATCGGCGTCGAGCTCGGTCGCAAGGTAAATCCGAAGCTCGATATCGGAATCTGCGGCGAACACGGCGGCGAGGCGAAGTCGGTGATGTTCTGCCACGATATCGGCCTCAACTATGTAAGCTGCTCGCCATATCGCGTTCCGATTGCTAGGCTCGCGGCCGCGCAGGCGGTACTTGCTGATGAGAATAAACAGTAATATCAGGTAGTTAAATGACAGTTCAAAAACGCCGACGTACGAGACGTCGGCGTTTTTTTGTGTGCGCCCGGCAGCTTCTGCTTGTGCAGCTATTTTTGCAATACAGAGAAAAACCCCTCCACCGCTCAGCCCTATTTTCAGTTAATCTGTTCAACGCATACGATCTTCACATTGTCCCTGTCGCAGCTCTGCTCAAAAGCGGCAATTGCTTCTCCGTCCTTAGAATTGCAAAGGCCTATATAACCAGTACGATTAGCATCATCCTCCGTCCAATCCTGACAGGTATAACCGGTGACGGTCCTCCATTCATCATCGAGCCCTGTCCATGTCTCAATCTCCTCGGTTATATCCGAGAAAGCATTAGTGAGTTCAGCGATGTTGAAGTTAAAAATTCCCTTGTCTGTAGTCCTGCCGATGACCTTTGTAAGATCCGCCCGCACATACGTGGTATCGGGCAGCAAAACCCAATCGATGTGTTCGGTTGTACCATTTGTCTCGCAATTGCTGGAAGTACACGCGTTACGAGTAACTCCGTTAACGATCATGGCTTTGTATACACCGTTGCCCGGGTAGTTGCTGTCATTCATGCAGAAGGCATCTGCGTTTGATATGGCAAAGTTCGGATCCCCTGCAAATTTTCCAGTGTTGCCGCTGTTCGTCACGAAGATCTTCTGGTAATTGGCTGTAAATTCAGCGGCAAACTCAACGGTACAGTCTTCAGTGATAGGGCCTGTTGTGTAGAGATTGCCTTCCCAACTTCCTGCGGGACATGTTCTGCCCACGGAGTCATAGACGGTATAGCCGTCTTTTGCAGTTACTGTGAACTCGACGCTCTCACCAGAGTTGACGGTCTGGGCTTCACTGGGATTGAGGGTGTCGATGTTATCGTCGCCGGAAGGGGTCACCTGATATTGGACTGTCGCCGCGGCGGTCGTGAATCTCGCCATGAAACCCGTGAAAGACCTGCCTAAGAGGTAGTAAATGTCATCTGTGAGGCATATCGCGTACTGCGCGTCGCCGTCGAGATTCTCCTCGGGCGTCAGGTCGCAGGTCTTCAGCGTGTTGCAGTTAAGCGATGCTCCAAGGGCGTTCGCGGGATCGCAGAGCGCGGGGTCGATATCGGCCTTGAGGACCTGTGCAAGACGGGGAATCGGCACGATGAAGTAGCTATCTTCGGTCACTGTTGACTCGTCTATCGGTATGTCAAATGTGTAGCGAAAGACGCTATTGACGGCGATATTGGTCCTCCCGTCGAGCGTGTTGACCGAGACCGCCTCAGACGGAGGCGTCTCGCTCCCTCCGCAGGAAGCCATGGCAAGCACTGCAAAAAAGATGACAAGAAAACCGAATATTCTTCCTTCCCGCATTCTACACCTCCTATTTTTGCCAATACTACGCACAGTGCTCGCTAAATATCAACCGAAAATCTCAAAATCGTCATAAAATCGTAAGACGGAGCAACGAGCAATTCTGTACAACCCCAACCTCGACCACGGACAATGGACAATTGACCATCGACCAACATCAAGAAGCTAGAATCTAGAAATGAGAAACAATTGTCGATTATCTAAGGAGCCTTTGAATTGAAAAAGCCATTCCGACTAGTTGCCGAAATGGCTTCTTCTCCTACTTGGGGTGGCTTGTTGGAAAGTTTTAGAACTGCATGTCTTGAATATACGATGCAATGTGCGGCATAAAGTGAGGATTTATGAACGGTAAGAAAACACAAAATAAGAAGGTCGGCAGACCGCAATTTGATGGTAAAGACGAAAAAACCGTCCTCTCGAAATTGGAGTGGGCTTTTTCCATTGGTGCAACGGACGCAGAAGCCTGTAACCATGCAGAAATTTCGCTTTCTGCACTTGGCCGTTATCAACAAAAAAATCCTGAATTTCGGGAACAAAAAGAGGTCTTGAAGGAAACGCCTATATTGAAGGCTAGAAAGGCCATTTTCGACCGTCTGGATGACCCTGAATTTGCTATGAAGTTTATGGAACGCAAGAAGAAGGATGAGTTCAGCACACGTCAGGAATGGACAGGAGCCGCCGGACGGCCTTTATCGGATATAGACGAGGGTCACGCTGTCAAGATTGCACAAACTTTCCTTAAAGCCCAGAAGATGAGAAATGAAGCATGAATTTGAAGATATTCTCGAACTTTCTCGAATAAGACTAGCCGCATATGCCCAGACGATGTGGTCTGGATACAAGACTCCTTTGCATGTCCTGAAACTGTGTAATGCCCTAGAAGAAATTGAGTGCGGGAATATCGACCGCCTCATCGTTACGATGCCGCCTCGGTGTAGCAAATCGCTTAACATCGCCCAATTTTTCCCCGCATGGTATCTCGGCAGGAATCCATCAAAACAAATAATCTACTCATCATACAGCCAGAATCAGGCCACAAAATTCGGTCGCCTTGTCAGAAATCAACTCGCAGACCCTCTGTTCAAAAGGATATTCCCGAATTGCCATATTAGTGAGGATTCACAGGCTAAGCATGAGTTCAACACAATCGAAGGTGGCACATACAATGCCGTCGGTCGTGGCGGCTCAATAACTGGCAAAGGTGCAGACCTTCTTATTCTTGATGATATGTTTAAGGACAACAAAGAGGCTGACAGCAAATATATTCGAGAACAGATAAAAGACTGGTATCGCTCTGTTGCGAGCACACGCCTTCAAAAGGATGGGGCCGTCGTTATGTGTGGCACACGCTGGCATGAGGACGACAATATCGGTTGGGCTATAAATGAACTTACTAACCAAAACTGGACGGTCATCAATTTTTCGGCTCGTGATGAAAACAATAACCCACTGTGGCCGGAGATGTTCGGCGATTCGGCTCTTAGAGATATTGAAAAAACACTCGGCTCATATTTCTGGAACGCCCTTTACATGGGCAGACCATCAGCAAGAGAGGGCAATATCTTCAAACGAAATAAATGGCGATTTTATCAGGTTTCGCCGTCACGATTCGATATGATGATTCAGTCGTGGGATTCGAGTTTCAAGGATGGCAAAAACACGAGTTATGTTGTCGGTCAGGTGTGGGGTAAGGTCGGGCCTGATATTTATCTCATCGACCAAGTGAGAGGAAAGATGGGTTTCGTCGATACGATAAAGGCTATCAATAAACTCGTAAAGGACTATCCAAAAACATACAGTAAGCTCATAGAAGATAAGGCCAATGGCTCTGCAATCATCGACGTTCTGAAACGAAAGTTTCAGGGCGTATTGCCGATGACTCCCGACGGCTCAAAGGAGTCGAGAGCACAGGCAGTCTCTTATTTACAGGAATCCGGCAATATCTACCTTCCCGACCCTAAGATAAAATCATGGGTGAATGATTTTCTGGATGAGTGCGCCGATTTTCCAAACGCCCAGAACGATGACCAAGTGGATGCCATGTCACAGGCGCTCTCATATCTGCATAAAAAGTGTGATGGCGTTACAAGGCTGAAAAATCTTTTAGGCGACTTATACAATGCAAAATAATACTGACATTCGGGTACAAACTTGATACCTGTATGCACACCATGAATAGCGTGGATACTAGAAAAGAGAGTAAAATTGATGAACTCCTTTTTTTGGCTGGATTGATAAATATAGATTTAAGAAGAAAACGTTTTGATATGCAATATGGGGCATCTGCTCCGATATTGCCGACTCACGTTGTTGATTTTAAGAATATGACTATTTTTTTGACCGATTATGCTAAGCAAAAAAGGTTTGATGTTGTGGCTACGCCCAGAGTCAGTAATTCGCTTATTCAATATCATGATAAGGATAATCCAGATAGCGGCGGTCGGATTTATCTTGGACACCAAATAAAAAATACAGATGGCTCTATCCATGACAGAAAAAATCTCACGATAATATGGGATTTAGTACACGAAGTTGGTCACTTGCTAATTTTTGATTTGTCGAAAATCAGAAATAAAGAACATGAACAACATGCGTGGGATGCTGGTGAACAGTTAGTGTCTGATAAATATCCGTGCATTGAAAACAATAGACAGTCTTTCGAAGAATGGAAGAAAGATTGTCTTTCAACTTACTGATTACTCATATCAATATGTACTTCAAGATTTCTCAAACAAATTCTTAGGGTCAACGCCGATGGTTTTACAAATGCGCCACACCGTCATCAGAGTGGGGTTGCCTTCGCCCTTTTTTATTCGTGCGATATAACGTGGGTCAAGACCTGATAGAAGTTGTTGTCTTTGGCTCATCCCCGCTTTTTTCAAAGCCTTTTTTAGATTGTCACAAAAACGCTTCTGAAAAGCTGTATATGTTTCAGTATAATCCTTCACATGAAGGACTATAAATACCTCTGGCCTTTATAGATATGGTATGATAGACTATACCATATGTAAGAACATGATAACTATGGAGATATTGAATTAATGGCGAACACGAAACACCATCTGCAAAAACGAGCTAACAGATTATTGGTGATTCTCATCTTCATTTCAATTCTTATCGCAGGGGGTGTGTTTTTCTGGTCTGGCAAAGCCGATTGCTGGCATTGTAGAACAGACCCTTGCTATTACGATATTCAATGCGGCACATGGTGTTATTGTCACAAGGCGGAAAATGAAATGCGAGGCATTTGTGTTAGTGAGTAAATCGCAATGAAGGCAACCTGTAACAGCATAAAGTCAGCAATCTTCATTTTATTTTTATCATTACTCTTGTCTGGCTGTGCAAAGACGGTCGTGAGAATTGTGGACGGTGACACGATTGTTTTAAGCAACGGAAATAAAATAAGGCTCATTGGCGTTGATACCCCTGAAAGTCATTACAACAAAAAAATTGAACGTGATGTAGTCCGCTCTAAGTGCAAGGCCGATGACATTATTAAAATGGGCGCACAATCAGCCGATTATCTTAGCAATCTTCTATTGGGTAATAAAATACGCCTGAAATACGACAATCAACGCAAAGATATGTACGGGCGCTCACTGGGATATGTATTCACTAAGGACGGGACATTTATAAATGAAAAAATAATAGCC
>Ga0123335_1002303_pt1 | contig 28848 bp, 21 predicted proteins | sample BiotimSIPDNA_2_FD_89707 | JGI IMG/M metagenome (GOLD analysis project Ga0123335, IMG submission 89707) | Anaerobic biogas reactor microbial communites from Washington, USA - Biogas_R2 time_0 SIP DNA | ecosystem: Engineered > Bioreactor > Anaerobic > Unclassified | place: Washington, USA... | reverse complement strand
CTTACCTTTCCGGCGATCTCCTTGACTCTCGGAACCTCATCCTTGGGCATAAGCATCTCGGCTTCGCGATCGGGTTCCATGCTGTGAACCTTCTGATTGGAGAACATGATGCCGGAAATAGCATCGGGTTCTTCGTTGAGATCCATACGCGGGGAGATATCATCGTTGATGGCGAGCTTCATGATCTCGGTAGTGCGCTCGATAATAGCGTTATCGATAGCTTCGAACTCGGCATCGGAAGCGATACCGCCCTCGACCATCTTCTTGCGGTAAGCGGCGATAGGATCGGCTTCCTTCCACTCGTCAATCTCCTCCTGAGTACGGTAAGTTGAGGAGTCTGAGGGTGAGTGACCGGAAATACGGTAGGTAACAACATCCAGCAGAGCCGGCCCCTTGCCCTCAAGCAGAAGAGCCTTCTTGCGGGTAACGGCGTCGATAACCGCCAGCGGGTCGTAGCCGTTGACGCGCTCAGCATGCATCATATCGGGGTTGAAGCCTGCGCCGAGACGAGCCGGCATATCAAAGCCCATGGTCTCGCCGCGGGTCTGGCCGCCCATGCCGTAGAAGTTATTGAATACGTTGAAGAGAATCGGCAGACCGCCGTCGGGGTACTTGCCGTCCATGCCCCAGAGCTTGGTGATCTGATCCATTGATGCGAAGTTGAAGGACTCGAGAACCGAGCCGCGGCCGAGAGCGCCGTCGCCGCAGTTGGAAATAACGATACCCGGTTTGTGGTTGCATCTCTTGTAGAGAGCGGCGCCCAGGGAAATGGGACCGGAGCCGCCGACGATGGCGTTATTGGGCATCAGACCGAAGGGAATAAAGAAGGCGTGCATCGATCCTCCGAGACCGCGGTTAAAGCCGGTGGTACGGGCAAAAATCTCAGCCAGAGCGCCGTAAAGCAGGAAGTTCTGAGCGAGAGACTTGACCGAGCCGTCGCCCTTCATGTGCTTCTCGACGACCGCGAGAACCGAACCGCCGAGGAACTCCTTCATTATGTCGTACAGCTCTTTGTCGTCCAGCTTATTGATGGAGGACAAACCCTTGGCGAGGATTTCACCGTGGGAACGGTGGGAGCCGAAGCTGTAGTCGTCGATATCGAGGCAGTAAGCCGCGCCTACGGCGGAAGCTTCCTGACCGATGGAAAGGTGAGCGGGACCCGGGTTGTTGTATTCAACGCCGTTATACGCTGACTTGACCTTAACTTCGTTGAGCATGGTCTCAAACTCGCGGATAGTGCGCATGTCGTGGTATATGCGGATAAAATCTGCGGTGGTGTAGAGCGCCTTCTCCTCTTCGAGGGTCTTATCATACTGGTTTACCGGAATATCGTCAAAGGTGATATAGCCGGGCTGAAAAACTTCTTTCGGGCTTACATATTGGCTCTTAGGCATAATAATATCTCCTTGTATATATTAACGATTTTATTTGATATCGAAGGCTGCCTCTCGGATTACCTCGCAGACAGTGGGATGGGGGAATACAAATTCGCGGACATTTTCGAGTCTCATCTGACGCTCGACCATCATAGCCGCGCCGTAGATAATCTCGGAGGCGTAGGAGCCGATCATGTGAACGCCCAGCACGCTGTTGTGCTTGTTGTCGACAATCAGCTTGACGATGCCGTCGCCGCCCTCGTTCTCGGCAACATATCTGCCGCTGTAACGCATTGTCAGGCTGTGAGCTGAGGCATCAAGCCCCTTCTCTTTGATGCTTTCGGAGGTCTCGCCGACTGCCGCAACCTCGGGATTGGTATAAATAACCGAAGGAATCGAGTCGTAGTTGACGCTGTCCTTCTTTCCCAGGATGTTGTTTATCGCGACTTCACCTTCGCGGTAGGCGGTGTGAGCAAGCATGGACCTGCCGTTTACATCGCCGGCTGCCCAGACGCCCGGAACATTTGTCTTGCCGGTGGGGGCGGTTACAATGGCGCCGCGCTCGGTAAGCACGCCTATATTCTCAAGCCCGATGCCTGCGGTGTTGGCGCGTCGGCCGATTGAAACCAGAACCTTGTCGGCAACTGCCGTTTCGGTCTTTCCGTTGAGCTCATAGGTCACGCCGCCGCTGCCGACTGCGGTGACCTTGGCGCCCAACTGGAACTCGACGCCGCGTTTGGCGTAATTCTTCTGAAGTATGGTGGATATCTCACGGTCGGTGGGACCGGCGATGTGGTCGAGCATCTCGAGCACTTTCACCTTGGAGCCGATTGAGTTGAAGTAGGAAGCCATCTCGAGACCGATGACGCCGCCGCCGATGACAACCAGTTTTTCGGGAACTGCGGTCATGCCGAGAATCTCCCGGTTGGTCATGGCGAAGCCGTCGGCTACCGATTCACGCAGACCGGGAATACCGGGGACTGCAGCCTCGGAACCGGTGCAGATGAGAAGCTGCTTTGCGGAATACTCTTTGTCGCCCGACTTAACGGTAAAACCGGCAGCAGTCTTGCCAAGAATCTCGGCCTTGCCGGCAACGACCTCAACGCCGGCTTTCTTAAGCTTGGCGGATACACCGCCAACCAGGGTCTTAACGACCTTGTTTTTGCGTTCGATTACAAAAGCATGGTCGATTGAGGCTGAGCCGAAACTGACGCCGTATTCGGTGCTGTGCTTGGCATAGTCGTAAATCTTTGCGGAGTAGAGTAGGGTCTTGGTGGGAATACAGCCCTCGTTGAGACATACGCCGCCGAGTGCCCTGCTCTCAAAAAGCAGGGTCTTGAGCTTGCCGTCGGCTGCGCGTTCGGCGGCATTATATCCGGCGGGACCGCCGCCGATTATTATCAGATCATAAAGCATCTATATACCCTCCGCCGATTATTTAGCAAGCAAGAGCTCGAAATTTTCAAGGTTGGCACAAAGCGCCTTGAGGAACCTTGCAGCCGGAGCGCCGTCGAGGGCGCGGTGGTCGAAGGTAAGCGAGAGACCCATGGCGGTGTAGAACACATCGCCGGCGGCAGTCTCCTTCACGCGGCGGGTAAGGTTGCAGACGCCAAGTATGCAGGTCTGGGGAGGATTGATGACGGGAGTAAAGCTCTCAACACCAAGCGAACCCAGGTTGGTGACGGTAATGGTGGCACCCTTGAGCATATCAGGCGAACAGGATCCGCTCTGGGCAGCCTTTATAACCTTCTTGGCACCTGCGGCAAGACTGTTGAGAGAGAGCTTATCTGCGCCGAACAGGGTGGGAACCAGAAGTCCGCGGTCGGTATCAACCGCGATACCGAGGTTGACATCAGAGAAGCAGCGTAAAACGCCTTCGTCCTCAAGGTAGTGAGCGTTAACCGACTCGAATTCTCCGCTTGCCAAGGTCTTGGCAACCGCATAGAGCACCATGTCATTGTAGGTTATATTCTCAAGTCCGAGAGCCTCGGCATTCGCCTTGAGAGCGGTACGGTACTTGATGATTGAAGTCGCGTCGAAAGAGGAATTGAGTGTAAGCTGAGCCATGGTCGAAAGGGAAGCGTGCATCGACTTGGCAATGACCTTGCGGACATTGGAGAGCTTTACATCTGTATAAGCCACAGGCGCTGAGGAGGCTGCAGGAGCCGCTGCAGCGGTTTCAGCGGGCTTCTCCTCGGCTGCTGCGGACTTAATAATAAGACCGGCGTCAAGGAGAGCGTTTACATCGCGCTCGATGATTCTGCCGTTGGGACCGGTGGGAACAGCCTTTGAAAGGTCGGCTTCGGTGCGTGCGGCAAGGTTTTTCGCCCGGGGAGATATCTTCAGACGGCCGCCCTCGACTGCCACACCGGCAGCCGCTGCGGCAGCTGCAGGAGCGGTTTCGGCAGGTTTTTCAGTCACGGCTTCGATTCCAGCAGCTGTTGCGGGGGCGTCGGTCTTGGGAAGCAGATCGTCGTACTTCTCGCCCGGATTGCCGATTACGCATACCGGCTCGAGACAGGGTACATCATGACCCTCGTCGGCGAAAACGGCAAGGATGGTACCGGCAACGGTCGCCTTCTCTTCGAAGGAAGACTTGTCGGTTTCGTAGGTGAACAGGATATCGTCGACAGCGACGGTATCGCCTACCTTCTTGTCGAAGGAGGTGATTACGCAGCTCTCAACGCTCTGCCCCTGTCTGGGCATGATAACAAGGGTTGCCATGTGGTTTGTATCCTCCAAATATCTTGAATTAACTGAATTAAAGCGGAAATGTCAGGTTACCAGCGTCCGTTTGCCTCGACGGCATCGTTTGCAGCCTTTTTACATATATTAAGGTCTTCCTCGGTATATCCTTCGGGAATGAAGCTCACGCCGTCAAGACTGTTGCCGGTGAGGCATCTGTACCACACAAGCCCGATGAGCAGACAGCCCAGCCGTGAACAATGGCGCCCGTCCAGGTTGAGATGAGCTTTGCCGTCGGAGGTGACGCCGGTCTGCCAGGAATAGGAGCCGACAATGGGGTCTGTCTGCTTCGGCAGCACATTGAGGGGAGGATTGTCAAAGTCATAGTCGGAGTCGTAAGTAAAGCCGTATACCACCCGGGCGTTTTGCACCGCATCGCCGCAGGGAATAATGCGAACGTCTCCTATTGCGGCGGCGGCGCGCTTGTATGCGGCGGTTAGGAGTGTGTGCATCTCTGCCTGGTTGATGCCGTAGTTCTTGAACTCATTTGAGTCGTGACGGTACGCCCAGGTCTGATGCATGAGCTGTTCGGCATCCGGCGCGTATTTCTTCACATAAGCCGACAGCTTTTCAATAGCCGGAAAGTAACTGTCGCTCTTCCAGCTCAGATCAGAACACTGCTGCATGGTCACAAAATCCCACTTATCGGCGAGGAGCGCGTCCTTCAGCGAGGCGGGAGCATTCTCGTGACCGGTGTGGAAGAAATTGTAAGGCTTGATTTCGACGGGGTTGGCGCAGGATGCCAGCGCTTCGACCTGTTCAACGATATTCCAGTGCTTGTGAATCGGGCAGCCGCCTATACTGGTCTTGCCTATAACTATGTCACAGCCGTCGGAGGCTGCAATTTCGGCGAGATACAGTGTGGCGTTTTCCGAGAAACTGTTGCCTATTGCCAATACTTTGACCATATACTTATCCTTTCCGTTTAATGTGTATGTACGTACATGTATGCCGGAATGGTTATACCCGTCGCTTTGTCAGGCGAGAATAATCTCGGTTTCGGAGCGGCGGGCAAGCTCGCTTATGTCTGCGGGAAGCGCTTTATCGGTGATTATGGCGTCGATGTCGCTTATCTCGGCGAAGGTGTAGGGAAGAATCTTGTCGAGCTTCGAGGTGTCCATCAGCACTATGGTGCGGCGCGCCTTGCCGACAATTAACTTTTTCAGTTCGCATTCGGAATAGTTTCCGCTGGTCAGACCGTTGTAAGCCGACACGCCGGACGGCACTATAAAAGCGATATCGATGTTGATTTCGTTTATCTGGCGGACGGCAGAATTGCCTGAAACCGAGATGTTATCGCGGTTTAGCATTCCGCCGACGATATTGACAATCGGCAGATTCTTCTTTATCATCTCAAGAGCGATATTCGGACCGGTTGTTGTGACTGTCAGACGCTCGTCGGGCAGCAGCGCGGCGAGCTTCAGCATGGTAGTGCCGCTGTCGATGAATATCGAACGCCCCGTCTCGATCATCTCGATGGCGCGGCGGGCAATCTTCTCCTTGGCGTCGGTATTTTCGCTGAGACGCAGGCTGAAAGAGTCCTCCATTGATGTGGTGATAAACTTCATGGAACGGGCACCGCCGCGGACTTTGATAGCCTCGCCTTGCTGCTCGAAATACTCGATGTCACGCCGCAGCGTCATGCTTGACACCTCGGGGAACATACCCTCCAGCTCGCGCAGCGATACGAAGGGCTTGCTTTGCAGCAGCTGACGGATTGCGCTTCTTCTTTCTGAATTCATAAGATATACCCTCTGTATGGTCTGTCGGAGGTGAATTTATACTCTAAATTAAAGGCTGATAACAGTGTATATATGCAATTCTTTACGCCTGTCATTTCGGAGTCAGAGTACAATTCACAAATCCAAAACAGACAAATGTTAAATATTCACATCATTTGAGGTTATTATAACATGAGATGGCATAAATGTCAACATTCTGCAGACTTCCAAAATGTAAATAAGTATGGCAGAGATATTCAGTTTTTTGGTTAATTATTCACTGTTTTTCGAAATTGTTACGGATGTCGTCGCTTATGGATGTACAAATTGTTAAAAAACTTCTTGACACTCTGAGACGAATGTGATATTATGTCGTCGGCTTTAAGTACCCAACACAAAACAGGAGGTTCACATAATGAGTAAAGCCGGTTTGAAAGCCATAGTGATGATCATTATTATCTGTCTGCTCTCCGCGGGCATATTCAGTTCGATCATCAATGCCGACGAGGTTCCCGCTGAGACCGCTGCGGTTGCCGAAGGCGATACGGCGGAGGCTGTGGAAGCGTCTGAGGCAGCGGAGGAATCCGTGGAGGAAGAAACCCCAAACCCCATGTACGCCACATTCTGGGCGCTTGTTCCTCCGATAATTGCTATCGTACTCGCGCTTATCACCAAGGAGGTCTATTCGTCGCTGTTTATCGGTGTTCTTGTGGGTGCGCTCTTCAGCGCCTTCTTCAATCCCATAGGGACCCTTGATATTCTGATCAACGATGGCCTTGTCACCTCGATTGCCGACTACGCAGGTATTTTCCTGTTCCTGATTCAGCTTGGTATAATCGTGGCGCTTGTTAATGCCTCCGGCGGTTCGGCTGCTTTCGGACGCTGGGCTGAGAAGAACATCAAGACCCGTGTCGGCGCTATGCTGGCGACCTTCGCCCTCGGAGTACTTATCTTCATCGACGACTACTTCAACTGCCTTACCGTCGGTTCGGTTATGAAGCCGGTTACCGACAGACACAAGATTTCCCGCGCAAAGCTCGCCTATCTCATCGATGCTACAGCAGCTCCGATCTGTATGATAGCTCCCATATCCTCATGGGCGGCAGCAGTTTCTGGCGTTGCCGACAGTCTCGATGCGGGAATCTCGGGGATTGAGCTCTTTGTCCGCGCAATTCCTTATAACTATTACTCGCTGCTTACATTGGTCTTTATCGTTACCATGGTAGTATTGAATATTGACTATGGTCCCATGAAACTGGCGGAGATGAACGCTCTGCTCAACGGCGATCTCGGTGCCATCGAGGATGATGTCGAGAGCGCTCAGAAGCCCAACCCCAAGGGCAAGGTTATCGATCTGATTCTCCCGGTTGCCGTACTCATTATTACATGTACCATTGGTATGATCTATGTGGGCGGCTTCTTCGGAACCGATGCCTGGGGCGGCACCGATTTCAAGGGTGACTTCGTGGGTGCGTTCGGCAATACCGACGCTTTCATAGGTCTGCCGTGGGGCGCAATGATTGCTCTGATTTTTGCCGTGGTTTACTTTATAATCCGTCGTGTTATCAGCTTTAAGGGCGCAATGGAATGTGTTCCCAAGGGCTTTATAGCAATGGTTCCCGCTATGACCATTCTGACGCTGGCTGTATCGCTGAACACCATGACAGGCAATCTGGGTGCCAAGTACTTTGTCGAGAACGCAATGAAGGGTGCAGCCGCAGGTCTATACTCTATGCTTCCCGCCATTATATTCCTGGTGGCTTGCCTTCTGGCTTTCGCCTCCGGTACATCCTGGGGAACCTTCGGTATACTTATACCTATCGTATGCGCCGTATTCTCTGTTGAGAGCAATCTGTTCTTTGCCGGCATGTCGGCATGTCTTGCCGGCGCTGTCTGCGGCGATCATTGCTCACCGATTTCAGACACTACCATAATGTCGTCAGCCGGCGCGTCCTGCGACCATATACAGCATGTAACGACCCAGCTGCCCTACGCCATCACCGTAGCCGCCATATCGTTTGTCTGCTACATCGTGACCGGCTTCGTGCCCAACTGGTACATCATGCTGCCGATTTCCGTCGCATTAACCATCGGCGTGGTCTTCGGTATAAAGGCTTTTCTCCTAAAGAATGAGAAAAATAAGCAGCACAAAGGCTAATAACAGAAGCAGCCGTATAATGTATACGAAGTTCCGCGGGGAGTCTTAGACTCCCCGCGGATATTTCATGTATCACACAAAATACTATTGATTTTATAGAGATATTATGTTATTATTAACTGTAATATTCTCAACTAAAAGATTAAACGCTTTAACTAAGTCATTCGGAGGATAGACATGCTGAAAAAAACACTATCAGTTCTGCTTTGCGCTCTCATGCTGCTGAGCTTCCTGACGACAACATCCTTCGCCTATTATGACGATGCCGACGACCTGGTAACACTTCCCGAGATGACCGGAATGATGAAGGAAGTCGTACCCGTAACATCCGACAGACTGCCTGAGGACGCTCCCTATACACCCATGCGGTCGAGGACGGTTATACAGCGTCCCCCGGAGCCCGAGAACAGCTATCTGTATGATCAGCTTTCTCTGCCCCGGCAGAAACTCTACTATTTCTTCCTGACGCTGGCTCACAACAAGCTGTGCGGTGAAGGTTATTACCTCTGGGATTACCGCACAGAGCCTGACCCGGTGAGCGACAAATATTATTCGGTAGCACAGGTGTGCGGAATTGAGGAGGATGTGACTGCCGAAGATGTGCAGCTGGTGTTCGAGATTTTCTATCGTAACGAACCGGAATATTTCTGGCTTGCCAACTCCTACCTCTGCACAGAATATACGGATGATACCGTGGCATATGTCGGTATCTTCAGCTACTATTATACGGTGCCGTTTTATCACCAGGGCGTGCCGATGACCTACGGGAACTATGACGAGGCGGTTATATCGGATATGCAGCTTGAGATAGACACCGTGCTCGCATCTCCTCTGAATACAGCCGCCGGCTATACCGACAAACAGGCTGTTCGATACATCTACGACTGGATTATAACCAGAGGCACATACCGCCACTATGATTTTACAAATCAGGATGAATGTATTGCGAACAGGGACGCCCACTCGATTTACGGCATTGTCAGTTCAAAGCTCTCGGCGGTATGTGAGGGGTATGCAAAACTGTTCAACTATATGCTGAGCAGATGCGGTATTGAGGCTTATATAGTATCCGGCTACTCACAGAGTTCACTGCATGAAATAACCGATGCAATTCTCCACGCCTGGAGCATAGTCAGACTTGACGGCAAGTGGTATGAATTTGATGTTACCTGGGACGACATAGAGTCAGCAGGCAAGCAATATTATTTCTACTTTTTCTTCGCCATCGAAACCGAAGTCATGAACCGCTTCAGTCATATGCGCAGTGTTGTCGATCCGGCGACATTGGCGCCTACTCCATATGTAACTCTGCTTCCCGTTGCCGAGAGCATTTCAATAGCCAATGAGTTCATTATAGATTACAGCCTGGATTTTAGGGATGATCCGGTTGAAACAGAGCGATATCTGTACCGTTACAAAGGTCCCGGAGGTATACTGTATATTCCGGAGGGTTATGTTGGTATTTCAAAAAACGCAATAGTTAATCAGACAACGAACAATAATATGCATCCGGTAGTAATCTGCGTAGTACCCGAAGGCGTGACTGATATTAAAGACGGAGCATTCAGGCGATGCAACCGTCTTGAAGCGATTTATCTGCCGTCAACTCTTGACAGCAGCGGCTTAAACGGGGACGAATTCTACTACGACTACGGCACACCGGCCTTGCGGAGAATATACGGTCTTAAAAGCTCTTATGCCGAGGCCTACGCTTCCGTATACAGCAGCACCTATGGCGTACAATGCCTTTTCCGTCCCATGGGCGACGCCGACGACGACGCTGTACTGACTGTGCTTGACGCGGTTATCATTGCCGAAGCCATTGCCGACGGACTTACCCCGGCAGAACTATTCGCAGGCGACGCCAGCCTGTCAGCAGTGCTCGATGGCGGAGATCTTGCCGTTGTCCTGAGCAGGATCTGGAACTGAATGCCGCGCGGATCGTAAATGGTGAATAAAATGAAGAGAATTATAATTGCGTTAATATTGGCGGCGCTGATACTAATAACCGCCATTCCGGTCTCGGCTGCTCCGGTGGTGGGTAACGGCGAATTTATCATATCGCTGTCCTCGGGATCTGTCGAGGCGGGCGGAACCTTTACCGCCGACATTTATCTGCGTTCCCAGCTGCCGATAACAGGCTTTCAGTTCTGTATTACCTGCGACGAACGGTTGTCGGTGATTGACAGGATAACCGGGCTGCCCGGCGGCGAGAGCCTCCCCCACGGTGCGAAGGAAGTCAACCTTTCGTCTGTTGTCACCGACTATTGCCACGACGGCGGCGTGACCGGAATAAAACTGACCGCCAACGAAACCATGATTGCGGCTGTGGCAAAGGTTGAGTATATAAATAGCGGCATCGGCACTGCCGGCAGCGCATTGCCTGTAATGTCGATAACCTATACATCAACCATGGCGTTTGATTCGATATTGAACCTGCTGAACATGAGCAGCAGCTCCTTCGCCGTCACAACCGGCGGCGGTATGCTTACACTGAGCAAAACCACCCTGGTAAACAACTCAGGTGAGTTCATTCTAAGGCAGAACAGTCCAACATTCGACGAGAACGGCATATTCTGCTGTGTTCCCCCCAATACAACGACAGAAGGATTCGCAGACCATCTTGCAAACATCAACCCAATCTTATCCGCCGTGGATTCAAACGGTAGCTCTCTCGGCGCAAACGACTTATTAGGTACCGGATCTACAATATATCTTCTCGACTCGGACAACAATGTGCTTGATGAGCGTGTTGTAATAGTTGCCGGCGACCTCGACGGCGACGGCATTGTCACCCTCTCCGAAGTCGCCACGGTGCGTTCGTATATAGGCGGCAACACCGGCGTGCTCACCGGTAATGCGCTCCTCGCCGCCGATGTAAATCATGACAGTATTATAAACACCAGAGATGTTCTTATCATGCGCAGATATGCCGCTAAACTCGGCTGACAAACAAAGAAAAGAATATAGTAAATCAATGCCGGATTCAACTGCGAATCCGGCATTGATTTTTCATACGTTATTAAGCTATCTTACAATACTCTTTATGTTGCGTTCGGCTACCATATAGACGATGTAGTCGGGCTTTAAGCTTGAAATCTGATTCTTGGGGAACTCGTAGTTCCACATTGCGCGCCAGTAGGTCTCGGAGAAAGCGTCGCTGAAAATGCCGAATGCGGGAGTGCCGAAGGAGTCGCGGATTATCATGACCTTTGGCAGCTCGAGTCCCTCCCGGTTGTTCCGTATGGTCTGTTCCCGGGTGGTGTTGTCGTGGTAGAGCTCGGTGCGGTTGCCCTTGAAAATGTCGGGATTAGCCACAATGTCAAACTTAGGTTCCCAGAAGGTGGAGTAGTCCTTCAGCAGGCTGTTGTCGATCATCAGATGTTCGCCCAGGTCGCCGCAGTCCGCCAACTTGTTGTAGAAGCCGTAATCCTCCTCGGGGCGGGGCACACAGTCGGGCCATGCCTCGGAGATATGCTTGCAGAGCTCACTTAAACCGATGTAGGCGCCGAAGTAGGTCCAGTGGGTGTCGGTGTTGTGGAAGAGGTTGTAACGTCCGTTATCGCGCAGTGAATAGAATGCGTCGTATAGGTCAATTACCACCGCTCCGCCGTCACGCGCCGCCTGCGCGAACTGGGCGGTACGGCTCTCACCGGTATACTGCACGTATTCCTCGGGAACAAATTCGGGGTATACATGCATCTCGGTGGGGACCAGCAGGTAAATAATCTCCGCGTTTGGGTTGACGCTCTTGAGATAATCAACATTCTGTGCTATACGAGTTTTGATGGTCTCTTTCTGTTTATCGTTATAAAGGTTCCTGCCGGTGAAGTCGTCAACCTCGTCAACAACATAGCTGCGGTAGTTGTTTCCGATTATCTCGTGATAGTTACCCTTGATTTTCTGCAGCTTGACATCGCTGCGCGCCTGGGTTGTGAGAGTTATAGGATCGCTCTCCGCCATGCCGGGCAGCTGCTGAGTCACAACCAGATTCACAGTTCCCTCGGCGGGCAGGTCGGCGGTTCCCATAAAGCAGTTGTCGCGGGTTGTGTAGGTCATATCCTTCAACCCGCCGCGTATGAAAATGACCGCCTCATCGCCGCAGCTGCCGCCGACAAGTATCTTGCGGTTCTCGATGTGCATGGTCAGTGTGATATCCGGGCGTGGGCTGGCTTCAAGTCCGGCAGGATCGTTTCCGACCGGTTCGGCATCTGCAGGAGGCATTGTCTGAAACGTCTTATTTAAAGACGCGGCGTCTTTAACCTCGGAATTATTGTTTGTCAATCCTTCGCCTTCGTCCGGTTTTGCCGTTACGACATACATTGATGGTTCGGTTGTTACGGGCTCTGAGCTGTCCGCGTTTTCGCCTCCGTTCTTTGAGCATGCGGTAACGGCGGAGAAAACTGCTGCAGCAGCAAGTATCAGAGCGCAGAACCGTCTAACGGGCGCCTTTGCTTTTAATAAAGTTAAATTATTGTTATCGGTCATGTGACGTTATCCTCGAGTTAAAATGCTATCGTCTGCCCCGAAAGAGAGGTACAGTACAAAATATTATATCATTAAATCCCGGCGAAATAAACATCGATTTCGCCGGGATTGTAAATTTATATCAGTTTATCGGTAAATACACTGCGAAGCAGAAAACTTACTTGAGCCTGATTTCGGTCACACTGTGGGGAGTGAGCCTGATTCTGCCGCCGACAACCTTCTTGCCCGTAGGGGAGTAGGTGTAGGTGTCGTCAATCACCAGAATCTCGGCGCCCTCGGCATTTGCTCCGGTCAGCTCAATCTCGCAGTCAACCGCCCTCCCGCCGCGGTTTGCGATGATAAGCAGCTTCTCATTGCCGTCAGTCGCGCCGCAGACATATACATCGCCGTCGTCCGATTCGGTTGCGACCTCGCCGCCCAGACGGTAGGCACGGTTGAAGGACATGAATGTGAAGTAGGCCGGATAAGGCTTTTTGGTTTCGCCGTTGAATAACCCCGAGTAGGTCATAAGTCCCATGCTGGCGTCGTAGAAGCAAAGTATTGAGGTTTCGGTTTTCTGCATGGCGAGCATCATGGCCATTGCGTTTGCCGATGCATAGGCGGTTCCGCGTCGGTCGTCGTGACAGGTGTTCCACTCGTTGAGAATGTCCTCCACATCGCCGAAACCTTCGTATTCCAGCACCTTTCGGCAGTATTCCGACATGCGCACGGTAGTTGGCGGATCGGAATATGAATGCCAGGAGAAGAACTCCAGTGGCGCCCCCTCCGCCTTGACATATCTTAAGAACTCGTGGAAATAATGGATAAAGAAGTCTTTTCGCTCCACACCCTCGGCTATCTGCGGATTGCCGTCAGCGTCGATAACTTCAACCGGGTATGGTATACCGGTACCGTCCGGATCATTGTCCAGCCCGTAGAAACCGCAGGAGGCATAACCGCCCACCGATATGCTGTCGCCGAAGCAGGCTTTGAGATGCTTTGCAGTGACACAATAGAGTTCAAAGTAGGATTCCTTGGTGCCGTGCCACATTGCGGCTCCGCTGTCGGGAAGGCAGTCGTCCGGCTCGTTCCAGATTTCCCAATAGCGTATGCCGTGGTTGAAGCCGTCCGCCCATCCCTCGTTGTAGTGGCGAATAATGTGCTCACAGATACGCGCCCACTTCGCCGGATCCTTGGGAGGATAGTTGCGGTAAGAGCAGAGGTTGTGGTCGTTCTCTATGGTTATGCCCAGACGGTAGAAGGGTTCTGTGCCCTGTGCCTTGATATAGGAGATAAGACGGTCGGTTGTTCTGAAATCATATGATTCGGGAAGCGTTTCGTCGGCGTCAAATACACGGAATATGTTGGGCACATCCACATATACCCCGGCTCCGTAGCGTCCGCCGGTATCGTGTAGACGGGAGTAGGGTATGCCTGCCTCGCCGAGGTAGTGCATGTATTCGTCGGTTACCCGCCACAGAGAGAGGGGAGGCTGTCCGACGCCGTGCATCGGCTTGATCTTTCCGGTGAGCCTGGTAAAGTCCGCGGTGATCTTCATATCAAATAACACCCCTTTTGCAGCAATAGCATACTTTTTATATGTATAAAGTGTACCATAATACAGAAATCAAAGCAACATGGTAAATACATTTTTAACAATTACTTTTATTTTTGCGGCTTGTGCGGCGGGTATGATTCTGCTATAATGATAAACAATATATTTTGTCCGTGGGGTATGATAAATGGACAGTGATATAATGAACGAAGTCAAAAAATCGAAGATATTCAAATGGCTTGATAACTTCTGGTACCATTACAAATGGCCGGCGATTATTGTGCTCTTTTTCGGTTTGTTCTTTGCTGTCGCCATAGGACAGATGGTTAGCAAGCCGAAAACCGATATCTATGTGATGTATACCGGTCCCACAGCCTTTCTTCAGAGCGAGATAAGCGGCATCGAAACGGCATTTGAGCAGATAATGAGCGAGGATTTCGACGGCAGCGGCGAGAAGCGCGCCGTACTGACCGACATTTCTCTTATGACCGAAGACCAGGCGATTGCGGCAAAGGAAGCCGCCATATCCGAGGGTGACAAAATGTTTATCGATGTCAGAGGCATGCAGGCGGCGGAGAACAAATACAACCTCGAGTTAACGGCCGGCGACTGCTATATCTGTCTGCTTGACCCATACTGGTACAAAGAGGCGAGAGATGCGGGGCGCTTTGTCAAGTTAAGCGAAGTACTCGGTTCCAAGCCGGATATCGCGGCGGACGAGTACGGAATACTCTTTGCCGACACCGAGTTTGCACAGTTTTTCACCGTCATGAAAGCGATTCCGGAGGATACCATGCTGGCACTGCGCCGTTTTCCAAACGCTTCGTTCCTTTCAAATGCCGATAAGAGCAAATACGAGTACCACGAGCATATGCTTCGGGATATCGTATCCTTCCGTTTCCCCGAGGACTTCACGCCGGACGGGGTACCGACAAATTCCGTATACGAATCGTTTCCGGTAAATTAAGTCTGAAATTTCGTTCGGCTATTGAAATACACACGGTATTCTGCTATAATGATAACCGGTATCAAAACACAATCTGGAAAGGCAGTATTATAACCGATGAATAATAACAACAGGCTTATGATGGCGGTGCTGCTGTTGCTGGCTGCCGCGATATGCGTATGTATGCTGACGGTCGGCGTCGGCGCCGATTTCGGCGGTTTTTCGGGTGATGCGGACTTCGGAGGCGGCGGAGGCGGTGGCGGAGGATATGACGGCGGCGGCTCCAGTTACGATTGGGGCGATGACTCGGATTCGAGCGGCTCCACAGAGCTTGATGATGGGACCGCAATTGTTATTGCAGTTATTTTTGTGATTGTCGTAGTCGTCTCTCTTTTCCGTTCTAAGACCAAGCCAAAGAGCCCGACCACAATACAGGGCGGCGGCGCACAGGCGACTGATATCTCAACATTGTTGCCGATATCACAATATCTTGAGGTTGACCCGCAGTTCTCCGAGCAGGCATTTATCGAGAAATTGGCCAATCTATATGTACAGATGCAGTATTGCTGGACGGCAAAGGATATCGAACAGCTCAGACCTTACTTCAGCGATTCTATCTTCAATCAGATGGCAAGTCAGCTTGATATGATGAAAAAGAGCAGGCGCACAAATTATGTGGAGCGAATAGCCGTCATGTCGGTCAATATCTCCGGATGGAGGAGCGACGAGACCGACGATGTCATGGTGGCGCGGCTGAAAACCAGGATTACCGACTATACACTCGACGACACCAACGGAAACCTGATAAGCGGAAGCCGTACCGCCGAGAAATTCATGGACTATGAGTGGATTCTCAAGCGTACGCGCGGCAAGACCACACAGGCGCTCGATGGAACTCAGGCGCTCCACTGTCCCAGCTGCGGCGCTCCGCTTGATGTCAACCACAGCGCCAAGTGCGAGTACTGCGGTACTGTGATTACCACCGACGACTACGATTGGGTTATCAACTCCATGAAGGCGATCTCCCAGCAGACCGTCGGAAATTAATCAGATGTTAGAAATCCATATTGAATGAAATCCCGTCGGTCTGCGGAGCCTCGCTTTTGGGGGATTGGCTGCAGACCGACGGTTCTTTATAAGGGCAATACACAAAGCAACGCAATTACACCGATCGGGAGTTGATAAAATGTCGGCAGGGGCAGGAACAGCAGGAACGGATAAAGGTAAAAGCAGAGAGTGCAGATTCAAAGGGAAGGGCATTTTAAGCGCAAAAAACGCAAAAAGATGGATAGGCTTTATAGTTGTCTCCCTTGCTGTCGAACTGTTGATATACCTTTTTCTGACGGTCAGCGGTTATTCGCTGGTTAACTCTGCGGTTCTGTCGCTTTGTATGCGGCCTTATACCGGCAGCTCGGACTGCGGGAAGCTGTACGGCGACTTCAAAAACGACCTGCTTTTTATCTGTCCCATGAGCGAGGGTTACGCCGCCAACTATGATTTTGCGCTGGACAATACCGCATATCTTGCCGAGAATGCCGAACTGAGGTATGTGGTGCTGGATCTGAGCTACTCGGCGGGTGAACTTATAAACCTCGATCTTGACGGTGTGCGTATCGGTCTCGGTGAGGTTTGTGCCGCATACAGCGGTGAGACCTTTGCAAGCGTTGAATTTGCAAACTTTATTGAGGGTATGCGGTCATTGAACCGGAAAATGTCATCCAACATGCAGCTTCGCGTGCTTGGCGTCGGTCCCGAGGATCGGCCTGAGCTGACCGCCGCATATGTGAGATACCTATGCAGCAATGTGACCGGCGGAGGACTGCCTCCGCTCTTTGAGCGGCTGCGCGAGGGGGATTACGAAAGCACCGATGGAGCCAAAGCATTGCTTCATGATCTTCATAATGCATTCGGTAATTCAGAACCGCTGATGAAGTCGGCGCTCCTTGATAATTTCTTCACCTGCCGCTTGGCGGTGAACAATTACTTCGCAGCGAAGGTTGAATATGACCGCACCGCGCTGATGGCCGAGAGCTTCAATACCGTTTTTAGGCACAATCGGAGGGCGGTATACTGCATGTATACCTCGGTGCCGGAGTATGCCTCGGTTTTTATCTCCGAAAACCCCGACATGAACCGCAGATACTCCCGTGCAGCAATTTACTGCGCCGGCTGTGAAGCAAAAGAAGATCTCGTATTCAACCATGAACTTGACGATTTTGATGAGGGGATGCATGTGCTCATAAACAGCATATACCGGCATTTTGACAAGTACGGCGCTTTTGTTTCAAAACTTGCGCATCAGGAGGCGGAGACGCTTGGCGACGATTCACGCCGGGTTTTGGTCATGGTGCGCCCCGAACATGTTACGGATTATGTGCTGCCGGAAGGTGTATACAGAACAAATTAAACTGTTAATAAACAAATGAAAAGAAAAATTAAAATCATAACCGAACCGTCGGTTCCGGTTGAAATGGGTTTTAATACGGCGATTCCCTTTGAGACAGCTGTTTATGACGACGGACGGCTAATAATAACCTGTTTTGAGGAGTTTCGCGCCCTTGCCGAAGATTTCGCGGATAAATTCAACGGCTCACCGCTGTCTGCCGACGCACTTACCTATGTTGATTCGCTGCTGTCCGAGACTATGCGTCAGTTTGGCTATGAGCCGGATGCGAAGCAGAACCGCCGCTGGATGCATGTGTATGTACTCGATTCGGCAGATCAGGTCAACCGAGATGTTATACGCCCAGATTCGTTGCTTCTCACCCCTGACATGAAATATGAAAACCACACCACCTTTGATATGGATATGCGTTTCAGTGAGGAGCTTATGTGCTGCGGCACAATAATCGACGGACGGCTGGTGTCAGTGGCGGGCGAGAATCCGTGCATGGACGAGATAATCACCGAAATCGGAGTAGAGACCATACCCGGCTTCAGGAGAATGGGACTTGCAGCCTCAAATACGGCGTTGTTGGCTCTGACACTTGTTAACGAAGGCATGAAGGTAAATTACGTATGTAATTCCCGCAATATCGGCTCGAGACGTGTAGCCGAGACGGCGGGCTTTGCGCATACGGGGAAATTATTCGAATATGTCTGCTACGCGGCAGGCTGAATACTGAAAGGGCAATATTCAAATGGCATTTGATGCTGCGATGATGGCGGCGGTGGCTCATGAGCTTGACACTCTGCTGGCCGGGTCGCGTATAGAAAAAGTTCTGCAGCCCGAAAAAGACGAGATAGTATTGATGTTTCGGGTGCCGGGCAGAGAGGCCTGCCGTCTGTCAATATCAGCCGGCGCAAACAATCCGAAGCTCGGAATCACCTCTGCTGTTAAAGAAAACCCGGCGGTTCCCCCGATGTTCTGTATGCTGCTGAGAAAGCATCTGTCGGGTTCCAAGCTGCTGTCGGTTCGTCAGCTCGACTTCGAGAGGGCGGCAGAATTGACATTCGAGGCTTATGATGAACTGAGATTTGTGTGCAGCAAATCGATTATAGCGGAGATAATGGGCAAATACAGCAATATTATCTTCTGCGACAAGGACAGACGAATCATAAGTCCGATAAAAACAGTGGATTTTACTACCTCACAAAAGCGGCAGGTGCTGCCGGGTATGTTATACGAAATGCCGCCGCCCCAGGACAAGAAAAATCCGCTGGAGGAGACCCGTGCCGGCTTTATTGCCGAGTGTTCGCGTCTGCCCGATGACATAGACGACAAGTTTATCACCTCCACATATCTGGGATTATCTCGGCTGACGGCTCAGGAGATTATCCACCGCGGCGGCGGGAACATCGAACGTCTTGCCGATGCTTTCATGTCGGTAATGGGAGACATAAAAGGCAAACGATTTACCCCGGTTTTGCTGCGCGATTCCGAGGGCAAACCGCTGGAGTATTCGTTCATGCCCATAACCCAATACGGCAGAAACTCGGGAGTGGAAAGCGTGATCTGCGACAGTTTTGGCGAGCTGCTTGACGAATATTTCGGCGCACGTGACCGTATTGACAGAATCAGACAGCGCTCGGCGGATATCCTGCATCTGTTGAATTCCATCGAGGCAAGGATAAAAAAGAAGCGTTCGCTCCAGCATGCTGACCTCAAAAACTGTGAAAAGAAGGATGAACTGCGCCGCGCCGGCGACCTCATCACTGCCAACCTTTACCGGATTAAAAAGGGTGCAGAAAAGGCAAAACTCACCGATTACTATAGCGAAGACATGAAGGAGGTCGAGATCAGCTTAGATCCGCGCATTACGCCGGCTCAGAACGCCCAGCTGTATTACAAAAAATACGCCAAGGCAAAGACCGCCGAGACCATACTCAGGCAGCAGCTGAAGCTGTCGGCGGCGGAGCTTGAGTATATAGAAACGGTATTTGACGCGCTGACCCGCGCCGAGACCGAAGCCGACCTCAACGAAATACGCCGAGAGCTTTACGAGGCCGGCTACGCCTCAAAATCCCGTTCACTGAACATGACCCAGCAGAAAAAGCAGACCTCAAAACCGCTGGAACTGCTGACCGACGGCGGTTACCGGTTATGGTGCGGCAAGAATAATATACAGAACGATTATGTAACCTTCAAGCTGGCGGACAAACAGGATTGGTGGTTTCACGTCAAGGGGCGTCCCGGCTCCCATGTGGTGATGGAATGTGACGGCGAAGAACCGCCGGAGCTTGACTTCACCCAGGCGGCAATCGTAGCGGCAACCTATTCAGCCGACGCAGAAGGCGTGAATGTCCCGGTGGACTACACTGTTGTGAAGAACGTTAAAAAACCTCCCGCGTCAAAACCCGGCTATGTCACCTATTCCACTAACTGGACGGCTTATGTTACTCCCGACAAGGCGCTGGTGGACAGGTTAGCGTCACAGGCTAAAGAAACCCGCTAAGGAAATCGCAGCATAACTTACATACAATATACGCAAGAAAACCGAATTAGATTGAAAGATTGAAAACAGGTACGCCGCATAAGTAAACCGAACTTCTTTAACTTCTCTAATATGGGGGTAAATATGAAAATCAGGACACTTTTGCTCACAATTCTCGCATCATCCATCTGTCTGTCTGCGATATCCTGCGGCTCATCCGGCGGGGGAGACCCTTCGTTAACCGGAGCCGATACAGGCACGCCCGGATCCGAAAATACCGAGCCTGCCGTAACCGAACTCACCGACAACCTGCCCGAGGGACTTGATTTCAATGGCGAGACGCTCAAACTCCAGTCGGTTACCTACCACCCCAAGTATTCGCAGCTTTTTGTTGCAGACCAGGACGGTGAACTGCTCAACGATACCCGTTTTGCCGCAGAGCGTGCGGTGGAGGAACGGCTGAACCTGGTACTTGAAGAAGACCTCGGTTCCAAATCGGTAGATTCCTTTGATGCTCAGATGAAATCCATGATACTGGCTGGTGACAACACCTATTCCATGTTCACCAATATGGATCGCTTTATGATTGCCGACACCCTTGAGGGAATGTTCTGGGCAACCAGCGATCTGCCGTATGTGGACCTCAGCGCCCGTTACTGGAACAGCGAAGCGACAAACAACTTTGCACTGAGCGGCAAGACTTACTTTACCATGTCTTCATTCAGCCTATACTCATACAAGAATACGGCAGGCATATTCATGAACCTGGATCTTGCCGAGTCGCTGGGCATAGGCAAGCTGTACGACGATGTCTACGCCGGCAAATGGACCACCGAATATATGATGACCCACGCCGCTAAGGGTCTTGCCGATCTCAACGGCGACGGTGTATACGACGGCACCGACCAGTATGGCTATGGCCTTGACACTCACCCGAAGAATACTGTTGTGAACTATATCGTCGGCTCGGGATGTTATGACGACGTACTTGTGAAAAACAAGGAAGGGCTTTTCGAGTACAGTATATCCAAGAAGTTCTACGAGCTGATGGAGTTCAACTGGCGATTCGCCCACGAGACCGACTTCGCCCTTATCAAGGAGAATCAATACCCATTTATAAACGGCACAATACTCTTCTGTGAGGGGCCGCTGGACAAGCTGGAGAATGCCTATCGTGACGTGGAATTTAACTTTTCTGTTCTGCCGATCCCGAAATACGATGAGGCGCAGGACAGCTACTACAGCCGCACCTTCGACTCACACTTTACAATGATTCCTGTTACCCGCACCGAACTCGAGATCTGCGGCGCGGTGCTTGAAGCCCTCTCCTGCGAGGCTTACAGGAATATACTGCCGGCATATATCGAGGATTCCCTCAAGACTAAATATACCCGCGATGTGGAGTCCCAGGAAATGCTGCAGCTCATATTGGACACACGTATCACCTTCGTCGCAGAAGCCTTCATGTTCAATACCTACGGCAACCACAATCTCTGGTCGGTCTGCGTAAATCCCTCTTCGCTGAATGTAGTGTCGGCGTTGGATGCTATGGAAAATACCGTAAGGGCGAACATAGACAAATTTAACGCCTTTTTCGGCGCGTGAATACCGTATAATGCACTTGTTTAATATTTAATCGTATAATATTTAAGATTATTGATATTGAAAAATCGCAGTGAATGCGCTATAATATATTTTGAAGTATTGTACATGCCGGCAGCTGTTCGGTATATAGTGCTTCGTAAGCTAATTAAAAGGAGATGCAGATATGCTCAACATCAGATATGAACTGACAACTCAGAAGAAGGAAAAGCCGGATCAAACCAAACTGGGCTTCGGCAAGTACTTTACCGACCACATGTTCATAATGAACTACACCGAGGGAAAGGGCTGGTACGATCCGAGAATAGTCCCCTATCAGGATATTACTCTCTCTCCGGCAGCCACAGTCTTTCATTATGCCCAGGAGATGTTCGAAGGCCTAAAGGCTTATAAGACCCCCGAAGGACACATTCAGCTCTTCCGCCCCGATAAGAACATCGAGCGCATGAACAACACCAACCGACGTATGTGCATTCCGGAGGTTGACCCCGCCGACGTGCTTCAGGCATTAAAGGCCATAGTAGCTGCCGATTCCGACTGGGTTCCCGACAATCCGGGCACCTCGCTCTATATCCGCCCCTTCATCATAGCCATAGACGCCCAGCTCGGCGTTAAAGTTGCAAGCAACTATCTTTTCATCATTATTCTCAGCCCGGTCGGCGCCTACTATGCATCAGGCATCAACCCGGTTAAGATATTCATAGAAACCGAGTACACAAGAGCGGTTCGCGGCGGCACCGGCTACGCAAAGGTGGGCGGCAACTATGCGGCTTCGCTCATCGGTCAGAAAAAGGCCGAGGAGATGGGCTATGCTCAGGTGCTCTGGCTTGACGGTATCGAGCACAAGTATGTGGATGAGGTTGGCGCCATGAACGTCTTCTTCGTTATCGACGGCGAGGTTCTCACTCCTTCGCTGGAAGACGGCAGCATCCTTCCCGGAGTTACCCGCGACTCGGTAATTGCACTGCTGAACAACTGGGGATATAAGGTAAGCGAGCGCAAGATTGCCGTTGCCGAGATTATAGAAGCACACAGGGCGGGCAAGCTGGACGAAGCCTTCGGTACCGGCACCGCAGCTGTAATCTCTCCAATTGGCGAGCTCAACGACGACGGCGAAATCATGATCATAAACGACAATAAAATAGGCCCGCTTTCGCAGAAACTCTATGATAACCTGACCGGCGTTCAGTGGGGCAGGCTTGAGGATACCTTCGGCTGGATCGAGCGGGTCAAATAGTGCTGATAAATATCGCGGCCGAGCAAGAGGGGATTACAGTATACACCTTGACTCGAAGGCTCGGTATCTCGAGGCGAAACCTCATAAGACTGAAAAATACCGCAGGCGGCATACAGGTAAACGGTTCGCCGGTGACAGTGCGCTGCGTACTGCACACCGGCGATACTGTTTATCTGGCAATTGAGGACGGCGAAGACGGAACGGTGGGAAATATTCTGCCCGGCGAAAATCTGCCCCGGGTACTGTGGGAGAGCGAACAGCTTATCGCATACGACAAGCCCCCGGGCATGCCCACACATCCCTCCCACGGTCACATGACCGACAGTCTGGGAAGCGCAGCCTGCAAACTGTGGCAAGAGCGCGGCGAGCCGTTCGTATTCCGGCCGGTGAACCGTCTTGACCGGGATACCAGCGGGGTGGTGCTGACGGCCAAAACCCAGCACGCCGCCTGGGCTATGTCGCGCCGCCTGCAGGCAGGAGCCTTTTCAAAGAAATATATTGCCGTGCTTGACGGAACGCTTGAGCAGCCCGAGGGTGAGATTGTCTCCTGGATTGTGCGAAAGACCGATTCGGTGATAGAGCGGGTCGTCACCGTGGAAGGCAAGGAAAGCGATTATGCCTTAACCCGTTACCGCACATTCAAGGCTGAGGGAGGACGCGCGATAGTCGAAGCGTCGCCCATCACAGGCAGAACCCATCAGCTCAGGGTGCATTTCGCATGGAAAGGTGTTCCCATATTAGGCGATGACCTTTACGGCAGACCGTCTGAGGAAATCGCTCGCCAAGCTCTGCATGCATACAGTCTGACCTTCCCGAACCCATTTGACGGCGAACGGGAGGTTAATGTGACATCACCGATACCCGATGATATGCGCCGGGTGTCGGAATACCTACGGAACTTCAACCCACTGAGATTTTAAAGTGTTCAGAAAGAAACAACCGGTTACAGACCCGGAAACAAATACACTGCCCGAAACAGGCAGTTCGGTAAAAAAAGCAGAGAAGACAAAACTTCCGCTGCGCAGCTACATCCCGCTTCCGGCGCTGATACTATATATCTTTGCCGCGATTTCCGCAGTAATACATATAGTCTCTCGGAACAGCACGGCCTTCTCGGATTTTTTCAACCGTTACATCTGTGCATATGTGCGCGGTTTCCTTGCTTACCTCACCGGCTGGACACCCTTCTCGCTGGCGGAGGTCATTATAGTCACGCTGCCGATAACAGGTGTTATACTGATTGTAAAATGCGTGCGGCTCTCGGCAAAAAAACCGGTAAAGGGCTGGCGTTTCGTGGCGTCCCTCTTCGGAGTTACAACGCTGCTCTATTCCATGTTTGTCTGGAGCTTCGGAGTGGCATACAGCGGCTCAACGCTTGAAGCGAAACTGGGGCTTGAGCGCCGCGGAGTTACCCGTGAGGAGCTTTACGAAACCTCGGCTATTCTCTTAGAGAATACACAGGCGCTGCTTGACGAGGTAAAATTCGAGGAAGAGAGTTCCTCTGTAATGCCGTACGGCATGGGAGAGCTGAACAAAAGGCTCAACGATGCATATTGGTCGCTGGCAGACAGATACGAGTTCATACCTCATCTCAGATCCCGCTTCAAGTTTATACTGCTCTCGGAGCCTATGACCTACACCCATATCTCGGGTATGTATACCTACTATACCGGCGAGGCGAATCTGAACGTCAATTTCCCGGACTACACGCTGCCCTTTACAGCGGCACATGAGCTGTCCCATCAGCGGGGAATAGCGCGGGAGGACGAAGCTAATTTCATGGCATTCCTGGTGTGTGCCGAGAGCGATGACCCGTATATACGTTACAGCGGATTTCAGAATCTCTTTGAATATGTTACCAATGCTCTTTATTCGGCGGATTCCGAGGCGTATCGTGAGCTTGTCTATTCGGCAGACCGGCGCATACTTTATGAAATGATCGCATACAATGAATTTTATGACAAATACCGCGATAATTTAGCAGCTGAAGTCAGCAGTGCGGTAAACGACACATATCTGAAGGCTCAGGGACAGACTGACGGCGCTAAAAGTTACGGCAGAGTGGTTGATCTGGCAGTCGCCTATATTCTTGGAGGAGACCTTACAAGAAAACGCGTATAACAGCCTTATTCACGGCATTGGTTCTGACGCTCGTTCTGCTGCTTACACCGGGTCAGGTATTTGCGGCAAACGAGTTTCGGACAAACAAGAATTATAACAGCTTTTATATAAACAACTCCCCCTGGGAGGGCGGTGCACAATACGGCTGGATCAAGCTTGACGCGGATTATTATGTGCCGTATAATTGCCTCATGGATCTGGAGAAGCTGACCATCATCGATGACGTACGAAGCGGTCTGCTTCGTTACATACGTGACAAGCGCTACCTTGCCTTTGACACTATGACCAAGGAATTTGTTTACACCTCTGACGGCAGCGGTGTCTTCATGCGCACCTACCTGCTCCACGACGGTGTATTAAGGGTGCCGGCAAAGTATGTGGCGGAGTTTTTCGGCTACAGGTTCGACACATATACCGCGGCGGACGGTCGTGAGGCGATACGCATAGGAGATTCGACGGCAGCTCCCTTTTTGGAGGTTATCGGCAAATATCAGCCGGATCTTATGCCCGAAAGCGAGCGCCCTGTAGTTACTGAACCTGTTGTACCCGTTAAGCCGGTGGAGGTTATCGGAGAGCGCACTATTTACCTCACCTTTGACGATGCTCCCAACGAATATACCGGAGAGATTCTCGACATTCTGAATAATGCGGGCATTAAGGCGACCTTCTTCCTCCGCGGCGATCGGGTTGATAAATATCCCGAGGAGGTTCGCAGAATGATAGCCGGCGGGCATTCCATCGGAATGCAGTCAATGACAGGAAACGCCGAAGCATTTCAGAAGGATTTCTCGGTCTTTATGGACGAGCTGAAAATCGAAAGCGCACTGCTGCGCGGTATGTTCCGCACCTCCACACGTATAATCCGTGCGCCGGACGGTTCGTCCTCCGACCGTCTCTTCATCGATGAGGAGCGGGGAAAGCAACTTGATGATGCGGGTTATGTGGTTTGGGACTGGAACGTTTTCAGTGCCGATCTTACCGCGAGACGCGCATCAAATGTGTCGGACGCGGTAATTGCGGGCATTAAAAGGTACGATATACCGGTAATCCGCATGCACAGCTGTAAGCGGGCAATTGAGGCACTTCCGGCCATTATTGAATACATTAAGTCAAATAGAGATTTCAAAACAGCGGCCATAACGCCGGCGGCAGCGAATATCAGTTTTGTCGGCATAAAGTTTAACTGAGGAGAAACGCGGAAAGGACAGCGTTCGCCACAACGCAGAAAGGACAGCGTTTGCAATATGGAAGAAAAGAAGAAGATACTGATAGTCGAGGATGAGAAAAATATAGCCCAGGTACTCGCCTTCAATATTACCCAGGCGGGTTACAGCTATGATCTGGCATTTGACGGCGAGGAAGGTCTGAATAAGGCTATGACCGGCGAATTCGACCTTATACTTCTCGACCTTATGCTGCCGAAGATGGACGGCTTCGAGGTCTGCCGCCGTATACGTGCGAAGATGTCGACACCTATTATCATCGTAACCGCCCGCGAGGAGGAGATCGATAAGATCCTCGGTCTTGACCTGGGTGCCGATGACTATGTAACGAAGCCCTTCTCGATGAAGGTTTTGCTGGCGCGCATAAAATCAAATATCCGCCGTGCAGCGGGTGAGTTGGTTATCAACGAGGGTGAAACGGAAAACCCCAATGTTATTGTCGTCCGCGACCTGGTCGTTGATTCGGATAAATACAGGGTAACCAATGATGGTCAGCCCATACTGCTCACCAAAAAGGAATATGAGCTGCTGGTGCATCTCGCAAAGAACGCCGGTAAGATTTACTCCCGCGAGGCGCTTCTTGAGGAAGTATGGGGTTATGAGGACTTCTACGGCGACCTGCGCACGGTAGACGTGACCGTGAGCCGCCTCCGCGATAAACTGGAGAAGGATCCCGCAAGACCCGAATACCTTATGACCAAGCGCGGAATGGGTTATTACCTCAAGTAATAAAGAAATATGTACCGCAGTCTTCACTTTAAAATAACGCTGATCTTTGCGGTATTTATGGTAACCGTAATGGCGGTCGTCGGTGTAGTCCTGCTGCACAGTGTATTTGGTTATTACTCCGGAGAGTTTGTGTCGCAGCTTGATGCAGCACTTGCAGAAGGCACCCATCTGCATGCCGAACTGACCTCGGCGCTGGAATCGGAAAATCATGCGCCCGTGCAGAAGCAGATGATAGCCGCCTATGCCGCGTCCCTTGGTATCGATAATTACCGCAATTACTACATCCTAGACATGGACGGCGATTACCTTGCCGGTTCGGATGACGAATCCGGCAGGACGTTAGCCAAGACAAGGAACCTTATCGCCGCCATGAAACGCGGTGACGGCAGACGTCAGGAGCTGGGAGCCGAACACGCTGATTACGCGGTCTGGCTGGCTTCCGGCACCTCGGGGAGAGAATGCATAATATACATAAAAGACACGATGGAAGAGATGAGCGCCCTTACGCGGCAGATTTTCACGATAATACTTCAATCTGTCTTTTTTGGCATGCTTATTGCCGCTGTGCTGTCATTCTTCCTGGCGCGCGCCATAACTTCGCCTATACGTTCGCTGACAAGGGATGCTCAGCTTGTGGCTGCGGGGGAATTCGAGCACGAAATAAAGGTCAGGGCAACCGACGAAATCGGTGTGCTTACAGCTACTTTCAACGAGATGAAGCAGGTGCTTAAGCGCACACTGCACGAGATCACCGGCGAGCGTATGAAGCTTGAGACCATACTCACCTGCATGCGCGATGCCCTTATCGCGTATTCCGACAACGGCAGACCGATCCATATCAACGACAGTGCGATTGAGCTGTTGGGCTCGGACAGAATGACATTAGGCGAGATGATGAAAGAGCTTGACATCGAATACGCCGATAGCTATGTAAAATCGCTGTCCCCCGGGCATACGGTGGTTCTGCGCGGTATTGTAGCCGGCGACAGGGCGCTGGATGTGAGTTTCAGCCCCCTGCGTTATGTTGAGGACGGAAAATCGCACAACGGCTGTCTGGCTATTCTCCAGGATATCAGCAACCGCTACAAGCTTGAAAAGGCACAGCGGGAGTTTGTCGCAAATGTGTCACATGAACTGCGCACGCCTCTGACGGTAATTAAGGCATCCACCGAATCGGTTATGATGTATCCCGACATGGACAGCGGTATGCGGGAGATGTTCTTGGGCAACATAATAGAGGAAAGCGACCGCATGCTGCGTATAGTCAGCGATTTGCTGACCCTGTCGCGGCTGGATAACCGACGTACCAAATGGCAGGTATCCTCATTTGACATGCGGGAGAGACTGCGGCACATATGCTCGATATTGCAGATCAGCGCCAATGCCAAGAATCAGAATATCACTCTTGACTGTCCCAATCCGCTGCCTATGACCGCCGACAGAGAGCGTCTGGAGCAGGTTATTACAAATATTGTTTCCAACTCTATGAAGTATACCCAGGAGGGCGGCGAAGTAGCGGTAATCGGCGCGGCGGTGAACCGTGACATTGTAATTCGTGTAAGAGACAACGGAGCTGGTATTCCCGAGGAGGATCTGCCCCGTATCTTTGAACGCTTCTACCGGGTGGAAAAGGCGAGAACCTCTGACACCGGCGGTACCGGCCTCGGTCTTGCAATCGCCAAAGAAATCGTAGAAGCTCACGGCGGCACAATCGCAATTAAGAGCCGTTTGGGCAAAGGCACAGAGGTGATAATCCGTCTGCCCGAGGTATCGGCACTTCCGAAGGAAGACCCGCAAAAATCGCCGGATTTCGTCAGAGATAATCTTCCTGCTTCGGCTGACAGAGGCAGAAAAGCATGAAGCGCAGCATTGAAGGTTTCAAGCGGCTGCTGCTGATTGTTTTATTCCTTATTATGACCGTGCTGATCTTCACGACGGTAGTGCTCAATATCAGCAGCAAGGGCACCGATATGGAACTTTCCTATTTCGACCGGCTGCTTATCCTGCACGGCTACGACAGTCAGACCGCAGAGCTGACAGGCACAATGCTGCTTCCCGAATTTGCGGGTTATGATATAGGCTATGGTGGAATGG
>Ga0123335_1002294_pt1 | contig 28886 bp, 17 predicted proteins | sample BiotimSIPDNA_2_FD_89707 | JGI IMG/M metagenome (GOLD analysis project Ga0123335, IMG submission 89707) | Anaerobic biogas reactor microbial communites from Washington, USA - Biogas_R2 time_0 SIP DNA | ecosystem: Engineered > Bioreactor > Anaerobic > Unclassified | place: Washington, USA... | reverse complement strand
CTCCAAATTCTTGATTTGCCCACGCAAGTACATTCATAATAGTATCCTTTCCAGCAACTTATAGCAGGCACTATATGTTGTGCTGAAGGAAATTATAGATACAAGATGTGGGTAATGACAAGAATGCAATTTGGGAACGAGCCTAGAGCTGAGTGGTCAGGCGGGCGGGATATCGCCTGCCTGAACAATTACACAAGGATTTTGCCATGAGAGGGATACAGGCTTTAACGGGTTGTCTTTTCATACTGGTCGTTCTGGGCGGCGGGTTTGGGACGGCGGCGGCGCAGTCTTCCGAGGCGCCAGTGCTGCATTATGGCGGTTGCGGCGGGGTGTATTTTCTGGCGGAACCGGGGGAACTGTGGGTGGAGGTCGAAAAATACGATTTGAATCTGAAAGGGCGTAAGACCTTTCTGCGGGCGATTCTGGCGGGACCGGACCGAACCGTGCTGGCGGAAGAGACCCTGCCCGAAGACGGGCTGGGCAAGGGGGACGGTCCGGGACCGGTACAGCGAACGCGGTTAAGCGCGGAGGTGCCCTGCAAGGGCGTTTACGCGCTGAACATCACCGTGAGCGAGGATCGGTATGGCGAGGACATCGCGTGGGGCTTTCGCACGAACTGTCCGCAGTATCTCGTCGAAACCTCGCGGGGCCACCGGGATGCGGCCCATGAAGAACCGCTGGTGCTGCTGGGGCCAGAGGTGCCCGGCGATATCTGTTTCCGTCCTGAACGCCAGGCCTTTACCCTGGAAATTTCCGGCATGAAAGGAAGTGCAGAAACACCCGTACTGTATAACGGGGACGATGAGGTGGTCGGCGTGATTGCCCTGGACGCCGAGGGTAACGGACACTTCACGGTTCCCGCCGAGGCGCCGCGCGCGTCAACGCCCTGGCGGCTGCATCTGCCGGTGTTCCGTGGAACGGTCCAGATTGACGGCGTAACCCGTTGGCCCGCAGGGAGTGATTTTCCCAACTTTTCTTTGTGGACACCCAACGAGGATTCCTCGTTTCCCTTTCACGAGAATCGCTGGCTGCTCACCCCGTACAGCCGCAACGTGTATCTGAACGGCGCGCCCCGTGAAACGGTCTCGTTTGAAGTACACAATAATGACGTAGCGCCCAGAACCGTCACGCTAAGCCTTGATTTTCCCGGAGCAGCATTTCAGGCGGCGCTTTCCGTTTCTGAAGTTACGGTGGCGGCCAAAAGCGCTGCGACGGTAGACCTCAGCTGCGCCCTGCCGGACGGCGTCGACAGCGCCTCCTGCCGCGTGCATGCAACGCCCCGGGACACACCCGATTTTTCAACGTACGCGACTGTTACCGTTCAGCGTGGTTCGCCCCCGGCGGCGCAACCGCTCGAACTGCCCCTGGTGCTTAAACCGTACACCCACGAGAATGAACGCTTCGGGTATCTGCCCCGCTATCCCAATGACAACCAGGTCTATTTCAGCCCGGATGGTTGTCCTTTCATGGTTTCGGATACCGCGTTGATGACCTGGCGTACCCAGGAATGGACCGCCATATCAGAAGTCGTTCAGTCGGACGGTGGCTCGCTTCCCTTCCGCAGCCGATCCTCAAAATGCGCCTTTGACAGGGACAACACGGTCTATCTCCTGGGCGAGGTGCAGGGACGTTCCGCACTCCTTTTTGCCCGTCCCGGCGACACCCGCCTGAAGATGTGCGCACTTCTGGGCGAAGGCGCTTTAGACCTGGAACAGTTCTCGGGGAACAATACGCCCGAAGGACCGCCGCCCATGACACGATACACGCTCACGCAAAAAGACCCGGAAGTGTTCTGGCGCAGACTGAATACTCTGGACCTGTTGTTGCCGGCACAAAATACGGACGGCGCCATTTCCATCGGGAAGCCGATACCGATCTCCAGGAAGTGCATCGGATTTTCCGCCCATTCCGGCATTCCCTCGTCGGTGGTGTCCCGGGACAACAAGGTGCATGTCGTATGGGCCGAAGCGACCGAGCCGGAAGAAAAAGCGCCCGGCGTGCCCACTTTCGTTGTGACCTACGACCGAAACACGCAACAATTGGGCAAGTCCGCCCTGGTGGGCTATGGCCCACCAGCCAATGACTGTCACAATACGCCCTCCATTACCATGGATAGCCAGGGATATCTCCATGTCCTTATCGGCACCCATGGCCGCACCTTCCAGTATGTCCGGTCCCTGCAACCCAACGATGCCGAAGGCGGTTGGACGGAACCCGAGGAACTCGGCCCCGGCCTGCGCCAGACTTATGTCGGGCTGGTATGCGATCAGGAGGACACACTGCATGTCGTGTTCCGGCTTTGGTTTGACGGCGGCAAGCCCTATTTCCCCGCAAGCCATTACGCGACTCTGGCCTATATGCGAAAACGACCGGGAGAACCCTGGTCCTCCCCGAAAGTACTCATAGTCTCCCCCTTCTCCGAATACGGCGTTTTCTACCACCGCCTCACCATCGATCCCCAGGGACGCCTGTTTCTGTCGTATGACTGCTGGTCCACCTATTGGTTCTACCGTAACGACCACCACGGCGCCCGCCGCGCGTTGATGATGTCCCCCGACGGCGGCGATACGTGGAAATTGGCGGCGATGGAAAACCTGAAGCATTGATGGGTATGCAGATAAGGATAAGATTCTCGGAAATCTACAGTCTTTAGAAATGCAACATGTAAGTTTCTGATACTACGATATCAGCAAAGAACAAACATTTCACCACAAGCATCTTGTCAAACCTGACTATCATTTTCGACGATATAACATAAACCCTATCACGACTAAACAAAATACCGTGGCGGCGGTTATTGCACCCACTAGTAAGAGTTTCTTAACTAAAGGTGGCATAGTAACCCCTTTTTGATATGAAAACCGTCCTTCCTTGTCGAAAACCTTGGTCCCATCGGGCAATGCTATATCGAAGCAGGTGTCATCAAGCGGTACATTTATTGACAGGGTTTCTTCAATGTATCTTATATCCGATATTCTGTTGGCTTCATACATTTTCAGGCGTGAAATTTCTGCAAGCACTTTGCATCTTTCTTCGCGAACTTCCGCGCTTCCTGGTGGTTCGCCTATTTCCTTTAGACGATCTTTTAGTTGCTGGGTCCAAATGATAGCATCCTGATTACGTTTATAAACGTATCGGGTAATGTGTAGAGGGAAAAAAATGTCGCCGATAATTTTGTAGTCATAATAGAAAATATCAACCCAAGGTACACCAATAGTACCGGCGTCAAACCCATATTCCTTCACATAGAATTGTCGTAAGTCAGCCGGACAATCGCACCCGGTACCAAAACTGAGACGTACTGGCCTATCCCCCTTATCAAATTGGCACTCAATAAAACGGCCGCCCCGAAAATGAGCGAATACAGGCTGGTCATCCCGTATAATCATGCACGAACATCCTGCAGCCAAAAACCCTTCTACAGATTCCTCAACGACATAAGATCTGAAGTCTTGACCAAACAAAAACTGTGGTACAGAGATTGCCTCTCTAGGATAGGCATACGCATGTATTTCACCTGGATTAAGTGTTTGTTGTGAGTAAACAGATTCATAAGGATCATCCAGGTTAACTGTAAGATAGGTTAAGTAGTTATTACGCTCGACATAAATGTCTTGTTCATTTTTTGCTATATCACTCTCCACACTGACATAAAAGGCATCGTCACGACGGCGGTAATGTACCTTAAACCATTCTGGCCGAGTGGTGCCGGGTTCCAATGGGTCCGTATAGGTATTATTGACTGTGTATGTTCCTTGGAATGACTTGAGGCTTCGTGACCAATCCAACAATGCGTTGCGCCAAACAGCGGCATCAGAAGAAACATAAAGAGTATCTTCCGAAACTCCAAAACCCGGACAGTCAGTGGAACTAAGGCCGAGAAGCATCCATGCACAACACGCAAGTACTGTCATCTCTTTAATACCTTTCTTTTACGCGAAAAAGTCCAAGCCTATAATGGGCATAGTATCAGAAAAGTACAGCATCCCTCATAACATTTTTTCTATACAGTTTACCAATTCTGGAAGTTGATTTTAGTGGATCAGATTTATTCACATCCAAATTCCGCAGCTACAGAAACAGCTGTTGGTTCTCCACATGCGGTTTTATCACAATCCATATCTCCTCCTGCATCTGTACCGCAATCAATAGGGTATACCCATTTTATAAGGTCGCACTGACAAGAACATGGTTTGTCACATTTTTCCCCTGAAGGGCAGGGTTTCTTATGGTCATCCGCATCAACACACAGTTTATAATTTTGATTCCGAGAACTATAAACATCAAGGCAACCATAACAATTATTATTTGAGCCAGGAGGAGCACATTTCGTAGGCGTTGGGGGTTTGGTACAAGCCTTTTCTTCTCCTTCACATTCACAATCTGGAGGGCATCCACTAAGGGTAAGTATTGCCCCCATAGCCATGAAAGAAATTACTGTCAGCCGTAAATACTGCTTCATGTTTTATCTCCTTATTTTAACCTGTTCTTACGCATACTTGTCAGTACAATTATGTCCTATGATACAGCAAATGCAAAAAAAAAAAGCAAGTTATTTATTGAAATTTATGATTAGCAAGCCCTATTTCCCAGCAAGCCATTACGCAACCCTGGCCTATATGCGGAAACGGCCGGGAGAACCCTGGTCCTCCCCGAAAGTGCTCATAGTCTCCCCCTTCTCCGAATACGGCGTTTTCTACCACCGCCTCACCATCGATCCCCAGGGACGCCTGTTTCTGTCCTACGACTGCTGGTCCACCTATTGGTTCTACCGTAACGACCACCACGGCACCCGCCGCGCGTTGATGATGTCCCCCGACGGAGGCGATACGTGGAAATTGGCAGCAATGGAAGACATAAAATAAACGGTGTAGGCCGGGTGAAGCGTAACCCATTTGTTACAAACATATACATTGTGTACAACGTTTTCATGGGCATGATTCCGATATCATGAAATATCCCAAGCGGAACCCGCCTTTAAGATTTGGCACAGACTATTTGAAGGCGGGTTACGCTCAATGGCGTACATGTCCCAAATGAGCAAGTTTGTTTTCGGTCTTATTTATAGCGGAAGATATACCCCATGGTTCCGCTCCACCCGGCCTACATCAATTATATGCTTCGCGTTTGTGGTCGTATTACAAAACGGATTTTTATTCCAAGTCCAAATCCGGGGCATCCGGAGAAAGATCCCAATCAGTATCGTACCACCCCATCTTCACGTATTTATGAAAAGTAGACCAAGGCCACGCAGAGGCACTTTGCGTCAGACCATGCTTCACTGGATTGTAATGTATGTAATCAAAATGACGTTTCAGATCCTCTTGGTCACGAATGGAATGCTCATAATAGCGCGGTTGGAAGACAGCCCGTTCTCCCTTTTTTTGTTGACGTACGGTAGGTTGCCCTTCCTTTCCGCCCGCCTTAAGATATGCATGCGTAAACAGACTTTTCAGTTTTTGCCATCGTTTTGGAAAGGCGTCATCCTTTTCGGGCAATCGCCAGATACAATGTAAATGGTCCGGAAGCACGCATACCGCTACAATATCAAAGGGATATAACGATTGGGTTTCTTTCCAAGCGGCTCGCAAGCAGTTTCGTGAAAGTTCACTGGTCATAAACGGGCAACGATTATGGGTCACGAGGGTGAAGAAGTATAGCCCGCCTTCACGTCTTAGGCGAATATACCGGGACATAAGCGTATCCTTTCTGGCTCGAATCTAAGTGTACCAAAAAGTATTTCGAAATCGGCCGGGTGGAGTGGGCCTTAACAAATCAAACCATGGTGACACACACACAGAAGGTATGCATATTGCACAGAAAGGATGAAATAAGCAAAGCGGAACCCGCCTTTGAACTCGGCATGTATGTTGTGAAGGCGGGTTACGCTCAGCCTTGAACATGTCCCACGCATCAGCATTTCTTTTCGGCCGTATTTATCACGAACGACATACCAAATGGTTCCACTCCACCCGGCCTACACTTTTTGCTCTCTGACGTTTAATATGTTATACAGGAAGGAATAAAGAAAGGATGATACCACCCATGGGCATAAAACGATTTTATGTTAAATTCAATGCGTTGTTCGTGGTTCTATTCTTGGCACTGACGGCTGTACAGACTTCCCATGCAGAAGAAACGGCCGGGCTGCAACTTGCTGTTTTTGATATTGACGCCACACCGCCCATTGGTTCTTACCTGGCTTATGATGAGGTCGTCAATAACTGGGACATGAGCCTCCGGGCGCGCGGCATCGTATTGACGGGCGCGGGGAAACCGATTGTGTTGTGCGCGGTGGATTGGGTCGGCATCGGCAGTGAAGGCCATGACGCGTTCCGGCAGACCCTCGCCGAAGCCGCGGGCACCGACATGCAGCGGGTGGCAGTACATACGGTGCATCAGCATGACGCCCCCGGTTGTGACTTCACGGCGGAGCGCATTCTAAAAGAACACGGCATCACGCCGCACCGCTACGAGGGCGCGTTTCATCGGGAAGTGCTGCAACGCCTGGGCACGGCGGTGCGGGATGCCATGGGGAAACAGCACCCCGTAACACACCTGGGGTTGGGCAGCGCACCGGTACACCAGGTAGCCTCCAACCGGCGCATTCTGGGGCCGGACGGCAAGGTGGGTCCGATGCGCGGTTCTTCCTGTAAAACTCCCGACTTGATCGCAGCCCCCGAGGGGTTGATTGACCCGAACATTTCGCTGGTCAGTTTCTGGAACGGTGAAACACCCCTGGCCGTACTCAGTTATTATGCCTGCCACCCGCAGAGTTACTACCGGACCGGCGTAGCCAATCCGGATTATCCCGGCATCGCCCGGTTTATGCGGCAACTGGCGGTACCGCAAGCCCTGCATATCCATTTTGACGGGGCCGGCGGCAACGTGGCCGCAGGCAAATACAACGACGGTTCCAAAGAAATGCGTCTAATATTGGCGCAACGGTTGGAAGACGGCATGCGCCGAGCCTGGGAAGCCACGGAACGCGCGCCCATCAATGCGGAAGACATTCGCTGGGCGGTGGAGCCCGTCGGATTGCCCGTAGCGGAGGGGCTGAATGCAGAGGAACTCGAGAAACGCATGCTCGAAGAAAAGGACATGACCGTCGTTGAGGACTGTGCCCGCAAGATCGCGTGGCTTCAACGGCGCGAGGCGGGCATTCCCATTGACGTAGCCTGCCTGTCGCTCGGTAATGCGCGTATCCTCCATCTTCCCGCCGAACTGTTTGTGGAGTACCAACTGATGGCCAAGGCCGAGCGCCCGGATTTGTTTGTTGCCATGGCCGCCTACGGCGATTATACGCCCGGGTATATCGGTACGGCCATCGCCTACGAACAAGGCGGTTATGAGACCAGTCCGCGTTCGAGCAATGTATCTCCCAAAGTGGAAGCGGTGCTCACCGAAGCCATTAAGACACTTCTGAAAGAATAACGGAAGCACCGTTCCGAAACCGGAAACGACACTTATCTCGCGCACACCAGATGGGTGGCGCCATTACCAACTCTGTACAGGCCCATGGAGATTTGACATGCGAATCCTTTTCTTTCTGTCAGCGTTGCTGCTGCCCCTCTTCGCGGTAGCCGAGGCTACCAACCCCTTCCTGCTCGTGTGCAACAAACATGAAGACACCATGTCCTTTGTCGACCCGGCGAGCCTCAAGCCTGTGGACAAGATTCCCACAGGCCCCAATCCCCATGAAATTGTGCTTTCCGCCGACCGGCGTTTTGCCTATCTGTCCAATTACGCGCCTCCGGGCAATACCATTTCCGTAATCGACCTTGTGCGCCGCAACCATGTGAAACAGATATCCACCGGAGACTATGGCCGCATCCACGGCGCCGCCATCGCCCCTGACGGAAAACATGCGTATTTCACCGCCGGCCAAAGCGGCTACGTGGTTGAGGTGGACACCGGCACCCACGCCGTCACCCGCGCCATCCCGACCCACGGCAAGATTTCGCACATGGTACTGGTGTCGCCGGACGGAAAACGGATCTACACTGCGAATATCGTGACTGAAAATGTTTCCGTCATCGATCGCGCTTCCGGGGAATTGATCACCCAAGTGCCCTGCGGCAAGGGCGCGGAAGGCATGTGCTTCACCCCTGACGGGAAACATCTCTGGGTCGGCAATCAGGAAGCGGGCTCGATAACCATCATCGACACGTCATCAAATACCGCCGTGGAAACCTTCCCGTGCCCGGGCATGCCGGTACGCATCCGCTTTACCGTGGACGGGCAGCGGGTTCTTGTGGCCAGTTGGACCGACATCGGGGAACTGGTGGTTCTGGAGGCGGACTCGCACAAGGAGCTCAAGCGGCTTCCCGTCGGCAGGCAGGCCATCGGCCTGGAACTTTCCCCGGACGGAACGCGCGCCTTTGTCGGCAGTGAACATGAGGACGGCGTACATGTGATCGACCTGGACACACTCTCCCTCGCAGGCGTAATCAAGACCGGCAACGGTTCCGACGCCATGGCGTGGTGGATTTCACCGGAACAACCGCAATAAAAATACCCTTCATTCCCTGCCTTTTGAAATAATGTCAATTACAGTAAGTTGGTTCGTTTGCGTGGAATAATCGATAATAGGAAAAAGAAATGAAAAAAACGCCGGCTAAAGTTACCGTCGCCATTCAATTCGTTTCGCTGATCGGTATTATCCTTACGTTGTCATTTCTTTCCACACTGGTATGGGGCGGAAAACCGGAAGAGGGCCCCGTTATCCAGGAATGGACAATACATGAAAACATGACCATCGCCGAGTTCGGACAGGCCAACAACGTACCTGAACCAGTACTGAAAAAGGCGCTTCAACTTGATTCGGAGGATGACCTCCGGATAAAAATCGGCGACTTCACCTTGAGCCAAACAGAAGTATGCGCGCGTGTCGATAAAACGCTGGCCATCTACATCGAACAGGAATCCAAAAACTGGATCAAAATCCTGGTAAAGTTTGCTTTGTGGATCGCTTTCCTTACCGTGGTCCTTGTCCTTTTACACCGACAATCTTTAACACCACGGGCAAGGATCGGTCTGTATACCGCATCGGTAGTGCTCTTTGGCGTGGTTCTCGGATCCGACCCCAGTCCAATGGGCACGGTCAAGGACGCCATTATACTTCTCGGCTCCAAGGGAGTGCTTTTTCTCCCGAGAATAATCGCCCTGTCCGTTTTCCTACTTATGATCATTCTGGCAAACAAATTTATTTGTGCCTGGGGATGTCAGTTCGGAACGCTTCAGGACCTGATATTCAGACTAAACCGGGATCCGAAAGACCGAAAAGGGAATGTCAGACAGTTCAAAATTCCTTTTGTCCTGTCGAACAGCATTCGCGTCCTGTTTTTTATTCTTTTTACCGTGGCGGCCTTTTTATGGGCTGTTGATATTGTTGACCCTATCGATCCGTTCAAAATATATAAACCGCAGTACCTGGGAATTACAGGGGGTATTTTTCTTTTTGTCCTTCTTCTTTTAAGTCTTTTTACCTACCGTCCCTGGTGCAGCATGTTTTGTCCCTTCGGCCTGGTGGGATGGCTTTTTGAAAAAATCGGCCTCTTCAAAATTAAGGTAAACTACGACACCTGTATCGCCTGTGAAGCCTGCGCCAAGGCCTGTCCCTCCACCGTCATGGACGCCGTATTAAAAAGAAACCGGGTTATACCGGACTGTTTCGCCTGCGGCACCTGCATCGAGGTTTGTCCCACCCGTTCCATATCCTTCGCTGTCGGAAAACGTTCGAAACCGCCTGAAGGAAAGTTTCACGGCGATCGTACAGGGGAAAGTCCGCCAGGCAAGGCGTGACCGGCTTCTGTCCCTCCTGGCCACACAACAATCTTTTTCCATACATGTGCGCACTCATAACACTTGCGGAGAGGGAATACACTTATTTCTTGCGTCCCCGGCAGAATACACACAGAAAACAAATCCCTGAAGGAAAATCTCTTGCCGGCTATTTGCTGGTGTAGAAATCCGCTTCGCTGTCCGACAGGCTGCCCTCTTGTATCAGACGCTTGATCTCAACCGTGTCGACAGTTCTCGGTTTGCCAACACCGGCCGGCGCCTCCTGTATCCTTGCATTGTCAAGCCACGTGGCAGTGGAAGTCGCGGTCAACGCCATAGCCCCAATAAATGCCAGCAACACAAAAAGCAAGAACAGAATGTTCAGGCGTTTTGTCGAACGCGAGTCCCGCTCCGGAACGGCAATGTTCTGTCGAACCACACATCTGTCACAGTGAATGCAGTCAAGTTCCGATCGCGTATTGACGCCCAGATGACATTGGGCGGGGTGCTGCCGGGGCATCCAGCGGCGCAGCGGCCTGGCCCCGTTTAACAGGGCCAGGAAGGCGCCCGCCGGGCAGAGGTTACGGCACCAGAACCTGGGGAATGCGAACGACAGGACAAGCGCCGCAACCGCGAGCACTACAACGGGTCGCTCCCGGGCGCCGCCAAACAGCGTGATCAGGATATCGCCCCGCAGGACAGAAGCGTCACGGACGCCTGCGAACAAAACCAGCAAACAGAAGAGAAATACATATTTGACGGCGCGACCGTAACGCCAGGTTCCTCTTTCCGGAATGTGCCCGCTGCCGGGGACAAGGTCTCCCAGGAATTCCTGCAGTGCGCCGAAGGGACATAGGTAACCGCAGTAGACATTACCGAAAAACAACACCGATAGAGGAACGACTACCGCCAGGAAGAAGCCGCCCGTCAAGCCGACCATACCGGGATTGAAGTCCGCCAGCATGATCACCTGCTGCATGGAATATTGCAGGTTCAACAGCATGCCCGCCACTATCAACGAAAAGGCCAGCAAGACACGCCTCGGCCATACACCCGGCCGTAAACGCACCACGATTGCAGCGCCCAGCATCAGGGCGAGAAGGGAAAAATCACGAAGCCCCGTATTCCTGGTACGCCGGGAACTACCCGGAGACCTGTCGTAACCTTCCATATTTCTGCCCAACGCGTATTGCACAAATCCACGACCAGCCTCCTCCAGGATACGGGTGATTGCTTCACTGGTCACGGTGGCGCCGCTTACGGCATCCACCTCCCTGAAAGGAGCGGACTCAAACAAACAGCGCCCCAGCAGGCGCAGTTTTTCCGCCTGCGCTATGCGCAGATAAGCAGGCGTCTCCTGATGGCGCACGATCTCATAATCCCGCAGGGCGCCGTCCGGGCAGGTATATACCAACAGGCGCATGGGACCGCCGTAGCCGTTTACGGGGCCTGTCCAGTCTCGACTATCAAACACATAGCCTCCCGGATTATCCGCCTCCGGAGCAACTGACAGATATTCCGCCGCTGTTCCATCCTCCCGGATTGTGGTTTCCTTTTGCAGTTCCGCTGTTCCCGCCAGTACACGCGCATGTGTTTCGATGCTCCGCTCCTGTCTTGCCGCCTCGACATTGGCTGCAAGATGGGATACCAGCAGCGCGTAACACGCGATGCCGGCAAGCGTGTATCCCAAAGGACGGGACACTCTTGCGAACCAGTCCCCGGCCGCGATGGTATTCCGTGTCGGAGTCAACAGCGCCGCGATATTCACCGCCACAAGGCCCGCCAGCAGTGCAATCGTCACGGAAACACCCGCCAGTGGCAACAGCAACAGTCCAGTCAGGAATGCGCCCAAGGCCCCGCCCAAGGTATCGCACATTTCCAGCACAGCGCCCGTCCGCACGGCATCGATTCCCGAGGCGATCATCCGCTTCGCGGCCATGGGAAAATATACGCCGGTAAATCCGCCGCCAAGGACGAACAGGCCCAGCCAGAACGGTTTCGGCCCCTCAGGAGACACTGCGATTACTGCCAGCAGGAGCACCTGAAGCAGCAGGCACGTTCCCAAAAGACATCGTCCCGAGAGACCGGGACGATGCCGCAGCAGCCAACTCACCGCCGCGCAGCCCGCGGCCCCGCCGAACATGAACAAGGCCGTGACCATGCCGATTTCCAGGAAGAGGGAACCGAAACGGGACTGGTAAACAAACATCAGCACGATGCTGAAGGCCATACTCACAAGCCCGGTGGACAGCATCAAGAAATGACTGTCAAACAGCGACCGCTCCTTTCCCCGTCCTTTCAGCACATATACGGCTCTGAACACCCCGTAGATCAGTATCGGCGTCAGAAAGAGCCAGATGCCCGCTTGAAGCGCATAACGCAGGGCCCCGGAAACCCTTCGCCATCCGGCCTGCTTCAGCGCCAGGAACAAACCGAACTTGAGGGCTTTCGGGAGATTGTCCGTGTTCACCACCGCATCGCCGGACGCATCGGCCATGGCCTTTTCATAGGCGCTCCTCTGAAATGCCACTCGTTCCGGCGCGTACAGGGCGAGCACGCCTTCGGGCGGGAAAAGGTCCTCCGCCCCCTCGATTCCGCCGTACCGCTTAAACAGTATCTCCGCCGACTGTTCCACACCGTTGCCATTGGATGCGATCAGCCACGTCTCATCCCCCGGTTTGATCACCGTGTTTTTGAAACTTGTTCCAAGGGTCGCCAGCATCATGGCGCCGGGATCGCTCAATTCGGCCCCGACATAGTTCGCCCCACCGCTGACGCGGACGCCCACCATTCCCTGTTCAGACAGAATACCGGCAAGTTCCGCAAAAAACTCCCGCGTACAATAACGGTTGAGCGTAAGCGTCGTCACATCCGGAAGGTAAAGCAGGACCAGGTCAAAGCGACGAGATGTTTCCCGAATGAACGCCCTTAACTCAGATGGAACCGCTTCTAGTTTCCCGGGCAGGCGCCCGGCAAGCATTTCCGAAAGCATCGCGGGATATTCCGGGTCGGGATGGAGCCAGGTTACCCGGGCGATACTTGGAATCGATGCAAAGGCCGCGCACATGCCGAGCGTGTCGGCGCCGAAGACCAGGACCTCGCTGGCGTCCGGATGCTGCGCCAAGTGCAGCGCCACGACCTCGGCCGCGTGGTCACCTCCGGGGAAAGACTCACACACGCCGCCGCCGGACATCACCATAAGCTGTCCTTCCCGCGTGCCGTATAAATAGCGCGCCCGGGCGGTGTTCCTGCTTCCGATATAGCTTTCAAGTGGAAGCAGCCGGGTCCATGCCGCCCGGTCTTCCGTCCCGGTCCAGCGCCTTCCCAGCCTGCCGGGCACATCCCCCAGGCCCGCCAGCACGACAACGGCAAGGAAGACCATCCAAAACACGAACCTGCGGCGGGAACCGCGCCCGAAGCCCACCCCGAAAGGCAACGCCAAAAACGCGATAAAACACATCCACGCGAAGACCACCTGTCCGGACACACGGCCCAGGAGCAGCGCCGTTACAAACAAGCCGCCCAGGCAGGCCCCCAAGGTTTCAAAGGCATAGACCCGCGCCGCGGGAAGGCTGGAGTCCCGCTCCACCCAGCGGCACCCGGTCGGGAACAAAAAGCCCGTGAGGAAACTCACCGGGGCATTTACCAGGAACAACAGGCCTAACATCACCGCCAACGGGAAGAGTTCATAGGCCTGTACCCCCGCCAGCCACCGCGCGTTTATGATCAGGACATGCTGCAGCAGAAAGGCCGGGATATAGGCGAGCAGGGCTGGGGGAAACCATGCCGCACCCTTGCGAAGCGGCAGGCTTTCGCGCCGTCCCACCCACGCTCCCAAGGCAATCCACAGCAACCAGCTTGCGTAGAAAACACCGATGCCCAGCTCGTTGTACTCAAAAGTCGCGACGACATCCCGAAACAGCAGCGATTGGGCGATGAGGGAAAAAAAGCCCAGTCCCACCAACGGAAGAAAGCCGCGCTTTCCGTTCACGATGATGCCTCAATGTTCTTCTTCAAAGACAATGGCCTCGAAAACGGTCCAGGAAGCGCCTTCTTTCCATGCGTCCTGGGAAAGCCCCGCCTTGAGGGAAAGATGGGTAAGCGTTTCCTCCAGCGTCCAGTGCTGTTCCGGCGCGACCTGGGGCAGGAACACCGCACTGCGGCCTTGCTTCTGGATCACCATCCCGTGCCTGCCCAGCACGATATCCTGATAGGAAGCGACCGGGACAGGCGGCGTCAACGCTGATATTTCATAGTGGAGCATGGGCAACTCTTTTTCCGTCACCGACCGGAATCGAGGGTCGTTGATTCCGGCATCCACGGCGCGTTCCATCACGGCCTCGTAGAGGGGCCGCCTCGGAAATATCTCGCCGATGCAGCCCCGCAACTGGCCGTCCAGGGTCAGGGTAACAAAAGTGCCCATCACCTGGCGCATGCCCGGGGTGATCGTGACACCGAGCGCCTCCGCCGAAGCGGTCTTGCCGGTTTTCACATAGGTTTCCAGCATACCCCGGGCCAGTTTAAGCAATTGCGCTTTATCCTCTTCGGAAAGCGCCGTCCCAGCTGGTTCGCTGTTGACAAATGCCGCCTTGTTCTCGGGCCATGTTCCCGTAAAGGCAAGACTTAAATAACTGACTGACATGTCCGGGTCGTCCGTCATGCGGCCCGACGTGTCATACTTGAGCAAATGTGCCCGGGAGGCTTCCGGAAGCATAGAAAGGAGAATGGAAATCGGGTGCCGTCCGCAGATGGTGGCGCCTGTCGCGTTCACGTATTCGTTAAACCCGTCGACATCCTTGTCCCGGATTTTTTCCCATGCTCCCATGTCGAGTTTCTCCAAATTCGCGAAAACATCCTCTTCAAAGGGTACATAGCCGTAGTTGGCACCGTAATGGGTAAAATCGCTGCTGGCCACAACCAGCGTCCTGGAATCGGTGATACCCAGTAGTACTTTGGCCATCGTTTGCAGGGTTGCCGCATCCGCGTCACCCACCACAATGGGGACAAGTTTGAAGCCGGACAACGCCGCTTGCAGGAGCGGCAATTGGATCTGGACGCTGTGTTCCGTTTCATCCACGCCCCGGACCGCACGAAATTCCGGGTGTTTGCGGAGTTCGGCGCAGGCGTCCACATCCAAAGGCACTTCGCCCAGAGGGGTGACGATATGGGTTGCATCGGAAACGTGGGCAGCGTTATGCATGCGGACCCGGTGCGACGGGCCCATGACAATAACACGCGTGTAGGCTGCCCCGGCAATTTTCCGGATACCGAAGGCCGCCACGCCGCCTGAATAACGGTATCCCGCGTGGGGCAGCACCAGGGCCTGCATCTGCTCCAGCGGGGCGGGATCCGCCCCCGCGAGATACCCGTCAATCTCGCTTTTGAGCCGGGACGCATTGGCGTCATACCACATTCCCGCGAGGGGTGAATTGAAAACCTTTTTGGCTTGTGTCGTTTCCATGATTTCCGGAACCTCCTGAATCGCTTTCGCCTTGACGTACTTGATCATTCTCGGAAAAAGAAAGGCCTGCAATCCTGCCAGGAACACCACGAGCAGCAGGAACAGAACCACTAACCGTCGCACATGTCTCCAAGGCATTGCCGTATCCTTTCCGGTCACGGGACCGTGCGCGTCCTCAACCCGCCCAATGGCCCGGTATTTTTACTTCCTTTTCCGTTATTTTCCGTAGCGGACCCGGGTAACGGCGCGCAGGTACCGCCTCCACATACCCCCGGACCATGCCATGCCCGGCGAACCGTGGAATCGGCGCCAGGATCGCCGCCGTCGTCACCCGCAGGAATCCCCGCCGATTTATTGCCATATGCCGTAAAGTTCTTTCCCGCATGGACATTTTCCGTACTTAATGTTGTTTGTCAGCACACTGAACCCGCGCCGTTCTATCAGCAACTGTTTACACGCGGGACAATAGGTGTTTTCCGAATCCGGCAGTGAAAGGTTGCCGATATAGACATGGCAGAGCCCTTCTTCGCGGGCGATATCCCGCGCACGCACAAGCGTTTCCGAGGGGGTGGGCGGCAGGTTCTTCATCCGGTACTGGGGAAAGAACCGTGAAAAGTGGAGCGGCGTTTCCGCGCCGAGATGGGCTGCCACCCATCGGGCAAGTTTCCTCAACTCCTCGTCGCTGTCATTCAGTGTCGGTATCACCAGGTTGGTTATTTCCACAAGCACGCCCATTTCCCGCGCCAGCACGCACGCATTCAGCACCGGCCCCAGCGACGCGTCGCAGATGTCACGGTAGAAAGCGTCCGACATGGATTTGATATCGATCTGCGCGCCGTCGATATGGGGGTAGAGTTTTCTCAGGGGCTCTTCGTTGAGATAGCCTGCCGTCACGATCACATTTCTAAGGCCCGCCTCCCGGGCGCGCATGGAACAGTCCAGCGTGTACTCGTAATAAACAAGCGGCTCGGTATAGGTATAGGCCACGGACTGGCAGCCGTATTCCTTGGCCAGCGCAGGCACCCGTTCCGGAGACAATTCCTCTGCGGACACGTTCTCGGGGTTTTCCTGGGAGATCTCCCAGTTCTGGCAGTTCTTGCAATGGAGATTACAGCCCACGGTCGCAATGCTCAGGATTCCGGTGCCCGGAAGGAAATGAAACATAGGCTTCTTTTCAACGGGATCGATATGAACGGAACAGGGGTGGCCATAGGTGACGGCAACAAGCCGCTCATCAATATTGACGCGTATCCGGCACTCGCCGCTTTGGCCGTGTTCGATAACGCAGCCTTTGGGGCATAAATTACATTGTAGCGTCATCGTGCTCATATTCCTTGCGTTACTCTATTTTGCTCCGCCGCGGCACGGATGTCAAGGGCGGGTAGGACATGCAGGACCCGCAGGACGGATAGGACGAGAAAACCCTGACCACATTAGTCCTGCCCGTACTACCCCACGAAACCACACGGCCCCGGACAATACCTAGTTCTCTCCCGTAACCAGTGCGTCACGAAACCACGCGGTAAGCAGTTCCTCCGGGGCGCACGTATCCCCCTCGGTTCTTTCCACCATCCCGATATCCTGCGCCCGGATCAGCGCTGTCGCGAGTTGGTTCCGTTCCAAGGCAACCCCTTCGAGTTCGGGCGTTGAAACGGAAGGCGCCACGGCCAGGCAGTCCCATTCCTGATATCCAAAGCTCAGGGCATTATTAAGTACCCATTTATAGGATCGCAGGAACTGCTCCCCGGAATCGGCCCCGGCTTCCACCGGAACGGCGACAAGGACAAGGTCCGGTTTCAGTTCCCGCACCTGCTTCGCGCTTTCTTCAATTTGCGGCAGCGACATGCCTTCCACGGGCCACGGTATCATTTCCACGGTCACGCCGGGCATTACCGCCTGCACTGCTGAAAGCGCCTGGCTGTCGTAGGGAGGCATGGCGAAAATACGGACCGGCTTGCCCCCCTTGAGAAGCGCGAGCGTCTTGGGAAGCAGCGGTTGGGGCGGCCCCTCATCCGCAAGGGATACTTCCCTGCCGGAAAGGGTCCCGGCTATTGTTTCCGCAATCAACTTGTGGCCCGTCATGTTCGGATGGATTTCGTCGCTCATCAGCATCTGCCATTGAAACGGGTCGCGTGACCGGACCACCTCAAAGGCCGCGTAACAATCAACCACCGGAGCCTGTTCCCGCGCACCGGTTTCCCGTATGGCGGCCACATATTCCTCCAGTTTCGCAATGGGTCTTTCGGGGGTATCGGTTACGGAATTGGGCGTGCACAGCATGACCTCGGCGCCAACCGCCCGGCATTGGCGGATAATGGACGCCAAGTTCGCCTCGAATTCCTCCTGTGGCACACGGGTCATGTCGTTAAGCCCGAACATCACGGTTACCAGGTGCGGTTTGCGGGCGAGCACGTCCGCCTCGAGTCGTTTCAGCCCGTCAACCGTGGTGTGGCCGCTGATACCCGCGTTAAAGGCTTCCACCTGGGCCTCCGGGTACAGCCGTTTCAGCGCGATGGCGAGCATGTCCGTATAGGCGCGCCGGCCGCCGGTATGGTAGTAGACACCCGTGACGCTGTCACCCAGGCATACGATGCGGACAGGCTCCTTGCCTGCCAACAGTAGTTCGGCTGTCCTGGGAACAGCGGGAGAAACTATATCCCCCAGTGTTTGAGTCGTACCGTAATTCAGGGTGCAAACAACGCAAAACACCGCGAGAACGATACTTACCTGTATGCTGCGCATGTCCATGACTTCCTTATGGTTCGAAAAAACAATGAATATCGGCCCTTGATAACCTGATAAAACAAGGCATAGAAGCAATCCAAAGATATTTTGTGATTTATGTGCTTTTTGTGGCGAGAAAACTATTCTAAGAAAAGCCACATAGCACACAAAATGCACAGTACAAATAAAACAACTAGCGAACCCTGCGTTAACGTTTCCTTACATCAACTCCTTTAAAAAAACGTGGGGCTTTCTTTACGGAAGCAGGTCAGCCTCGGCAACCTTCACACGGATACCACCCTGCATGGTGGTGATCCAGAGGTCACCCGGTTTCCGCTCGTAAACGTAAGGATAGGCGAGCGAGGCGCCCGGCTGCCGGGCGATCACGACCGGCGCAGTCCACGTTTTCCCGTCATCCTCGGAAAAGGCGACGGACACTTCACCCCGATGGTTGCTCACCGGCGTTTCCGACCACTCACAGTCCCCGCCCGTCAGGGGATACCCCGTCTTTCCTTCCGGGAAAGGCCGGTTCCATACCAGCAGAAGTCTCCCGCTCTGCAAACGCTTGAGCAGGCCCGGGGCGCTGCTCGCTTGTATGCTTGTCAGACCCATCGTCCGCCAGTAGACACCATCGTCCGAGAAGGCCTCCCAGAACACGCCCAGATTGGTGCGGATCAGTTTCCAGAGCCGCCCGTCGCGCAGTTCCTCCACGGTGGCCTCCGTGGCCCCGTCGTGATGGCCGTTGCCGCCAAGATCGATGACATTACTGGGTTTCCAAGTAAGGCCGTCATCGGTCGAAGAATAGGTCAGCACACTGTGCCTTCCGGGACGGTTCAGCAGGCGCATGGATGTAAACACCACCCGCCCGTCCCGGGTCTGAATCATATTGCGCACGGCGCCGGTCCATTCCTCATGGAGCGTTTGAAAGTCCTGCCAGGTTTTCCCCTCATCCAGGCTGCGGATGACACAGCAGGGCAGGCGCGTGCCCGGGTCCGCGTCGTGGGTTTCACTGTTCCAGCGCCAGTCTTCCGCGCGCATGTTCATGAAGGCGGCAATAATCACGCCGGCGCTGGTGCGCAGCAAGGCGCGTTCCGTACTGAGGGATACCTGCTCGCCTTGTGTGAAAATAGGAGACACCTGCCATGTCGCGCCCTCATCCCGGCTGACCATGGCCACGGTGTCATGAACGGCGAGAATGGCGCCGTCGCCCAGCGTAACGAAAGGACCGAGCGTGCCGGAGGGAAGACTCCCGCACTTGGGGTGAAGCCACAGGCTTTCCTCCGCTCCAACCGCGCCGACAGCGAACAGCAGGATAATTAACCCCACCGACATAAAGATCATACGCATGGCCCGTCTCCCATATTCCCGCAACAGTTGCGGCCGGCGGGCTGGTCCCGCTACCGATCTTATTGCGATCCTTTACCCCTCATGATATACGTGTTCCCCGCATGCGCTCAAACAGCCGGATATCGGGGGCTGAGTTCTATACATTTTCCGGGTCCATTTGCTGTTGCTATTGAAATAAGCGGTAGGTTCCTCTATAGTTGTCAACTACACTTATCTTTTAAAACCGGGGACACAACCATGAAAAGACGGCATTTTTTGGGAATGGCGGCGGGCAGCGCCATGGCGGCGAACAGGGCGCGCGCGGCCGGGACAGATCCGGAGCGCACCCCCGATTCGGATATCGCCTTTCCCTCCCCTTTTGCGGCGCACCGCGCGCGTTTGAACGGTCTTGACATTCGCATTGGTCGCCCACGCGTGCTCATGCGCGGGCCCATGTTCCCCAACCTGGCCTGTTTCCGTGATGCATCGATCCTGGTATTCGCCCAGGCCGTTGAGGAAGGCGGCCCCCTTACGGCTATCCGGTCCGAGGACAGGGGGGAAACATGGCGCACCCATCCGGCCGGGGTGGATGGTCTCGGCCTGAACACCTTCCAACCGGGCGCGGGTCCCGCCGTCTCGATTCATTACGATACGAAACCAGTGCCGGGCGAGGAAGGCCTGCGGACGACCCGGCGCTGGGAGTCCGATGACGGCTTGCATACCCTGCGCGGCCCGCTCGAGGACGGCACTCTCCGGCTGCCCCCGGACCAGTTCAAACAGGAAGAAAAACACTGGTTTCACGGCAACACCATAGAACTCCCGGACGGCCGCCTGCTCGCCGCCATGCAGGGCACCCATGAACCCTGGGTGTTCCGGACGTTCCTGTCCGAATCATCGGACAACGGGAAAACCTGGCGCTTTGTAAGCCATATCGCCTCCCTCGATACGCTGGACGACCCGGAAGGGACCACCCGAAAAGGCTGGAGCCTGTGGGGGCCCTGCGAGCCCAATATCACCCACCTCTGCGACGGAAATCTCGTCTGTGTCGCGCGCCTGGTCAATGATGACTCCAAGCCGCTCATGGCCGCGCCGAAAAAGACGTATCAAGATCTCTCCTACGCCATCCCCGGTACGGGCATTCACCCCGGCACGCTTCCGGCGGAGGACTACTACGAACCCGGTCCGCCCAGCGCGCCGCTGGTGATTTCCTTCTCCGGGGACAGCGGGGCCACCTGGTCGCGGCCCGCACCCATGAAACAGGCCCGCGGCTGTTTCCCCCGCATGGCCTTTGACGGGGAAGTGCTCGCGCTCACCTATGGCGGACTCGCCTATCCGCGCTGGGGCAACTGCATCACCTTCAGTACGGACGGCGGCGCCTCCTGGACGGAAGAAATGAACTTCGCCCCCTTCTTCACCACGGGCTACACGGACATTGTCACCCTCGCTCCGGGAAAATTTCTCGCTGTTTTTGACGCCACCCCGCCCCAGCCCTGGACCAACCACGCCGCCCACTGGGTCGGCGCGGTGGACATTGAAGTGAACGAAGCGTAACCGATCGTTACTTTTCAGGAAGCAGCTGGAAAACTTGTTCTCGCGCCAGGGAAAGTGTCGGCGGCAGTTTGGCGTCAAGGGTAACGGTGCAGTCTTCGAGCACGCCCTCATCCGCCCGGGTTATCTCCAGGGAATACACGCCTCCCGCCCTTTCGTTGTCCGGGGTAATGGTCGCCTTGGCGCTTTGTTGCTTCGTGGAAGTCTGGACCGTAGCGACCGGTTCGCCTGCGGGATCATAGACGTTCAGGCGGGCGGTTTCCGCCCCCTGGCCGTTTACGGTCACGCTGAATGTGTCCGTTCTGTCCGGCACATGGAACCAGAGCCGTTCGACGCCTCCGATCAACGAAAGCCCCTCGGCAGCATACAATCCCAGGGGCGCGTTGGCCTTGACGATGGAATAAGCGCAACTTCCGGAGGACAAGGCCAGGAAAAACAGTCCGTCCGCCTCGGGGACAAACTGAACGTTCCCGCTTTCATCGTGCGGGATAGTCCCGGAAACAAGGGGCTTCATGGACGAATCACGCAGTTCCCAACGCAACGGCGCGTCATAACGGCCGACCGGAACATCCCGCAACAGGACCTCGAGCGGCCTGCCCGCCGTAACCGACACCACACTAAGGTTGTCGCCGCGCAGTTTGACGCCGGGAAGTTCCAAGGTCTCCCCCGCTTTCTCAGCGGCAACAAGTTTAACGCCCGCCTTTACCCGGCTGAACGCCTCCGCGAACCAATGCTCCGGAGTCTCACGGGGCTGATGTTGGGCGTCGAAGCGGCCCTCCAGGATGGCCTTATTGGCCCAGGTAAACCATTTCCAATAGGCGGCATGGTCGTCTTTGGTATAGGACGGGCCTTCATAGAAAATCCAGTACCCGTCGGTGATCTCCGAAATCATAACCGCATTCTTTCCGGAAAACTCGGAGTCCGCCCCGCGCACCAGGGGATCGATGCCACCCATGTACATAAAGGGGATGCCCGCTTCCCGGGGCACCTGCAGTCCATCCATCATCCTGGCACGATTCCCTTCCAGGCATTCCGCTTCCGGCTGAAACCTGGACGGCCGACCATAGGTGGACGCGTCAGCCAGGATCAAGGGCGCTTGTGCCGTCGCCCATTCGGGATAGATCGCCTGCACCATGAAAGGAGTTCCCGGCGCTGGGTACACGCAGAATTGGAAGTCCGGCGCAATGGCGTCAACGGCCTGCCGGAGCGTCCTGCAGCGTTCACGCCAATGGTTCAACTGGAATTCCTCAAACCGCTCATGAAGCCCCTGCGTTTCGAGCCATCCTTTCCGCTCCCCCGTCTGAAGACGCGGCAGTTCCAGGCCGACGGCTTTAGCAAACCTGCCCAAAATATCGTCGTCATAGGACAGGGAATAAAGATTGCCCGGCTTGCCGGGGGCATAATTTTCATAATCGAGAAATACACCCATCAACGCAGGGCATTCCACACTGATGCGGGCATATTCCAGCACATAGCGTCCGCTCCATTCCCAAAAGGCATCCGCGTTCGGACTCCAGAGGGGCTGTTCCGTGCCATCTTCCCACACAACCCGCTTCCCATCGGCATCCGGGGTATCGGGCACGGTCAGGGAACCGCGCATCCAGGGCATGTGAAAGATCCGGTATTTCCCGCACCAGGTGGCCACCTGTCGCACTTCATCGAGGCGGTCATAGCCGGCACGAGGCGAGAACACATTGAACCCGGCCTCCGCGGCCTCCTTGATCATCCATTCCTCGGTGACCCATTTGGCCTCGGGCTGCATGACTTTGTCCACAAGCACGCGCAGTTTGTCGGTCCTGCCCAACGCTGCCCGGGCGGGATCGGTTTCGGCAAACACGGCATCGGGGAGAAAAGCGGCTAACAGGACGACAAGGTATACTAAGTGCCGCATAAGGGAAAACTCCTATTAGTGTTAAGGCAAAAGACTATTTCGCAACTGGCCGACATGTGGTTTAACGGACATAACTTAAACATAGCGCATTGTTCAGATCTGCTTCATCCTTTTTGTTTCATGCACCAGCCGGACCCGCCCGCGCATCACCGTCAATAATCACGGCCCTTTCACCTCCTCAACGAACGCAGCCATGCGCACCGTCAGTTGTTGCACGATTTCCGGGTGCGCCTCCGCCACATTGTAGCGTTCTCCCGGATCACGGCCCAGGTGAAACAATTCGGCTGCCCCATCCTCGTCTTCGCGGCGCAGTTTCCAAACGCCGTGGCGCACCGCCTGGAGCCGCTTATCCAGGAAATAGTAAAAGAATTCATGAGGAGAGGTCGCCTCGCCTTGTAGCAACGGCAGAATATCGCAACCGTCCAGAGTGCGGTCCCGGGGGATCTCGGCGCCGCAGATACCCGCCAGGGTCGGCAGCACATCCATGGTTGAAGCGACCTGGGCATTTTGCGTGCCTGCGGGAATATGTTCCGGCCAGCAGGCAATCATGGGGACACGCATGCCGCCCTCCCAGGTGCTTCCCTTGGCGCCGCGCAACGGACCCGGGGAACCGCCATGCCAGCGCTCAACCCCCTCGTTCAGCATGCGGTCGGGCAAATCAAGCCAAGGTCCATTGTCGCTGGTAAAAATGAGCAGTGTATTTTTCGCCTGGCCTCGTTCCTCAAGGGCCTGACGGATACGACCAACGCTCCAATCGATGGTCTCAATCACGTCCCCGTACAAGCCACCATCGGATTTCCCCTGGAACTGTTCCGAGGTGCTGACCGGCAGGTGCGGCATGCTGTGGGCGAGATATAAAAAGAAAGGCCCATCACCCGAAGCTTCGATAAAATTCACCGCTTCCTCCGTATATCGTTCCGTCAGGGTGTTCTGGTTCACGGGATATTCTATGGGCTCCGTGTCGCGATACAGTTTGAGCGGTTCGTCGGTCTGCACGAATGGCTTGCGCATATCATTGCTATAGGGAAGGCCGTACCAGGCGTCGAAGCCGCGGCCTGTTGGCAGTACTTCCGGGCGCTGATGGCCCAGGTGCCACTTGCCGATCGCCATGGTCCGATAGCCCCGGTCCTTGAGCAGATTGGCAATGGTAATCTCCGATTCGGGGAGGTGTTTTTTGCTTCCCGGCCCCGTATTGCCCGGCATGCCGCAGCGTACCGGGTACCGGCCGGTGAGCAGGGCCGCCCGCGAGGGAGAGCACACCGGCGCGGCGGCATAGAACGAGGTCAGTCGCACGCCGTCCCGCGCCATCCGGTCAAGATGGGGCGTGCGAATCAAAGGATGGCCGTAACATCCGAGATCGCCATAACCCATGTCATCCACAAAAATGAGCACGATATTCGGGGGACGTGTTACGGCTGTTTCCGCGCGCGCGGCACCCGACCACGCCGCCATGCCCACGGCAGCGCCCACTATTTCCATAAAGGTTCTGCGATCCAATGGTGTATGGGGCATATCCTGGTTCTCCCTGAATGCTTGCCTTTTATGGTAACGAGCCCACAACCTGCTCCTGCCGTCCTATAGGTCCTATCTGTCGTAGATGTCCTATAGGCATACCCAACAAAACAACGCAGGTTACTTTTTTCCGTTGCCGTAGCTGCCAAAGCGAAACTTCTCCACTTCCGGAAAGGTTCTTTCTTGTGACATGATATCTTCTATTTCTGCCGCGATATCCGGAAACTCAGCCGCGACATCGTGCTGTTCGCCAATGTCCTTTGTCAGATTGTACAATTCCAGGGGCGCATTCGGGTTCTTGCCCAGGTTTTGTTTGATACCTTTCCATTCTCTCATCCGCACGGCCGTCTGACCGCCGTATCCGGCGAAATCCCAAAAAAGAAACTCGTGCGCTTTCTGCCTGTCGGTGCGGCCCAGCAGGGTGGGAAGCATGCTGATACCGTCGGTCGCATTGCCAAAGGACGTTCCCGCAATATCGGCCAGCGTTGCAGGCAGGTCGTAATGAGCGGCAAGGTGATCGCTGGTGGCACCGGCCTCGATTTTTCCGGGCCAGCGCGCCACCAGGGGCACGCGGATGCCCCCTTCATACAGTTGCCCCTTCAGCCCACGCAACGGCCCGACACTGTCAAAGAATTCGGCATCCACCTGTTCTTTGAGGTGGGTGGTGCCGTTGTCCGATGTGAACAGTACGACCGTGTTGTCGTCCAGATCCAGTTCTTTGAGCAGCGCCATGAGCCGGCCCACCTGCCGGTCCATGAAGGATATCATGGCGGCATAACACGCTTTCGGGGTGTCATGAGGCAGGTAGGATTTCCCATTGTAAGGCGTCTCCGGGAAGAGGCCTTTATATTGGGCAAGATCCGCCTCGGGCACCTGCAGCGCCAAGTGCGGCAGCACGGTCGGATAATAGAGAAAGAAAGGGCGGTCTTTGTTCTGTCGCACGAAGTCCAGGGCCCGGTCGGCAATCAACTGTGGCGCGTAGTGTTTCCCGGTCAGGCCGCGATCATTACCCTCGAGTTCATGGATGCCGTCATCGTCTTCCAGGTATTCGGGATACAGATTGTGGGCGTTACTCTGGCAATTATAGCCGTAGAAATGCTCAAAACCCTGCCTGAGCGGGTCACCCGTCGACCCCTGCGGCCCCAGGCCCCACTTCCCGAAGCAACCGGTGGCATAGCCCCGACCCTTGAGCGTTTTGGCCAGGGTGGGTATGTTTTCGAGTAGGGGCAATTGCCCGCCGAAGCGCTTCGGCGATGGGGCTTTCATACCGAAGTTGTCCCGTATATAAGCACGCCCGCCGTGCATCCCGGTCATGAGGTTGCATCGGGACGGCGCGCATACGGCGGAGCCCGCGTAATACTGGGTGAATTTCATACCCTCTGCCGCGAGACGATCTATATTCGGCGTCTTGATCTTTTCCTGCCCATAACAACCCAATTCTTTGTAGCCGAGGTCATCCGCCATAATCAGTACGATATTGGGAAGCAGTGGTTCGTTTTCCGCCATAAGCGGCCCGGCACAGGAAAAAGTCAGCGCGCCCGCTGTGATGTTTTGCAGGAAGTGTCTGCGATTCATGTTGTTTTCCTCGTAACACGGTTCTGGAAAGTTGAACGATAGGTGAACTTGTCGCATTTGTCTCATGCGCTAATCACGTTGCGACGTTAAGTTCCCGCGTTCCGGTAGTTCTGTTCATCCTAGGATGTGGTGATATTTTGTGTCTTCCTGTTCCCATTGTAGGGTGGTCTATCTGTTATACCAGGCCTTTTGTTGCTTAAGATCGCAGCCCAAAGCATAGGTTTTCCCGGGCTCCTGAACGGTGAGGCTGACCTTATCAGCACCGACGAGGTACCCATCATCCATGACGGCAGTAAGGACAGGCGCCCCGACACCTGTGTAGGGAACGATAAGGGTCAGAAAATACGCCGGCGCGGGATTGTCATGGCGAAACCGCACCGCCGGCCGCGCCACCCGCTTGCCGTAGGTCCATCCGAACCAGCCCTCTTCTTCCTCTATGGTTGCGGAGATACTTGCTCCCTTCCGGACACACACATTTACATCGTCAAATGCTGTTGCTATCTGCCCCGCATCCTTATCAACCGTTATCTCACCCGGCGCAAATTGAAAATGCAGGTCGAGGCAACCGTGCGCATTTCCGATGGCTTCGTCCAACAGCACAAAGAAGCGGTTGTCCACAAAAAACACCGTACGCCGATGGGTCAGGTCTGGATAGGAGGCGTTTTCCACGGCCACAACAGTCAATTCCGGTTCCGTATGCCAAAGCAGGGACTTGCCCGCCACGGCCGTGTCTTTACGATCCAGGGTCAGCGTCTGGTGCACCCGGGTCCGCCGGTGCCAAGCCCGGGCTTCTTCCGGGTCATGCCCATAGGTGTAGTAGCCGCTGTCCGTCATCAGCCAGCGTCCGAACGCACAGAGTTCGAAGGTGCCGTTATCTGGCTGGTCATGCCCGCTGATGGCGGGCGGAGAACAATGAAGGGCCAGGTAAATCTGGTCGGGCTCCCAAGTATCGCGCAGGGCGTACATCCCCGCGTCCCGAAAGGCGTAACAGCCCTGTTCTGGCAGGCGGGCATAATCAAGGGTGGCACGCGCGGCATACTTGGGGTCGCCGAACAGTTCCGTGGCCTTGATTAGTTCCGAATACAGTTGGCATTGGGAACGCGCGGCCGGTTTATCGATGCCCCGGCTGGTGTCGCCGAACATGGGATAGGCAAGTTCGGGCGTGGCAATGCCGAACATATAGTCGTACATTGCCCGCACCCGCTGCCGGTAGTCCTCCGGAACGGAAACGTCCCCGGCATCCATGCGCTCCATAATTTCCACGGCATCGCGCAGCACGCCGGTATGATAGCCGCCCGACCACTCGCGCTGCACGCCGTCGGGCGTAACCTGCGCCATGAAGGCCTCATACTGCCGTTCCATGGCCAGGGCCATCCAGAGCGGCGCATCCCTGAATTCCGGGAAGGTATAGGCGATATTGACGAAGCCGCGCTGTTCAAAAACGGCCTTGTTATGCACCTTGCCCATAGGATAGCGTTCCGTCTTGACCTGATGGTCGTACAGGCTGGCGAGAAACCGTTCAAGGAATTCCGGGGTGAACGCGTCAGCATGCACCATCACGGGAAAGGCCTGGCACAGCCGGGTCGCCCGTATCCCCGTCTGGATGTCCAACCAGGCGAACCCCTCCCAGTGTTCATACACATAGTGCGCCTTGTCCCGTTCTTCCAGCGGGTGCTTGACGATCCAGTCGCGGGTCACTTCGACAAAGGCCTGGCCATATTTCGGGTCTCCCGTTTCCGCAAAGGCCTGCGCCAATGGATCGGCCCAGTGGAAGCGGTACATAGCCGCCACCCATTCAATATCGCCCCGCGGGTCCCAGTCCCACCGAATTTCACTGCCATAGTCGGCGGATTCATAGGGCCCCCACTGAAAGATATGATTGACAATGTCATCCGCTTCCTTGCGGGAGGCCCCGGCAATATCCCTTGTGGGGGCAGGCGGGTATTTTTCGCGGTAATACTGCAACAATGCCCTGAGGGCCTTCCCATGGTCCCCGGCAGCTTCGGCCTTTCCCACCGCGGCGAGGCCGGGCCGGGACAGGTCCAGCGTGGAGAGGACTTTTTCCGGCGCCAAGGAAGCGAGGTCGGGCGTTTCTTCCGCCGACGCCGGCACAAGCAACAGCGGTACGGCGAATTCTATGAACATGCCCAGGCAGGCGAGCAGCAGCAATGCGGTAACAGGACCGGACAAGGACATTCTTTGGCGCATCATGACAGACTCCCGCTTCGTCCGCCGGTACATCGCGACTCCGAACAAGATACTACCCCGTGAAAGTACCGGTCAAAGGGGTATTTTTGCAGTATAGTGCACGCAGCCGTAGTGAGACAACCCGATACGCCGTGTGTGCCGCCCTCCCGGCGAATGACGATCACCGGGCGACGGGAGCCACGGAGATGCGAAGCGTATCGCCCGCACTGAGCGACACTTCAAGTCCCGCGTGCAACTGTCTTCCGGTATAGTGGCGCGGCGGTTCATCGCCCCTGCAAACCGTATAAAGGCTATCCGGCTCAACGGTGAACCATTCCGGCAGCGTGTTCATGCGCGGCCAGTCGCGGGCAAAGCCCATGTAGACGCGGTGACGGGGCAAATCAAACTCAAGCACGCCCCTATACGCCTCCCGGGAGCGCAAGGAAATGACAAGGCCGGCACCGTCGGGGGCGGCGCCCAATTGAAGCCCCTGAAGCCAGGGACGGGCAATGACGCCTTGCGTATGCATCAGGGAATGGATCAACACCGTGCGCACGCCGTTGGCCTGCAGTTTCATGGTACCCCACAGGTCGCCGTTTTCCAGCCGGGAAGGATGGTCCACGAGGTTGTTTTTCGTCTCCCGGTCCACCCAGGCGAATCCTTCCGGAACGGGCACCCGGTTCAGCAGGTACAAGGCGCCTTCAATGGAATCCGCGAACCCGTCTATGGATTCCCCCTCCCAGGGGTAGTCCTGGTAAAGCGGCTTGGCCGTATTTTTCAATACCCGCTCCACCTGCGCACGGTAGGTGTTTGCCCCCGTAGCCATGTCGTAACAGAGATAGCCCACGTAATTATAGCCCCAGCCGTCGCTGAGACGGT
>Ga0123335_1002283_pt1 | contig 28997 bp, 25 predicted proteins | sample BiotimSIPDNA_2_FD_89707 | JGI IMG/M metagenome (GOLD analysis project Ga0123335, IMG submission 89707) | Anaerobic biogas reactor microbial communites from Washington, USA - Biogas_R2 time_0 SIP DNA | ecosystem: Engineered > Bioreactor > Anaerobic > Unclassified | place: Washington, USA... | reverse complement strand
TCATGGCAAGGCTCTCCAGGCTGCGGGTGTTCCGCCGCTTTGTTGTGTTTTCATGAGGAAAGTCTTGCGCTTGATTCAGCCCTTATTCAAATTCCTGTGGGATGACTGTGAAAATTTTTCTTGATATTTTTACACAAAATGTATATGATAGTATTCGAACTGACGCCATATATTGTGGTATCAACAAGAATGGCTCGCTGACCAAACCGCCGCTGTGTAAACAGCTCTAACCGCCATAGGCAACACTGACCACCTAAGGTTGTTCAGGCTTTGAACATCTTTGCGGGCTGTGGTTTAACCCGTAAAGATGTAAAGCCTGAACAACACTCACTGAGACCAACACGTAGTTTTTGATCATAGATGGAGAGTGGGAGAAACGCGCAGATGCAGAACAGCGCCTCCGAGATTGCGAAGATCTGCGAATCCTGGTGGGGCCGCCTGTCGGATTCCTCAAAGGTCGAGCAGCGCGCGTATGTCATGAAATTGCTGGCGCTGCTGGATTGGGATTTGCCCATCCCCTTTTCACCCAGGCCGGCCGCGGAGCGCCTGAACGCGCTAACCTACCTGCTGCGCGCCGACGGCCAGACCACAATTGCCGCGTACTTTCTCATGCCCGGCGCGCTGGACGCTCCTTCCAGCATTTTGGAGAAAGGCTTGGACTATTGCCACACGACCAAGGCGCTCATGCAGGAAACCCGTTCTCCGAATATCAACTATGTGCTCATCAGCGATCTTTACCGCACCTATTTTTATGACGGCCAGACCGATGAGTTGCTGCTCCACGCGGACGACCCCGCCTCTTTCAACCGACAGGTGGCGGAGTACCTGAAACACGGCCGCGTCGCCCGGGGCGCTCTGGAAGAGATTCGCCGCGAACCGCGCAGCATGGTGGCCCGACGCCTGCGCGAATGGTGTGAGCGGTGGAAGCGGATTCTAAACGAATATCACCACATACCGGAATCCGCCCTGGACGTTTTCATGGACCGGCTCATGGTCACCCGCTTCCTTTTCCAGCACGACATTCTGCGCCGCACCCGCCGGCGGCTGGAAGAGCGTTTTCTTGAACTCTGCGCCGAGGGGGTCACGGGCAATACAAAAGCGCGCCGTGAATGCGGCGGCAAACTGGTCCGCCTTTTTCATGACATGTGGCTGGACTGGCGCGCCGAAATTTTCGCGCCCCTGCCCCTGCTCGATGAACTTCTGGAAGACAATGACCTGGTGGCGCCGCTGCTCAGCGAATGCATGCTCATGTCCCGTGCGAAATTTTCCATCGCTACCATTCTTGAAAGTTTCAACTGCGGCGATCCCACCGAAAAAATGCGGGTACGCATGGTCCCCGATGAAAATGAAGACCGGGAGTACTACCTGTCCAAGCAGACCCTGGAAACCATCGACAGCGCCTGCATTGAAATAAACGTGCATGAGGAAGGATACCGCGCGATATTCCACTGGCTGGACAAATTGATCGATCTGTACGACCGGATCAACCTCGACTTTGAAGCCAAGGCAAACCGTGAAACGAGCCAGCACAATGTGGTGGACTTGTTCGCGTGGTCCGCGGTGGATTCCAAACGGCCGGAGGCCTGTGTCGACCGGCTCGGACATGCCTGCGCGAAGGGCTTGCGTCTACGCTGTAAAAATGAAAGCCAGGAACGCATCGCCCGGCTGCTGCTTACCCTGCATCTTATCCACTTGGCCGGCTCCAAGCAGCAGGCCATGAATCATCTGCCCGCGATAAGCCCGGTGTTCGCGCAGGGCGACGCCGGGGCTTCAGGACAAAACGCCAGGCAGGGTCTGCGCATCTCCGCTGGCGGATGAGGAAGTACCCTTTTCATGCGGGCTGAATTACTCATGATAGGCACCGAGTTGCTCCTCGGCCAGATTCAGGACACCAACGCATCCTATATGGCGAAGATCCTTGCCGAGGCGGGTATCGACCTCTACTGGAAGACCACGGTGGGAGACAATCCCGCGCGCATAAGCGAGGCCCTCCGCGCCGGCCTGCAGCGTTCGGACGCCGTCCTGTGCAGCGGCGGGCTCGGCCCGACCGTGGATGATATCACCCGGGACTGCGTGGCGGAAACGCTGGGCGCTCCCCTGGAATATCATGAAGACCTCTTCAAGGTCATCGAGGAACGTTTTCGCGCGTTCAACCGCCCCCTTTCCGAAAACAACCGGCGCCAGGCCTTTCTGCCCCGGGGCGCCGCGCCCATCGCCAACCTGAACGGTACCGCGCCGGGCATCATCGCCGAAACCGGGAACAAGGTCGTCGTCTGCATGCCCGGTGTTCCTCATGAACTCCGCGCCATGTTCGACGGTGTCGTCATTCCGTACCTCCAATGGAAATACGAGGTGCGGTCAACCATTCATTACCGGGTGCTGCTGGTTCCTAACGTGGGCGAATCCCGCGTCGATTATGCTATCGCGGACCTGATCGAATCCCAACGCAATCCCACCATCGGCCTGTTGGCCTCGCCCGGAGTGGTCCGCGTCCGAATCACGGCAAAGGCACCTTCCAGGGAAACCGCTCTCGCCATGATCGGTCCCGTAGAAAAAGAAGTACGCAGGCGTCTTGCCGGGTTGACCGACGCCATCGACGTGGAGCAATAGACCTTGCCCGTGTTGGATGTGCTACTATCCTCCTGAGGGTCCGCCCCACGCGGTCCGGAAACAACGCACAAGTGCGGGAGCGCTTCTGATGGATACAGCATTCGAACAGCAGGTCCGGAACATGGCGGCCGCCATGCGCTTTCCCGAGCCGGTCTATGTGACTCGGCCCAACCTCCCCCCGCTGGACACCGTCACGGGCATGCTGGCCGCGGCCTGGGAGCGCCAATGGCTGACGAACGACGGCGCACTGCACCGGCAGTTGGAGGACGAACTGGTTCGCCTGCTGGAAGTGCCCCACCTCAGTCTCTTTTGCAACGGCACGATTGCGCTTCTGACCGCGCTCGAGGCACTCTCCCTTGAAAACGGCGAAGTGATCACTACCGCCTTCACCTTTCCTGCCACGGTAAACGTGCTGCACTGGCATCGGCTGCGTCCGGTTTTCTGCGATATTCGGCCGGACACCTATAACCTGGATCCGGCAGGCATCGAAGCCCTGATCGGGCCGGACACGAAGGCCATTTTGCCGGTCCATGTATACGGCACCCCCTGTGATGTGAACGCCATCAACGACATCGCCGACAAGCACGGCCTGCCTGTCATTTACGATGCGGCCCATGCTTTCGGCGTCCGGCTCCGGGGAGAATCCGTCCTGGGCCACGGTAACCTGTCCATGCTGAGTTTTCACGCGACGAAAGTGTTCACAACCGCGGAAGGCGGCGCGCTTGTCACACAAGATCCCGAACTTCACCGGCGCACGTGTCTGCTGAAAAACTTCGGCATCACCGGCGAGGAAAGCGTGGAAGCGCCCGGCCTCAACGGAAAAATGAACGAAATGCAGGCCGCCCTCGGGCTTGCCCAGCTTGCCGGGCTGGACGCCAACACGGATAAGCGCCGGTGTCTCGATGGAATATACCGGCGCCTTTTGAAAGAGGAACCCGGACTGGTCCTCCTCGACCTCCCCAGCGATGTCGAACCGAACTATGCCTACTTTCCCGTCCGGGTGCGCGAAGACGCGTTCGGCATGAGCCGGAACACTTTATATAACGCCCTGAAGGCGTTCAACATTCAGTGCCGCAAATATTTTCATCCCCTGTGCTCCACCAATCCATGGTGCCGCCTTGAAACAGGCGCGCTCCCGCATTCCGAGGCCGCTGCCAGCGAAGTGTTGTGCCTGCCCATCTACGGCACCCTGCCGGAAAGCTGGGCGGAAACCATCGGAACCATCATACGATCGCTGGGCGCCCTTGCCCGCGCATAAGACCTCGGTCGCTATTACCTATCATTGCCCGCAGCCGCTGGAAGCGCATCGGGAACCCTGCAGGGTTTATGGAGCACTTCTTCCGTCCGCAGGCGGATGCTGGGACGGTTGCGCACCCAGCAGACCATGCCGGATATCCACCATTCAACACTGTACTTGAAGTCGATTTTCGCCCAGAAAAAGAACGCGGTATTCCAGAAGATCAGCACACAGGCAAGAAAGGGAATGATATACGGCAGAGTGCGGGGAAAATCACCGTCAACCCCCAGCGCCCAAAGGTACCCCTTGCTGAACAGCACCGCGACAAAACTTTCCAGGCAGAATGCCGTAAGCGCCACAAGCCCCATCCGACGCAGCCACAAGGTGCGCGCCGCCGCCCGACCGCGTTGTTCCTCGGAACAATATTCCATGCGCAGTATCAGCCAGGTGCAGAATGCCAGCATGGAAGACAGGTTGATAAAATGTATCTTGATCGGGAAAGGATGCTGCGCCAGTTCCACCGGTGAGAATCCCTGTACCATAAGCAGCGTAACGCCGCACATTAAGAACAGGAGGGAAAAACCGTATCCGTAGCGGCGCACCTTCACCGCAGGCGCCCGGCGCGCCAGCGCCAGGCCGAGGAGAACGCCGAACAACCCGTATCCCAAGTAAGGTATGATTGCCATGTTCGGGCCCACAACAAGTTTTAGCAGAAACGCGGTCCCGTAGCGGCCGCTGTTGAGCGCGTCAAAAAAATGCGGCGTAAGCGTGGCATGCACCAGCGGCGAAAGCAAAAACATGCCCGCGGTGGCACAGGCGATAATGACCGTAAACCGCCGTATGTGTCTGAATCCGTCTCCCCGCCACAAAAAATAAAGGAGCCCGTTGATCAGAAGCGTGTTCAACGCCACCATGGAAAGGGCGTCATTGTAGAAAAACAACTGCGGGTCAAGAGGAAACCAGCGGCCCTGGTGGATGGAGCCCGTAAACAGGGTATGGCGAAATGCCCCGTTAAAGGGCATGGAATGATGCATGAAGCCCATGTTAAACAGGGACAGCAGGTACAGGAGCGCTGCGGTGGTGACGGCACCCGCCATGATGGGGCGGAAAGGAGATCCGCCCTGCCGGTTCCGATGCCTTTCCATTACCCCGTGGGTCACATAAGCGTGGGCAACGCCGGAAATAAAAGCGAAAATAGGCGACCAAGGGGCCAGCAGCACCACCGGCAAAAACAGGATCAGCAACCAGACCGGCGCCTGTTTGAGAGCATCCAGATCATTGTTGAATATAGCGCCGCTTATGCTGTGTATAAACAACAGGTACAGAATAAAAAAACCGCGAAGAGCGTCGAGAAACAAAAGACGTCTGTTTGACATGATAAGCGCCTGGCAGGTTTGTATAAACCGCTGTTTGATCCTGACGGGTACAACACACACAGCGCGTATCGTATTCCGGCGTAAAAAACAGGGATGTCGTATAAGGGCTTGTTATACCCACTATACAACCGGGAAGGAAATACGTTTCACTGCCGGTGGCGCGGACAGGGTTTCACATGAAAGCGATGCAACAGGATCAGGCAAGCGTCCAGGGCGGGCGGTACTCGTATTGCAGCAGCTGGTTCGCCTGCTCATGGTTGGTGATACGCTCCGCGGCGGCGTCCCAATCCAGGCGCAATCGCGTATCCAGGGAAATGTTGGCAAGGTGCGCAAAGGTGGTGGACAAGTGTCCGTCTTCCACGTCGCAGCAGGGCCGGTTGCGCGTTTTGATGCAATCCAGAAAATTTCGCATGTGCGCCACAGTTAAATCGCCGTCTTCCGATTTTTTTTGCACCGGTTCCATGCGCGGCGCGCGGTCCATAAACTGGCCGCCCCGTTCGGGCACGACCTCATAGCCCTTTTCACTGGCATACAAGGTACCCTGCGTTCCCCGAATCTCAATCTCGCCCGGACGTGCAAGCGGAAAATTGCCGCTGGCCTCATAGTGGCTGAAGGTCAACAGACATCCCGAGGGAAGTTCAAAAACAGACTGCATGGTATCCGGTATCGTCCGATCATCCTCGACGGCATAGCGTCCGCCCATCGCGACGACGGACACGGGCGCTGTTTCACCGATAAGCCAGCGAATCAGGTCAAAATAATGCACGCCCCAGTTGCCCAGCTGGGAAGAATAGTCCTTCCACCAGCGGAATTTATAGGGGGCGATATTTTCCTGGAAGGGGCGCATTTGTTGCGGGCCGATCCACATATCCCAGTCCAGGTCTTCCGGCGGGGACGACGGTTCCATGTGGCCGATTCCCGTCGGCGCCATATTGCTGATGCGGAAGCAATAGGCGGAGCTAATCTTCCCGATAAGACCGCCCTGCAGTTGTTCGGACAGTTCCCGGAACAGGGTTGAAGACCGTCGATGCAGACCTGTCTGCACCACACGATTGTTGCGCCGCGCGGCTTCCACCATGCGCCGTCCTTCAACCACCTTTAAGGACAGCGGCTTTTCTATGTAGACGTCTTTGCCCGCGTCACAGGCAGCTATGGTCTGAAGCGCGTGCCAATGATCCGGCGTCGCGATTACCACCGCGTCTATGTCCGGGCGTTCCAGTATGCGTCGGTAGTCACCGTAAAATTCCGCGTTCGGAAAAGATTCTTTCCACTCCTTCAAGGCCTGCCCGTGAACATCGCAAAACGCGACGATCTCTGCGTCCGGATGGGGGGACAGCGCGGCAATCAACTGGCCGCCGCGGTTGGCCGTCCCTATGATTCCAAGGCGAACCCGGTCCGACGCCGCCGCACGACGCGGCATAAGGGCAGTCCCGGCCACGACTATGGAGCCTTTCTGCATAAAATCGCGTCTCGAAATAGCTTCAACCATTGCGTAAACTCCTCATTCTTAAGAAAGTCCGGGCGTTCCAAGGTATCCTGCCAAACCGCATCGTTGTCCGGACCGTGTCAGGGCTCAGCATCCCCTATTATAGGTTCTTTCGCCTTGAAAGGCAAAAGCGTAAAGGCGGTTACAAACGCAAGTGTTGTGGCCGCACGGGCGCAGCCTGAGGAATCGCGGTTGAAATAGGTTGTACCCCTTTTCCATAATAACCCTGTCCGTAAACCGAATATGACATGGTAAATTTATGAACATCTCAGGAAAATGTGACTACGCCTGCAGGGCTATGGTGGAACTTGCCGCCCGTTATGACAGGAGTATTCCCGTATCCGCTCAGCTTATCGCGGAGCAACGCGCCATTCCTGAAAAATACCTGACCCATATTCTGCTTCAGCTGAAACGTTCTGAACTGGTGCGCAGCATGCGCGGCGCGCAAGGCGGTTATGTGCTCGCAAAGCATCCTTCCGCCATCACGCTGCTGCATATTATTGAGGCTATTGACGGACCCGTGTTGGCGCCGGCAAATAGCGAACAACATGAGATGCATGCCTTCTGGCAGGAAATAACGGATGAAGTTGGCGGGGTATTGTCCATGTATACGCTTGAAAAAATACTTGAGATGACCTCGAAATCCACCATGTTTCACATCTGAACGTTATGCTGCCTGTGGTAAGCACAAGCGTGCCCGCATTTCAAAAGGGGTGATAGACCCGTTACTTCATGAAAGGAATCCTCCGTTGTACATTCAACATCCAGACGAACCCAAAGGCAATCAGATACGCAAAAGGATGACGGAACATGTGGGGCGCGGCCAAAACACCTATACGCCGACCCAGGCGGCCATCGTCAAGGCCAAAGGCTGCTGGCTGTGGACCGCCGACGGCCGCAAACTACTCGATTTCACCTCCGGCGTTCTGGTCCAAAACCTCGGTTACCTGCATCCCAAGTATGAGAAGTATTGGGCCGCCTACCGAAAGGGGCTGCCGCGAAACGCCTACAACATGATTACCGAAGTGTTTACGGAAGCCTCGAGCCGGCTTATAAAGAGCATGAAATCCAACCCGAACGCTCAGAGAATATTGTGGGCGGCAAGCGGTTCCGAAGGCATCCAGAAAGCCATGTGGACGACACTACACAAAAATCCCGATCGTCATATCATGGTGGCCACCCGTTTCGGATTTCACGGGAAAAAGGGACTGGCGGACGACGTCAGCGGTGAATCCAGCAAAAATCCGAACGTCCGTTTTATACCGTTTCCCATGAATGACAATCATCCCCCCGAGTTCTACCAGTCGGAATTGGACGCACTTACTGAAGCCTATGCTGGTAAAATCGCCCTGTTGATTACAGAACCGTACCTGGGTGCAAAGGGATCGTACCACCCGCCGGCGTGGTATCACAAAATGCTGCAGAAATGGTGCAACACAAACGATATTCCGTTCATTTTTGACGAGGTGCAGTCCTGCTTTGGTCGAACAGGCAATATGTACGCTTTTGAGACGTACGGGGTGCAGCCGGACTTGGTCGTGCTGGGCAAGGGTCTTGCTAATGGGGAACCGGCGGCCGCCGTGGTGGGGCGTAAAGACTTGATTGAAGCCCTGGACTATGGCGAGGCCTCGGATACGTATAGTGGTTCCACGTCAGCCTGTGCTGCGGTATGCGCGACACTGGACGTTTTCAGCGAAGAAAAAATTGTCAGTAATGTCAAAAAAATGGCCAAAAAATTACGTGTGAAACTCAACGCGCTGAAAAAAACGTTTTCCTTTATTACGGATGTACGCGGAGAGGGCATGGTATACGGTGTTGAAATCGACACCCCTGAAAGGGCAAACCGTTGCGTTCTTGAGGCTTACCGTGCCACGGACAAGCAGGGCGTTCATTTACTTGGACCGCTCGCGAAAAAAGTATTGCGCGTCAGTCCTCCCCTGATCATCACGGAAGAGGAACTAGACCAGGCGCTGTATCTTATTGAACAGGCTTGGAAGAACCTGTAAGGCACAGGCCTTCCACCCTGATGTTAAGAATATGTCATCTTTGTTATCAGGTGCGTATAGGCATGACAACATTGATGTAACTGTCAACAGGCGCTTCCGTATAGGGTTTAATTACACCGGGACTGGAAGCGTCTTTTAATTGCAGACACATGTTTTCGCTTTCGATATAGCGCAAAACATCCAGTATGAAAAAGGGATTAAAGGCAATCTCGAGCGCCTCTCCGGAATACTCTACCGCAAGTTCTTCTTCATACTCACCCACTTCCGGGGTCTTTACGTAAAGTCGCATCATTCCCGGTTCGAAAACAAACCTGGCATTTCTAAACTTGTCATTGGTCATAGCTGCGGCACGACGCATGCAACGCGTCATATTTTCCAGGTTAATGACGAATTCCTTGTCCTGTTTCTTCGGAATGACCGCGTCATAATTTGGAAAATTTCCTTCAATGAGCGAGGTGATTACGCGGACATTGTTAAACACGAAAGATGCCTGGCTTTGGTCAAGATAAACATCCACCATTTCTTCCGGATCATCACTGAGAAGATTCTCCAACTCATGAATCATCTTGGAAGGTATGATAACCCTGATTTCCTGATCGGCGGGAATACCTTCATCGCTGACAGCCAAACTCAACCTTCTGCCGTCTGTGGCCACAACCCGAAGTTCGCCGGAACGTGTTTCCAATAACAACCCTGTCAAATTGTAACGGGACTGGTCATTGCAGATGGCAAAGGACGTTTTTAAAAACTGCTTTTTAAGCACCACCTGTTTAAATTCAAGGGGTGTAAGATTATCGAATTTTCGTATTGGAGGAAATTCCTCGGGAGACATGCTAAACAACTTGGTCTCCATAACACCGCAACGAAGTTCCACAATGCTGCTCTCAACCAGTTCCATGGTGATGTCAGCGTCTGGAAGTTCGTTTAACAACAGCGAAATGCGTTGACTCAAAACGGTAAGGGCACCCGGTTCCTCCACAACACAATCCACCGTACACTCAATACTTACTTTTAAATCCGTGGCGGTAAGTTTAAGTATATTCTTTTCCGCTTCCATCAATATGTGGGACAGTATTGGTAGTGCGGACTTGGCGGAAATAACCCCTTTAACTGTGTTGACCGCTTTTTGGAGTTCTTGCTTGGGAACGATAATTTTCATGCGTGTCCTCCCTGCTGGGTTACTGTATAACTTTTGCCTTTTTTATACTAGTTTGTTTATGTTTAAAACAAGTCTTAGTAATAGTAGGAGCGGTGGATATCTGGATAACTGGATTTTGACCTGTATTTTCAGGGGTGATCTGGAATAACAACTTCTGGACAACCTTGTTGTGTTTTCCACACCCGTCCACAACTCTGGATAACATATCATACATGAAAAGGGAAAGCAGGTGCTATTTTGTGAACAACCTTCGACCCTTATCCTCAAAAAGATATGGATTTGTCAACAGGCTTGACGGCGCAAAATGTTTCACGAAAAAAGTTGAGTTATCCACACCCATAAAATCCGTTATTACAGTCTATAACGAACGTTATATTTTTTTCATCCACAACCCGTGGAACAATAAATAGCTTTGAAACGGGCATAAGTTCTACCTGTTCTTGATTATTTTTAACTCATTATTTTTTAATAGGTTACAAAAGAAAAGAGTCAACATAACTCTTGACATATGCGATGACATCATAAGGCATTACAGTAAGTTATGATCTGAAAATAAAAAGAAGTATTTTTTTAAAAAATCTAAATTTCAAAGGTTATCCACATTTTTTTAACAGTGAACGTGACTATCTTAAGTTACCCTGCTTGTTCACGGAAGACTTTGGCATTCACGGTTAGTGTCTTTTGTTTTGACCATTCGTTTTTTTTTGCGTTGGTTATATCTATTCCCAATTTTAAATTCATGTTTTGATACTGATGCACATTCTTTTTGTCCTTACTAAAAATCTTTCCTGTTAATAAAATGCCATCAGGCGGATAATTTTACAATCGTAAGATCATTAACGCGTATAATTGGTTTTTCTGAAAGTTTTTTTTATCGTATGGCAGGGCATACAGAATACGTAATAGTAAATGGAATCTGGTTTAATGCGCAATATCACCCTTCACATGATTGGTCATGGGCATATTGACCCCACGTGGCTTTGGAACTGGCAAGAAGGGTTTGAAGAAGTCCGTGCAACGTTTAAAAGCGTGCTTGATCTCATGGATGACCATGAGGCTTTCTGTTTTACTTCCAGCAGTGCCTGTTTTTTTCAATGGGTAAAGGACAGTGATCCCGAACTTTTTGAGCGTCTTAAGTGTCGTGTCCGTGAGGGACGTTGGGAAATTGCCGGTGGTTTCTGGGTGGAACCGGACTGCAATATTCCTTGCGGCGAGTCTTTCGTGCGCCATGGTCTGTATTCCCAGCGTTTTTTTCAGCAGGAATTCGGGCGTATATCTACGGTGGGGTTTAATCCCGACAGTTTCGGCCATGCCAGCACGCTTCCGCAACTGCTGGTCAAACTCGGCATGGACCGTTACGCGTATATGCGTCCGGAACCTTTTGTAGAAATGGACTATCCTGACAGCACGCTTTTCTGGTGGCAGGCTTCCGATGGATCGCGTGTGCTGGCGTCTCACATTCCCCTGGGATATGACGCCTGGTCGGACACCATTGACAAAAAGATGGCCAGACTGTCCGAGTATCCCCATCTTGCACCCGGCCAACATCATGTTTTGTGTTTCTACGGTGTATGTAATCATGGCGGTGGTCCTACTCGGGAGACGATCAGGCATATAGATGCGACTATTAACGCTTCTTCCGAAGCTAAAGGGGTTCCGGTCTATTCGTCCTTGGAAGGTTTTTTCGCTTCCCTGCTTGCGGATTCAACGGACGCTTCGGTTCCAACCCTGGCTACAGAACTTCAGCATCATGCGCGCGGCTGCTATTCCGCCCATTCCGAAATTAAACGGCTGAACCGGCAGGTGGAACACGCCTTGATGAATGCCGAACGTTTTGCCACCATTGCCTGGCTTCTTGATTTTGATTCGTATCCTCATGGCGCTTTTGAAAAGTGTTGGAAAGACCTTTTATATAACCAGTTTCATGACATTCTGGCCGGCACCAGCCTGGAGTCCACCTATGAGGATTCACGGGATCAGCTCGGCGCCGCACGTCACCGGGCCGACGTTATCCTGAATGCTGCCGTGCAGAAAATTGCCCGAGGAGCGGATACGTCTTCCGAAGGCAATGCCGTGATTGCCTTTAACCCGCTTCCCTGGCCGGTAACTTCGCCGTTGACGGCGCCCCCCAGCGTGGAACGATGCCTGGAAAAACCGCTGCACGTGGTTGATGAAAACGAAACCGTAATTCCCAGCCAGGCGGTGCGGGGTGAACGCATCGACCATACGCGATACCGTTTTATCGCGGAACTGCCCGCCATGGGATATCGTGTATTCACGATACGTGGCAGCGCAAAAACATGCCGACACACCCTGCCCCTTGACGCGGGCGATCACTATATTCAAAACTTGTGGTGGCGCATGGAGTTTGACCCGGTAACTGGGGAAATCACCCGTCTTTTCGACAATACCCATAAAGTGGAGATTCTAAAACGGGGCCACATACTTGCGGCCCTGGTCGATCACAGCGACACCTGGAGTCATGGGATTCGGGAATACCGCGTGGAAGCGGGGCGTTTTTCCGGCGCTTCCCTGCGTATTGTGGAACAGGGAGACGTGCAGGTGACCCTGCGCTCGGTGACCCGTTATGCCGATTCGGAGGCCATTACGGAATATACCCTGTACCGCGAGATTGACCATATTGGCTGTGAACTGCGCCTGAACTGGCAGCAGCAGTACCAGATGCTGAAGCTGGCCTTCGACACCCATATACAACACGGTCTGGCCACGTATGACGCGCCTTATGGATATCAGGAGCGCGTTCCGGACGGGGGCGAAGAGCCCGGCCAGCAGTGGTTTGACTTGACCGGCGATATTGGTGGCCTGCCCTATGGGCTTGCCATACTGAATGACTGCAAGTACGGCTTTGACGTGCGCTGCGGCGTGATGCGCGTATCCCTGCTGCGCAGCCCGGCGTATGCCCACCATGACGATGGCCGCTTTGAAACAGACGCCCGCTGGCCCATCATGGACCAGGGCTGGCAGCGGGTGAAACTGGCGCTGATCCCCCATGCCGGAGACTGGCGTGACGCCGGTACCGTAAAACGCGCCTGGGAACTGAACGCGCCGCCTCTGGTACACCCGGAATCCTCCCATCCCGGCGGACACGCGCTCCAGGCGGGTCTGCTCGGCACCGAGGCGGACAATGTGCTGCTCAGCGTCGTCAAGTGCAGCGAGGAGGGCGAGGATCTCGTCATAAGGGGCTACGAAACCGCTGGGCGCGCGGCGGAAACGCGTCTTCATCTTCCCTATTTTGACAAATCCTTTGACCTGGTTTTCGCACCCCATGAAATAAAAACGGTCCGCATCAACAGGAAAGAATGGACCCTGCGGGAAGTAAACCTGCTTGAAGCCTGATCCTGTTTACCGTTATCATCCCTGAAGTACAGGATAAATTAACACGTTAACACAAGGAATCCCGGTCATAACCATACTTCCCTTTCCAGAAAGAAACCCCGTTCGACTGGAACGCGTAGTTTATAAATGTATCGGTTTCCTGCGCCGGTCCACAAATCCCCTTGTTCCCCTGCACACGCTCTACACGGTGTGTGTCGGTAAAGGGGTGGATCTCTCAAAAGAGGATTTGTTGGCTTTTCTGCGCAATCACGCGGAAGTGATGGTTATAGAAGGCCCCGATGAATCGCTGCCGGTTGCCCTGTCGGAGTTTTCGGAAGCCGGCGTTAACATGGGCCCGCGTATCATTCTGAAAGAGCGCATACCTTCCCGGGACGAAATGACGGATATGATGCGCCAGCAGCTGGAACATATGCGCCTCCACCTGGGATACGCCCTGGACAAGGCCCGGGAAAACGATGATCTTGACGCGGTGCGGGAAATTGAGGCGGCCTTGGAGCGCAGCGCCCGTCTTGAAGAGAAGATGCGGCACTTTTTGAAACCGTGACAAAGGCCTGCCGGGCCGGCGGCTACAGGAGACAGGCAGCATGGAAAAGGGCGTCGCCCTGGTGACAGGGGCAAGCCGGGGCATCGGCAAAGGTATTGCCCTGGCGCTCGCGGATGCGGGCTATCATATCGCCGGATTGGCCACCCGCCCCGACCCGGAGAACACGCGATCCGGGCTCTATGCTGTTAAACAGGAGGCGGAACAGCGGGGTGTTTCCTTTCTCCCTCTCGCGGGTGACATTTCCCGCCTCGAAGATCATGACCGGCTGCTTCGGGAAACTTTGGACGCTTTCGGGCGCGTTGACGTGCTGGTCAACAACGCGGGCGTGGCCCCCTTGCAACGCCTGGACCTCCTGCAGTGCCCTCCGGAAAGTTTTGACCGCCTCATGAACATTAACCTGCGTGGGCCGTTCTTTTTTACCCGGCATGTGGCGGCGCAGATGATACGGCAGGTGGAATCGGGCGCGACGGCGCCGCCCAAAATTATTTTCATCACCAGCGTGTCTTCACGTATTGTCAGCACCAACCGCGCGGAATACTGCATCAGTAAGGCCGGCCTGAGCATGGCTGCACAGTGTTTTGCCGCCGCCCTCGCCCCCCACGGCATCAACGTGTATGACCTGCAGCCCGGCATCATCGCGACCGACATGAGCAGCGCCGCGCGGGAAAAATATGACCGGCTTATTGCGGAGGGGTTATTGCTGACCCCGCGGTGGGGAACGCCCGAAGATGTGGGGAAAGCCGTTGCGGCGCTCTGCTCAGGGGGCTTTGACTACAGCACCGGTTCCGTGATCGAAATTGGCGGTGGACTGGGCGTTCCGCGCCTCTGATACCTTGACTGCGGTTCGAGCGGTGGCACGGCCCCAGGTTGCCCGTGTATACCACCCGCTCCCTTCATCAGGCATTGGAATATTGTTCGCTGTTCTCAAGGCGCGCCAGAAGTGAGGCCGCATGGGCATCCTCATGGCTCGACAAAATCGTGCGGCACAGGTGTTTGGCTTCTTCCCGGAAGCCCATGGCGGTCAGGCACTTTATCTTGGCGATCATTAGATCCCGGTTGCCCGGCGCCGCATGCAACAGCTCTTCAAGAATTTCCAGTGCGTCTTCACACTCCTTCATGACATACAGCAACTCGGCCTGCTTATACCGCGCCTTCATTTCTTCGTTTGTCATGGCCCTATTTCCTTATCGTCCGTACAGCCCCTAACCATGGCATCTTGCTAACCGTAAAGATTCTTCTAATCAACATTATACCGCATTATTCTTGATTTGTCAATATAATAATTCTATTTTTTTATGGGTACCAGGAGTAAGACATAGGGCGCGCAGGTAAAAATTCAGGGGTTCCCATATATGCCCGGCAGGTGCGTGTGCCCACAGATTACTGATGGAGCATGGCCTGCCAGCTGCCGCGGCGTATGGTTTTGTCCTGCAGGTGGTCTTTAAAAAACTGGACCAGCGTGTGGAGGTAATCGGGAAGGGCGGGGCATTGAATGCCGACCGAGGCCAGTCGGCGCGTGCTTTCGGGCAGGGTATAGGCAATTTCCTGGTTGCCGTACTGGAAGGCCCGCCACGGAATGCCCGTGACGGTTTCAAAGAGGGACCACTGGGCCACGGCGCGGAACCAGGTGAAGGGAACCCGGACCAAGGGCTTGCTTCTGGGCCAGCATTGGCAGGCGAGGTCCAGAAAATCATTATAGGTCATCGGGTTCGGGTCCAAGAGGGCGATGGTGGCGCCCCGCATGTTTTCCCCCTTCTCGAAAAGGTCCACCAGCCCGTCCGTGACAAAGTCGACCGGGGCGATATTGTTTTTGACCAGGCCGCAATCGGGCATGATGAACTGGAGATGCCGGGAGATGGCCACCAGCAGATAATAGGGTCCGTCCACTTTGTCGATATACCCGGTTTTGCTGTGGCCCACCACCACGGCGGGCCGGAAAATGGAGGCGGGAAAATCGGGCATTCGTTCCCGAACCAGTTTTTCGGACAGGAATTTGGTCTCCTCGTAATAGTTTTTGAAGGACTGGCCCACGTCAAAATCCGTCTCATCGAATACGCCCGTGTGGGTGCCGGCCACGGCCAGGGTGCTGATGTGGGCAAAACGGTCGAGGCGGGGTAGTTCTTGGCAAAAATCGAGCATGTGGCGCGTGCCTTCCACGTTAATGCGCATCAGCACATCCCGCGGCGCTGCCAGGTGGTACAGGGCGGCCAGGTGAATGGCGGCAACGGCGTGTTCGCGCAGTGTGTCGCGCATGCCGGCGTCCAGGCCCAGTCCGGGCCTGGTGATGTCACCCTCGAAAACGCGGATGCGCCCCGTGTCCTCCGCCCCGGGGCAGGCCTCCGCCAGGTGGTCCTTGAGCTTTTGCAGAAAGCGGCCGTGTTCCAGAAGGTACAGGGTATAGTCCGGGTAGTCCCGTAAGTAACGGTCGAGAATGAACCGCCCGAGAAAACCGCCCGCGCCTGTGATCAGCAGACCCCGTGTGTCCATAGTGTGTCCCTCCGTGTCCGGCATTGGGGCCGCGTCCCGGGGCGGACCGGCCTAGCGAAGAATGCCGCGTTGGGATGTTTTGATGAAATTGACCAGTACCGCTTTATCGTCGCAATCTTCGATGGTCTTTTCGATTTCTTCGAGGGCCTGGCTCGTGTTCAGTCCGGAACGGTACAGAATCTTAAAACAGCGCCGGATGCGCGCGATGGCCTCCTTGCTGAGCCCGTTCCGCGTCAGACCCACCACGTTCGGGCCGTAACAGCGCGCCGGGTGCCCTTCCATGATCATATAGGGCAGCGCGTCCATGTTGATGCGCGACATGCCGCCGATGAAGGCCATGGTCCCGATGCGGCAGAACTGGTGCACCCCGGCCAGCCCGCCGAGGATCGCGCCGTCCTGCACCTCCACATGCCCCGCCAGGCCGCTGTTGTTTGCCATGATCACCCGCGTGCCGACAATGCAGTCATGCGCCACATGGCTGCAGGCCATGAACAGGCAATGGTCGCCGATTCTCGTGATTTTCTCCGTGTCCTCCGGGCTGTACACCGTGCTTGAACTGACCGTGACCGACTCCCGGAAAATGTTGTGATCGCCGATGAGGGTTTTCCCCACCGCGTCCGGAAGATGCTTCAGGTCTTGCGGGGAAATGCCGACCTGGGCGCCGCTGTAGGTGCGGTTGTTGGCGCCCATCACGGTACCCTTGCCGATCACGCAATGGGGACCGATCACGCAGCCGGACCCCAACGTTACCTGTTCCTCGATGATGGTATACGGCCCTATCTCGACATCGTCCGCCAGGACGACGCTGGGATCCACTATGGCGGTTGCGTGTATCTTCGGCATACGTTCCTTCCCGAAAGGGGTGATTCCTATGGCCTGAACCCGGCATGGGGCGGCGCGCACATGCGAAAGCCCCGGCCTTAGGCGCTTGCCGGCGCCTTGCCGCGCCCGTACAGGCCGCCCCAAATTAATAGCACAAAACACGGGGTTAATCCAAACTGGCAAAGAATACGATTAGACGAACCGGCCCAACTTCAGGTATTTTTACGTATTGAACTTTTGTGTTAACCAAAGAGTAAGCAAAGAAGGGACTGACCCCAGCGAACGCAGAGAGCCGGGTCTGTCCCTTGCTTTCGATCAAGCCACACGACTCTGGCCGCCTTTCCCTTTGTTGCGTTCATTTGCGTGTTACTTAAAAAATAACACATTGTTCAAAAAAAACTCTCTATCATTCCGGATACTGGAATGTAACGATTGTATAATAAATCATTTCCAAAGCATTTTACTTGTTGTCTTACAAAATACTATCATGTTATTCATGGGTCGTATTTAAGGGAAATGGATAACACCTACAGGAGCTTGGCCATGCATATTGTTGATTTGGAATTTAGAATCTCGGGATCGGTCATTCCTGCCGACCATGGCTACGCGTTATACAGTGCCGTTTCAAAGGTGATACCGATGCTGCATCCCCCCGAGGGGGACCGGGACCCAAGCACCGGCCTGTGGCGCCGCCTGGGCATACACCCCATTAACGGCAGGCTTTGCGGTGACCGGAAAATAGCCCTTGGACCGTCCAGCCGGTTACGCGTACGCCTTCCCGCGGAATGTATCCAGGACTGGATGCCCCTGTCCGGAAAGACGCTCGAGGTGGACGGCGACGCCGTACAGGTGGGCATGCCCATGGCGCGGGCGCTCAGCCCCGTGCCCGCCCTGAGGAGCAGGCTGGTCACTATCAAGGGATTTCTGGAACCGGAAGATTTTCTTAACGCGGTGAAAAAACAATTGACCGCGTTGAACATCCAGGCCGAGGCCATGTTCATACCCGTGGGCAAGGCGGTATCCGCCGAGGGAAGATCCGGCAGCCTGGAAAACAAATGCCCCTATATCCGGCGCACCATACGAATCAGCAACCGTGAAATTGTCGGGTACGCCCTCCGCGTGGTAAACCTGACGGCGGAAGAATCCCTGGACCTGCAGGAACAAGGTATCGGCGGCAGGCGGCGTTTTGGATGCGGCATTTTTGTGCCAGAGCGGAATTGAATGCCATGCCTGATGTGATTCTTGCCAAAAGCTGCAGAAATGGTGATGGGCCCCGGTACCATGAGACACTGGCGGGCCATAGCGACATGGTGGCTAAATCCTTTTGTTCGCTTTTCGGCCAAGTAGATAATCCGAGCCATTTAGGACAATGCTGGACGCGCTTCTTTAATATTCCCAAGGAATGGTGGTCTGAGTTTTGGCGTACGGGATTGGCGTCATCCTGTCTTCATGATATGGGCAAGGCAAACAGCAGTTTTCAGGCTGCGGTGCGCCGGCCGGGAACCACCCAGGCGGTACGCCATGAACATTTTTCAGGGATTCTGCTCCACTGTCAGTCTATACAGGAATGGATTTCCAGCTTTTGTCAATGGGAAAGGGTGGTGACCACCATCTTGGGACACCATTTACGTTTTAATTACGAAGAATTTTGCCAGGAAGGGCTCATAAACGCTTTCCAATGCAACATCGAAGGGGTTGCTGCCCTGCTTTGTTATACGGCGGAAACTATGGGAACAAGCCCCATGCAAGGAGACATTTCCCTGCCGGTACTTTGGACATTTGATGGACGCGGGGGTTCCGGAAATTTGGCAGACCAGCGGGATCAACTCAAGAGTCGACTTGTCCGTTATGATAGGAATTTAAAACGAGATCAAAACGAAGCCCGTATGCTAAGGGCGATACGAGTAGCATTGTTGTTGGCGGACAGCGCCGGTTCCGCCATACCCCGCCGCGATATGCCTCTTGAGAACTGGATAACGGAAGTATTTTCCCCGGCCCAACTGTTGACCGGACAACATATTGTCGACAAGGTAATTCAGCCGCGCATCCGTCAGATTTCTTCCCGGTCGGGAGCATTCCGATGGAGTTCCTTTCAGAAAGAAGCGGGCAGTCTGTCGGACCGGGCTCTTCTTATGACACCCTGCGGTTCAGGCAAAACACTGGCAGCCTGGCGTTGGATTGAGGCGCAGTTACAAGAGCATCCCGTGTCCCGTGTCATCTTTTTGTACCCCACACGCGGCACGGCAGCTGAAGGTTTTCGGGATTATGTTTCCTGGGCTCCGGAGTCGGACGCGGCGCTGATTACCGGCACCAGTCGTTTTGACCTGGAAGGTATGTTCAGCAATACGCAAGATGAACGGGCGGGGCGGGATTACTTGGCGGATGACCGGTTGTACGCGCTTGGATTCTGGCCACGCCGCATTTTCTCGGCAACGGTGGACCAGTTTCTTGCGTTCATGCAGAACTCTTATCATTCTTCCTGCCTGTTGCCTTTGTTGGCGGACTCTGTAATGGTTATTGACGAAGTGCATAGTTTTGACAGGGGACTTTTTGCGGCGTTGAAGGGTTTTCTGGCCAACTTTACCATTCCCGTTTTATGCATGACGGCAAGTCTTCCCGCGAATCGCGTTGAAGATCTTCGGAATCTTGGGTTGCGGGTTTTCCCGGGGACCGAGGATCACGCGTGCTTTTCCGATTTGGAAGAACGGGCCCATAAACCGCGCTATCATGTCAATAAGCTGGAGAACGAACAGGAGGCGATGCAACATGCGAAAGACGCCCTTGCGCAGGGGTTTCGTGTGTTGTGGGTGGTCAATACGACCGAACGGTGCCGGCGCATTGCTGGAAAACTTGACGCACTCTGTTATCACAGCCGGTACAGGCTGGTGGACCGGAAAGTCCGTCACGAGGCTGTCGTGCATGCGTTTCAACAGCGTGAAAACCCCGCCATTGCCGTTACCACCCAGGTGTGCGAGATGAGCCTTGATTTGGATGCGGACGTGCTTATCTCGGAATACGCCCCTGTCACCTCTCTTATCCAACGCATGGGTCGATGCAATCGCCACGAACATCCGGGCAAGGATCGGACTGGGACGGTTCTTCTCTACGACGCTGAAAATCTCCTGCCTTATTCTCGGGAGGATATGGCCGGAGTTCCCGGGTTTACAGAAGCGATTATCGGCAGGGATGTCAGTCAGGCGGAATTGCAGGACCTGTTGGAACGGCATGTGCCTGATACCGTGGAAGTGCAGCGGTGGCTGGCGTTCCTGCAGGCCGGTGTGGAGGCGTCATCGCGGGAAGCAATGTTGCGCGACTCGGATGACCATACGGTATCAGCGGTACTAGATACGGAGATAGAGGAATATTGCCGCCTTCGCAGGGAAAAGAATCCACAGGCGGAAGGGCTCGTACTTCCCGTTCCAAAGCGGGAAGCCAAACAGGACGCGCGCCTGGCCGGGTATCTGTATGCGGCGGATGCCTCGCGATATGACGCGATGCTGGGTTATGGCAACAAGTGAAGAAAGGAATAGGCATGAATAAAGAAAATAAACCTACCAAGGGCCCGCCTGTCAAGAAAAAAGCCAAACAAGAAACGCCAAAGGAGATAATACTGGAGTATTCCCTTTACGATTTGCCGTCAGCCCAGCATAAAGCCGGACTGGTTGGATTGCTTTTTCTGATTGAGTCGATGAAACGACGGCAAATACAAAACATCCCCCAAGTCATAGAACTTGCGAGTACGTCGGTAAAATTATGTGTAAACCTGACGTCGTTGCAAGCCTTGTTCGATGATTATTACGATGCACAGATCATTGAGGTATCTTCAAGGTCCAAATGGCAGGGACAGGAACCTATTCGTGAAGAAGAGATAGAACTTGAAGAAAGCGAAGGGAAAAAGAAGAAAGAAAGACGGTTCATTTACCAGGCCGTACAACCGAAAGCGGCCTTTCTGACGGTTTTTAATAACAATGATAATGGGCCATGGCTAAAACTTTATCGTGATATGTTATGGAATACCCTGCGTGCCAGACCTACTACCCGGGGAATTTATAAGGCTCGGGCAGAAGGAATCCCGGCCAATGAAGCTGAAAAAACATGGGTCCTTCTTCAAAAATCATGGCAAGGGAAGAACACTGACAACATTTCGGTATCGGCCTTGAGCAGTTCCTTGTTTATAGGTGCGCAGGATGTAAATGCCGAGCAAGTTCCCTTTCAGGGAACGGTGGAGCAAAACTTCTTGCTTCATTTCTGGTCTGTGGTTTCACGCATCTTCTCCCCTTTTATTGTGAATATAAAGGGGGAAAGCAACGATGCCGGGTATGTCCTGGTCATTCCGGAACCTTCAGATCTTCGTAATTTTCTGGAGGATTATATCGATGTACTGGGAAGTCTCGACTGTACCGTATTGGGATATCGTCCAAAGGCTGCGCGTATTGATGTGCCTGCGGAAGGCGGTTTGGAATATATCGGGGACATGGCACGGCAAAGAGTCGGGCGCGGCAGGCAAGGGTATAGTCTTGCCGCGGTGGAGGTGTTTCATCTGGAAAAACAAGGCAATAATGTACGTCTTCACAATCAACGCAGAATTCAGCCTTCTTTGCGGGCGCTCGAGCAATATGAAACGATCAAGCAATCCTGCAGGAATCCTCTTTTTAAAGGGATTCGTCTTGCAAACCTGCTTGAAGGGCAGTCCTGGCATAACGGGTTTGATTCATTAATGACTTTATGGCCCCAGAAGTTTTTTGTGTATAAGCAAGGTGAAACGCCTGCGCATTTGCCTTTTTTCGGCCGTGATGCACGACGCGTTTTTAACCTGCTTCGTGAAAACATCAAACAGCAAGGAGAAAAGTCCATGGACAAAGAAAGCAAGGAGAACGTGCTCGCGCTGCGCGTGTATGACCTTGTCCGGAACTATGTAAACCGGAGAACAGAGGAGAAGTGTGGCAAAGATTATGAATCGTTCAAAGCTAACCGGGATGAACGCGGCAATATCATTGTGCCGCAGGACTATCGGGAGGCCCGCGAGAAGGTATGTACGGATGCCTTCCTGGCGATACGTGGACGAAATGGCACTGATTTTGTGGAGTATTTTGCAGGTACCATCTGCTCGGTGCCGCAGTATTTAAACCGGGAGGATTTCATATCGGTAACAGAGGCCCTTTTTGAGGATTGGGAAAAAGTGAAGACCCTTTCCATGCTGGCCCTTTCGGCTGCCTCATGGACGTCCAAAAGCAGTGAGATCAACAACGATAACCAATAAGGAGTAACACCATGAACCTGTTTGCATCTGTTCTTACCAATGCCGCCCCGAGTGCCAATTACCGGGGGGAAAGCGCGGAAAATCGTGCCGTGATCCAGAAAATAACCCGCGGGCGTTTTGATTACGCCATCATCTCTCCCGAATCCATGCGCAATGCACTGCGCGAAGCCCTGCGCAATTTGGGGCTTCCCTGCAACCGTGAACGCCTGGAAGACGAAGAACAGTTGGCCGTAAAGTTTACATCCTTTCCCGACGCGGATCGCTGGGCGGATGATTTTTTTATGGGATGGATGGTCGCCGCCAGCGGCAAGGACCGCAAAAAGCATCTTGACGCTGTTAAGAAGGAAGGGCGCATCTCCGATAATTTTACCTTTAAGCGGGATTCCATACTCCGTATGAACATGGCCGTGGCTCTTGAACCATACCGGCATAATACGGTCTTTACCCAGTCGCCGCAGAATGTGGACAGTCCCTGGAAGAACGCTGAGAATTCCCAGTTGCTGCATCGTGAAACCGTTTTTACCGCCTATCAATTTCCTTTTGCGCTGAATCTGGAGGATTGCCGCGTCCATTCAGACTGGACTCGTGTCCTGCTGAAGGCCATCGGGCAATTAAACGAGGTGGCGGGAAATCACGCGCGCAGCTATTTTGAAATGGCCCCCGCCAGCATCGTAGTACGCCTGACCCCCCAATTGGCCGCCGGCTTTGACACCTACGGCTTCAAGACAAGCGAACGCGACGGTTGCCACCTTTTCCCGGAAGTGGTGGACGGGCTCTTGGCAGGAGACTATCCGGGAGACGAATTTTTCCTGGGCGGCAAACTGGTGAAGGATTTGAACGACAACGAGGCCGCCTCTTTGCGTGAAAAAGGGGCGACATTGGAACGCAGCCCGCAGCGTCTACTGGATCTTGTGGGAGAACGCGCGTTTCCGCAAGGGGAAAAGTCATGATCAGCGTGTATGTCGAAGCGCCTTTTGCTGCGTTTCGCACCTTTGTCACGGGATACTTCCGTCCTACGGCGGGATTCATGACGTATTCCGCCGCTTATGGGCTGCTGATGAATCTGGCGGGCATTGAGATGCGTCATGATGACGGCACATCGGTCATGACCCTGATCAAGGCGGATACGCTTCCCGCCTGCCGTATCGCCCTTGGAACAACAACACTGCCGCAGGTGCAGTCGGTGTATCAGCAGTTGCACAACTATCCCGTGGGTTCTTCGGGAAAAGACGGGGCGGAAAGAACAAAAGGCGGCAAGTACAACATTGTGCCTGTGCGCCGGGAATTGTTGTGCGGCCTGCAGGCATGGATTCAGGCGGAATGTCCGGAAGAAGTGGAAACGGCGCTTAAAGAAAACATTTCGGGAAAGAGCAAGGAACGATATGGTCTGCCCTTTCTTGGAGATAACAACTTTTTGCCGAATAGAATTGAATGTGAAAAACCACCGGGTGAAACACGCTGGTGGCGTCGACTCGCGCCGGAAGAAACGAATGAAGGCCTCAGGCGGGAAGTTACCCGGCTGACCATATCCATAGACCGTGCGGATATGACGCGTTCCAGGTCGGATTTATTTTTGCTTGAAGAGAGGGCATCTGATGCGCCGCCGGCGGAGGCCTGGGTGGAGGTAGCCTATTGAGCGAAGCTCACAATCCATCTGTACGCGTGATGGCCCTGCATGCGCTTGCCTATTGCGAGCGGCTGTTTTACCTGGAGGAAGTGGAAGAAATCCGGGTTGCCGACGCGCGTGTGTTCGCGGGCCGGGAACTGCACCAGGTGCTGGAACTGCAGGAAGGCGAAGAGCGTCGGACCTATGAGCTGTCAAGTGAGGCCCTGGGTCTCACGGGCAAGCTGGACGCCGTACGCCACCGTGACGGCGGCTGGGTGGTGTATGAACACAAGCGCGGCAAGCCCCGTTCTCCTGTGCGCAAGGGGGATGCCTGCCGCGCGTGGCCGTCCGATGAGCTCCAGGTGTGCGCCTATACCCTGTTGCTGGAAGAGTCCCTGGGCAAAAGGATTCCCGAAGGCCGGGTCCGGTATCATGCCGCCGGGGTGACGGTGCGTGTTCCCGTGGACGAAGCGGCGCGCAGGCGGGTCCAGGACGCCGTGGCGCGGGCGAGGCAGTTGCGGAACGAAGTGGAACGTCCCCCGGTTACCACGAATGAACGGCTCTGCATTAAATGCTCGCTGGCGCCGGTTTGCTTGCCGGAAGAGGAACGGCTGGTTCTGGACCGGGATTGGGAGCCGGTGCGGCTGTTTCCCAACCGCGTTGAGAACACGGTGGTGCATGTGGTCACTCCCGGGGCGCGGGTGACGAAGTCCGGGGAGACGCTCGTGGTGGAGACGCCCGACGCCGAAACCCGGCCCTATCCGGTGACGCAGGTGCACTCGGTGGTGATACACGGGTACGGGCAGATTACCACCCAGGCGCTTCAGCTGTGTGCGGCTAACGAAATTCCCGTGCATTGGCTCAGCGGCGGCGGTTATTACATTGCCGGCACCGCCGTGGGCGCCTCCCAGGTGCAGCGGCGCATCCGTCAGTATGAAGCGCTGCGATGCCCGGAGCAATGCCTTGTCATGGCCCGGCGCCTGGTGCAGGCGAAGGTGGATGGCCAGTTGCGCTATCTGCTTCGGGCGACACGCGGGTCGCCGCGCCCCGTTTTCATCCAGGAAGCCTGCGCGCAACTGAGGCACGCATTGCGAGAACTTGAACGGGTGGACTCCCCCGGGGAATTGCTGGGGTGTGAAGGGTCGGCGGGCCGCGCGTATTATTCCGTTTACCCCGACGCGCTGCTGTCCGATGTGGTGCCGGCATCCATGCATGCCCTGGGGCGCAGCCGCAGACCACCCCGGGATCGGTACAACGCCCTGCTCAGCTTTGGCTATGCCCTCCTGTACCGGCAGGTTATGCAGGCCCTGGTATCCGTGGGATTGGAGCCCGCCTTCGGTTTCTATCATACGCCCAGGTCGGCCGCGCACCCGCTGGTAATGGACCTCATGGAACTGTTTCGCGTCATCCTCTGGGATATCCCGTTGCTGGGCGCCGTGAACAGGCGGCATTTCGACCCGGACTTGGATTTCGCCGTCACCCCGCTCAAGGTATGGTTGTCGACGGAAGGCAAGAAGAAAGCGGTCGCTCTGTTTGAACGGCGGCTGCAGGAAATGTGGAAACACCCGGTAATCGGGTATTCCCTGGATTACGGACGCGCCATTGAACTCGAGGCGCGGCTGCTGGAAAAGGAATGGACCGGGCAGCCGGGTTTGTTCGCCCGGTCCAGAATCAGGTGATTCCCGTGAAAAACTGGTATTTAATTTCCTATGACGTGCATGACGAAAAACGGTTAAAACAAGTGGCGCGCCTGCTTGAAGGACGGGGCGAACGGCTCCAGTTCAGCGTGTTCCGGTGCTTTCTAAATAAGCGGGAGCTGCAGCGGTTGCGCTGGGAGTTGAGCCGAATTATGGACCCTTCCGACGATCTCCTGGTAGTGCGCCTGTGTCCGGGATGCGTGGCGAACATTCGGAACACCCATGACCGCTCACAATGGCCGGAAGACCCGGACCGTGTGTCCGTTGTGTAATATGCCGAAAAATCAAGCATCGTCCCCTGAAATGACCCGGAAACCGGGTTTTCCCGTTTTTATACTGGTTTTACAGGTGAATTCGGCATTGACCATGATTTTTGATACTTGAATCGAAGCGTTTCGAAAATAAACGCTTTGTTTTGTAGTAATTACAAGAACCATGTCTTCAATAGTAAGCCGGGGGCGTCTCTCCTTTTCCATGAATTCCTTCTTTGAAACAAGATCCTTGATTCAGGCCCATAATAACCCTGTAAAATGTATACAAAACAAAAGAGCCTTGTTTTCCCCTCTGATGCCGCAAGGCGTTGAGCACGAGGGCGTCCCGCGCAATGTGCGCGCGCTAAACGGGTTGTTTTCCCCTCTGATGCCGCAAGGCGTTGAGCACATAAATTTTCGCGCCAGTTCGCCGTTGTCGCCGCTTGTTTTCCCCTCTGATGCCGCAAGGCGTTGAGCACATCAACGATTATCGTAAAAGCACGGGCTCTGGATTCGTTGTTTTCCCCTCTGATGCCGCAAGGCGTTGAGCACATACGGTTTACCGGAAATCCACTCCCAAAAGCCGTTTGTTTTCCCCTCTGATGCCGCAAGGCGTTGAGCACAAATTTATCACAGATAGTTTTACCGAAGGAGCAATCGGTTGTTTTCCCCTCTGATGCCGCAAGGCGTTGAGCACGTATCACGGAAAATTCAGAATCTTTGAGGCCGGGGAATTGTTTTCCCCTCTGATGCCGCAAGGCGTTGAGCACCCGGTGAATAGCACGCGCATATTGTGGAGTGCGTGGCGGTTGTTTTCCCCTCTGATGCCGCAAGGCGTTGAGCACGCCGGAGCGGTAGTAGATGCTGCCATCCCAGACAATTGTTTTCCCCTCTGATGCCGCAAGGCGTTGAGCACTGCCCCACGCGCGAAACATCAGCGCGCCTATTTCGTTGTTTTCCCCTCTGATGCCGCAAGGCGTTGAGCACTCTGGTGGTGTTTCGCGGACACGGTCGGTAAGCAATTGTTTTCCCCTCTGATGCCGCAAGGCGTTGAGCACCTCCAATCGTTTTTCAATGTCCGCGTGCAATTTGATTGTTTTCCCCTCTGATGCCGCAAGGCGTTGAGCACTTTTATATTCCTCGACCTCCGCCTCCAGTCCATCGTTGTTTTCCCCTCTGATGCCGCAAGGCGTTGAGCACCAAAGCAGAATTGATACTACTGACCGATACGCCCGAGTTTGTTTTCCCCTCTGATGCCGCAAGGCGTTGAGCACCCCAACGCCCGTAAATCGTTGTCGCAGCTGATCGCCCAATTGTTTTCCCCTCTGATGCCGCAAGGCGTTGAGCACGACGTATACGACGTGCTGGAGATGTCGCCGTGGAATAATTGTTTTCCCCTCTGATGCCGCAAGGCGTTGAGCACGATACAGATTTGAATGAGGTTAGCGCAACGCGAAAGGGTTGTTTTCCCCTCTGATGCCGCAAGGCGTTGAGCACTTCTCCCGCACTTTCACGGCATACCGACAGGCGACCCTTGTTTTCCCCTCTGATGCCGCAAGGCGTTGAGCACACGTAAGCGCAGGCCCGTATGTCTATCGTAGATACATTGTTTTCCCCTCTGATGCCGCAAGGCGTTGAGCACGTACAACCTCGCTTCTTTTCGGACGCTCTGTTCCTTTTGTTTTCCCCTCTGATGCCGCAAGGCGTTGAGCACGATAATGTTGCGGCAGATGCGGTATTGCCTCCTGCATTGTTTTCCCCTCTGATGCCGCAAGGCGTTGAGCACGGGGCGATTCGTTACGGTGCAATCGGCGCGGCGGGAATTGTTTTCCCCTCTGATGCCGCAAGGCGTTGAGCACGCGTAACAGTCTGCCGGCCGGGTACGACAACACAGATTGTTTTCCCCTCTGATGCCGCAAGGCGTTGAGCACACCCGTTTGGATGACGTAGACATTCAGCCTTTATCGTTTGTTTTCCCCTCTGATGCCGCAAGGCGTTGAGCACTCTTTCCCTTTCTTATTGTTGTTTGATCTGCATCGCCAATTGTTTTCCCCTCTGATGCCGCAAGGCGTTGAGCACACCCCTTATGATTTCGCCGCGTGGTTTCTGTCCCACTTGTTTTCCCCTCTGATGCCGCAAGGCGTTGAGCACGAAAAGTTATCCGCGCTTACTTTGAGTGCTGCGGGTTGTTTTCCCCTCTGATGCCGCAAGGCGTTGAGCACAACTTGTCACGCCGAATTCTGAGGTAAGCAAACGTTTGTTTTCCCCTCTGATGCCGCAAGGCGTTGAGCACAGCGAATATTTTTTTCTGACTGGCAAAGGGCACCTCTTGTTTTCCCCTCTGATGCCGCAAGGCGTTGAGCACTCAACGAATCGTTTACAAGTGCGCTCCCGGTCCACCGTTGTTTTCCCCTCTGATGCCGCAAGGCGTTGAGCACAGGAATGGACGGTGATATCCATGCCCGCCGTAAGCTTGTTTTCCCCTCTGATGCCGCAAGGCGTTGAGCACTATACGATGGGGGAGGATCACTTATAGGACAAGAGATTGTTTTCCCCTCTGATGCCGCAAGGCGTTGAGCACGCTTAGGTAAGCCCCGTCGCTACGCGCTGTACCATTGTTTTCCCCTCTGATGCCGCAAGGCGTTGAGCACCTTGATAACGGGGAGTACACCAAAGAAAACGGCGCTTGTTTTCCCCTCTGATGCCGCAAGGCGTTGAGCACTACCACAGCCGGAGAAGTACGTAACGCATCTTTGCTTGTTTTCCCCTCTGATGCCGCAAGGCGTTGAGCACACTACATGGTGTTGACCCGCGCCGCCGAATGGAAATTGTTTTCCCCTCTGATGCCGCAAGGCGTTGAGCACTAGGGAACCGGATTAGTTGCGAAGTAATGTCTAATCTTGTTTTCCCCTCTGATGCCGCAAGGCGTTGAGCACCACTCCTTATTCCGTAGAATTCCAGAAACCGTAAGACTTTGTTTTCCCCTCTGATGCCGCAAGGCGTTGAGCACAGGAATGGACGGTGATATCCATGCCCGCCGTAAGCTTGTTTTCCCCTCTGATGCCGCAAGGCGTTGAGCACAAGTTGGAAGCGACGTTT
>Ga0123335_1002281_pt1 | contig 29026 bp, 21 predicted proteins | sample BiotimSIPDNA_2_FD_89707 | JGI IMG/M metagenome (GOLD analysis project Ga0123335, IMG submission 89707) | Anaerobic biogas reactor microbial communites from Washington, USA - Biogas_R2 time_0 SIP DNA | ecosystem: Engineered > Bioreactor > Anaerobic > Unclassified | place: Washington, USA... | reverse complement strand
TGAGATTTACCGGCCTTAACCATTTTAAGCGCTGCTTTTTTTATTTCAAGTTGCGCATCAGAAGAAAGCTTCCTAAAATCTCGTTTTTCCATATCTTGAAAATAAATTATGCCCTATCACTTTAAGCAACATTTAATTGCCGAGGTATTAGTAACACCTTCGTTGCAGGAATTACTATCCAGACACAGAGGATAGTAATTAACCAACACCAGACGATCCTTCCAGGTGGTCCAGACATCGTATTTTGCACTGTATAAATCATTGGGAATGCCATCTATTATTTCTGCTGACCAGCTGAAACCATCATCAGAATGCCAAATGACCGGTTTTGCTCCACTGCTGCGATCAAAGGCCCACAGTTTATCCTTAAAAACCAGAATGTTATTATGAAATGTAATTGGTAAGGAATCGCTGACTGGTATCCAGGTTATTCCATCCGGGGAACTCCAGCATTTCCAGATAGTATCCACAGATCTGCTGATGGAAGCGAAAAGAAATATTGAACCTTTAAAAGAAACCGAATAGTTACGCAGGCTGTTAATTGCTGGTGATTCACCTAATTTTTTCCATGTCAGTTGAGACTGCAGGTATAAGGTATCAGTTACTTCGATTCCATCTGCGGTTATTACCTTTGCTACACATGGATAATCACTTATTATTGAATCACCTGCAATCGAGAACACAATTGATGTATCTGGGCCAGAAGAACTCAAATTGCTCAGGAATAATAACCGTTGGGTCAACACCTTTGAAAATCAAAATCTTCTGCAAATATTTATTTTTCTCTTCCAGTGTACCAGCCTGATCATAATGCTCCAGAAGTTCAAAATAATCGGCTTCACGCTGCTTGAATTATAATAATTTGCACAAACTGGTTATATAATTACTAGTAAGATTGATTTTGTTGTTAATTATCCCAGCAAACCACCCCGAAGATGTTGCTCCCACATAAATAGCTATGAATCGATGAGAAAACTTTCGATCCAATCCCTTGCGGTAGGCATACATATCCTTCAGGTACTTGCGGTATTAACATACAAACTCAGAAGAAATATCAAAAAGGAAAAAAGCAACAAAGACTTTCTATTCAGGATGTCAACAAAGCAAAATCTTGGTTTTTTAAGACTGGAAATCCAGAAAAAAAGCAGATCACACTTACAGTGCAAGAGATAACAGAATTATTGGTGGTGAAGCTATATGAAGAAAATTGAGCACCATTATCTGGTTCCCAATAACGCCAAATCCAAGACCAACCCTGATAAGTAACCCTTCAGCAAACCAATTACATTTGTACCTCAATAACCTTACAATTACATTACCTGTCAAAAAACAAGAAAATAAAATGCAAAGAGAAGCTGGAATGCTTAGAAATAATTGTAATGCCAATCTATAGTCCTTTGTAGAACTCCATAAGGAAACCACTTTGAAATAAACAAAGCCAACCATATCAGGTAGATCAAACCCACATGGATGGCCATAACAGTAACCCACGGACTTCCTGAGCGGATAGTTCGGTTTTGCCAAAAGATTTTTTCATCCAGATCTTTTTTCCCGGTTTTCATAGCTATGAGGTATTTCAATAATGAACTGGTTCCACTGACTTTTCATCATAACATGATACCTTATGAGAATAATCAATGTAAGAGCTGGAATCATCCGGCTCAACTGTTGCTTTGCATAAAAGCATCTCCTGTAATAATAAATTACTGAGTCAACAATCAAGGCCTAAAATGGAGCTTAAATTTTTTCTCTGCGGTGATATCATGACCGGAAGAGGCATTGATCAAGCCTTACCATTCCCTTCAGATCCGATCATTTATGAACCATACATGACCGATGCCAGAGATTACATCTATCTGGCACAGAATAAAAATGGTCTTTTTAAAACACCAGTACCTTTTCATTATATATGGGGAGATGCTCTAAAGCTGCTTGAATTGTATAACCCCGATTTTCGTATCATAAATCTGGAAACCAGTGTAACTGATAGCAGGGAATACTGGGCAGGCAAAGGTATCAACTACAAAATGAATCCTGAAAATATCACCGCTCTCACCTGTGCAGGAATAAACTACTGTGCATTAGCCAACAATCATACAATCGATTGGGGGTATAAAGGTTTACGTGATACAATTCGCACTTTGGAAAATGCAGATATCCAGCATTCAGGAGCCGGTGTTAACATAGAAGAGGCAACAAAACCAGCCACTCTGATTAAAGATAATGCCAGAGTACTCGTTTTCTCCCTTGGAACAGAATCCAGCGGAATTCCTTCCTCATGGGAAGCTGATATAAACAGACCTGGTGTAAAGATGTTGCATGAGTTGAATCTGGAAGATGCACACTCCTTTGGAAAATGGATTAACATGTATAGAAAACCGGATGATATCGTGATACTTTCTATACATTGGGGAGCTAACTGGGTCTTTAAGATTCCTTCATCACATATTCAGTTTGCCCATACTCTTGTGGATAATGGTTATGTGGATATTATCCATGGGCATTCATCACACCACATGTTGTCAATGGAAATCTACAAAGAAAAACCGGTGCTTTATGGCTGTGGTGATTTTATAAATGATTATGAAGGAATAGACACTCAGCAGATCTTCAGAGATGACATCTCCATGATGTTTTTCATAACCATGAACACTAAAAACAAAAAGCTAAAGAATGTTACTCTTGTCCCCTTGATTAAATATCAATTCAGTCTTAGGAAACCTTCAGAAGAAGATATTAAGCGCATGGAATCTGACCTTAACCAAATGGGAGTACAGTTTAATAACCGGGTGAAAAAAGATCCAAATGGTACCTTTTTGCTTCAGTGGTAGTTTTTTAGTAGTGCAAATCTAAGCATTCAGATAAACTTCCTCTCCTAATTGAGCTGATTTCAATTTATCCAGCTTGGGTTTTTGGTTAATGGGAATATCGCAAATTATTTTTTTTCTGCTGCAAGGAAATTTTTCCGGTAATCCGATGGCGAGATGTTAAACTCTCGGGTGAAACACTGATAAAAATAAGAGGAACTGTTAAAGCCACAATCCAGTGCAATTTCACTGAGAGTCTTTTCGTTAGCACGAAGCATTCGCTTGGCGCAATCCAACCGGATCATCATTATGTATTCGATTGGCGACATAGAGGTTTGCTCTTTGAACACTCGTGAAAAATGGGATGTAGAAAGATTGGCTACGCAGGCAAGATCCTCCACTGAGATTTTTTCACCATAATGTGCATTCAGGTATTCCAGAGCCCGGGTAATCGACATACGGAATAGAAATTTCGTGCTGTTTCTGTTGATACCAAACAATTGCCGAATCAGTAGATGGGTGATTTTAAGCTCTCCGGCATCAAGCAACTGTCTAAAACCTGGAGCAGCTTCCTCATAATCGGTCATGAACTCCTTAAGCGCATCCACTAGTCTCTGATTAATCTTGCAGGTCATCCCTGAACTCAGTGCATCCAAAGCTAAATTGTATTCAGAAAGCTGTTGCTGCAGAAATTGAGTGTTTATCAGCACGGCTATATAACGCGCTACCGTGTCGGACGGGAGCTCCTGATGCGGTTCGCTGTTTGATAGCACAAAAACAGTCGATGGGTCCGGTACTAGAATTTCCCCCCTGAATTGGATCCTGCACCTGCTGTCAAAACAGAAGATAAATGACCAGGCAGGGTGAGTATGCTTCTTTGTGATTGCATATCCGCATTGGCCAGCAACCGGCATAAAAACCCCTACTCTGTCACTTACCGCATAATCAACATACTTGAGTTGTTCGGCAGTAATACAACCAACCAATGCACGGATCTTATCAAGATCTTTCATGTCTGAAAAATAAATCGCACTTTCCCGATTTATATAACCTAAATATCATCAGAGTTAAGAGAAGTTTGCTGGCATGATCCCCCTCACTTGCTCCTCTTATTAAGGAATGTGGGGATTTCCTTAGCAAATAGTGAGATTCAGAATTCAAAGGTTTACTTCAGCGCTCGTCATTCAAGTTTCATTATTGAATATTCACCATGAGTCCACAGAGAAAATCACCTTGAAATCTCCCCTTGTTCCCATTTCCGGACAAAGTCCTGGTAAGCCAGCCGAATACCTTCCTTAAAATCAGTAGTATGTTTCCATCCAAGATTGTGGATTCTGGTGCAATCAAGCAGCTTTCTGGGAGTGCCATTCGGTTTTGTAGAATCATAAACTATGTTTCCATCATATCCTATAACCTCTTTGATCGTACTGGCCAGCTCTGCAATGCTGACTTCGATACCGGTACCGATGTTGACAATCTCACCACTGTCATAATTATTCATCAGAAAAATACATGCATCTGCCAGATCTTCAGAATACAGAAATTCTCTTTTTGGAGTTCCCGTTCCCCATATCGTCACCGCCGGGGCATTATTGATTTTAGCCTCATGGAAGCGACGGATCAATGCAGGAAGTACATGGGAGTTCATGGGATCATAATTATCGTTTGGCCCAAAAAGATTGGTAGGCATGACACTTATATAATTAGTACCATATTGCTTGTTATAACTCTGGCACATTATGATACCGGCAATCTTTGCCAGGGCATAAGCCTTGTTAGTGGGTTCCAGTTCACCAGTGAGGAGATGCTCCTCTTTCATCGGTTGCGGGGCAAATTTGGGATAAATACAGGAAGAGCCTAAAAAACAGAGCTTTTTGACTTTATTCATCCAGGATGAGTGCACAATATTATTCTGTATCTGAAGATTAGAGTAAGCAAATTCCGCAGGATAGGTATTGTTGGCATAGATCCCACCTACCTTAGCTGCTGCCAGAAAAACATACTCCGGTTTTTCTTTTCTGAAAAACTCCTCCACCGCCTGTTGATTTTGAAGATCCAGTTCGGAGTGGGTTCTAGTGATAAGATTTGAATATCCCTTTTCCTTAAGTCGCTTTATAAGCGCAGATCCTACCAGGCCTCGATGCCCAGCGACGTAAATTTTAGCTGATAATTCCATTTGAAGTATTCTTTTTGAGATAGAGAAAGAAGGACACTTATGCCTTCGTATGTTGATGAAAAAAACCTTAATGTCAGGCTGTTATGATTGAGGAAAAATAGTTTTTAAAGGTTAGAGAAATCCAGTTTTTAAGAAGTTCAGGGCTTTGGAGGTTCAGATCTCACGAATATAGAAAACCCAGGGTAGGAAACCTGGTTGAGATGGAGTAATTAGTCTGTTTATTAGTTATTTCCGTAGTGTCCGGTTAATTAAACAAAACAATACATCATAAAGCGGCTAAATCATGCAAATAAATTCCAAATCTCAAGCAGCAAATCCTAAACAAATCCTATTTCTATTTTTGCTTCGTTATTCGCTATTTTATTTGCTCTCCCTCTTCTTCTTTTAGTGCATTTATGGCATTGTCAGTAACCATCAAAGTAAAGCTTCCACTTGCGGTTGTAGAAATACTGCAGATTCCTATGAAGTAATATCCGGTTCTGTTCGGAGTATAAATAACAGTGCCAGAAGCGCCATAAGCTCTGTATGTGCTTGCTCTTAGAGTATCATAAATCCATATACGAAAATTCGAGCTATTTGTTTCCACAGAATATGTTGCTCCGCTGTCCAAAGGAATTACTACCCATTGGGTATCTGATGGAACCAGATTACGGGAAGAGAGCTGGCCAACTTCCAATGTGTCTAATTTTGTAAATTTAATACTTAAGGTGTAAGAGTAATTCTCAAGCGGATGACTTGTTATTCGGCAGTAATAATTGCCTTTTGATCCAATTGTATAAGACAATGATGTTCCTTGATTGTTTGGATATCCGGTATCTAATCGTTTCTGATCAGAATCTAACAAATGCAGTTCTGCATAATTTGTAGTCGGATGTGCTGCACTGATTTCCAGCTTTCCAACTGTTGGCAATTGAAAAGATACAAAATCGGTATCATTTGGAGTTATAGTATGCTGCTGTACTCTACTGCTTTCAATTAATACTGCCACTACTGCAGCAGAGGTATTATCGTTTTCGTAAGAATCAGCAGACACAGGCATCACCACAGACATGGTCAAAGTATATTCGGCTGTCGGGACAGTCTGCGGCGATTTGGCTGTAATCCGATAATAGAATGTATCCGCATTAGATGCTACTTTTTCCAGACTTGTCGAAGTGCTGGTTAGAAGCTGAGTTCCGCTGCTGCTAAAAAGCACCATTTGTACTGCAGTTGTGTTTGTAGTCAAAGTGTACTTGCCTGCAGCAACAACCGGAATTGAGATCCAGTCGGTATCTCCCACAGTTATAGTCCTTTTTTGAGAAAATGCACCTGTAGCCTTAAAAGCCTTTTCCTTTGTATTGTCTACTTCAAAGCTATCCGGTGCCGGTGGAAGGACAATGCTGACCGATAAGGTATACTGTGGTATGGTGTAAACAGATGAAATCCGGAAATAGATAGTATCATCAATCAGAGTAAGATATGAAATCGAAGCACTGGTGGTATTTGTTCTTGAACCAAACAGTGAATCGCCTGAGGTGAATCCATGCAGATTCAAATAATTGGATGTATTGCTGGCAGTAACGGTATAAGTACCGCCTGCAACCACAGGCACGGCAATCCAGTCGGTATCATTAGCACTTAAGGAACGGATTTGGCTCACAGTAGAACCGCCCTTAATTATTGTCGCAGAATCCTTCGAGTTGTCATTTTCAAATGTGTCAGGCTTTACAAGAGTCCCACTGCTTACACTTAGTACCTGAAGAACATATTGACCGTATGTTTTTCCGGTTACTCTTATGTAAAACTGGCCGCCGAATTCACTATTCATTGTAACCATGGCATTGGTGTTCTCCTCATCGATGTCGTCGTTTTCGACCAGAGGTGTCAAACCGCTGCTGGAAAAAAGAGCAAGCTTGGTATCGGTAGTGCCAGTGGTAAGTATTGCAAAAGAATCTCCGGCTATTGCAGTATACTTTACCCAGTCGGTATCTGAGGGCAAAATGACCCGGGTCTGCGCAGCAGTGCTTATCGCCTTGGCTGTCGATCGTGAGGAATCCGGTTCATAACTGTCATTCTCATAGACACCCTGCACCGACAAAGTGTAAGCAATAGAGGTGTATCCTGATGGTCGATAGATCATCAGATATAGAGTGTCTGATTGTGGAGGCGTGAAAACAATATCATCATTTGAGCTTGAAACATATCTGGTATAACTTGAAGAATTATTACTGTAAAGGTACATATACAGTGGTGTAGAAGTATTGGTTATGGCCCTGATAGTATATTTTTTGCCACCCAGGGCAGGAAAGGCAATCCAGTCGGTATCGGAGATGGAGTTTACAACCGTAATAGTGCGATCCTGAAGAAGAGAGTCAGTAGAAAAGCATTTCCCTTTAACCTGCTCTCTGGTGTTGTCCGCCTCATATTGATCGGGTATACCGGGCAGAAGCATCACTGTCAAGCTTAATGTATAATTGATCGTTGTTGAGCTGATAGAATAAATTTTTACATACACGGTATCATTTGCAGAACTGTTGAGTGATAATGAGTTAGATGATTCCTGAAGGATGGTGCCGTCTTTTGTGTGCAAAGATCCCAGAACATAGCTGTTAGAGAAGGTGATGGAGTACTGATGCCCCATGTTTACAGGTATGGCTACCCAGTCGGTATCTTTATATGTCAGTGATCTCTGTTGGGTTACACTGCTTCCGGGGAGTAGCTTCGCCTTACTGATGGTATTGTCATCTTCATAAGGGTCATCCCCAATTATTTCAGCTACGGCTCCCACACTTAGACTTAAGGTATAAGAACCTTCCGATGAACTGTTTTTTCCGGTAATCTTCAGAAAATAAACACCTGAAGCAGGAATTCTGTAACTCAACCTAGCAATGGTGTCTGCTGCAGATGAAGTAGTGAGTTGGGTCACGGTATCTGTATTAAATAGGGACATCGAAAGACTGCAGTTCCCCATAGCTGTGACAACAAGTGTATCATTGGCTATAGCAGAGAAACGAACCCAATCTACATCATTTGACATCAGGGTTCTGCTTTGAGACTGATTTTTGGAAATTAAACGGGATACTTGAGGGAGTGAGTCGGGTTCAAAAGAATCGGGACCAACTGAAGTTACGATTGATAGCGAGTAAGCACCGATAACCTTTTCATCGGCACCACTGACACATATATAGAAAGTGGCTGAAGTAGAGCTGGTTAAAGTGACCTGGGCATTATGATCATTTGGTGAATCATCACCTTCTATGACCGGAATATTTGTGCTGTAATAGTTAAATATCTGAATTTTGGTGTCGGTTTTCCCAGAAGTAAAAATTTAATAAGTTTTTCCAGGCATGGCAGTAAAATAGGCAATGTCAACATCGCCTCTTTTAAGGGTTCGTTCCTGTGCTGCACTGTCCGGGTAGATAATTTTTGCGTTGTCAAAGAGATTATCAGGTTCGTATGTATCTGCAGTTAAAGTGTAAGATTCTTCTTCTGATGAAACCGGGTCACTGCATCTCACGATCATTAATGCGACACAAATAGCTACAACAGCAAAATACCTTGTATTCATAACAGTTCTCCCCTAAATATGGGCTGCAAATAATAACTGCTTAAAAGTAATTCAATAACACAAGTCTAATAAAAAAAGATAATTCAGACTTATCTTAATTTTTCAAAAGTCCGGGAATAACAAATTTCTTTCCGGCTTTTTGAAGCGGAAAAGCCAATAGAAAAATCAAATGAAGCAGGAAATTCAATAATAAAATTATTATTCCCTGAAACTTTAAATTTCAGAAATATACAGTTATGCTCATACAGTATAAATCATTTTTATTTTCCCGTCAAGATATCCGGTTTTTTGATGATGGAGGAATTGGATGGGAAATATCTGGTACGGGCAATTGTTGTGAACCGGTAACTTGCACTAATAAGAAGTAAGCCAGCCGGAAATTCTGACTGGCTTTAGAAGTGTAAACTGATGAACTAAGAAATGTCAGTTTTTCCGGTTTATCTGTTAAGCATATAAAAGGTCAATCCCACGCCTGTAGAATAAGTACGTATGATAAAATCAGGAGAAAAAACCATCCCCAGGCCTATCTGCCCGAACACACTTATAGCTTCGTTTATATCGTAACGGAGGCCATAGTTGCCATTAATTGCAAATCTGCTATTATCGCTGAATGCAAAATTAACCCCTGGACCTACATATTGCTGCAACTGGCCCAAGTCTGAAAGATAAAAATTTCCATTAACTGCCAGATCAACCTCGTCTCTGGTTTCGCCGAATTCAAATCCTATTTGGGGTTTAAGTTCGAAGAATTCGGAGAAACGAAAGTTTGCGCCAAAAAAGCATCAGATCGCCGGCTTGAAATTCCATTCCAAATTTAAATGGAAAAGCACTGGTGCATAACAATCCAACTATCATCATGGAAAGAAAATTTTTTTTCATGGTACGTCAGACCTCCTATCTTGATAACAAAAAAAGGATATGTGACTCTGGCTTTTTTTATCGATGTTGGCTCCAGTAAAAACATCTATTACAAATAAAATACAATAAAGCCGGAATAAATGTATTCCCGAAGGAAATGAACTTTTCAGTCCAGCATAATGGAGTACGAGGTGTAGATTTTTCAGGAGACCACTCATCAAATCCGAGTAGAAACATCGGGACTGTTTTTTATCTGAGCCTGCAGACATCAATGTGATCCATTTGACCTACTCACAATTTTCTTAGTATTTGGGTACATTTTCATTAGTTTTCCTTTAATATTTCAGTTTTTTTATGCAAAAAGCGCATATTTTTCTCTTTAAAACATTGTGCTCCTCTTGCATTCGCTATTTTGCTTAACTAAACTTCTAAAACTTTACAAAATGAATTTTTGTTTTATAAACCACAGATAAAAACATCAATATTGATGAGACTATGTTTATCTATATGAATTAAGTCTCTTATTTAATAAGCCACCGAAGAAATTGCCTTTCCCCTCTCTATAATCCTTTATACTATCTATTATCCTTATACTAATTAAGTATTAATGTAAGCCGAAAAACTTTTTTTGATTTAATCGCAAAAATGAGCGAGCCTAAAGCAGGGTAACAGCGAAAAAAGCCACAACATTTTTTGCGGGAATTATTGAGGGAGGAAATATTATGATAAAAAAAACCTTTAAACTCATTCTGTTTACACTTTTTTTAATTTCACCAGGTTATGCCCAGAAAGCCTATCTCAGAGGAAGAGTAGTTGATAAGGATTATAAAGCAATTCAGGGTGCACAGGTAAAACTAGTTAAAGCCAATATGACTCAGCATACCGATTGGGAGGGTAAATTCTCCTTTGAGATCGACATCTCTTCTGTACGGAACCGACGGATCTCTGATATGATCACATTCCATAACGGTATTCTTTTTTACAATGTATCTGAAAAATCGCAGCAGCTCCATATCGAGATTTTTGATATTAAAGGCCAGAAGGTTGGCAATCTACTGCAGGAGATTTCCGGCAAGGGAACCTTTAACAGTAAATTACTACCGGAGGGATTGTCTGCAGCGATGTATTTCGTTAAGCTTAGAATCGGAACCAGTTCAGGCATTTTCAAGATAATGAGTTTTAAAAACCAGGTCTATGCCATGTCAGTTCATGGTAAGAAATCAATGATGAACAAAACCCTTGCTGCATCCGATTTTATTGATTCTCTTGAGGTCAGTAAGAACGATTACGATACTGTATATCAGAACATCAGTTCTTATTCTTCTCAGTTGCCGGATATTGTACTACAAAGCAATTCAACAAACGATCAGGGGCTTCCACGTTTAACAGACGGACAGGATGCTAACACAACCCGATACTGGGATTGTTGCAAGCCACATTGTGGCTGGCACTCAAATATGAAAATGTGCGATATCAATGGCAATCAGATTAATGACCAAGGCGCAAGAAGCGGTTGTGAGGGTGGTCCGGCATTTCAATGCATGGATTATGCTCCAATAGAAATTAATAGTAAAGTATCCTATGGATGGGCAGCTTTCAATAATCATGGCACTCAGTGCGGAGATTGTTTCCAGTTGGATTTTCAGGATGATCTTAGTGACAAGCAGATGATAGTTCAGGTTATTAATATTGGAGATGGAGGGCAAAACGCCTTTGATCTCCTCATTCCCGGAGGTGGTGTTGGAGCTCTTAATGGTTGCTCCCAACAATGGAACAATGCTCCGCTAGGAGAACGATATGGGGGATTTCGCTTCACTTGTGGACCCGATGAAGGATGTATACGTAGTATGTGTCAGTCGGCTTTTGGCAACAGGCCAGACCTGATGCGGGGATGTGAGTGGTATCTTAAATGGTTCAGGATGGCTGATAATCCTAAAGTAAAGTTTAAAAAAGTTCCTTGTCCTCAGGAGATAAAGAATATTTCCCAGATCGGAAATTAAGCTTTGTCCCATATTTATGGTTGCCTCTGAATTAGGATTCACAGGCAACCATAACTACCAGCTAATAAGTTTTTTGAAGTTCAAAATCACAGAAATCTGATTCTAAACAAATCCTGGAATCCATTTATTAATTTACAATCAAAAAGAATTTCAAGTCTTCCCACTTTTCATGTTTCGAATTTCGGATTTCGTTTTTATGCACATAAACCTTAATAAGGTATTCTTTTCAGTTCTTCAATAATTGCCGGATCGATGTACTGAATGGCTTTTCCCGAGAGTGTTGCAAGGTAATACATCCTGCAACATTTTTCCAGAATTTCAAGAAGGGAGAAGGCGGTTGCCAGATCCTTTCCGTATGTAAAACTACCGTGCCGATCTATGATTAATACATCGCTATTTGCACAGATTTCACTGACCACCTGTGCACCTTCGGTTGTTGATGGTTTTGCAAACCGGGCTATCGACACGTTTTTTAAAAACATTGCTGCCTCTGAAAGGAAAACATTATCAAAGGGTTTGAGCCCCAAAACGGTCATTAATACGGTATAAACAGGATGGGCATGAATTATGCATCTGATATCAGCTCGTTTTTTGTAGATCTCGCAATGGGTAAATCGTTCGGATGTAGCTTTTTTTGACCCTTCAACCTGGTTACCATCGATATCAATGACCACCAGATCTTCAATAGTGATGAAATCCTTTATCATTCTGGTGGGAGTGATAATTATGTGGTTATCTGGAAGACGGATGCTGATATTTCCTTCCGATGCCACTGTATAGCCGCGCGACTGAACCAGTTTAGTATAATCGACAATTTTCTTTTTTAATTGAGTTATGTCCATCTGGTATCCTTAGATTAAACATATTGACTTAATAACGAATATAACTCCAAATCACCAGCACCTAAATCTTAAATAAATTTCAATTACCAAGTATTCAAGTTCCATACAAGAAAAGAAACGAGTGAAAATCTCTATTCTGTTTCGAATTCCGGATTTTGGATTTCGAATTTTTCCTGCTCCTGTTTCTGTTTGGAGTTTTAAGATTTGCAGCCTGGTACTTTAGGTCTGAAAATCCAAATCTCAAGCAATTTTTACAGTATTCTTTTGTATAGATTATGCTGGCATAACTGTTTGAAAGTTATTTTCCAAAGTATAGTTACTGCGTATAAATCTGTTTCTTTTTAAAAACCTCTCTATCAATTTTCTCATTAATTTTAGCCTGTGTTTGCGGGTCTTCTGAAATTTTTTTCTTTATTGGTTGAGTGCTTTTTGAAAAAGGCACCGGAAAACCGCACCCTGCATCAGGATGTGGACCTGCGGATTGGTTTATGATATTGATAATTCCTGTCGTGTTTCCATCCACGCCATCTAAATGGTAGCAGTTTATCGCAGTTATCATGGTTCCATCTGCAATTGTTAAATTCGGTTTATCACTGAAAAAATTGGAGTTTCTGACCATTATATTTTGATTCGAATCAGTTCCGAATATATCAATGTAAAGCGAATTAAAATCACACAAGGAAATATCGATTGTTTTGTTATTCTTATGTATCATGAATGAATATCGGACATTATGAAAGGAAAGATTATAAAATGAATTATCAGGACCAAAATCGACAATTCCCGTAGAAGAATATGATATTAAACAATTCTTAATATAAGGTATATCACCTAAAGAGAAAATAAAAATGCCGTACTCAGCATTGGATATGTGGCAATGCGTAATGCTTACATGTTTACCAGAGCATCCAATTCCCCACCAAATAAATTTATCTGTTGATAAACTTTCCGGAATCAGTGATATGATATTCCCGGCACTACCATTTGCCAATAGCGAACCATTGCAATGGATTTCCACTTGATTTTTAGCCAGATGTACAGAATCCCAATCCAATTGACCAGATGTAATCCTGATTGTAGAACCTGGTTCAATTGTCAACTGGATGTCACTGGGAATTAGTATGTCACCTTTGAGTAAACATTCTCCTCTCCATATCTCATCGGCTGCTAGCTTATGTCCGGGAATTGTATCATTGGAAATAATATTGGGCTGCACCTGCTTTAATTTGATTCTTGATATTCCGGTTACGGAGCAGCTTACATAAACTGTATCTTTTCCAGTACACCATCTTGTTCTGGTTGGATCAAAAACTGTAACAGTAATCTCTCTATTATTTCCACATGGAATTCCGCTGATATACTCATCTACCGAATCACCTGAAAAAGTGATGTTTTTATAATAGGTTGTCATGTCTGATGAAGAAATCGTGACCACTGCGCTGTCACAATAAAACGGGAAAACTCTGTCCTTTTCCACAAATGCTTTTAATCTGATGGTAGAAGTATTATAATAGTCTGAATCATCATCGGCACATGAACATAAATTCATCACACAGCCGAATAATGTTGAACAAATTACAAATCGCAATAACAAGAAGAGATTTTTTTTCATGTAAACACAGTTGTTTTTCATACAGTTAAGAAAATCGCCCTTTAAAGATAATATCATTATTGAAAATTACACAACAATATAATTATGAGTATATCATCACGGGTATGGGGGGGGTAAGAGGCAGATTCGTACTGTTGAGTTGTGAGTTTTATAAGGGAGATAAAGAAAACGCCAGAGTGAATCCGGCGTTTTCTGGAAGTATCAATTTTTTAGAAAGAGAAGAATCGTGCAGTACTGGTTTTCCCACCATTTACTGCTCTCAGCAGAAGCAGACCGGAATAAGGAGTCTGTTTCTGAAGAGTAATTTCACTGCTGCCCTGGGGTATTTCTCTGGATTCCAGAATCCGGCCATTGGCAGTCAACAGCTCGATACGTCCGGCCTCCCGAGAAGGAAGTGTAACCCTGTAACCATTTGCATTTCTGGATATTCTAAGTCCATTTGCTTTACCGGTAATTTTATTGTCTGCTGATTCCTTTACTGAAACTGGTTTTTCCCAATTTACAACTAAAGTAGCCCATCCTTTTCCGGGAACATTGAACTGGTACTTTTTATCACTGACCGAAACTGTTGTCTGAGCATCGTTATTGTTGGAGTTAAAGACAATAGTAACGATACTACCATTGGGGTTTTGGAAAGCGAGAGCATTATCATTTTGATTAGAAGTTCCCAACCGAACAGCTCCAGTATCCACATACTGCCCGATGTGACGAAAAACATAATAGGTTGCTGTCACCTGCAGGGTTTTCTTGTCCCTATCTACTGCCAGAAGTGCATTCTGCGGCCATTCTCTCAGCTTATCCAGATTGAAACCTTTTGTGTCAAGCACCATGTTCCAGGCGTTATAGGAATGTACACCTGCTTTTATCCAATCCCTTAATTCATCCCAGGATTCTTCACCATAAGCATGGTTGTTAGGTGCCATGTTTGGTAAGAAATTATTGCGATCAGCGTCATCAGGACTGTTTGCTCTCTCACGTGACCAGGGGTAGTTTCCACATTTGTGCTCGGAATTGAACACCATGTATTTACTGTCATTACCACTGATCAGTGGCTTTGTATTCCACTGCAAACCTAATCCCTTAATGTCATCTCCGGCTTTCTGCTTGGCAGCGTTCCAATAATCACTGGCGAAAGCATCATTTGAAAGAGTACCAAACCAGATTTCAGTTTTTGGGACTTTTTCCTTAATTGTAGGAACTAGGTAGTCTTTTACAAAGGTGCTCAGGTATTCAGTATTTTTAACTTCGCTATTATCGGGGTTGCGATATCTGCCCCAGCCACAGCTTGGATAGCCTTGAGTATAGCCAGGCTCATTCTGAGGACATATTGCATTGATTTGAATTCCTTCATTATTATAAGTTTCACAAAACTTAGCAAGGTACAAGGCATTTGCCTGAAGGTATTTTGCTTCGTTACGCATTGCACCACCATCATAGCCAACCGGATTTTTCATCCAGGTTGGGGGAGTCCAGGGACTGGCCCAGAAGCGAATATCCGGCTTAACTGCTAATGCAGCTTTGATGTAAGGAATCAGATATTGTTTGTCCCGTTCAATGGTAAAATGTTCCATTTCAAAATCATTTGCAGTTTCGTTCAGAGTATAACGTTCCAGAGCATAGTCACTGGCCCCAACCGGAATTCGTCCCCAGGTGAATCCGATTCCGTCATTTACATCAAACAGTAACTTAATGGCCCTGTCTCTCTCACTTTCACTGAGCACATTGAGAGCATCCCAGCCTGCCTCGTTGAAAGTTCCTCCAAGGCCTCTCCATTTCTGGTGTTTCTGATTTTCGTTAACTGTAATGTTAGCGTTACCGTTTGATTCGGTATATGTACCGGTTTTCCAGTAGTTATTCTTGCCAGAGGTGATCACAAAAGTACTGTCACCCGCTTGTGCACCGCTCATCGCCAGGGACAAAGCGAGAGAAATGGCTGGAATAGATAATTTGTTCATACCCTGCTCTCTTTCAAAGGTTTATCGGGATAATGTTATTATGATAGTATAAGAAATAAATTACATGTTTAGTATGATTAATAAAATAATAATGAAATATAATTGCTCCAACGAAAAGAAGCATTGAAATAGAAAGCAAAGGTGCTATTCCTTTAATTCGAAAGCTGTAGAACCATGATTTTAAACATAATGGGACAAAAAAGCCTATCTGTAAAATATTGCTTCATATTCTATTAAGCAATACCTTCTTTGAGGCTGGCGAGTCAGCTATTTTTTCGAGTTTTTTGCTTTTAAGCCACTGTGAATTATTTTTAGTCGATTAAGTCAAAAAGGACAATCAGTGATAACTGGCTTCTTCTCCATTGAGCCATGTTCTTGCAGTGGATAATATTTCCGCTCAACATCCATTGCACTATCACCTTTGCATATTAATAACCTGAGAAAAATAAAAAACCAGGGAAGATTATTGATGTCAGAAGACTCTAAAAAAGAAAAAGAACGCGAAAAGGAGCTTCTGAAGGGCTTTTTGTCAGGAATAGAGCCAAAGGTGCGTATTTTTTTTCAGGAATATGGAGGTATAATACAAAAAGCGGTTTCTTCGGTCGGAATTAAAGATCGATCTATAACAAACAATGACCTGTTCATGGCGGCAGTGGAAAATCTTCTAAAAGATGACAAAAAATCGTTAAGACAATTTAAAGGAAAATGTAAATTATCAACATACATTTATACTATCAGCCGTCGATGTGCGATTGAACATGCTCAGCAAAGAGTGCCACCTGGCCCGGATCCTGACACTCTCTGTGCACCAGATGCTCTTGTTAACCAGTTCGGGGTTAAAGAAAACAAAATGTTCAAAATTGCTCTTCAGAAATGCAAACCATGGGAACAGATTTTTATACGGATGATGTTCTATGATGAATGCAGCACTATGGAAATTCTGGACTTTTTCGGCTGGAAAAGTGAAAACACGGTTTATTCCCAGAAAAATAAGATCATAAAAAAACTGAAAACTTATACAAAACGGCTGCAATACCTTCAGGTGAGTGAAACATGTCACAAAGAAAAAAGAAACTGACAGTCATTTCAGCAGAAAAAATGGCTATACTGGCTGAAAAAGGTTTGCACAAAGCCAGATTAACAAAAGCTGAAAAAGTTGCTCTGGCCGAAGGCGCACTTGATGAATTGTACGTTATTAAAGAAAGTATTAAAACACCAACTTCTCCACTTGATCGTCAGACTATCGATAATATAATGGCTACCTTTTTTCCTCCAATCGGAAAAAGTACTAATAACGCTTTTATGATGGATATTTCTGTTAAGATGAATCAAACACCTATGAAAGTGGTAAAAAATGCCATCGATTGGATGTCAGGAAGCCCGGCATTTGCCCAGCGTGGAGAAGATCCGGATAAGATCTCTGTTTACAAGGAAGCGGGAAAATTCACAGTTCATATTGAAATATGCAAAAGTTGTGACCGGCGATCCTCTATTTCTGTCATCTTAACAGACAAAGCAAAAAGAAAAACCTCCTTTGAAGCGACTCTTTTTCAAAATGGCATGTGTGTCGAGTCGATTCATGTTACCAAAAATTCATTTGCTTCGTTCTCAGGTATTCTTCCTGGTGCTTATTCTCTGAGGGTTTCTACGAAAAAGGGTGAAATTCTTTCTGTAAATATCGGTTTGGAAGAATGAAACGGCGCTGCTCATTACGCATTGATCTGTTAACTAAAGAATCTTCTGTTTCCTGGCAGGTATTCGATCGTTTAACCGGTGTAAATGATGGAATTACACGCACAATTACTGCAACGAAACAACCCGACCCGCAAAAGATCATTGATTCATTTAACAATGCAGTTACCAAAGCTCATGAATGCTGCAATTATCAAGTTGGCTTAGGATTTCTTCAGGCCTGGGGAAGTAATGCCTGTAAAGAAATTTTTCCGGATGAAATCACCCGTAAGTTGTCAACTTACGATTGTGGCGATATTCTCTTTATGGTACCACTTGGCTGGGCAGATTTTCCATTCGAATTGATTTATCTGCAAAAGAGGTTTCTTGGCCAGAGATTTCATATCGGAACCATAATCAACACAGGTGCGCCACAAGGCCCTGAAAAGCAATATAATCACGGGGGTGATCTGATGATTATCGTGGATTCATCAGACAGACTTCGGTCGACACTGTGAAGGAGAGAATCTCAAAAATAATGCAAAAAGTCGAAAACGGCAGGTCAGACTTTTGATGCAGGCGGACAGAGAAAAACTTTTTGCCGGGATCCCGAGAGCTTCGATTGTTCATTTTGCAGGACATTCTGGTCCTGATCATGAATATGATAAAGCAGGATGGGTGTTGGGAAATGGAAAGTATTTCAGTACTGATGATATTATGAAAATCGGAGAAAGTCCGGTACTGCCATGGCTTGTATTTTCAAATTCCTGTAATGCCGGAAAAATATTGGTAAACTCCGGACTTTCCGGCATTGCAGGCGCATTTTTATCTGCCGGGATTCATCAGGTTGTAGGACCATTTTGTAAACTCAATGATATTCAGGCAAAATACTGTACCTCCTTTTTTTACAAGTTTCTGTTTAAAGGGCAGAGTGCTTCTCAGGCATTAGTTTCATTACGAAAAATGTGCCCCTGGGAGGCTGGATTGACACCTCTTTTTTATCGGCTCTTTGGTGATCCCCTTTACCGGGAATCAACTAAAAAAAGTCTTTGGAGGCAGGTTTTTTTCTTTTTATCAATTATCACAGCAATTCTTTTTTCCCTTGCTGCAGGAATCAATCATTTACACCAAAAAATCAGTTCTGCCAGAAATACAGAAGTAAATGATAAAATAGAAAAAAGTACCGAAAAACCGGGTGGAATCATCTTCGACCTTAACGTCGGTGATGGACTTATCCATTTCAGTGTAAACCTTTACGCACCTGCTTTCATTTACAAAGCTCCAGAATCGAATCACTCCTCAGAACTGCAACAGCAATCAGATTCAAAGGCCTTTATTGACGATACTGCAGTATCAGATCCCTGAGGTTTACCCCTTTTTCCTGATTACTGGATAAGTATTACTTTCCATAACCATGAACTCTCCTTTTTGCCCCAGATATCACAAATATCTCCCATCAGGTCTACTAAAGAGAGAAATAGTTATCCCCTCCCCAATTTAAAATCTTCAATTATAAGCAAACGAAGCAAAGTACCCTGAATTACACCAGTGCAATCTCTGGAAAAAGATAAAAAAGCGGGAAGGGTTTTATTTCTTTTCACTCGCATAAGCAGAAAAACTCCCCCGGCTTTGATCATTGTCTGAGGAATTTCGAAGTCTGGAAATGGGAAAACTGTCATACTTCACTAAAAATCAAGCAAATATAAGAAGGAGGAAGTGAATGATCAGCCTAAGAAGCAGTTCAAACAATGAAAATATGCTGTATGTAACAGCAATTACTTTAACCGCAACATTAGGGGGAATGCTTTTTGGATACGATACCTCTGTAATAGCTGGAGCAATCGATGCGTTAAAGACGTTTTTCATAGTTCCTCTCACCTTAGATGAAAAAGCGGCTGCTGAGGTAATCGCCCAGGTAAAAGCTATCGGTGTAATAAGCTTTTTAATTATTCTGGGTCTGATAATTTCATTTATCAAAAAAATATATGTCGCCTGGGGGAAAACTTTTGTTGCATCGATCATTGCCACTATCAGTATTTATGGATTGGTTTACTATCTTTTTCTCAGGCACAGTTCATCACTCAATGAAGAAGTTATCAATGTCATACATGGGTTCAATGTCTCAAGCGCAGTGATAGGCTGTATCATTGGGGGATCGATGGGAGGATATGTAAGCCAGAATGTTAGCCGCAGGAATGGTCTTATCCTTTCTGCCATACTTTTAATAGTATCAGCAATCGGATCTGCGATTCCTGACAAGATGAATTTCATGGGAAAGCAGGTAATCTGTATGTTCATGTTTTACCGTCTGATCGGCGGAATTGGTGTAGGATTAGCTTCCATGCTTTCTCCAATGTACATTGCAGAAATCGCGCCTGCGAAAATTCGAGGCAGGCTTGTGTCTTATAATCAGTTCGCAATCATTTTCGGGATGGTATTGGTTTCAATCGTTAATTACCTGATTGCAAAGGGTCAGCCTCAGGCCTGGATCGACGCAGCAGGGTGGCGCTGGATGTTCGCATCGGAGATTATTCCTGCAGTCCTTTTTCTTCTACTCCTTCTTTTGGTCCCGGAAACACCACGTTATCTGGTATTAACCGGTAAGGAATCCGATGCCCAAAACGTTCTGAATAGAATTTATGGAAATCTTGAAGCAAAGTTGATTTTTGATGAAATAAGAAACTCACTGGTTGAAAAACGGGCACCCTGGCTTTCCTATGGCGGCCTGGTTCTGTTAGTAGGGATTCTGCTATCGGCTTTTCAGCAATTTGTAGGAATCAATAGTGTGCATTACTACGCCCCTGCAATTTTCATGAAACTGGGTTTTGGTATCGAAACAGCCCTGCTACAGACAATAATAGTCAATTCAGTCAATCTGTCCTTTACTATTGCTGCCATTTTACTGGTGGACAAGATTGGGAGAAAGCCTCTGATGACCTTTGGAGCAATAGGCATGGGAATAAGCATGGCGTCTCTTGGATTTACCTTTTATTTGCAGGCCAACAGTATCCTGGCACTGATATTCATTCTTTCATTCATAGCCTGTTTTGCATTTTCATGGGGGCCAGTCACCTGGGTACTTCTTTCGGAAATATTTCCAAACAGCATCAAGGGTGCAATGGGAGTTGCTTTTGCGGCTCAGTGGCTGGCTAATCTGCTGGTATCAATTACTTTCCCCATGATGGCTGACAGTACATCTTTATCAGAGCGTTTTCATAATGGATTTGCTTACTGGATCTATTCAATCATGGGAGGTTTGGCTGCATTGATTGTGATTAAACTGGTTCCTGAGACCAAAAGAAAGACTCTGGAAGAGATGGAGAATCTTTGGAGAAAAAAAGAAAGTGCCATAATTCCAGCCAATACAAAGGAAGTTATTAGTGAAGAGTTCAATGTAACAGAATCTGGCAAATAGAAAAAAGAGGGACTATTTTTGGATTAGTGAGGACGCAGTTCTGATCCTTTTGGCGTAAGAAACCCTGAAGCTGCTCCTAATGAATCGGTCTGAATACAAGCTACCAGAAATAGTCCATCCTCTCATTCCCTGCTTTTCTCTGCTTTCCAAACCTGTAAAAGTACTTCTACAATATCGTAAGCCGATCTTTTATTAATAATCAAGCTTACCAGAGCGTCCTGAACAAGAGATGCTAAGGCAAAACTGCTCATTTCACCCTTTTTACGTCAGTTTCAAACGTAAAAGATCTTTTTTCAAAAAAATTATAAATTTTTCAGCGCAAAAAGATCTTCCTGATGGTCCGAACAAGTCCTACAGCGAATAGAAAATTCCTGAGCCGCAGGAATGACCTTTTAAGAAAAAAGACCTTTATTAATCATAAAAACGCTTAATAACAGGGCATTTTTCCTCTTCCTTTTTCCTAATGTCCAGACTTATTCCCCGTTGTTAACGTAGGTTGCATGATTTATGAAGACAGAAAGCCTTGTAAAAAGCTTACCTGCCGATTAGAACAACTTTTATGGCGATTAGGGGCTTCATAGAAGAAAATAAGAGGAAAATCCGTTAAAAAACTATTACAAGTGGGAAAAAAAGAACTTTTAACCTGAATGTATGAAGTTAAAAGCATTTTATGACAATATCCAGGCTGCCTTGCTCTGGACAAAGGTTAGAAATGACAATTTGTCTCTCTTTCAACTGACGTACCTGAATGCTTAATTGCTTTTTTCGGACATTTGAGTCTCTTAGTTTTTCCGCTTCAGATACCTTTCCTTTACAATACTTTTGTTTTTCGGGGTGTGAGACGGATTCTAATGGCCAGATCCACTCTTCCGGCACACAGGCAGAGCTCCTACATGCATTTTTCCACTCTACTATTCTTTTGTTCCGGCTTTCAAGTGAGCCTGTGTCTCCTCTCCATTTTGTTTAACAACCACCAGGTGAATCAGCTTTTATGGCAAATAATGGCCTGAACAATGTATTTGCATTAAAACTGCAAATCCATCCATTTATTCCGTAATCTCTTAAGAAGGCACCCCATCTTTATCATCAATTTTTTACTGCCATGATAGAGATCATTCAAAGATCAGCAATCAAGGATGGGCATTTATGTGCAATTCAATTCTCCATAAACGATTTCTTTCAGTTTTTTTTATCTTGCTCTTTATTGTCCCTGTATCATTTGCCAGAACGAATTCTGATAACCAGGATGGCCGTAATGGTGCCCTGGTCTGGGAGACCGAGGATATCGATGCAATAGTCACTAATATCGACCGCAATAACAGACAGATGACTCTTAAGGGTGATGATGGGGAAGTATTTACAATAACTGTTGATAAAAATGTGGATCTTTCAGAGATTGATAACGGGGATAAGGTGGATGTGGAGTTGTATCAGTCATTGGCAACCGACTTTCATCAACCAACTCAACAGGAATTGGAAAATCCTCTGGTTATTACAGATCAGACAATAGAAGCTCCTGAAGGAACCGAGCCGATTTCAGGAGAATTGAAACAGATCCGCGCGGTTGTCAGGATAATAGATATCGATTTTGATGATAATACTGTGACCGTGATGGGACCTCAGGGCAATCAATTTGAGATAGTTGTTTCTGATCCTTCAATGCTGGATAAAATAAAAGAGGGTGATTCCATGACCGTAACCTATTCGGAAGCTCTGGCAATATCTGTTGAGAAAGATCGAGACGATTGATATGTCAATACAATGAACTGACTCTTTAATAAACTGCATTAAAGTATGCTGGTTGACGTAAAGTCTTTTCTGGAACAAAGAGGTGTCCGTCAATGTTGAAGCATTGACGGAGTCTCTTCCGGAAATCTCAGTACTGAAAAGTAAATGATCCTTCCATCAGCGTTGATCCAACCGGATGAAACATTTCATTATCCGTATCATCATAAATTTGACACCATACATTAGTGGTCTTGATTGATTTATCTGTGGGGGGCTCCATTTTTGAGACCGACTGCAGACTGTAGTAATCTATCGCACTGTTTATTTCGTAACTGTGGGTCGCTCTTTCAGTGGCCTTCATAAACCGGTTCGAAGGGATATCCCTGGTTTCCTGATCATTATGCCGAAAGAACCAGATTGTAGTCAATTTTTCCAGATGCAAAGAACCAGATGAACCGGTAAGATCAAACAGGGACTGGAATGTATCAGGATGGTTATGGAAAGCCACCAGAAAGTAGGAATAGTCATCCTGAACAGGTACGATATTGGTCAATTCGTTTCCTATGTCGATGCGTATAAACTGATGAATTTTCTCTGAAGGATCGTAAGAATCTTTTTCTCCTTTTACCATATAGATTCCCATTGAATCGATTCTTGGATTATGGTTGAGAAAAATGGGAATTTGTGGAATTTTACTGAACCTGGTATGGTATCGTACAGAATAACTGCTTTTGATATTGATCTCATTTCTGATGTCTGCAAAGAATCGCATCCTTGTAGTAAAAAGTTGACTGAAAAGCGGCATGATTGACGAAAGCGTTTCAATTGGGACCTCTAAACCTGCAGCAATAGTATTGTACATTTGAGGAGACTGAGTAAGAAGGTTTACCATGTCAATGAGTTGATCCTTATTGAGTCCGCTTATATCCGGAGGAAGAGACTTTAGTACTTCCGGAGGCAGCAATTCGATCCAGTTATCAGGAATCTGTCCACTGGTTTTAAAAATATCTTGAGGGACCTCGAACTTAAAAGAGATGCAGATGGTATTATCGGAAAAATAATCCTGTCGGGGAACTGCATCCAGAGGCCTTATGTTAAAAGCAGTGTCACTGCCATATTTGTTAGCCACAACATTAGTGGAAAAGCTCCAGGATACAGTTGAGGGATCAAAGTCTTTTCCCGAAAACACAGCCTTTAACTCCACGGTGTCTCCTGGTGATGTTTCCGCAGGTTCATAAATAAAGTCCAGCAACCTTACTACATCACTGTCTACACGATTAAAACTGGTAGGGAACTCTGTACAGGTGAATACCAAAACAGCAGGAAAAAAACAACAAAAAAATAACATTTTTCTCATTATTATACTCTCCCCTAGAATTCCGCTTTAAAGCCGGTTCCCAGCATTGGAAACATGCTGATATCGATCTTGTCAGTATAATTGTAATTATAAAACTCAAACTCAGGGCTTTTGTAAAAAAGCCAGCTTATATTCTGCAAATCTATATAGAAAGAATAAATCCAGTTCTTATAAATAATTTTTTTATCTACCCTGATATCCAGTTGAAAGAAAGGGTTCATTCTTTTGGAATTTTTCTCTCCGGTTTTTGGCCTGTAATATGCATTTTCTTCCACATATTCAGCACCAATTACAGGAGTGACAGGTTTACCGGTAACATAGCGCAGGCGGAATCCCAGATCCCACTGTCTTCTCAAATGCCAGCTTCCCAGGACCTGAAGATGATTGGTTTCATCTTCATCGTAAAGAAGCCATTTGCGCGCATTGCGATCATATCGTTGTGTTCTGGATAGTGTATAGGCGACCCATCCGAAAAACTTTTCGGTTTGCAGATGGCGCAGCATTATTTCGACTCCATACATCCTGCCTCTTCCCCGGTCAAACATGAGGACCTGTTTATTTTCGTCAAGGTTGATATCCTGGCTGCTGGCGAATTCAGGTATATCCCACTGATTATTAAAGTAAAACTGAACATCAGAATTAATTACATCGGTAATCCTCCATTCATGCCCTGCCACAAAATGAGCAGCTTTTGTGGTAGCAAGAAGCGGATTGCCCCAGACTTTATGAATCGCCTGACCTACAGGTTTTGGAGACTGGTTGTAGTTACCGACGGCAGCCTTTACAATATGATCATCGTTAATCTGATATCTTGAAGATAACCTCAGGGAAGGATCTCCTGAGATTCCTCTTGAATTATCAAAATCGCTATAATTCCAGAATTCCGGTACGATTGAACCATCATGTATCAATTCAGAATAATAATCATACCGGATTCCTGGTATAAGAAGCAGCTTTTTAGATGGTTTCCATTCGAGATTGAGATATGCACCGGTTTCTCCAAAGAGCCAGTCCTTATCTTTGGATTTTTCAATTTTACCGAATCCATCCTGAATCGCCAGATCAATATCCCAGGTGCCAATTTCAATATCCAACCCGGTAATTAAAGACAGTTTGTCATTGAATTTGACAGTCAATTGATCTCTTATATAGTGGGCAAGTCCTTTACTTGTGGATTTGAAAAAGCCAAACGGAGTCCATCCGCTATAAAGATTTGAAATGGAGTATCGTGCACTGTTGTTAATGTTGTCATTAATTTTAAGATCCCATCCTGCCATTGCCAGATTGGTAGTAATGTTCATGCCGAAACGGTCCTGAGCTTTTGAAATTTCATCGCTTCCCAAATTCATATCAGGAACTATCATGGCCAGGCTGTCTCTGTTGCCAAATAAGGTAATGAAGAGATGGTTGTTTTTAGAAAAGTTGAAGTCGGTTCTAAGCAGATAATCCCAGTAAAAAGTGGACATGGTAAAGGGAAAATAGTCGGGGAATGTTTTAGTAATGAATTCTGCAATTTCACCTATAAAGCTTCTTCTGGCAGAGGCCAGCAAAGAGATCTTTTTAGTTAACGGGCCTTCCACTAAAAAGGATGCATCGATATCGCTTATATCAAGGATACCATGCCATCGGTCAGTTGCAGCCTTTTTCCCTTTGATCTCTATCGTCCCAGCGATACCACCTCCATAGCGCGTCCCAAAACCACCGGGCAGAAAATCTATTGATTCAAGCGCCTCTGAGTTATAAGTGGATTTAAGTCCCCCATAATGGTAAAGAAGCGGGATAGTGACACCATCCAGATAAAATCTTGAATCCCAGGTTGGTGCCCCACGAACCACAACCGCACCTGAAGACAAGCTGGGTCTGGCCACTCCAGGCATAGCCTGTACCACCTTTATGGCATCACCACCCAGTCCAGGAATCTTTTTGATCTCCCGGAGTGTCAACTGACGTCTGCTGACCTCCTTTTCTTCTGCTTTTCCATAAACCACTATTTCATAATCAGAATAGTTGAGTTTTACTATATAATACTTGACTTCCAATTGCTCATCCGGAGCTATCCATTCTTTAGTTTCGAAATTGCTGTATCCCATGGCTACCACCTGAATTTTAACGGAACAGGATGGAAGGGAAAAGAATCTGAACCTGCCCAGAGAATCGGTTATAGCTGTCAGATGATTTCCTTCCAGGTTCTGTCCGGGAAAGGAACCAATTGCGGAAAGGTATTTATCAACTGGCAGCGGCAAGGAGGAATCCTGAATTGTGTCGGGGAACGTCAATATGATCGTAGCATCTGTCAGTGGTTGACGTGTACCTTTTTCCAGAAGAGTACCGGTGAAATTAGAAACCTGAGGAATAGAGTCCACGGCATCTTCGAGGGTGAAATGATATTCATACTGGAGCAGAACTGCAATACTGTCTTCTCCTGCCATAGCTGGAGTAAATCTAAATTTTTGGGCGGCTCTCAATGCATTGGTATCAAGAACCGGATGGATTCCTTTTATAATAGTTACACTGTCCACAGTTCCGGATTCGTTTACCAGTAAATCCAGAATGACAGAGCCGCTAATACCTTTCCTGACAAGGTCAGCAGGGTAATCGGCCTTTACAAAATCAATTAATTGCGGCATGACTGAGATTGATTCACTCGAGTCGATTAACATGGTATCTGTGTCGTTATCGATAGTATCTGTTATCTCCAGAGTAATTGCAGCCTCCAGCTCCTGAAGCGAATCTGGAGTCTGAGAGAATGTAGTAAGTGAGATCAGAAAAATCATCCCTGCACTGTAAAAGCATCTCTTCATGGGTATTCCTTTCCTTTTACTGCCATTCTGCGAGGCTCTGTGGAACAAAGATCAGAGAAATCAGAAAAACCGACCCGCAGAGGTTCGATTGGAGAATTCTCCATAATTCATCTGCTACTGGTTTGAAACAGGGTTTGGCATTTCAAACCGGATCGATTGTTTTCTGGTCTTGTTCCGGTCGGATTCTTTAGTTAACTCGTTGAGCGGTTTTTTCGGTGCCCAAAGAACTATCCATTTGTGATTGCGGTAATTGTGATCAAAATAACCCATGCCAAAGAACTGAAACAGACAAAAATGTAACAGACATGAAATGAGGATGTTAAAAGCGGATGGGTAGATTTGATATCCAGGATCAGTAGTGTCCGGTTAATTTAACAAACATAATATCGCATAAAAAGTAGGGTACGCAAATAATACCAAATCACAAGCACCAATCATTCAAAACCCAAACAAGAAAAGAACAGGAATGGAGAGATCTATTCTATTTCAAATTTTCCATCCCTACTCCTGTTCCTGTTCCGGATTTCGGATTTTTCTATTCCTGTTTCTGTTTCTGTTTAAAATTTTGGTCACTGTGTTTTTTCTTATTCGTGGATATTCGAGTCCTATTCTTATCCGTGTGATTCGTGTTACATCTGAGATTTCGTTGTATAAGGAACGCGAATGTCTTGAACTTTACCTTTTTTTCCTTATTAGAGTATAATCCAGTTGCCAGTGATCAGGACACCCTTGTTGAACATTCAAAGCGGACAGCTTAACCGGATGCTACTGATCCAGGATAAGAATTCACCTGCATTTTTAATTATGATAGTCAGGCAAAAATGTGTAACCGGTCTCATATTGAGATTTGTTTTGAACCTCATAGCAGTGAAATATTGTACCATGACAATCAGGGCAGGGAGGAAGGATATCCGTATGATCATACAGAGTAACAGTCTGTCCGCATTTCTGGCAAACATAAGTATTTTTACCCGGTTTTTGCCCTGTAACTATTTTCATTTTAATTAACACAACTTTTTTTCAAGATGCTGCAGGAAAGAATAGACTTTTGTCCTACCCTGTTGCAGCCCCGAAACATTCGGGACTGTATAAGTGGTAGGGGCCCAGAGATGTGAATTAATCCATAAAATCATTTACTGCCAATTATTCTTATTTTCTGATCAAAGGTTCCAGCATGTCATCGGGCACGTTAGAAGCCACTGAAGCATCCAGAACAAAGTTTTCAAACCTGTCCAACTGGACATTGTTAGCCAGGTGATATTTACAATACACTGAAATATGTGGTATTAAAAGTTTTGTTTGTCCCCTGTTTTCCGATAAATATGATTGTATTGCTTTCTCAGCTTTTATCTGTGAAATATTAATTTCCTCATTAAATGAGCCTATAACAGTATTTTTATCGGTGGCAAACTGCTGTAACCTGCGAGCAGTAGAGGAAAACTTGACCATTCTTTTGAGGGGAACCGGTTTAAGTTCGGGGTTACAGATCTCAAAACCGGCGAGTTCTTCATCTCCAGTAAAGGTTATTTTGACATAGGAAGTATTGTCAATAATATGATAACCGTTGACTTTTCTTGTAAAACGGTAAGTCTGGGAAAGGAGGCGTTCGACCGGATCGGATTTGGTTTTTATCCAGTCTGATTCAGTGTTGGCAAAAACAAAATTGCTGCTTTCTTTTCCAAGCAGTTGCTGCAATTTTTGAACTGCTTTAAGTTTCATTTTTGCATCTGCGGAAGCCGATTCATTTTTCATGACTTTTAGATGAGGTGAATTGTAATAATAAATCCCCTTTCTCTGGTCGTATCCTGTGAATCTTCTGAGGCTGTCCGGAACACCTGCAAGGTTAGACAGTTGGATGATTTCTTTACCGGTTCTGGGAGGGATAATTACCTCATACAGTACAGGACGAGTACTGACCTGCGCAGTATCAAGCAGCTCTGCATCAGTAACATTGGATTTACCATAAATAGACAAAGTTGAAGTTTTTGACAGGAATGTTTTTACCTGCTCATTCAGGACCAGCTCTGAAGAATTGACCCAGACGTTTAATAAAATAGTTAGAAGTATAGGAAGCCATTTAGAATTATTCATGATATTCTCCCGTGAAGATACATTCAGTTCAGTATTGAGGATTTCCTACGGTAGCCCATACCAGACAACCCATTCCTGATGGCGCTGGTGCATCATTGGCATCCTGCCATAACTCAGTGATATAATAGTAATCAGCAGCCGCTGATGCGGGCTGCAATCCACGATA
>Ga0123335_1002280_pt1 | contig 29038 bp, 24 predicted proteins | sample BiotimSIPDNA_2_FD_89707 | JGI IMG/M metagenome (GOLD analysis project Ga0123335, IMG submission 89707) | Anaerobic biogas reactor microbial communites from Washington, USA - Biogas_R2 time_0 SIP DNA | ecosystem: Engineered > Bioreactor > Anaerobic > Unclassified | place: Washington, USA... | reverse complement strand
TTCTTTGTTGAAAAAGAATCCGAGAGAGGGAAAAATGCCCCGCGTGACATCGACTACTCTCCTGAACGTGATATCGCAGTTGCGCTAAGCGAGTACGCTCCCGGAAGATTTGTTACAATCGATAAGAAAATCTATCGTAGCGGCGGTATATACTCAAATCCTCGTCCGAAGGGGTACGAAGCAAATCAAGCAGAATACTATTTTAAAAGCAAAGACTACTATTCTAACATTTATGTTTGCACTGAATGCAACTGGTTCGGTAAAAAATCCGAAGATGCATCTGAAGGAGAATTTTGTCCATATTGCGGGGCAACCGTCGAACGCAGAAAAATGCTAAAACCATGGGGATTCGCTCCAGTAAAAGGTGATCCTGTTCGTCATGAAGATGAGGACGAAGAATTCACTTATACAGAAACACCCTACTATTCCTATGTGCCGGATGGTTCTGACCGGTTTACAACATATAAAACCAGTAACATTCGTTTTATAGAGCTTTCAGACAAGAATGTACTTACGGTCAATATGGGAAAGAAAAAGAACGGTTTTAATGTTTGCAAAAAATGTGGTGGGGCCGAAGTGGCAAGCGAGAATGATACCGGTAACTACGCATTTTCACAGCCATATCATGATAACAGACCATTATGCAGACATGACGGAACCGTGGAAACGAATGTCTTACTTGGTTATGAGTTCTTGACAGACATGTTCATGTTGGACATTGCTTACGATTCAAATAAACTTGTAGGCATGAGAACCTCTGAAGACCGATCCATTCTTCGCTCTGCGGTAACCACTTTACATGAAGCTATTAAAAAAGCCGCGTCGCTCGAACTGGAAATTGATTACAATGAAATCAATGGCGGCTGGCGCCCCAAAATAAACCCTGACGGGCATTCGCACATTGAAATGTTTTTCTATGACAACCTGACAAGCGGCGCCGGATACTCGTCGATGATTGGATCTATGCTCGATAAGGTGCTTGATAAAGCACGCCATATATTGAGCGATTGCGAATGTTCGAGAACATGTAAAAACTGTCTTGATAACTTTTATAATCAACGTAATCATTCACTCTTTGATCGTCATTTGGGACTTCAGCTATTGAATTATGCCAAACACAATGAGTATCCAGATGAATACTCAGAATCAGAACAAGAAGCATATTTGACGCCCTTAATTAAATTGATTGAGGAGGATGATTCTGTTGACAAAACAGCTCTTCCAAAATTTGAAGTCATACCTGCATTGATGAAAAAGCCCGTCAATGCAGCTGATCATATGTATTTCAATCCGTATGATTTGTCAGATTGGTTGCCCAATTCATTTATGACTTTCAAAAATATTTAATGCTTTTCGCCACTCGGATAGCAAGAGGATTAATAATCGGAGGACTTTAGTATGTCTAAAACAAAAATAGAAGATTTTAAATTGAGAAATTATTCTCCTCTACGGTATCCCGGAGGCAAGGGGAAGCTTTACCCTTTTGTCGCTGCTGTGATAGAAAAAATGAAAGCCCAACATCCCGTCTATATCGAACCATTCGCAGGAGGTGCAGGATTAGCTCTCTCATTGCTTTTTAATGGCGTTGTTAAAGAAATTGTGATTAATGATTATGACAAAGCAATCTATTCAATGTGGAAAGCAATCCTTACACAAACAGAGGTGTTCATTGAATTAGTTAGGAATACGCCCGTGACTATTGAGGAGTGGTATCATCAAAAGGAAGTTTATTCCACTCAAAACAATAAATACTCTTTGGAACTCGGGTATGCGACCTTCTTTCTGAATCGAACAAATAGGTCAGGAATATTAAGTGCGGGACCTATCGGAGGATATCAACAAACGGGGAATTATTTGATTAATGCACGCTTTAATAAAGAGGACCTTATCAATCGTGTAAAAAAAATTGCTAGATTTAAGAGTAATATTCATCTTTATAATCATGATGTTCGCTCATTTATTAAGTCATACGTTCCCAAATATATTGATAGAGCTTTTGTTTATTTCGATCCCCCATATTACAAAAAGGGGAAATACCTATATAAAAACTTTTTTGAAGAAAAAGATCATCAAGATATCCACGATTTGGTTGTTGGACTAGAGTGTCCTTGGATGGTTACATACGATAATGCGCCAGAAATACAGAATATATATAACGGATTGCAAGCCTGGCTATTTGATATGGTATATGGCGTTGCAAATAGTGGGTTAAATTCTGAAATACTTTTTATTAGTGATGTTAATTTGCTTCCGGAAAACCTGGATGATAAAAAACTAAAAATTAACTTACGACAATTGCATTAAAAAGCTTATGTTGCGTAAGAGAAATGGTATGCGCTCTTATATGGAGATGACAGGCAGTATACGGCAGCTGAGAACGTTACCGAGGAGTTGAAGGCGACCGACAAGATAGGTTGGATACGTACCATGAACTCCATTCATCGTGCTTGGATATTGCCTGATACTTCCACTTTTTAATCCGTCCTCTTTGATTTGACGGATCTTTACGTGGGCGGCGTAACGTTTGTAATATTTTTGTAAATAAGGATAGTTTTGTTATCGGCAATCTTGACCTTGTGGTTTTCTATAGCCGCCAGATTCTGGCATGTTTGAGTTTCACCTTCGGCAATACAGTCACAGTAATAGGTATCGTAATTATCCTTCATAATGAAATATTTACCGCAACATTTGCACTTACGGTTTTGTATATTTGTACCAGCATTTTGTGAATTCAAGCTCAAGCATTTCTGAAATTGAGCGAATATTATATTATATGCCCAAGATAAACGGATGTTGAAGATGGACCATCAATGTACTTACTGACATTCCCAGTTCTTCAGCGAATGCTATCTGATATTCATTCTAAGTGAGATTCATTTTGGTGAGTATGGGAGTAAACTCATCGTGAGACATTCCAGAAGGCATTTTCTTACCACCCATTATGTTTCTTATAATGGACAATTCCCCATTTTGTCCGCATTTCGCCTGAAGAAATTCGGAAGATCGTGCGCCTGACGAAATACTTCAAGGCGCTCGCTTCGATAAAGTTTGCCTAATATTTCGGGATGAAAATCCTCGTCAAAACAAAACTCAATTAGTTCTTTGAACTCTTTTTGTAATTAGAAAAGATAACCTCCTGCTACTACAGCCTCTTTTTGCCCGCTGAAATTGCACTACTGCCATTGTGTCATCCTGTTTTTGAACACGAAAAAGGCGTCTTAATTTTATAGCTAAAACGTCTTCTGTCCAAATTTGACCGATTGCAGGCTTATCCGGTTTTGTCGATAATCTTATACCTCCTACGATATAGATTATTTTAGGCTTATTTTAGGTTTTGAAAAAGTATTTAATCAGGCTCAATACCAAAAACCCTTATATCGCGGTTTTTTGGGGGGACAAAACGACTAAAGCCGCCAAATATGAGACTCTTTCAGCAATCAAAATCCTAATTTGATTGCTGTTTTCTGATTTCAAATTTTAAAAACAGAAGAGTATCATATCGGATTTTCTTTGAGAGCGGTTACAAACTGCCGATGGAGTTTGTGCGCCGATCTTGAAGAAAATGGGATTTCAAAGGGCAACGCCCTTTGGCTCCGGGTCATCCAAAAGGTGCGAGAAGCAGCCTGTTGGCACACGATTTTGCTCCGCAAAGTCTAGTGTGTTTATACCTTTTTTGACCGCTGGCGCAGGAAATGGGCTGCCGGACGTAGGCTGGACATTTCCAGTGACAGCAGAACAGAGTATTTTGTAATGCTGTCAGAATTGCAAAAATGTTCTGTTCGGTTTGGTGTTGAAAGAGAAATTTTCGGAGCTGTGTGAAGAAACTTGATCTGTCAACGGAGGGCATAAGAGGTATATATAACCCGTCGAAGCTACGTGCTCCTTACCGCTCAAATCCAAGCAAAACTTCTTTCGGCAAATCCTCATCCTTGCATTTCATCACGTATCGGATCGCCATCTTCGCATAGATGTTTGTCCGCACTGTATCCCAGTCGGCAAGCCGAATAAACTTGGCTTTTCCACTCTCAAAATCAAAATGGATTTCGCCCCATTCGCCATCGTTGTCCGCCTGATACAGGTAGACAGCGGCGGCGTTTTTCTTTTTCCGTCGTTTTTGCGATTCCAGTTTCATCCGGATGCAGCGCAGGATACCGTCTTCGACAAGAATCTCGGTCAGATGCTCCACGGCTCTGTGATAAGCGCGCTCCGCACCTTTGGCAGTCGTCCCCTCGAACATGACGGCAAGTTTTTCAAACGTCGGTCTGCCTTTCCACGGACTGACACGCCCGCAGGTCATGCAGATCGCATTCCGCTTTTCCAGAAGCGTCTGCTCCCGGAAATCCAGCTTGTCAAAAGCCTTCTGCACGGCTTCCGCGCGAATCCCGTTCCAGAGTATTTCCGTGTAATCCCATCTATCATCACGGGTGACGTCTTCTCCAGTTTCCTCGTTGTCCTCGTCCTGCTCGGTTATGTAGAAAGAACCACGATTGCGGATTGATCGTGCAGCTTTTATGTATTCTTCTGCGGTTTCGAGGTCACAGTCATTCTTTTCGGCAAACTCCTTTGCGGCGTCGCCGCTGTTTCCCAGCATCCATGCCGCTTGACGAATCTTTTTGTAGGCATCCAGTGAATCGAACGACCAAGCCTCTTCCTGCATCCGAAAACGGAGCATCTGATCCATTAAAAATGGATAAACGTAGGTTGTGAAGGCGGCTCCCTGATTTGGTTTGTAGGTTCTTAGTTTTTGAAGTAATAGCTCTGCGCAGGAAAGCTTAAGATCAAGAAAACGTTCAGCATTGTATTGATTGGAACCGTCGCTTTGTAAAAACCTGCAAATATAACTATTTAGACTTCGTTCATAATGGTGCAGGAAGTAAAGGAAGAATTCTGGCTTTTTTTCACGCTTGGCGGCAAGAATGTAATCGTTCAGCGCAGCCATGGCAGGTGGTTCCGGCGATAGCTGAAAGACGCGTTTGACACCGTGTCTGGTCATCAGATCAGATGTGTAGGATTCTTTTGCCATAGCTGCGCCTCCCTTCTGTGCATTGAAATGATAAATGAATGTGTTCAGTTATCAAATTAGGTTATTATTCGCTAACATTGAAGAGATTTTTTGCATGTTCGAGGGAAAATATGTTTACCAGTGCTCATAGATGAATTCAATTTTACAGGCAGATGGATCCACTAAAACATAGCACCATTCTCCATGATTAAAGCCGCCATCCCAGTACAGATGATATCGGACTGAATCTGAACCATAAAAGTTCCAAGTATTCATTCGTAGCCAGTCGTTATTGGATCCGACCCATCCTGCGGTATTTTTAAGAAGGGTTTCCCATTATATAATTTATTCTTCTGTCGTTGTGTAGGAAAGCCGGAATTCTTCTCCTCCCTTCAAAAACTGCGGAGTGTAATAGAATGACACATCTTTTGCATCCTCTGGAATTTTTTCTGGGAAGCATTCTTTTATATATTCTTAATTATAAATTTGATCTTAGACCCGTTCGTAATGCTTTGTTTCTGTTGTTGCTTCTGCGGACAGGAATATAAGAATAGACACACATAAGAAAGAAAGCACCAGAAATTCAATCGTCAGGATTAGAGTCAGCACAGTCGTTATTTTGCTATTTAAGATTCCTTTCCATGCTAAAAAGCCGATGCCGCAGAACACAAGCGATGGTAACAGGAGAATCAAAATTGGCCCACAACGTGGTTGCACCGAATTAACAACAAAAATCAGCGCCACCAGAATAAAGCAGGAAAATGCCAGAATCCCCATTATGAACGGAAATAATGTGTCTTGATATTTCATTCCTTCTTTCTCACTCCTTTCCTAAATCAAATTCAAAAGCTTAGTTTTCTCGGAATTTGTCACAGCCTATTTCATCATTTTCATCGTTTCTTCTGCCAAAGCATCCTGTTCCATTTCTTTTTCATAAGCACCTTTTGCGTATCGGCTGTCGCTGAGCGCCAGCAACATTTTGTCTTTTGCAAGTTTCTTCATGGCCTTTGCAAGATCAGCATCCAGCGTACCGCGTTTGATGTAGCGGTTGATGGTATTAAGCCGCCGTTCGTATATCAGCTTCAGCGGATGATCGTCTGCAAGCTCCCGTTGTTCCCGTCCTTTCAAATTGCCGATCTGACGGCAGGTGCGTCCGAGCTTGTCCCCCGACGCAGGATTGCCGCAGTATTTCGTATGCCGGGCATTGGTCGTCAGAAACCAGCGCCCGCAGATTGGACATTTTTTCGGCGCGTGACCGACACAGAGCCCTTCAAAAAGATCGGTGCGAAGCATCCCGACAAAGGTGACAAAGTGCATCCGTTTGACCAGCATCGGCATATCGTAGCCGGGGCGCAAAACGGAAATATACTGCATGGAAGTGTTCGTGACTGACATCCATGCGCCGTCATTGGTAAACGACAACTCTGGTGGGAACTGCTGTCCGAAAAGCTCTGCAAGACCGTCCGGCGTCCTATCACTGGTCGGCATGTCCATCTTTACGGCAAAGTCTATCATCGTTTTTTTGTACTCTCCGAGAGAGTATCCAAGATTTGCAAGCACGGGAAGGAGCCGCGCGAGAAGAAGCCCTCTTTTATACTGCTCCTGCTGTTCCAAGGTCAGACCGACGGAGAGTATCGACATACTGCACAGCAGACACTCCTGTATAGCCTTTGGGACAAAGGTTTCCTTGATCCGGACAGAATAGAAATCGTGATCTAACCAAGAAAACGGTGGAATGTCGGACAGCAGGTTGATGACTTCAAGCGCACTGTACTTTGCCGCAGAAAGCAAAGACAAATCAGGCTTTGTAGTATTGAGCGTCCCCATAAAGCTGTTCAGCGGCGCACAGAGCTTATTCAGTGTTTCTATTACGGAATCAGATATGTTCAGAGCTTCACAGCCCAGTGTTCCGGTCGGCACAGTTGTGCCTTCATAGGTTACGCTGTCTTGCCAGAAATCCAGCGTCAGCAGATTTTGTTCCATCATAGCCCTCCTGTCCTGTTTTCTGTTTCTGTTTATTATATCATGCAATTATGAACAGGAAAAGTATTTGTCCTGTTTTTTGAAATAGTGTTGTCCTGCTATTAGCATGTTTTTTCAAAAATCGCACATAACTATAGTAGAGATGGTGTTCTAGCAAGCCTGAACATCTGACGAAACGCTCACCAATTCCGGTAGGTGTTTTGTCGTTCTAAATACTATTTTCAGGGAGGACAAACCCATGACGATCTATGAAACTGTTAAGTCGGCAGTCACAGTCAGACAGGCCGCCAAACACTACGGGCTGCAAGTTAACCGAAACGGAATGACCTGCTGCCCGTTCCACAAGGACAGGCATCCCAGTCTGAAACTCTATAACGATCATTTTTACTGCTTCGGCTGTGGAACTACGGGCGATGTCATTGACTTCACCGCCCGGCTTTTCGAAACCAGCATCTTTGAGGCTGTGAAAAAGCTGGCGGCAGATTTTGGCGTTGACCAGGACAAGCCGCCCGCTGCTGCAGCACTCAGTAAACCCAAGTACCCGATGATCAAAGCGTTCCGAGAGGATGAGCTGTACTGTCACCGGGTACTTTGCGATTATCTGCACTTTCTTGAAAGCTGGAAGGTACAGTACGCACCTAAAACACCGGAAGAACCGTGGGATGACCGTTTCACCGAGACACTGCAGATGTACGACTATATCGAGCATCTGGTGGATATTCTCACAGTAGGTGAGCTGGAAGAACGTGCCAGGAAGGAGGCGCAGAATGAGACAGTATAAAGATTTTGATCTCATGATGGATCTTGAACATGAAGCTGTGGGTGCTCCGTTCTGGTACGGTAAAGAATTCATTGACAGCCGTATTTTCTGCGAGGAATTTCTGGAAGAAAACCCGATGCTGTGCATCAACGATCAATTTTTCACTATGGATGGGTTGGTGTCAGACGAGGGCAGCATCAAAAAGAAGATTTACGACAAGCTGCGCCCATGGTATGCGAGTGGTCTTCCGAAAAAGGTATCGGGACTGATGGATTGTCTGCGGATCGAGTGCTATTCCCGACCGTTGCCGACACAGCTGGACAGAATCCATGTTGCAAACGGAACCTATTTTCTGGACGGACGGTTTACGCCTGACAAGGAATTTTGCCTTAACCGTCTGCCGGTACGCTATAACCCGGACGCACCGAAACCGGAGAAGTGGCTGGAATTTCTGAACGATCTGCTGATCCCGGAGGATATTCTTACCTTGCAGGAATATCTCGGATACTGCCTGATTCCGTCAACCAAGGCGCAGAAGATGCTGTTTCTCATCGGTAAAGGCGGTGAAGGCAAGAGCCGCATCGGCGTGGTTATGCGTTCCATCTTTGGTGGGAACATGAAAACCGGCAGCCTTTTCAAGGTGGAGGAAAACCGCTTCGCCCGCGCTGATCTAGAGTATGCCCTTCTGATGGTGGACGATGATCTGAAGTTGGAAGCCCTGCCGCAGACCAATGTGATCAAATCCATTGTCACAGCGGAGCTGCCTATGGATCTAGAGAAAAAGTGCAAACAAAGCTATCAGGGACGGCTTTACGTCCGGTTCCTCGGCTTCGGGAACGGCACCTTACAGGCACTTTATGATCGAAGCGTCGGCTTTTTCCGCCGTCAGCTCATTCTGACAGTCAAGGACAGACCAGATACCAGAGTGGATGACCCATTCATCGCCGACAAGATATGCGCCGAGGCAGAGGGTATCTTCCACTGGGCACTCGGTGGGTTGAACCGCCTGTGGGAAAACAACTTTGTTTTTTCCATGAGTGAACGGACAATTGAAAACCTGACGGAATCAGTGAAGGACGCCAACAATATCATTGATTTTCTTGCCTCGGAGGGCTATATCCGGTTCAAGGCCGATTACGAGACCGCGACAAAAGATTTATATGATATTTACAAGCTCTGGTGTGAGGACAATGCCTACAATGCGCTGTCCAACCGGAGCTTTTGTAATTATATTTCTCAGCACGCTGATGACTACCATCTCGAAGCGACGAACAATATACACATCGGTGGAGGTAAACGATGCCGCGGTTATCTGGGCATTGAAGTTTTGAGCCGACCGATGAACGGCTGAAAAAAATATACCGTCAAGTGAAAACAGCCGTACAAGCGTACAACCGTATCAAAAATTGTACGCTGGTACGCTTGTACAGCACTTTTGAAATGTTACTGCAATTTGCAGGAGGGAAAAATTGAAAGTACAATACGGAATCTTACGATTTGCCAAATATAAGGGGCCGGAAATCGGTCACATCGAGTATCATAACGAGCGCATGAAAGAAAAATACGCAAGCAATCCCGACGTGGATACCAGCAGGAGCAATCGAAATTTCCATTTTGTCACGCCGCAGCGCAGTTATCGCGCTGAAGCTGAAAAACAGATTGCGGAGGCAGGCTGCCGGACACGTTCGGACAGTGTGCGTATGGTGGAAACGCTGGTTACAGCAAGCCCGGAGTTCTTCAAAGGAAAGAAACACACAGAAGTCAAAGAGTATTTCAATTACGCGTTGGATTTCATTAAAGCACATCAGAGTGAAAAAACAATTATATCCGCTGTGATGCATTTGGACGAAAAAACGCCCCATATGCACCTTTGTTTTGTCCCGCTGACGGAGGATGGACGGCTTTCTGCAAAGGATATTGTGGGCAATAAGAAAAAGCTGACCTGGTGGCAGGACGAATTTTGGAAGCACATGGTCCATAAGTACCCCGATCTGGAACGCGGCGAAAGCGTCAGCGAAACCGGGCGGCAGCATATCCCGCCTCGGCTCTACAAGGTAGCAATCCACCTGAACAATCTCAAGAACAAGATCATGGTGCTGCTTTCCGGTACGAATCCGCTGAACGCAAAGTCCCGCACGAAGGAGATTTCCGGTCTTCTGGACGAGTATATTCCCGGTGTGGAGAAGATGAAAACGAAACTCAGAAAGTACGACAGCGAATATAAAACACTCTGCGCTGAAAACGCGGCGCTGAAATCCAAATTGGAAGTTGCAAAAGACGCAGGCAAAGAAAAGCTCGCCAATCGGTTGAAATATGCTGGGATGGAGCAGGAGCTCCGTGACCTTCATGCGGTGGTGGATAGTATCCCGAAGGAAATCGTGGATGTATACAGTAGAACGGAGAGAAGGCGAAAGGAGAATGTGCTTGAGTAAATACTTTGATGATCCTAAACACAATGCCGCCTTCGACCGCTGTGTGGACGTCATGGTAAAAATGATGCTCAAATATGGGCCGGATTTGCTCCAAAAATGGAGTGAATGCTCCAACTCCGACTCGGAAAAACAGAAAGCCAATATCAGTATCATCTGTGATATAGAAAGCGCAGAAAAGGAATACAGCACGGCTGCATAAAATATGGACACAGGTTTCGTAAAAAAGCTACAATATACACGTTGCGTATTTTGAAAAAACATGATATGATAAAATACGCAACATGTAATCTTTATATCGACGGTGGTTTGAAATGGATTGTAGTAAAAAATCAAGGAAATATGAGAAAGCACAGGAATGAATCGCAAGGAATTTTGCGCGTTTTTTCAGATTTCCTATCGTACTGTGACGGAATGGGAGCTTGATAACCAACACACGTTAGAATGTATTTTACGTTTGCTGGGGTACTATATTCGCAAAGAAGGACTGGATAAGAATGCTAATGGAGGTGCCGTAGATGAAGAAACAGCCTAAATGCTACCTCTATACCCGTGTTTCTACCTCCATGCAGGTGGACGGTTACAGCCTCGATGCTCAGCGCGATAAGCTGCGGAAATATGCGGAATATGAAGATATGCTTGTTTCCGGGGAATACTCTGATGAGGGCTTTTCGGGTAAGAACATTCAAGAGCGGCAGAATTTTCAGCGGATGCTGAACGATATTCAAGAGAACAAAGATGGTGTAGAATTTGTATTGGTCTTCAAGCTCTCCCGCTTCGGAAGAAACGCGGCGGATGTTCTGAACTCTTTGCAGCTCATGCAGGATTTCGGAGTTAATCTGATTTGCGTGGAGGACGGGATCGACAGCTCCAAAGACAGCGGCAAGCTGATGATTTCCGTACTGTCCGCTGTTGCAGAAATTGAGCGTGAAAATATCCGCACACAGACTATGGCGGGGCGTGAACAGAAAGCCAGAGAAGGAAGATGGAACGGTGGGTTTGCTCCCTATGGATATAAGCTAGAAAACGGTGATCTTGTCATTGCAGAAGATGAAGTCGAAATCATCAAGCTCATCTATGATCGGTATATCCATACAAACGACGGTCTAACAGCAGTTGCTAATTATCTCAATAATCACGGCTACGAAAAGAAGCTACGCCAGAACAACACGATTCTCGGCTTTTCCTCCAACTTTGTAAAGGACGTTCTGGATAACCCTGTTTACATGGGGAAGATCGCATACGGCCGCCGCAGAACGGAAAGGAAGATTGGCACAAGAAACGAAATGCACGTCGTAGAGCAGGACGAGTTTCCGATATATGCCGGAAAGCATGAAGCGATTATCTCCGAGGAAGATTGGAATCTGGCGCAGGTAAAACGGAAAAAGAATGCGTTTCGACGCGAAAAGATCAACGATCCCGATCATGTTCACATTCTCTCCGGTCTATTGAAATGTCCATGCTGCGGGAAATCCTTGTACGGGAATATTGCCAAGGCGCACAGCAAGGACAATAAAACACGGTATTATTACTACTGCAAAAACACGACATCCGCAACAGGACACAAATGTACATTCCGTGTCAATGTTGAGCAGACGGAGCTTGACCGAATGGTGTCGTCCATAATTTCAGCAATGGTCAATGATTCGAGATTTGCAGAGGCGATTCAAGCAAAGATCGGAACGGCTGTCAATACAGATAATATGGAAAAAGAGCGTGACGCACTTCGTACACAGCTCAGGCAGGCTGTCGGAACCAAAACACGGCTGGAACAGCAGATGGATGCACTTGATGTGACCGACGCACATTACAACAAGAAGATTCTGGACTTGCAGCGCCGTTATGATGCGCAGTATGATGTTATTGCCGAGGTTGAAACCCAGATTGAGGATATAGAAACTCAAATTCGGAGTATTCGTCAAGAAAAAATCTCTGCTGATAACATCTATAAGCTCCTGCTTGCGTTCGATGAATTATACAAATCCTCAACGGAAGTCGAGCGAAAAGAATTCATGCGGGCGTTTATCGAGAAGATCGAGATATATCCCAAAAAGCGCAAAGACGGCTGCTGGGTCAGGAACATTGTCTTCAACTTCCCGGTTCCCGTAAACGGTGAAGAAGTGATCGAGTACTCCTTGGAATCTGCAACAACTGTCGAGACGGTAGTATTGATGTCAAGGGTCGAAGGAAAATAACCTCGAAAGCCCTTGATTTCAGGCACTTTTCGGCTTTAGGTAGTTTCGAGCAGGTGGAGACGGTAATCGCTCTGCGGTAACTTATCTATGGCGGTTGGGCTCAAAAAGTGTGAGAGTTGAGTAACCGGATTAGATGTCACATAGTTGAAGCTGTGGATTAGATGTCAGGGGTGTTGAGTGTTCGAGATAGATGTCAGAGGAGGTTTTGTATTTGTTTAATACTTATGATATACGATCTTCTGCAAATGCCTGTAAAACATTAGTAGGACTAAGCAGAGTCGACATTTCAATTTGGGAAAAATTTGTAGGGCATGAAAGTGAATACAGATATACAAATGATTTAGTGGAAGATGTAATAAAAAAATTCGGACATCTTCCGAGAACATATCTTGATTTTAATTTTGTGTATTTTCACGTGACGACGAGTGCAAACGAGTGTGAAGCCATAAAGAAATATGGAATCTTAGATTTACAGAAAGCATATCTTTGTGACGAATCAGAACTGAGAGTTTTTTTAGATCGGCACGGGATAATAATAAATATAGAGGACGCATTATTGACATATAAGGGGAAAGTCTTTGATATTTCTTATAACGCTGGCAATTGTCCCAGAAAAGGTACACAAGAATACTTATGCTGGCTAATTGGTAGGAAGTTCTATTATGATTACACAACCTGCGGTTTCTTATCTATATGTGAAAGAAGTCCGTACATTGGAGAAGTGCATCGTCGCCCAGAAATATTACGTGATATTGGCAAATTATTGAGATTAGATTTATCGGGAGAATGGGAACAATCACATTGTTCTTATGAAATTACGGCTCACGTAAAAGGCAATCATATTGTTTATGACGGGGATAAAGCTCAGAGCAATAAAGAAAAAGTTATAAAGTACCTTACGATGGCTTATTATACGGCTTTTGGGGAGCCATCAGAACACTATCTTCTTATGAAAAATGGAGTTCAGATTCCTCCAACCAATATAATTGAAATTATACCCTTGTCTTTCTGGAAGTAAAGAAAAACAAACATTTCAGAATATTGCTCTGTGATGCTTGTATTTTTATGCTTCGATATTGATTGTGATGTCGGACTTGAAGTCCACGGTGAAGTGGTTCTCGAGGACGGTGATCTTTTCGCTGAGCTTTTTAACCAGAGCCTCATCAAACTCTGTGATGTCGGTTTCCTGTCCCGCGAGGACGATGAGAATTTTAGTATCCGTCTATATGTTCAAAAACAGATAACTGAAGTTCCTGAAGCGTATGATATTTTTGCGATCTGTTTCTTCTCTGTATACCGCATAGGTAAAGCAGAAATTTTTGCTCACCTGTTGAAACACAGCTTTCAGGAAAATCTGTTCGAACAGTTTGGGATTGAATATTGAGAATACCACCGTCCACTTCTCAAGTAATATGCCAAATCACATAATCCGTACAATCATGCTTTGTAACAATCGGAGGTAAAATAAATGAAATCTATATGTATAATCGGTGCCAGCTACCTTTGGTGTAGAACTTTGGTCGGCGACCTGCTGGCATGTTTCGCAGACGAGGCGCTCGACATCCGTTTTCTCGACTTATATGAAGAGCCTGCCAGAATCTGTAAGGAATGGGGCGAAGCTGCTTCGAAAGCAAGCGGCAGGGAACACGATCGTTATCATGCATTTACAAGCCGCGGCGAAGCACTTAGCGGAGCCGACGCTGTCCTGATTACTATTTCAACCGGAGGACTGGATGCTATGTCGCATGACTTAGCAATACCGGAGCGTTACGGTATTTATGCGACAGTCGGCGACACGGCAGGTCCGGGCGGTTGGTCAAGATCTATTCGGAATATACCCGTATTTATGCAATTTGCAGAAGATTTCCGTAAATATTGTCCGCAAGCCTTCATCGCCAATTACACGAATCCCATGTCTGCCTTGACCGCAACATTGGCACACTTAACGGACAATCCGGTGTCTGGTTTTTGTCATGCTTACTTCGAGACTAAAGATGTGATTCAAAAGCTTTTCAATCTGGAGGACTGGAGTCATATTTCTCTGGAAATTGCAGGTATGAATCATTTTACCTGGGTCACGGACTTCAAAATCAAGGGGAAAAGCGGCTATCCCATATTACGGGAGATGATCGGTTCGGGCTCGCTTCGAGATATTTTACCGTCGAGAAGCGCAGAAGAAATCGGCATTTATTCCAGTCGTAATCTTTTTGCCGTATTGTACGATACTTTCGGCTATTTGCCTTATCCGGCTGATCGACATACAAGCGAATTCCTTTCGTTCACATTATCCGGTAATCCTTCCATGACAAAGAAACCGGATAAAAACGGTGATATGCTTGATGTGGTTGATTATTACCAAATAACAAGGACACCGCTTTACATTCGAACTAAAAATGCTGCAGATGGCAAGCAACGCATGTTGGAATCGACTCATGCACTCAACAGCGGTTCGGAAAAAGCCGCGCCGAAGAGCCGTGAAACAGGTGCTGACATGATTTGGGCATACCTAAACAATAAGACAATGATGGATGCCGTTAATACATTGAACATTGGTCAGATCGAAGGACTGCCGCGTGGCGCCTGCGTAGAGACAATGGGCGTCGTAGATGGATATGGCGTCAGACCGGTAATGGTGCGGGCAGTTCCGGAGCATCTCCTGGAAATCATGCGTCCACAAGCAATAAATACCAAATGGATTGTTGAGGGGATGCTAAATGGGGATATGAAAACTGTTCTTTACGCGTTATACAATGATCCTCAGTGTAAACATTTAAAGCTGGATCAAATTAAAAATATGGCAAATGAACTGATTGAGGCAAATAGAAATTTTGTTGACTTACCGTTTTGAACGTTTGTTACATACTTCCTCGCAAGTACGTAAATCGCTGAGAAGGATTATTTCATTGGGAAAATGTCATAATGAGAATGAATCAAATAAATAAACAATGAACTGATGCAGAATCGGGACTTCATTGGATGTTTCACCTTTATAGCGGAACTGCTGATTAAATAAAAGATAAAACAAATCATAGAGTATAGCGGAGAACAGAATTATTCCCCGTCCTCAAGTGTTTTTGTAATAAGTACTTGATAATCTCTGTGTCATCGTATATAATAACAGACAGGAAATTATAAATGACAAGTATTCTTGTTTTAAAGGGGTCGAGTAGAAATGGGATGAGTATTTTAATACCATACGCCCGCATTCCGGTCTTAGATGAAGAGCTTATCAGAAAATCATTTCTGCCTGAGCGAGAAATGATGTGATACAAATTGGCGGAAATCATATAAGTGATACTTCGTCAATTTCTCTATCACCGGCGTATACTGTCAAGACCTAATTGCTAACATTGCCCCTGGTACAATTAATGGGGGCAGGATAAGGTTGTAGAAAATCCGTGGAGAGAGCAGAATAAAGGCATTGTTCCGAAATGCGAGCATCTGCGTATTCACGACTGAATGGAAATGATAGATGTATTGGAGTGCTTGCGATGACACACAAAGGAACCTTGCGCCAGTTTGGCTGCAACAATCAAGGTATTTATGATGCCGCTTGTTATGCCATGCTCGCGGAGGATTACTCCAAAAAAGCAAAGTCGGATGCCAAAACAGATGCCGACTTCTGGATTGCCATAGATAAACTTGTATCGAAATCCAAAGTCATTATAGACCGTCCGAAAGGAGCTATGCACCCACGCTTTAATTTTATATATCCGCTGGATTACGGCTATCTTGAAAACACATCCTCGATGGACGGCGGCGGGATTGATGTGTGGAGAGGCAGCAATGATGCGAATTTTTGCGATGCTGTTATCTGCACGGTTGACTTGTTGAAGAAAGATAGCGAAATAAAGCTCTTGCTCGGTTGCACCGAGGAAGAAAAAGAAATCATAATGCGGTTTCACAATGATTCTGAATATATGAAGGGCATAATGATCAGGAGGTAAGAAGCATGAGTATAGCTGCACGAAAATTATCAACAGGAGACACGATAGGAATTATATGCCCGAGTCATGTTCCTGATCCGGCAAGACACAAGCGCAGTACTGCCGTTTTGGAGTCTCTTGGCTTTAAGGTCAAGATCGGAGAAAACGCATATAAGGATACCTACGGTTACACCGCAAGTGCGGAGGAACGCGCAAGTGATTTCAATGCTATGGTTGTGGATAATAGCGTAAAAATGGTGCTGTTCGGCGGCGGAGAGGGCGCAGTTGAAATTCTGCCGTTAATAGATTATGTTGCCATCAAGCACAATCCAAAGTTGTTTTCCGGTTTCAGTGACGGAACAAGCATACTGAACGTAATTCACTCGCAAACCGGACTTGTGACCTATTACGGCTGTATGCCCGGAGCCTTCAACGACTTACGGTATTATGATTGGCAGCAATTTTTACAGCACTTTGTGACCGGACACGAATCAAGTGTATTCACCTCTGACAGTGAATGGAAAACTATAAACGGAGGGAAATGCGAGGGTAAACTTATAGGCGGATATCTTCCCTTGGTGGGACAGTTACAGGGTAACAAGCACTTCAACTTTGACAGAAACGAAAAATATATCCTGTTTATAGAGGATTTTGAGAAGTTCAACGTTGTCGGTGCGGTTGCCACATACCTTGCGTTTATTGAGCAAAGTCCGATTATGCAAAGCATCCAAGGCGTTATATTCGGGCATTATTCGGTCAATCCTCCGGATATTTTGTTTGGGTGCTTTGAGCGTTTTGCCAAGCGAAATAAAATTCCAGCTGTCTATACCGATGATTTCGGTCACGGTACAAAACACGCGATACTCCCCATAGGCATGAACGCAATATTAGACGCCGATGGACAAAAACTAGAGTTTATTGATGCGTAGATGGCGCCGTGAATAAAATGTTCTTAATTTCTTTTTCGGAGGTGCAGAATGGCAACATACTATGACCGGGCTTATATCAATGCTCACACAACCTTTGAGGCGCTTGATCCTGAAGATCACCGCGTTATCCCGCAAAGCGGCGTACAGCAATATATCTTCCCTGATGACGACCCTCATAATGCCATCTGGGATTACTATGTAACGCCGGACAAACGTCACCTGTTCAGCCTCTGCGCAGAGGGAGATTTTTCAGAGAGTTTCTCCCTGTGCGAATATTTTCCTGAGACCAATTCCGTTCAGATCATCTTCAAGTTCGATGATACAATCACCCACTATCCCAAAGCGATCAAGGGCAGTAAAATACACACTTCCCTCTGCTCCATGCCGGATGGCCGGGTCATTTTTCAGAACCATACAACGGCGGCCGCTGCCCATCACCCGATCTGGATGCCCTACGCTTACCGCAACCATATGTGGGAAGGTTTTCCCGGCAGCAATATCATGATCTGGGATCCAAAGACAAACAAAATCGAAGACCTCGGCATCCCCGTGCGCTATGAGAGTCTTTATGGCGGCGTATACAGCGCCCGTGCAAATGCTTTCTTCTCCGTCACATTGATGAACGGTCATGTTTACCGTTTCGACCTGAAAGACCGTCGTGTTACCGATTACGGCAACCTCACCGAAAGTTCCTGCTGCTGCATCAAAGTCGGCCCGGACGAACATATCTACTTTGCCTCGGATAACGGCGATTTCATGCGCATCAATATTGACACGCTGGAATATGAGGACCTGGGCATTAAACTGCTGATGGCACCGAATATGACACAGAACAATTTGCGGATGATGTATGGTGTCAACGGTCCGGATGGGAAGCTGTATATCGGCGCACGCTGGTGTGAACTTTTACAGGCTTACAATCCCGTCACAAAACAGATTGAGCCGATCGGCTCTGTTATGCCCGACGATTTGAAGAAATATCCCCATGTCGGCATGATCTACGGTTTCGACTTTGACGAAGACGGCACTCTCTGGTATGGACTGATGACTCATCCATCCGCCGAAAGCAAATACCCACGAAGCGAAATCTCCTTCTTCTTATGCAGCTGGGACTTTCTGCATGGCGGTAAGCCCATCAACTACGGATTGATGGGTACTGAAAAACGCCGCGTTCTTGTATTCAGTGAGGCGCATATCACCGACGGCAAGTTTATCGGCGCGGACACAAATCATTTCTACGATCCTGTTTCCATGTTCTGCGTTGATCTAAAAAAGCTGAAAGAGGATTATGCGGCCGGCGTAAAAGGACCGCTAACGAAAGACGCCTATCATTATACCCGCTATGAGAATGGCGCGGATGTTTACCCAGGTGATCTTGGACGAGATGCTGCCCCGCTGTATCAAAAAATAGATTCTGAATATGAGCGCACAAAGAAATACAACGACATGTATCGCGAAGTCAGTTTTTCCGCTTTCTCAGAAGCCTATATCACAAAGCCATGGCGAATCCTCGGCTATGAAAAGGCGTCGGTTCGAGAGCTTATTGCCAACGACGACGGCACCTGCACGGTTATCTGCGGAAATGGTCCGTATACACGTCTTGTATTGAAGAAAGGGGAAGTGCTTTCCTGTGAAGATGATTACGCATGGACCCCCAAGGCACTCCCGAATGATATGAACGGTCTTCGTCTTCCTGCCTCAGCCGGACGCAGATGGCTTGCCAACATCACGGCGGCGGTAACGCTGTCTGACGGACGTTTCCTTGTTGGCACGGAAGGTGGACTTTGCGGCATCGTTTCCGGCAATTCAGTTTATTCGCTTGGCGAGGTAGGCGTGTTTGGTCCGGTTCACGACCTGACTGTCACAGCAGACGGTAAAAAGGCTTACGGTGTTGCCGGCGCGGATGAGGATATCGGTATGCTGTTTTCCTATGATGATGTAAACGGGCTTGTACAACTCGGTTCGGTCAGTGCGCATGACCCCCGCCCGCTCATCGGTGAAACAGGTTTTCTCGTCCATCCTGTTGCGGTCGCAGTCAGCGGAGACGGTAAGCGTTTATATGTAGGTTCGGATGACGTAAAAAGCTGTGTAATTGAGATGTTCCTAAAATAGTATTCTGTTTTGAAAATATCTGCATATGAAACGGGGCAGCCTAGAAATTGGCTGCCCCGTTTTATATGTTTCTGTTTTGCTTTACCTTACTTCAATAAGCATAACCGTCAACTCCTGCCGAATGATAATTTTCTTACACCAATCATTGATGCCCAAACAACTGTATTTATGACTATTTTGCAAATCTGTATTGACATATGAAAAGTTTTATGCTATAATCACCCATGAGAGGAAGTTTATATTTAAATACTTTAGACCTTGTTAAAAATTAGTGAGACAGGACTATTTCAAAAATAAAAGCAGAAGCAAGAAAGACGCCAGCCAGAACCCGGCTCGCAGTACCCCAAACAAATCCAGAATTATCTCATTTAACCTGTTTTATTCTTTGTTTTCTAAAATGTAAACGATTACATATTGCTTTCCATTTATAATGCTTACTGTTTGCATACCCGTAGTTCTGTATCTGAAAAACTATGTAAACGCATACAATATCAGCTATTACTATAATGGGGGTATCTTAATGGGCAAATGGTATCAAAACTCCGTTTGGCGAAATCTTGTGGATATGCATATCAACGACCGTTCACATGATTTCATGGGTTCTTTTGATCCGGAAACCTACGCGGAGAATATGAAAACCGCCGGGGTGGACGCCAGTGAACTCTATACCGGCAACTGCTTAGGCATCTGCTTCTTTCCGACTGAAGTCGGACACATGCACAGCGGACTTCACGGACGCGATATCGTTGCGCCTACTCTTGCGGCTCTCAATGCGTGCGGAATCTATCAAATCGCTTACTTCAATATGTGGTGCCGCTGGGGTTTTGATAACCATCCGAGCTGGCGGCTTCTCGATGTCAATGGGAAGAATTCACGCGAGGTCGGCTTCACCGGTCAGAACCGCTACGGCGTCTGCTGCCCCAATAATGAAGACTTTAAGGTCTATATCGCCAAGCAGATCGAATACCTCTGCACACATTATGACTTCGACGGCATGTGGATCGATATGATCGGATGGTTCATCGCCGTCTGCCATTGTCCTACCTGCCGCGAAAAATGCGTTCAGGCCACCGGTCACGATATCCCCGTTAAGATGGACTGGAAAGATCCCGAGTGGCTCGAGTTCCAACACCTCAGACAACAGTGGGCCGTCGAATTTATGCACGTCGTTGATGATACCGCCCGCGCCTGTAAGCCCGGCGTCACCATTGCCTATCAGAGCGGCTCCTGGCTTTCCGGCTGGTTCACAGCTCCCAGCGAAGACTTCATGGCAATGAGCGATTACCTGGGCGCCGACATCTACGGCACCCCCCTCACAAGCTCCGTCATCTGTAAGAGCATGGGGAACCTCACCCGTAACAAACCCCTCGAATATATGACTTCCCGCTGCGCAAGCCTACATCATCATACCATCAACCGCTCAAAAGACGAGATGCGTCTCCAGGTTTACGGCGCAATCGCCCATAACGCTGCATTTACCGTTATCGACGCCATCAACCCCGACGGTACTATGGATAAACGTCTCTATCAGATGCTCGGCGAGCTGAAAACTGAGTTCGAACCCTTCTTTAATTACTGGCGCCCCGAAGCAAAGCTTTGCCGCGATGTTACCCTCTATATGAATATGGAGTCCCTCTTCGACCCCGACTCCTCCGATATGTCCCGCGCCTTCAATGTCTTCGAAGCTATGCAAGTTCCCGCCGCCACCCTCATCGCCGCTCACCTCAACTATGATATTGCTACCAAAAAATCTCTCGACGACGCCTGCAACAATAGCCGCGTCATTATTCTCAACGATACCTATATGCTCGACGACGAGGAGACTGCGCGTCTGCGCCAATTCGTTGCCGACGGCGGACAACTGATTGTTATCGGTTTATCCTGTATGTACTCCCAGAAAGGCTTCCGCGAAGACTTTGTACTCTCTGACGTACTCGGCGTCCACTTCATCGACCGTACCGAGGAGGATATCTCCTATATCCGTCCCGACTCCAGTTACCAGTATCTGATGCCCGCGTTCAATGACAAGTACCCCATGTCCGTGATTTCGCCGGCGGTTCGGGTACGCACGGATCCCGATACCGAGGTTCTTGCACGCCTCACCCTCCCCTGGTCCAAGTCTACCGACGGCGTTAACTTCGCCTCCGCTATCTCCAACCCTCCCGGCATCAACACCGACTTCCCCACCGTCACCGTCCACCCCTTCGGCAAAGGACGCGCCATGTATATCGCAATGCCCATCCAGCGCGAGACCTGCGCTTCCATCCGCGAGGTCTTCCGCTCTTTCGTCCAGTTCATGCTCGCTGAAAAGCCGCGTATGGAAACCAACGCCCCTGAGTGGCTCGAGCTCATCCTTTACCATTGCGACGGGTTCTATCAGCTCACCGCTTATAACGCTATGGACGCCTATTATGTTGCGATTGCCCCGGCTGTGACCATACATGTCCGGTTGCCGAAAGAGCCGACAAGCGTCTTCCGGGCGCGCGACGGTGCAGCGGTGCCGTTTTCATATTCCGACGGCACTTTGTCTGTTGACATGGGTGACGTCGAAAGCTTTGAGATGCTCATCATTAAAGAATAAGAATCGTATTTTTCTCTCGTGAGAGAGTAAAATAAATAATTTTAGGAGGCCTCACTATGAAAAAGACTCTGGCAATCTTCCTCGCATGTGCAATGTTGCTCGTGCTCTTTACTGCTTGCAGTGGAACGGGCAGCACCTCGACCACCGCTGCAACTACTGCAGCGGCAACCACAGCTGCGGCAACTACCGCGGCGGCAACCACAGCTGCGACAACCGCAGCGAAAACCACGGCTGCGGCGACCACGGCTGCGACAACCGCAGCGGCAACCACCGCAGCTCCGGCAACTACGGCCAACGCGGGCGGGTCCTCTGGTGAGGGCTACGCAATCAAGTTCGACCCTCCGATTACAGTGACTGGCGTACGTACGGCGGTAACCGCCTCCATGGCTGACTTACCGCTGGATGACAACAGCTGGACGCAGTTGTATCTGGATCGTCACGGCATCATCCTTGAATACCTGTGGGTCTGCGACGGCTCACAGTACAATGAGAAGGTCAATCTTGCAATCATGAGCGGCGAGATTCCGGACATTATGCAAGTCACGGATCAGCAGTACCAGCAGCTTTACGAAGCCGATCTACTGACAAGCGTGGATAGCGCGTTCTACGACTACGCAACCGCAGACACAATCACCTGCACCACTGAGCAGGGCGAGCTTGCGTACGAGGCGTGTAAGCGTAACGGCGAGCTGTACGCGATTCCTTTTGTGACTCTGGTCAAAGAAAACGCCCACGTTCTCTATCTGCGTCAGGACTGGCTTGACCAGACCGGCAGCCCCAACCCCACGGATCTTGCATCTTTTGAGCAGATTCTCGCCGACTTCGCCAACCCCGACCTTGGCGGCGTCAACTTCTCCATCTGCGATAACAAGAATATGAGCTTCTTCAAAAATGTTGTATGCCCGATGTTCGGCGGTGCATATACGATCTGGATCGAGAAGGACGGCGGCCTCGCTTACGGCGCGATCCAGCCCGAAATCCGCGACGCGCTCGCGCAGTATGTCACATGGTATCAGAACGGTTACATCGATCCCGAGTTCATCACCAATGACGGCCCGAAGATCGTTGAAAAGATTGCGTCCAGCCAGATCGGTCTGAACTATGGCCCGTTCTCCAGCCCGCTTTCCGGATGGACCTCCGCGGCGCAGCTCGACGAAAACATCGAGATGAGCTACTTCACAATCCCGACTGTCACCGGCGGCATGGCTAAAATGCCCATCGGTACCGGTATTGCCGGCTACTGGGTCGCCAGTGCCGAATGTGAGCACCCTGAAGCCATCACCCTTATGATCAACGACTTCATTGATAAGTTTTATCTCTCGACCTCCGAAGAAGACGCGAACACTTACATCGACGACATTACCAGCGGTCTCGCGCTCTGGCAGCATTCTTACTGCCGCTCCTACCGTGGTTTTAAAAACTATCAGCAGTCCATTGACGTCGGGCAATACCTGAATGGTCAGCTCGATTACGAGAACCTGACCGCCGACTCCAAGGGCGTTGCGACCCGTATCGACCAGTTCAAAAACGGCGATATCTCGACATGGGGCTGGAATGAAATCTACGGACTTGACGGCATCTTCGGTGCGGTTGAGCAGCTCATCAAAAATGATTCCTATATCCAGACCGCCTATTATGGCGCGCCTACGGAATCCATGGGTTCCTACAACTCTACACTGGAAGATCTGTGCATCGAGACCTTCACTGACATCACTGTCGGCAAGAAGGACATCAGCTACTTCGATACCTTTGTCGAGGAATATCTGGCGCAGGGCGGACAGAAGATTCAGGACGAGGTCAACGAGTGGTACGCAAATAAGTAAATAGAACGCTGCGCCGCGCATAGGCCGCAAAAAGCCAATGCGCGGCGCGCCATCACGGTTATGCTTAAAAGTCTTTGACACATTGGAGGGCTGCGCATATGGAACAGGTTAAATCAAAAACCATCAGGCGTAAACGCAGGGGCGGTGTCAGACAATGGCCCCTGCATTTGATGCTGATACCGGCGATTGTTTCTCTGTTTATTTTTCAGTATATCCCCATGGGCGGCGTAGTCATCGCGTTCCAGAAGTTTATCCCAGCGAAAGGCTTGTTCGGCAACCAGAAGTGGATTGGATTCGAAAATTTTGAGTTTATGTTCGGACTTTCGAAATTCTGGTCCCTGCTGCGAAACACGCTCTTCATCTCCACTTCAAAAATCATTTTGAATCTGTTTATGGCAGTGGGGGCCAGCCTGCTGCTCAATGAAATACGCATATCGTTTATCAAACGCAGCGTACAGACAATGATCTACCTGCCGCATTTTATCTCGTGGGTCATCCTGGGGAGTATCTTTCAGGATATTCTCTCTCCGTCCTCCGGCATCGTGAATACGGTGATTAAGGCGTTGGGAGGAGAAGCTGTCTACTTCTTAGGAAACGAGAAGATTTTCCCGTGGACGGTCATCCTTACAGACGTGTGGAAAAATTTCGGTTATAACACAATCGTATACCTGGCGGCGATCTCCAACATCGACCCGACGCTGTATGAGGCATCCGCTGTGGACGGAGCGAAGCGTTACCAAAATATATGGCACATTACCCTGCCTGAACTGCGGAGCACCATCGTCCTGCTCTCGACGCTGTCTCTCGGAAGCATTCTGAATGCCGGCTTAGAGCAGATTCTCACCATGTACAATCCATCGGTCTATTCCACCGGTGACATCATAGATACCTATGTATACCGCATGGCCATGCAGGACGCGCAGTACAGCTTATCCACTGCCGTCGGCCTATTCAAGTCCTTCATCTCCATGTTCTTGATTATCGCCTCTTACTGGATGGCTCACAAATTCGCGAATTACACGATCTTTTAAGGAAGGGAGGGATTACAAATGGTTCAGCAGAAACGCATCGGCGAGCGCATATTTGATGTCATCATCTATACTGTGATGATCATCATGGCGTTTTCCTGTATCTTACCTTTTATCAATGTACTATCGCTGTCGTTTTCCTCGAAAGACGCGGCAACAGCCGGACGCGTGGGACTCTGGCCGGTCGGATTTACAATCCTTTCCTATAAGTATATCCTGCGCAACTCACAGTTCTTTTCCAGCTTATTGGTTTCCTTAAAACGCATCCTCATCGGTGTTCCCTACAACATGCTGATGATCCTATTCACCGCGTACCCACTCTCCAAATCGAAACAGCAGTTCACCGGGCGTCAGATCTACGTGTGGTACATTATTTTCACGATGCTGTTCAGCGGAGGCCTTGTACCTACCTATATGGTCATCAGAGAGATCGGTATGATGGGAACCTTCTGGGCGCTGATTATCCCCGGAGGCGTCCTCGTCTGGAACATCATCCTAATGATGAATTTCTTCCGATCGGTTCCGCCCTCGCTGGAAGAGGCTGCGTTCGTCGACGGTGCCGGTTATCTGCGCACGCTGTTTTCAATCTATATCCCCCTGTCCCTACCGGCGATGGCGACCATCGGCTTGTTCACCGCCGTCGCTCAGTGGAACGCGTGGTTCGACGGGCTCATCTATCTGAGTGACCCCACCACCTACCCACTGTCCACCTACATCTATACAGTTGTCAACGAGGCGTCCAAAGCGCTTGACGGCGCACGCATATCTGACCCCGAGGAAATGCGGTACCTGATGACCATCTCGGATAAGACCATCCGCAGCGCGCAGGTCTTCCTCGCGGCACTGCCGATCCTGCTCGTGTATCCCTTCCTGCAGAAGTACTTCATGACGGGCATCAAGCTTGGCGGAGTAAAAGAATAGGTGCACACAGTGTCAAAAGGAGATAAATATATGAGAAATACCATCTGTTTTGAGACCACCGAGATGTGTTACCGGATCGCGTCCGACGCTCGGGTATGTTCGGTAACGGATAAGCTGACGGGGCGGGAATGCTTGCGGATACCGGAAGCCTTTGCAAAGCTCTACCGGGAGCACGCATACTTGGAGCGTGACATCCACGCCGACCCGGGGCGCAACTATCTCTACGTTGTTGGGCCGCAAATACCGACCGGTGCGCAGCCGGAACTGCCCGAAGGCGCGTCGTATAAGGACGGCGTGCTGACGATCCGGTTTGCCGCGGGAGACGTCCGGTTCGCCGTGCGGGAGTGCGCGGACTATGTAAGCTTTGAGGTTCTCGATGAGTTGCCCGAGGGGTACTACTCGATGACCTTCGTCGAGACGCCGTTGATACTGGACACAAACGATCCGGACAGCTTTTGCGCGGTTGGCTATGCGATGAACGCGAAATTCAAGCCGCACTTCTACCCCAGTCCCATCGAGCAGGCAATCCGGGGTGAGGTATTCGCGGAACTTGGGTGCCGCGGCGCAAAGCTGGCTGTGCTGACGTCGCGCATCGGGGTGCTGCGTGAAACGATGAAGCGGGTGAACCATGACATCGACCCGCGTCAGATGACGCTCAACACTATGGGCGGCTCATACGCGGCGGACTGGGAAGAAAACTACGGAACCTATACGATTATCAGCGATGTCGCGGACCCATCCGACATGAGCAGGATGTGCGAGAGGTTCCGGAAGTACGGCGTGCGGCAGATCGATTTCCATCAGGGAACGGCGTTCATCCAGGGCGACTTTCACTTTCTTGAGGACAAGTATCGGGGCAGTGCGGCAGAGTTCCGAAAGAAGGTGACGGAACCTCTGGCGAGGGAAGGGTTCGCGTCGGGGCTTCACACCTACGCACATTACATCGGCAAAAATTGCCTGAAGTACACCACCGACCCCTGGTCTCAAAAGCAGCTTTTCACGATTGAGACGATGACGCTGGCGGCGGACATGGACGAATACATGACGTTTCTGCCGACAGTGGAGGACTCTTCAGAGGTCAGCCTGATCACAGCGTTCCGGGTCAAAAACAGCCTATATCTGCTGGTAGACGAGGAGATCATGAAATACTCGGCGGTCGCAAAAGAAGGGCTGACAGTCGAACGCGGCGTCTGCGGGACTCGTATTGCGCCTCATGCAAAGGGTGCTAAGATCGGACACCTGGGAATGATGTTCGGTTACTTCATGCCTCAGCTCGGAAGCAAGCTGTTTTACGAGATCGCGCGGAACACGGCACGGACGTTCAACGAGGGCGGCTTCCGGATGATATACCTGGACGCACTGGACGGGCTTTCGATGTTCGAGCCGAAGCTCGGGTGGTATTATACGGCTCAGTTCGTTTTAGAGATTCTGAGATATACAGAGCGTCCTCCCCTTCTGGAATACTCGACGCTTTACCCGTTGCTGTGGTACGCAAGAAGCCGGATTGGAGCGTGGGACAACGCGACAAACGGTTATAAAAAGTTTATCAATGAGCACATCCGGTTCAACACCGAGAGTCCGCATGCATACGCCTTGCCGTATCAGCTCGGGTGGTACTGCCTGTATCCGCTGATGAGGTACACAGACGCGTTTCCGGGGTCGCAGGTCAAGCGGATGTACCGTGACGACGTGGATATGCTCGGCGTGCGAGCTCTGGGATATAACCATGGGATGTCCTATAACCCGCTGACCGAGGAATCGCTCACGGGCTGCCCAGCCTTTGCCCGGAATGTGGAACGTTTCGCGGAGTACGAGAAGCTACGCGTGCAGAAATATTTTTCGGAGGACGCTCTGGCAAGATTGCGCAAGCTGGACGAAGAATTCACGCTGGTTCATGAAAACGACAGCTACGCACTGGCTCCGGCAAGCTACACGCACGTGAAAGTCTATACGGACGATCCATACCGCCGGACACTGAACGGGGAGAATCCATACCAATCGCAGACTCCGATGCTGCGCATTGAGAGCCTGTACACTCAGGCGGATGGGGAGAGCATATCGCTTCCCATTACGGCATGTACGGAATTCGATCCGATGCTTGATATTTCAAAAACGCCTGTGCTGCGGATACGCGCGCGCGGCAACAACTCTACGGATGCGATGCTGATCAAATTTGAGAATCCCTTCCACAAAGACGGGCATACACTGTATTTTGAGGTGCCGTTTGATTACGAGGGAGAGCGTGAGTTCCTGCTCGCGGAGAACGACAACGGTGAGTTCCCGACGGAAAAATACGAAGGATACGAGCGACGGGTCTGCTCGGAAAGCATGGGAGTGGTGCAGTTTCAATATATCTCCGGGATGCATATATTCAAGCATGGAACCTGTGAGGGAGCCGAACTGCTGTCAATCGAGGCGGTACCTTGCCGCGCAGCATCGGTGACAGATCCGTCGGTGACGTATGCCGGAAAGACATTGAAATTTTGTTGCACGCTGACCGGCGGCGATGCGCTCGAATATCGTGACGGGCAAGCGGTCGTCTCCGATTGGCGCGGGAATCTTCGTAAGGTTGCGGTTGAAGGGGAGGCGTTCCTGCTGCCGGAGGGCGCGTATACGGTTTCGTACTCGGATGCTTCTCATGAGAAAGAAGCACGCGTAAAGCTGACCGTCGGGATAACCGGCGAGCGATTCTGTTGAACATAGCTTGCGTTCACGGTACAGGAGTGCCATAACCACAGCATCCTTATAGCTCGCACATGTGCTGGCTCACACGCGCCCAAACAGCGATTTTTTAAGTGCAGCTTATGTAAAAACTCAATTACTAACGTTGCTCCTGACAAGATTCATATTGACAGGACAATGAAAACTGTACAATCAACGATGTCTTATAAAACTGGAGGATTTGTTTCATTTAGGAACGCACTCCAGTTTTTTATTTTATAGACCTTAAATATTGCAACAGTACCATATACGCACCTTCAGGCAAATTATTTCGTAAGTTATCAGGGGTTTCCCAATAAATAGAATTACACATCTCTTTGGTTGAAATATTTTTGAAAAGATTATTGTATTAACAAAAATTTCATGGTAGAATATGTACATAATATAAAAGCATGCAGCGATTTGAATATTAAACACAAAATTCACTCGATAGACAAACAACTATCGACTTGAGCGGTTTCGTGTAATGTATTTTGCTAATATTAATTAAAGGAGGAAACATAACATGAAAGAGAACTTTATCGGCAAATATCAGATAACAAAGACACTTCGGTTTTCTCTGATTCCTATAGGGAAAACTGAAGAATATTTTAACGCACGCTGTATGCTTGAAGAAGATGAACAACGA
>Ga0123335_1002278_pt1 | contig 29061 bp, 27 predicted proteins | sample BiotimSIPDNA_2_FD_89707 | JGI IMG/M metagenome (GOLD analysis project Ga0123335, IMG submission 89707) | Anaerobic biogas reactor microbial communites from Washington, USA - Biogas_R2 time_0 SIP DNA | ecosystem: Engineered > Bioreactor > Anaerobic > Unclassified | place: Washington, USA... | reverse complement strand
AAGTTTATAACCTTCATCTAATTCACAAGCTATAGTTATTCTACTTATTATTTTCTCATACCCCTCTGAGATTTTTAAATACGATTCCAATGAAGGCGGAATAATGTATTCCTTGTTATGAGCTCCGGCTCTATTTTGATTCAGGAATGGTCCTTCAAGATGAATACCGCAAAATGCAGGATGCTTTACTTTTATATATTTTGAAAGTAATGATTTAAGCTGATTGATATCCATTGATACTGTTGTGGGAAACACTGATGTTGTACCTGATTTAACATAACTGTCGAAAAATCGCTTATCATCTATACCTGATGAATATGAAAAATCCATACCATGTATTCCATGTGTATGGATATCTATATAACCGGGAACTGCAATACAGCCTTTTATATCAATAGAATCGGTTATATATGTGTATTTCTTTATATCAAAAATTCTATCCTTTTCTAAATATATGTTATACTGCCCTTCTTTTAAAATATTACCATCAAAAATCCTGCAATTACTTAAAATCATTTATAATCCCTCCTTATAGATTTGCTTTTGATAAGTAATCAAGTCCATTACCCAGTAACTGTCTATAGACATTGTTGTCCCTAATTTCTTCTTTTACAGCTTTTTGAGCAAGCTTTAGTATATCCATATCATCATAAATATTAGCTATTTTAAACTCAGGAAGTCCATGTTGTTTTGTTCCGAAGAAGTCACCAGGACCTCGTAATATCAAGTCCTGCTCGGAAATATAAAAACCATCATTTGATTTTACAAGTACATCTAATCTCTTTCTGGCAATATCGGATTTTGACTGATTGAATAGAACACAGTATGACTGCTTATCACTTCGGCCTACCCTGCCTCTTAACTGATGCAGTTGAGATAACCCAAACTGCTGAGCATCCTCAATGATCATCAAAGTTGCATTTGGTATATCAATTCCAACCTCAATTATACTTGTAGTTACAAGAACACTTATCTCTTTATTTTTATATTTTTTAAGAATTTCGTTTTTTTCATTTTTTTTCATTTCCCCATGCAGCATTGCAACTTTCAAAGAAGGGATATCGGATTGTATCTGCTGGTATTTTGATATGACATTTGTTATATCAAGAACATCATTCTCGTATATAGATGGACATACTATAAAAACCTGTTCCTGTTTTGATACAATTTTTAATATAAATTCATTAATTCTTGTTCTGTATGATTCATCAACAGAATAAGTAAGAACCTTTTTCCTATTCTCAGGCAACTCTTTTATTGTAGATATATCTAAATCGCCATATAAAATCAATGCTAGGGTTCTTGGTATGGGAGTTGCAGACATTACAAGGAGATGAGGCATAACAGATTTCGCAGAAAACAGTGTTCTCTGTTGCACTCCGAATCTGTGCTGTTCATCCGTTATACATAGTGCAAGTTTTTTAAATACAACATCCTCCTGGAAGATAGCATGAGTTCCTATTACAAGGTCAGTTTCATGATTTTCAATCTTATGTAGTATTTCTTCCTTTTCATGTTTTTTCATATGTCCAGTTAATAGTACAATTTTTATACCAAATTTATCAAGAAGACTTAATGCAGTATAGTAATGCTGTAGTGCAAGTATTTCGGTAGGAGCCATAAAAGCGCTTTGATACCCGTTTTGAAAGATGCACATTACTGCATATAATGCTATGACCGTTTTTCCGCTTCCAACATCCCCTTGTAGTAATCTGTGCATCGGATATCCGCTTCTAAAGTCTTTTTTTATTTCTTCAATTGATTTTATCTGATCGTTTGTAAGAGTAAAAGGAAGAGTTTTAGTAAAATTATCAGATAAATCATATTTTTCTATTTCAATTGGTGATTTTTCCTTGCTTATTCTGTTTTTTAAGGTAAATAGCGCTAACTGCATTAAAAAAAATTCTTCAAAAACAAGCCGCTTTCTTGCATAAAAGAAATCACTGTCTGAAGCAGGAAAATGAATATTTTTTACTGCGTATTCCTTATCGCATAAATCATAACGTTTTTTAAGATATTCCGGAAAAGGATCATTGATTGGTTTATCTGAATGCTCCAAGGATGCTTTAACTGCTCTTCTGATTTCAAATTGATTTATTTCCGAATTTTTAGAATATACAGGTTGTATAGTGAAAAAATTTTTTTCATTATACGAAAACTCCGGATTGGATATGTTGTAAAAAAAACCTTTTTTCTCAACTTTACCGTAAAGGTATAATTTTGTATTCTCTTTCAATACATTTTTTAAATAAGGCTGGTTATACCATGTAATGTATATTTGTCCTGTTTCATCTTTTATATCAGCGGTAATTATATATAATTTGCGCCCATATGTTAATTTTTTTGAAGTTATATTAGTAATTATACCTTTAAATGCAATTGATTCACCTTCTCTTGCATCACAGATATGCGATAATTTTGATTTATCCACATATGTTCTTGGATAATATTCCAACATGTCCTTTATATTATAAATGCCTAAATTATTAAGCTTTTGAACTATTTTTGGACCTATACCTTTAAGATCTGCCAACTCACTCATGATATTTTTCCAGTCCTTCTATTATTCTGTTTAGTACAGCTGAGCAGGAATCATGGAAAACATAATCTGCTTTGGAGTCATGTAATGTAGTAGATTTATTAATAATACAAAGACAGTTCTTCTTATAGAAGTCAATAAAAGAAGCTGCTGGATACACTGAAAGACTTGTACCTGCAACAATCATGACATCTGCTTCAGTAATTGCTTTTATCGATCTTTCAATTAAAAATTCATTTAGGTCCTCTTCATATAACACAATATCAGGTTTGACTAATGAATTGCATAAATCGCATCTGACAGTTTTATTTCTGTTCAAAAGCATATAATTTAAATTATAATGCTGATTACATTTTGTACAATGATTATTACTAATACTTCCATGAAGCTCGAGCACTATCCCATTTGATGCCATATTATGCAGATCATCAATATTCTGTGTAACAACTGTAACATCAAAGTTCATTCTTGTAAGTTTTGTAATACCGTAATGAAACGCATTAGGTTTTGCATTATCATGAATAATATTGTCATAATAGAAACGGTAAAAGATTTCAGGATGGGAAAAGAAAAAGTCATGGCTTAGAATAGTTTCGGGATTATAACCATAGTATTTCTCATTATAAAGCCCTTTTGAACTTCTAAAATCAGGTATTCCGCTTTCTGTTGACACTCCTGCTCCAGTGAAAAATACAATCTTCTTTGCTTCTATTATCGATTTTACAACACTTTGTATCATTATATTATCTCAATAAGATATTCAAGTACTTCAGTCTTTTTAGGCAATAAAGACCTTATGCCAATTTTATTTTCTAACTTTTTATCAATAAAATTGCAATCTGGCAGACTGGACCATGGTTCTATACATACATAATTAGAATAGAAAGGACGTGTCCAGATGCCCAGATAATCAAAATCGTCAAATGTGACTTTTACTTTTCTGGATTTATTCCCGCATTCAAGAGTAACATTTCTATCTTTCAATCTTGAGCAATCTAATATAAGAGCATCATTCTTGAAAACTTCCGGTTTTAAGTAAAGTTTTTTATCAACCATATCTATCTCTTTAAGATCCTTATTTACCATGATGACACTATCAGTCGTATATGTATATACTGAACTGTCGGAAAACTTTATGTAGTAATCATCCATGATTTTATTATTTTCAAAAGTCAGATTATAGCCTTCATGTCCCCCGACTTCATAATACATGGTTTTGTAACCGTTATTTATGGTCATGTATTGTTTCTTAATGATGTTATCCATTAGCTCATAAGATACAATAAAATCAAAATCAAATGGATACATGCTATAAGTATCTTTACTTCCTGTAATTCTTAAGGAAACATAATTATCATTCTTTTCAATTATTTCAAACATTGAAACTTTAGCAAAACCATGTATTTTAATTTTATATAATTCATTATTATACTCATATTCCTCATCCTTTAATCTGCCTATCAAAGGAAAAAGATTAGGTGCCTGTCCATTCCAGATATCTGGATTTTTTTGCCAAAGATACTCATAACTGTTTTTTATGATTGATACTACTTCTGCTCCCATTGGATTGATATTAACAGATAAATATTTATTCTTTAATGTAATCATTCTGAATTCCTTTCATGCAAATATTATACCATAATCATTATTGATGTTTTAATGACTATATGCTATATTAACACCTAGGAGGACGATATGAAACATACAATTGATATAAAATTTCTTTCTATAAGCGATGTCAAGGAATTTGCAGATATAGTTTCTTCATTTGACTATGATATAGATTTGGTTTCAGGCAGATATGTAGTTGACGCGAAATCAATTATGGGTATATTCAGTCTGGATTTAAGTAAACCAATATCTTTAGTGGCACATACTGATGATGTAAAGCAATTAGCTGAGTCTATAAGAAAATTCTGCTAAAAAAACGGGATAGCCCCGTTTTTTTTTGCTCTGCGTTTGTTTATCAATTCTTCAATAATTCTTATTCTTCTGTAAGTTTTTTCACAGTACTTGAAATGTAAGTATTTTCAACAAGTTCAATCATACCCTTATCTATTGCAGAACTTAGTTTCTTATCAAAAGGTATCCTGTCAAGTATAGGGATGCTTAAATTACTATTTTCATTATTACCGAAGAGTTTAATTATATGATCACAGTTATCGCACACTACATAACTGAAATTCTGTACGGCTCCAATAACTGTAATATGCATCATTTCAGCCATTTTTATAGCCTTTTCCACTATCATTGAAACAAGATCCTGAGGAGATGTAACTATAATTGCATAATCTACAGGAAGTGACTGGAATATGGTAAGAGCGGTGTCTGCAGTTCCAGGTGGCATGTCGATTAAAAGATAGTCAAGCTCACCCCATAATACATCAGTATAAAACTGTTTTAATACTCCTGATATAACAGGACCTCTCCATAAAACAGGATCAGTAGCATTTTCTAAAAGAAGGTTAATGCTGATAATTTTTGTTCCCAGATTAGTTTTTGCTGGAAATATACCCGACTCGCTGCCTTTAACATGTCCACTTATATTGAAGGACTTTGGTATCGAAGGGCCGGTTATGTCAGCATCAAGGATGCCGACTTTATATCCTGCTCTTGTAAGCTCAACAGCTAAAAGGCTTGTAACCATGCTTTTCCCTACTCCGCCTTTACCGCTTAAAACTGCTACAACTTTTTTTATTTGAGAAAAATCATTAGTCTTTTCCTTTTCTATTCTGCTTTCGCACGTATTCTGACTACAGCTGGAGCAGTTGTGATCACATTGTGTCATATTTGTCACCCCATTATCTTATGTAATAAATTTCATTATCAGGTACTTTGCCTCCGACACTGGAAGGGCTGTTATTATAAAGAAATTCAAAAAATGCATTCAGACTATCTTTTGCATCTTCTGCATCAATATATACAATGTTGCAGTTAGGTATAGCATTTTCTGCAACTGTCTCATTATCAAGTATACCTGATGATACTATATATGGTGCAGCATTATATGGTTCTTCCAAAACCCACTCTATCGATTCTTTATATAAATCCAAGAAGGTATTAACTTCAGCTGTGTTTTCTTCAATAAAAGACTTCTGAGCGACGAGGCATCCCATTGATAATGTTATATCTGGTGCTTTCTTTACCCATTCATCATTTAAATCGATTGCATGGATAATGGAATCATCTTTATTTATTACAGTGGACACAAAAGGTTCTGGAAGCATGGCTATATCAGCTTGTCCGGAAAGAAGTAAAGTAGCTACTTCGCTGTGCTCTGCTTTGTATACGATTTCTATATCTGTTTCAGGATTAATTCCATTTTCGGTTAGAATAAAGTTTAGAACATACTGCGGTAATGAACCCTGTCCGCTTGCAATCAGAGTTTTGCCTCTTAGATCGCTTACACTTTTAATATTTCCTGTCTTGTCCAAAATATGAAGGACTCCAAGAGTATGAACAGCTAATATCTGTATTTCGCCTTCAGTTTTGTTATATAAAACAGAAGCTAGATTTGTTGGGACTGCAGCTATTGATATGCTTTTATCAAGTAATCCTGCTACTACAGTATCTGTAGAAGTCATTATTTCAAATTTTGTATTTACATAATCAGAAAGTGAAGTTATCTCATTCATTACTCTGACCATTCCTATTCCTGTGGGGCCTTTCATTGCAACGATTTTTGCAGTGATCGGATTTATAGGCTGATTTGTTTCGTATATTTTCTTGCATCCGCTTAAAGATAAAACTGTAATTATCGCTAGTAACATACATAATATTATCTTTATTGTTTTTTTGTTCATTAATAGTACTTCCTTTCAATAAAGTCTATTGTTTATTATACCCTTTAAAAGTTTTAATACAACAAGGTTGATATAAGTTCTTCAATATTTATAATTCTAATCCCAAGTATTTCAGCTTTCGATAATTTACTTCCCGGATTTTCTCCAACTAAAAGATAATCAGTTTTTTTTGATATGCTATCAGTTACATTCCCTCCATTTTTAGAAATAATCTGTTTTAATTCATCTCTTGTATGTCCGTTGAATGAACCAGTTATTACAAAAGTCTTACCGGATAATTTCTCACTTATCTTCTTAGTATTGCTAAAACTCTGGGATTCCATATTTATGCCTTGTATTTTTAACTTATTTATTAATTCGATTGCATCATCATTTTTAAAATAGCCAACTATACTTTTAGCCATAATCTCTCCAAAAGTATCGATTGAGGTAAAATCATTTATATCAGCTGAAATTATTTCATCCATATTAGAGAAATTATCAGCAATCAGCGATGATGCTTTCTTTCCAATATGTTTAATTCCTAACCCGAAAATAAGCCGGTCTATATTGTTCTGTTTAGATTTTTCAATAGCAGTAAGTAATTTTTCTATACTCTTCTTTCCAAAACCATCAATATTAATTAATAAATCCTTTTTCAGATGCAAATCATAAATATCAGATATATTGTTAACTAATTTTAAATCAAGAAATTTTTCCACTGCTGCAGTACTTAATCCTTCGATATCCATAGCTTCTTTTGAGCAAAAATGCTCCAGTCTTCTCGAAATCTGTCCTATACAGTTAATACCAATACATTTATATGCTGCTTTATCTTCCATTTTTATTACATCAGATTTACATAATGGGCATTTGTTTGGCATATTGAATTTTATCTCGTTACCTGATCTTTTATCCTTCAGAACTTTAACAACTTCAGGTATAACGTCACCTGCTTTCTGAATAAGTACATGATCATTGACTCTGATATCATTGGAGTTAATAAAGTCCATATTATGCAATGTTGCTCTGCTTATCCTGCTTCCGGACACAAAGACAGGATCAAATTCCGCATTTGGTGTCAATACTCCGCTTCTTCCTACTTGAACAAATATATCTTTTATTACAGTTTCTTTTTGTTCAGGTGGATATTTATATGCTATAGCCCATCTTGGTGCTTTTGCAGTAGAACCAAGAATTAATCTGTCAGAAAGATTATTTAATTTTATTACAGCACCATCTATATCATGCTTATATGATAATCTTTTAGATTGTATCTCTTCTATTCCAGAAATTATATCAGATATATTTTCTGAAACTCTTACTATTTCATTTGTTTCAAAACCTGCATTATGTAAAAAATCCAATGTCTGAACATGCGTATCAAAATCAATACCTTGAATTTTTTGTAAATTGAAAATAAATATTTTCAGATTTCTCCTTGCAGTAACTTTAGGATCCAACTGTCTTAATGAACCTGCAGCTGCATTTCTCGGATTTGCAAATTCCTTATCACCATTCTGAGCTGCAATTTCATTTATTTTTTTGAAACTTTCTTTATCCATATACACTTCCCCACGTACCTCAAGATATGGAATTATTTCATTTATCTGCAGAATTAATGGAATATATGGAATGGTCTTCAGATTGTTTGTTATATCCTCTCCGAATATACCATCACCTCTGGTTGATCCTCTTACAAACTTATTATTTATGTATTCCAAAGATACAGAAAGACCATCTATTTTTTTTTCTAAAACATATTCAGGCTTAATGCTTTCTTTCAATATCCTTTCATGAAACGCATATAAATCATCATATGTGAATGCATTTGATAAGCTTTCCATCTGAATTTCGTGTTTTACTTTAGCAAATTCCTTTAAAGGTTGTGAGCCTATTCTTAAGGTAGGTGAACTATCAGATTTATACATAGGATACAATTGTTCGAGTTCAGCAAGTTCCTTTAGCAGCATATCATAATCGTAGTCAGATATTATTGGTGAATCCTCTTCATGATATTTTCTGCTATGGTAATTTAATAATTCTACTAATTCATCAATTCTCTTTTTCATGGCTATATTTTAACATAATTTAAGCGGATAAAATTGATTTTTTTAATATACTGTGCTACGATGACATATGAAATCATATGGAGGTGATACTTTGGCAAATACAAAATCAGCTATTAAAAGAGTAAATGTCTCATCAAAGAAACAACTATTGAATACATCAAAAAGATCTGCATTGAGAAAGCTTGTAAGAAGCGCTCAGGCATCCATTGAGAATAATTCTCCAGATAAAAATGATGTGATTTTAAAAACAATTAAGGCAATTGATCAAGCCGCTTCGGATGGTGTAATTCATAAGAATAAAGCAGCCAGGGATAAGAGCAGATTTGCTAAGCAACTAAGTTAAAACAAATCCCGGATTATTCCGGGTTTTTATTATGGAATCTATATGTAACATATGTCCTAGAAATTGCAATATTAACAGAACTTATAAAAAAGGATACTGTAAAGCGACAAATGATATTAAATTAGCTAAAGCCGCTCCTTTTTTCTATGAAGAACCTGTTGTTTCAGGTAGCAACGGAACAGGAGCTGTATTTTTCAGCGGATGTAATTTGCAGTGCTGTTACTGCCAGAATTATCGTATCAGTCATGAATTATTCGGAGAAATAGTTACAGAAGATAAATTTTCTGATATTCTACTTTCACTTGCAGATAAAAATGTTGATTCTATAAGTCTGATTTCCCCTACTATATATGTTTTACAAATAGTAAAAGCTCTTGATAAGGTAAGACATAAAATAAAGATACCTATTATATATAACACTTCAGGATATGAAAAAGAAGATACTGTAAAGCTTATTAATGATTATATTGATGTATATCTTCCTGACATTAAGTATATGGATCCTGTATCAAGTATGCGTTATTCAAATGCTGCAGATTATTTTAACTATTGTTCCAGCGCTGTAAAAAAAATGCTGGAACTTAAGCCGAAACTTGTATATAGAGAATCTATACTTACTTCAGGCGTTCTTATTAGGCATCTTGTTTTACCTGGACTTTATAAGGATTCGATTAATATTCTTGATTGGATTAAAAATACAATTAATGATCTGAAAGCAGAAAGTCTGATAAGTATTATGAGTCAATATATGCCATATTATATGAGCTGCAATTATCCTGAAATAAATAGAAAAGTTACAAAATATGAATATAATAAAGTTTTATCAAAAGCAAAAGAACTTCATCTTGAAGGTTTTATGCAAGACAACTGTTCCTCATCTGACTCATATGTGCCTGATTTCAATTTAGAAGGGATTATATAGCCTGTCTCATCCATCCTTTATTCTTTTTGTCAAGCGGTTCCCTTCCTAATATTTCTCTTCCTGTCTTAACATAATATCTATATAATTCCAATGATGATCCATTAGGTATTCTGTGATCAAGACCGAAAACAATTCCGCCTTTCTGCATTGAAGACTGCATTTTATATTCAAGCTCTCTTAAAACTGCAAGTTTGCTGTCTCTTAAGATAAATTTATCAATGCCGCCTTTTAGAGATAATTTATCACCGTATTTCTGATGAATCTTCACTATGTCCATACCTGCAGCAGGTTCCATAGGGTACATCTGGTTTAATCCGCATTCAAGTAAAGAGTCAATAACTGAATTCATATTCCCATCAGAATCTTGTGTAAAAACTGTGCATCCTTTTTCCTTGAAGGCATTCCATATCTTCAGGTAGTATGGTTTCAAGAATTGTTCAATATGAACAGGTCCTATTAGTGATCCTGATTTGCCTGCCATATCTTCATGAATAGCTAAGTGATCGACAATTAAGTGTTCCGATACTCTCTCACAACATTTAACAGCTGTATCTGCAGCAGTATCTAAAATATCTTTTATTAATTCTGGCTGTTCGAAATAAGCATAACATAATTCTTCTTCTCCCATTAACTGCCTTGGCAGATCAAATCCACCAGGAATTTGCGCTCTCACCATTACCCCTTCTTGTTGTTGATTCTTAGCTGAGGCTATCTGCTTATAGTTTATTCTATCTTCTCTAAACTGGTAATAATGTTTTATTTTCAACCAGTCATCCATATTTCTGACAGGATAGTCCATTGGCAGAGGTATTGTTGCGGATGCTTTCATCAGTTTCATTTTTCTTCCTAATGCATCTATGGTGATAATATATTCTTTTGTTTCTTCAAAAACTTTCTCTTGTGGTGCACCAAAAACATCAAAACTAGCTCCACAATCTGTATATGCTACATAATCCCAGTCAAATGCAGATAGATTAATCTCGTCCTCAGTAGCTCCCTGAGCACGCCATTCATCTTCAAGACCGATAAGCGGCCCCATCAGTTCTACAAACATTCTCTTTTCATTAGCCTTAAATGTCACATATTCTAAATATTCTCTTCTGTTCCAACGCATAGCATTACCTCGGTTTATTGTTAATTATAACATGATTTCAGGAATTTACTATTATAGATAATAAAAGAACCATTGATGATTCTTGATCAATCTTTCCTGTCTTAAAGTCATGATCGAATTCTGATATACTTGATATAATAGTCTTTAATCCCGATACTGTAAACCTTTTAGAGTATTCAATAGATTTTCTGACTCTGAAATCATCAGAAGAGAGAATGCTTTTCTTTTTTATAAGGTATATTTCATAAAATGTATTGAATAGCATTGCTAAAAAATATGGTATTTTGTATTTTAGTGATACCATATCATAATAGACATCAAGAGCTTCAGTTAAATTTTTTCTACACAAATGGTTACAGAGTTCATATGACTTAACATCAGTAACACCTGAACATAATAACCGGATTGCATCTGATGTCACTTCTTTTGCGTCTTCTAAATAAAGTAATATTTTATCCAGACTTAAAGACACAAAAGACAGATTAAGACCGGAGTATTCTATGAAGAGATTAAGATTCTCTGTAGTAATTGTTTTCCCTTCCTTCTTTAATTTTGCATTTATGAATTTTTTAACATCATCTGCATTTCCTCTGGATATTTCATAGGCGTTATTCCTTGAATTATAATGTTTAAAACTCAATAACCTTTTATTAATACTTGATTCAATAAAGAATAAGTAAACATTCTTTCCAACATAATTATATAAACTTATAACATTATCATTGAACTCGTCTTTATTAAAGAAACCTGTATTTTTACATATTATAAATTTTTGATTACCGCTAAATGAGTATGTAGTGCATTCATTCAAAATATCATTAATTTTTGCTGTATCGTTAAATTTAATTTCATCAAATTCCAGTTTTGTATATCTGATAATTGAAGTTTTAAGAACATTCAATACTATATCTTTGAGGTACTCATCATCACCATAAAACAGATATACATGCTTATAGTTATTTTCTGATATCTCATTTTTAATGTCTTCATATTTCATATAATGATTTTAACATAATCATTTGAATTTATACATGTAGTATTTTTTATTTATAATATATGTTGTGATAGAACCATCTATATCTGTCCTTAGTGTTTTAATTCCTTTTACCATTAAAATATCAAGAGTCTTTTGTTCTGGATGTCCGTATATATTATACTTTCCAACAGAAATGATAGCAGCTTGAGGTGAAATGTATTCTAAACTCTCAATATTAATGGTATCTGCATCTCCGTGATGAGGCATCTTAATTATGTTAGATTTTAGAAAGTAATCTAATGGTATTTTCTTCAAATCTGCATCTGCTGCGAATAGAATACTTCCTGCTTCAGTATATAGGTTCAGAACAATACTTGATTCATTTACATCTGTATATACAGTATTTAAATCTGGATTCAGTATTTTGATAAATAATCCTTTATCTTTAAGAACATCACCTCTACTAAGCATTACAATGTTAATATCCGGATAAACACATTTTATGTCATTAAAAATGCTGATATTTGCCTGGTCTGTTGAATATGGAAGATAAAGATTATCTACCTCGAAATCATCAAGAATGGTTTTAATTGCACCGCAGTGATCTGAATCAGAATGTGTCAGTATTATCGTATTTATTTTATTTCCTGTATAATATGCAATACATGAGGAATCAATATATTCACCAGTATCTATAAGAATACTGTATCCATATGATACTTTAATCAAAGCGCAGTCTCCTTGTCCTACATCCATAAAGACAATTTTGGGTATATTACTTATTAGTACCATTATCATACCTAAAATGGCAGTAATTAAGTATATTAAAATTTTTTGGATCCTTATTTTTACAGGTTTTAATTTTATAATGGTGTACGCAAAAAGAAATATGACGAAAATTAAATCAGGAACATGTCTTAAAAACAATTTAGAAAATGGCAGACTACTTGTATATAATGCAATTTTCATTAATATATTAATCAAAAATTCAAAAACAGGACACATAACTGTTGGTATTAAAATACCAATCCATAACGATAACAATATCGGAGAAATAAGTAAAAAAGCCATTAAGTTTGAATAAATCGAATATGGATATATACATTGATTAATTCTATAAGTTATAAACATCATTAGAGGCTGAATTGATAGTATAAGACAGATACTGGATAACAGCTTAGTAAATATTAATTTGAAACGAGTCTTTTGTAATCTTCTATAATAATCTTCAAGAATAACATATTTCTCTAATAGTTTATCAATAAACACCTTTTTTATTATTTTATAAAATCTCAAAAATAAAGAATCTAAATTTTTTTTAAATAATGAAATTGATATAACACATGCATATGACATTATGAATCCAGTATCATATATCGATAACGGATTTATAATTATTATAATAAGAACTGATATACATATTGGCAGATACCTGTTTGAATCTAAAAAAAAGAATTTGCAGACAAACACTGTTATGAGACATAAAGCTGACCTTATAGCACTTATTTTCAGTCCTGTAAATACAAGTAAAAATATAATAACGACTAATGTTATAATTATGGAAATTTTCTTATTGTACGATATTAATGTAAAGAGTGAATATAATGGTAAAATTAATATACCAAAATGTGTACCTGATATACTTAATATATGCGATAATCCGCTATTTTGATAAATTTCATTAGTATTTTTATCAATATATGCATAAGAACCCGTTATTAATGCTGTAACAATTCCTCTTCTGTCTTCATTAAGTTTTTCCATAACTCTGTTAACTGCTTTTATTCGTATGTCTCCTATAAATTTTTGTATAGGCACAATTCCTGTCTTATATATATCATTATCATTAACATATATATCAGCGGATATATTTTTAGAATAGCAATATTTTTGATAATCAAACTGTCCTTTATTGCTTGCTGGCTCCGGTTTATATGCTTTACCAGAAATTTTTATAATATCCCCAATAAAGAAATCATTCATTTTTGATGTAACAAAATAGTTATATCCTGTATCAGCATTAAGTATGAATTTGAACTTCCCTTCTTCATCTTTCGTTATATCACAGATATATCCTGTTAATATGACATCTTTTCTATTTTCACTTGTAAAATCCCTGTCAATATTAAAAATGATAATTCGTGAATAAAAAAAGAATATAGAGAAAATAAGAAAATAGAATATAAACACGACTAATTTAACGGATTTGTCAATAGAATTGTCTTTAATATGAATGTAAAAAGATATGGTTAATATAATCCCACCGATTAGAATATTGGTAAAGTTTAAGTTTTTACTCATAATGACTGCAGTAACGGAATAGAAAGTTATTAAAGGAATAAAAGTTCTTTTTATACTCATTGACATACAATATTCAATTTTTCAGTATTAAGACATGTACAAAATGATTTTTTTAATCTATTTTGAAAATAACATTATCTCTTCGTTTATTCTTTCACGTAGGTTAATTATATAGTTGTTTTCTTTTGGAAATTTACTGAATGTAATTTTTCCATGTTTATCTATAATATCCATTACATATTGATATGAAGTTAACGATTCTAGTTTCAAAAATGCTCTTAAATCCTGCAAAGCTTCATTAAATATGACAAGTCTTAATGATTTTAAAGGTAAACCATCATGACCTGGATAAACTGAGTATGCATCTCCGCTTGGTGCAAAAAAATCACCATCTGTAATCAGAAATGGATTAATTAGTTTTCTTGAAAACTGATTATAGTAGAAATTATAACCCCAGTGTAAAAATCCTTCTATTTTGTATTTATATAATTGTGTACCGATAATCCTGTTTCTATGTGATGACATAGCAATATACCTGTTACTCACATCAATATACTGGGCACAACAGTAATATGTCCATAAATTTTCTATACCTTCATTTATGAAACTATCAATTTTGTCAGTTGAAGGAATAGGATGAGTTACTATGCCTTTTTTATAAAAATCAATTGATGAAAGAGCATCTGTAACAAGATATCCGTCTAGAAGATCAATTATGCTTTTTTTTGCTAACCTATATCCTTCTATACTTTTCTCATTAGGTTCATCAGATATATGGAAAAAACATTTTTTATCAATACCAAGTTCTTTTAGATGCTTTATAAGATTTGCAATAAAATCTCTTAAGAAAAATATGTAATCATCTGAAGATGCATCAGTTTCCCATCCGAAAATTCTTTTCTTGCGACCGTTTACTTCTGCAATTACCTTTGGAGCATGTTTAGCTCCCCATTGTGTGAAAAAATGTGAAATTTCAAAATACTCGAATCCTATCTCAATGCACATACTAATCCATTTATCCAGTAAATTATATGAATACTGATACCCTGTAGAGGTTTTAATAATATCAACAAGCTGCATAGTAGGTCTTTCTCCTCCTATCTTAGTATCTAAAGGAGGAGTAAGCACAGGAGTAAGTATGGCATTAATGCCATATTCATGTGCAGTTTTAAGATAGTTTTCCATAATGACAAAATGCTTTTTGCTTAAAGGTTTTACCCTGTAATATGAAGCAAGACAGTCACCATGAAACCATTGCGTAAATGTCAATCTTTTTTCTGATAATGATGATTTAATAATATGTAATGTAAAATCAGTTCTTGCGAGAATCTCATTATCAGTATTTTTAAAAATACATTTAATTAGATGGGAACCGGAAATTTCTGTATTTGAACTCAGATTTATCTCAATAAAAAGAGATTGAAGAAGATTTGGCACAAAATAAATATTATCATCTTTTTCATATGGGTTTAATAAATCCGGATAACATTGAGGTTCTGTATGTTGATAATTTTTTTCAGAAGAATTATGGTATATCGGCAGCCTGCATGGAATTGATTCTATTTTATATATATTTATAAACTTATTAATATCAGATTCAATATTAAAATAGCATGGTATTTTATCTCTTACAGTGTCTGACTCCAGTGTATAGGCAAGTTGAAAATTAAATTTTTCATTAAGTAAACATGAAGATTGTATATATTCATCCAAATTAATAATTTTGTCATTATGAAAACATTTCTCTAACGAAGATACAGCTTTAACATAGTATTTATTCATGACTCTCTTCCTAATCTTTCTACTATCCTCTTCATTTCATCTAGATTGTTTTCGATTTCTGCAACAAGTTTAAACTGAGTTCTGGCACGGAATAGATTATGATCTTTCTTATGGATAGAAAAATATATATCATTATTCAGATAATCAGTAAGAAATCTCATACCAATTTCCATAGTAATCAGTTTTATTGAAAAAGGAAGAAGTGATAATTCCATTTCATTAATACTGTCTTTTGTAGCAGACAGGAAACCTTTTGTGAATGATACAAAATTATCCATTATGAAATGAACTTTATTGAGATCTTCTTCATCTTCAGCAGCAGATGAACCTGAAATTCTTAAAGCATCTCCATAATCATATAGTAAGGATCCTGGCATTACAGTATCTAGATCCAGTATACATATTGGCTTATCGGTTGTATTATCGAAGAGCAGATTATTTAGTTTTGTATCATTATGCGTTACTCTTAATGGTATTGAACCGTTTTTTATACTATCTAAAATAATATTGCAGTCATCAAACCTTTTATACAGAAAATCAATTTCATTACTTACATTTGATGTTCTATGTGCAATATCATTTTTAACAGAATCTTCAAAGTCATTGAACCTCTTAACAGTATTATGAAAGTCTTTTATTGTTTCATTAAGTGTACTCATATCATAATCCGAAAGCATGTTTATAAAGTCTCCAAATGCATAACCGCTGTCATGAGTTACAATAAGATTTTTTGGTTCCTGATATGTTGTTACATCATCTATATATATATATGAACGCCAATAAAAATTTTCTTTGTCTTTATAAAATAAACATCCATCTTTAGTTTTAACTACTGACAGTGTTTCTCTTTTAATATCTCCGCCTCTAGATTTAATTTTCTCTTTTAAAAATTCAGTAACATTAAATATGTTCTGCATAAGTCCTTCAGGATCTTTGAATATTGAGGTGTTTATAAGCTGCAAAGTATACTTTTCTTTTGTAGTTTCCACTAAATATGTTTTATTAATGTGACCAGCTCCGATTGGCTTTATTGAAACAATATACCCATCATAACAGAATTTATTAGCAATATTAATTTCGTTGTTCATATTAGTTACCTAAATAATCCTAGAAGCGCTTAGTTTGTCTAAATAAAGCTTAGCAGATAAATGTAGTCTTAATATACTTGCAGGACATTTCTCTTCAATTTCACCAACTAGAGTATCATAAACAGCATCAGCCTTTGTGATTGCTGGAACCATGCAGAAAAGTTTTTTTGCTTCAAAAAGAGCAGGAACTGTCAAAGTCATTGCATAATGTGGAACTAAATTAATATCTGTAAAGCATTTATCATTAACCTGCTGCTGACGGCATTTTTCGTCAAGTTTAACAATTTTAACTTTGAATTTATCAGAGAAATCAGCAACAGGAGGATCATTGAAAGCTATATGACCGTTTTCTCCTATTCCCATACATACTATATCGATTATATTATTATTTAAGAGTCTTTCGTATCTCATACATTCTTTTGTAACATCCAGTGCAGCAGAATCAAGATAATTTACTGTTTTGAAGTTTACTTTAGAGAAAATAGCTTCTTTAAGAAAATTACCAAATGCCTGTGGTGCATTTTTATCTATTCCAAGATACTCGTCCATATGATATGCATTTATTTTCTCCCACTCAATTTCCTTAAATGATATAAGTGTTTGTAAAAAGTCACTTTGAGAAGGTGCGGCTGCAAAAATAATATTTATTTCATCTTTCAAAGATAAAGCTTTTTTAATCGCTTGGCAGACATCATTAGCTGCTTGTCTTCCCAACTCCCTTCGTGTATCAAATATACACACTTCCAGATTGTCTTTTCTAAAATTTTTAACTAACATAAAAGCTCCTTGAATATTTTCATGCATCTATTATATATAAAAAACAAAAAAGGCACAATCAAATGACTGTGCCCTTAATGTGTTTCATACAATTACTTGTTTTTAATATTAAACCATGCATCCAATCCGGGATATACAGAAACATCATCAAGCTCTTCTTCTATTCTAAGTAGCTGATTGTATTTTGCTACTCTGTCAGTTCTAGAAGGAGCTCCTGTTTTAATCTGTCCTGAATTTGTTGCAACCGCTATATCAGCAATAGTTGTATCTTCTGTTTCTCCAGAGCGATGGCTTGTCACTGCTGTGTAACCAGCCCTGTTTGCCATTTCAATAGCTTCAAGTGTCTCAGTAAGAGTTCCGATCTGATTAACTTTTATAAGTATAGAATTAGCAACACCAAGATCTATACCCTTTTTAAGTCTCTTTGTATTTGTGACAAACAAATCATCACCAACAAGCTGTATCTTATTTCCAAGTCTTTCTGTTAACTTCTTCCAACCATCCCAGTCTTCTTCAGCAAGGCCGTCTTCGATAGAAATAATAGGATATTTTTCACACATTTCTGCCCAAAAATCAATAAGCTGATCTACAGTAAACATTCTGTCTGTTTTCCAAAAATAGTAACAGCCTTCTTTTCCCTTAACTTTAGCTTCTTCGTACATTTCGGTAGCAGCAGGATCTAATGCGATTCTGATCTGATCGTAAGGTTTATATCCAGCTTTTTCGATTGCTTCAACAATAACCTGTAAAGCTTCTTCATCTGTTTTGAGGTTTGGAGCAAATCCGCCTTCATCACCGACTGCAGTTGAATATCCTTTATCTTTTAATACTTTTTTTAATGTATGGAATACTTCTGCACACCATCTTAGAGCTTCTTTGAATGTTGATGCCCCAACAGGCATAATCATGAATTCCTGACAGCTTACAGAGTTATCTGCATGTTTTCCTCCATTAATTATATTCATCATTGGAACAGGAAGTACTTTTGCATTTACTCCACCGATGTATTCATAAAGACTTAATCCTAATGCTTCGCTTGCAGCTTTTGCAACAGCTAATGATACTCCGAGTATTGCATTTGCTCCGAGTTTACCTTTATTTTCCGTACCATCAAGTTCAATCATAAGTTTATCGATGTATACCTGATCAAGTACATTTAATCCTTCTAGTTCAGGAGCTATTATTTCATTAACATTTTCAACTGCTTTTTCTACACCTTTTCCAAGATATACTTTTTTATCTCCATCTCTTAACTCTACAGCTTCAAATGCTCCTGTAGAAGCGCCGCTTGGTACTGCTGCTCTGCCTACATACCCGCCTTCAACAAAGACTTCTACTTCAACAGTTGGGTTGCCTCTTGAATCAAGGACTTCTCTTGCCCATACGCTTTCGATCGAAATATATTGTTTCATACTGACCTCCATTATTTATTATAGTTTACTATCTTATCAAAATCTTCTGTTTTAAGGCTTGCTCCGCCTACTAGACCTCCATCAATATCACTCATACCGAAAAGATCTTTAGCATTCTTAGTATTAACAGATCCTCCATATTGAATATATGTAGCATTAGCGGCTCTACGTCCATATTTCTCAACCAGTGCTTCCCTTATAGTCTTGCAAACATCATTTGCCTGTTCATTAGATGCTGTTTTACCTGTACCTATAGCCCATATTGGTTCATAGGCAATTATTATGTTTTTCAGGTCTTCTACAGAAACACCATTTAATGCGTAAGCAACTTGATATCTGACATAATCTGATGTAACTCCCATTTCTCTCTGCTCAAGGCTTTCTCCAACACAAATGATTGGCTTTAACCCAGATTTCAACGCTTTTAGTACTTTTTTGTTAACTGTAATATCAGTTTCATTGAAATACTGTCTTCTTTCAGAGTGACCTATTATTACATATTTTACTCCTAAATCAAGTAACATATTTGCTGATATCTCACCAGTATAAGCTCCGTTATCCTCATAATGCATGTTTTGAGCAGCAATTTTAATTCTGCTTCTTTTTGATGCTTTTAATGCAGCAGGTATGCATACATAAGGAACTGCACATATAATTATGTCATTAGTCTGATTTACCTTATCAGAAAGTTCTTTAATGAATACAGCTGTTTCTGATGGGGTTTTGTTCATTTTCCAATTTCCTGCTATAATTTTTTTTCTGCTCATTTATCCTCCAATACATCAATTCCAGGTAGGACTTTACCTTCAAGAAATTCTAATGATGCTCCTCCACCTGTAGAAATGTGCGTAACTTTATCAGCAAAACCTAAAATCTCAACGGCTGCTGCACTGTCTCCTCCGCCTATAATAGATACTGCACCTGATTCTGCAACAGCTTTTGCTATCTGTCTTGTACCATTTGCAAAGTTCTCAAATTCAAAAACTCCCATTGGACCGTTCCAGATAATCGTCTTTGCACTTAATATCTCTTTTGTGAAAAGTTCTATTGTTTTTTCCCCTATATCCATTCCCATCATATCAGCTGGAACGTTACAGCAACTGACTGTCTTTCTTTCTGCTTCATTTTTAAACTCGTCAGCTACAACAGAATCCAGCGGCAGAAGAAGTTTTACTTTTTTACTTTTAGCTTTCTCAATAAGTTCATTAGCCAAATCAAGTTTATCGTTTTCACATATAGATTTTCCTATTTCATATCCTTTTGCTTTTTCGAAAGTATATGCCATTCCTCCACCAATCAAAATAGTATCAACTTTGTCCAAAAGGCTTTCAATAACTCCAATCTTATCTGATACTTTAGCTCCGCCCAGTATTGCTACAAAAGGCCGTGCAGGATTTGATAAAGCAGAACCCATAATTTCAATTTCTTTTTTTATAAGGTAACCGCAAACTGCTGGTAAATAATCTGCAAGCCCAGCTGTTGATGAATGTGCTCTGTGAGCAGTCCCGAATGCGTCATTTACAAAGATTTCAGCCATTGATGCCAGCTCTTTAGAAAATGCTTTATCATTCAGTTCTTCTTCAGCGTGAAATCTTACATTCTCAAGAAGCATTACATCACCATTTTTCAACGCATCTGCTTTCTTTTTTGCATCTTCACCTATAACATCCTTAGCTAATGTAACTGGTTTTCCTAATAATTCGGAAATTCTAACAGCTACAGGAGCTAATGAATATTTCATATTAAATTCCCCTTTAGGACGTCCAAGATGTGATACAAGAATAGTTTTTGCACCATTATCTGCAAGGTACTTTATGGTTTTCATTGCTTCACGAATTCTCTTGTCATCTGTTATAACGCCATCTTTTAAAGGAACATTAAAATCCATTCTGGCAATTACTTTTTTACCAGATACATTGATATCTTCTACTGTTTTTTTATTCAATGCTGCCATGATATTCTCCTTTATTAAAAAAGACCCGTATTCACGGGCCTTAGTTTTTATATTTTATCTTGCATCAACTTTGGCCATATGCATAATCAGCTCCACAACCTTGTTTGAATAACCCCATTCATTATCGTACCAGGCTATAAGCTTGACAAAGTTACTGTTTAATGAAATTCCTGCTTTTGCATCAAATATTGATGTTCTGGAATCACCGATGAAATCTGTTGAAACAACTTCATCTTCAGTATATCCGAGGATTCCTTTAAGTTCATTCTCCGATGCTTCCTTAACTGCTGCCTTGATCTCTTCATATGTTGCTGGCTTGTCAAGTCTGACTGTGAGGTCTACTACTGAAACATCGATTGTAGGAATTCTCATTGACATACCTGTCAGTCTTCCATTAAGTGAAGGGATTACTTTACCTACTGCTTTAGCAGCACCTGTTGATGATGGAATGATATTTACTGCTGCTGCTCTTCCGCCTCTCCAGTCTTTAGCTGAAGGTCCGTCAACTGTTTTCTGAGTAGCTGTTGTTGAGTGTACTGTTGTCATAAGTCCTTCTACGATACCGAATTTGTCATGAATAACTTTAGCAAGCGGTGCAAGACAGTTGGTTGTGCAGGATGCGTTTGATACGAATACCATATCTTTTGTATAGTTGTCATGATTAACACCCATTACGAACATTGGTGTGTCATCTTTTGAAGGAGCAGACATAATAACCTTCTTAGCTCCTGCTGTGATGTGTGCTTCTGCTTTTTCCTTTGTAAGGAATACGCCAGTTGATTCTACAATATATTCAGCTCCGCATTCTTTCCAGCCGATTTCAGCAGGATCCTTAGCGGCATAAACCAAAACCTTCTTGCCATTTACTACTAGGTAGTTTTCACCGGTTTCAATAGTTCCTTTGAACTGTCCATGTACTGAATCATACTTAAGCATATAAGCCATATATGGAACATCAAGGAATGGGTCATTAATTCCTCTTATCTCAACTTCAGGATTGTTTATTGCTGCCCTGAATACCAAACGTCCGATTCTTCCGAATCCGTTAATACCAATTTTTACTGTCATTTATATATCCTCCTAATTAAAATCTTTTAATTACCATTGTTTATTTTATATTATTATCAATATTTTTACAATATGCAAATTAATGATTTACAGTTAAATTGTTAAATATTTAACTATTTCTGAGTTTCCCATAAAGCTGCATATTTGAAAATCCGTGCTGTCTGAGTATTTCGTAAGTTATTACAGCAACACTATTAGCTAGATTTAATGACCGAATATTATTATTCATCGGGATACGTATTGTAAATTCATTATTATCTTTAAGAATCTCTTCATCTAGTCCTTTTGTTTCCTTACCGAATAAGATATAACAATCTTCTGGATAATTTATCTGAGTATATATGTTAGAAGCTTTTGTAGTCGAAAAAAACAGCTTGTCTTTACTATGTTCCTCCATAAAATGAAGAATTGAGTCGTAATAGTAAATATCAACATCATTCCAGTAATCAAGACCAGCACGTTTCAATTGTGAATCAGTTATATTGAATCCAAAAGGTTTCACAAGATGAAGTTTACTTCCTGTGGCTGCACAGGTTCTGGCAATATTTCCTGTATTCTGTGGAATTTCAGGTTCCACCAAAACAATATTAATCATATTAATCCTTTATATAACAAATCCGCTATTAATAAGCGGATTTGTTCAGTACTTAATTCTTTTATTGAGCAAAATATTCGTTTAATGCTTTAACAAGTGCATCAGCGTCTACTCCATGTGCTCTTGATGCTTGTCCGATGCTTTCTCCACTTGAATGGGGGCAGCCAATGCAATGCATCCCGTATTCAAAGAAAATATCTGCTGTGTTAGGGTCCATTTTCAATACATCGATTATTATCATATCTTTGGTTATTTTTTTCATATCATTTTCTCCTTTAATCTTTTAGCTATATTTATAATAAATGATTCTGTATCCATTACAGTGATTTTATCACTTACAACTAGATTCTGTAAATCTTTGGTAATATATCCTTGCTCAATAGCTTCAATACAGGATTTCTCAAGGTTATCTGAAAAAACTACAAGATCATTTGTACTGTCCATCTCTCCCCTTTTTTTTAATGCTCCTGTCCATGCAAATATCGTGGCTATTGGATTTGTTGATGTCTTTTCACCTTTCAGATGCTTATAATAGTGTCTTGTTACCGTTCCATGTGCCGCTTCAAATTCAAATTGGTTATCTGGTGAAACAAGTACAGAAGTCATCATAGCTAGAGAACCGAAAGCAGAAGATACCATATCGCTCATGACATCCCCATCATAATTCTTTAATGCCCATATAAAACCACCTTCAGATCTTATAACTCTTGCTACAGCATCATCTATCAGAGTATAGAAATATTCAATACCAGCACTTTTAAATCTGTCGGCATATTCATTATTGAATACTTGAGAAAATATGTCTTTAAAATGGTGATCGTATTTTTTTGAAATAGTATCTTTTGTTGAAAACCATAGATCCATATTTCTTTCAAGAGCGAAGTTAAAGCATGATCTTGCAAAAGAAGTTATTGATATATCCTTGTTATGCATTATCTGGATAATTCCTTCAGAATCAAAATCAAATCCCTGGATATTCTCCGATTCTCCATTCTTGAAAAGATATTCAGCTTTAAGGCATCCAGCTGAAGTTACTTTGTACTCTTTAGCAGAGTAAACATCACCATATGCATGTCTTGCAATTATTATCGGTTTTTTCCAGCATGAAACTGTAGGCATAATGTTTCTGACTATTATAGGTTCTCTAAATACGGTTCCATCAAGTATCTCTCTTATTGTGCCATTAGGGCTTTTCCACATTTTTTTAAGATTGTATTCAGTCATTCTTTGTGCATTGGGTGTTATTGTTGCACATTTTACACCTATTTTATGTTTCTTAATGGCATTTGCGCATTCAATTGTAACTGTGTCATCAGTTTCGTTTCTGTGAACAAGTCCAAGATCATAATACTCTGTGTTGAGATCTACAAATGGCAAAATTAAATTTTCTTTAATCATTGCCCAAATGATCCTGGTCATTTCATCTCCGTCCATCTCTACAATTGGGTTTATCATTTTAATTTTATTCATACTTATTATTATCTCTTTCATAAATTGATTCACCATCGCAGTTTATTATAACAATAGCGGGGAATTTTTCAACATAGATTTCTCTTAAAGCTTCAGTGCCTAGTGATTCATATGCAATAATTTTCTGTTTTTTAATACACATTGATAATTTAGCTCCTAGACCCCCAATCGCTCCGAAGTATACGCATTTGTTTTTTTTCATATTTTCAATAACAGAATCGCTAATCATACCTTTTCCTATAAAAGCTTTTATACCTTTGTCGAATAAATAAGGCATGTATTTATTCATCCTGTAACTTGATGTCGGACCAGCAGATCCTATAATCATATTTTTTTTTGCATCTGAAGGACCGCAATGATATATGCATTGTCCTTCGGGATTAAATGGCAAACCTTCTTCAAACATTTTTTTATGAGCCTGATCTCTAGCGATGTATATTACTCCTGTTATCAGTACTCTGTCAAAGGGTTTTAAACTAATTAGACTATTCTTAGTAAATGGTGTATTGATTTCAATCATAGTATTATTTCTCTATGCCTTAAAGCATGACATTGCATTGTAACGGCAACTGGTAAAGCAGCTATATGTGTCGGATAAGATTCAATAGATACTGACAATACTGTAGTATTTCCTGTATATCCTGCTGGTCCTATATTTGATCTGTTAACAGACTGTAATATTTTTTCTTCCATGTCAGCATATGTTTTATCTATATTTTTTTTATTCACTGGTCTTAAAAGAGCTTTTTTTGATAATACAGACGCATAATCCATTGAACCTCCTATACCAATGCCAATAAAAACCGGAGGGCATGCGTTAAATGCTTTATTGCATATTTCGTTTGAAATTATTTCTACAACATCATCCTGTGATAAGGAAGGATTAAGCATTTTTATAAAGCTCATATTTTCGCTTCCAAAACCCTTTAACATAAGATTAATTTTTAATATATTACCTGTTGTCTGTTCGATATATACAATTCCAGGAGTATTATCATTTGTGTTTATTCTTTCAAAAGGATCATTAACTATCGATTTTCTTAATACACCATCTTCAAAACCTTTTTTTATACCTTTATTAATAGAATCACTAATAGGTTCTTCGAGATTGATTTTTAACCCACATTCAACGAAACAAATTACCATACCTGTGTCCTGACATATAGGTATATATTCTCTCTCTGCTATATCAGCATTACTTATCAACTCTTCTAGCACATATCTAGCAGTAGCGTTTTTTTCTTTATCTATTGAATCTTTAATAGAATTGTATGCAATTTTATCTAATATGCAGGCTGATTCAATACATGCTTTGGATACGGCATTAATAATTGTTGAAGCTTTAATCAGTCTTCCCATTTAAATAATCCTTCATTGATCTTGAAACTTTTAATTTTAATTCCAATATGTCTGGTATTTCTATGAGTTCACTTGTACTAATTGCTTTAACTTCTCTGCCTTTTCTTGGCTTCACAAGAAAAGTTCCAAAATCTTTTATGCAAACTTTTCCTTCATTTTTTAAAGCTTCTTTAATAATTTCGAATACTGTATTAATGATCTCATCGCTTTGCATTTTCGTAATCTTTTTTTCTTGTGAAAATTTGATTGATAATTCATTTCTGTTCATAATTTTCCCCCGAATTATTTTGTACCGAAATACTGATACAAATTACATAAAATTTTTCCATTATATAATTTTCTCTTCTTATCTGCTTTTTTAACATATGCTTCTTCGAATATTTTGTCAGGAGCTAAAATATATTTGCTCCATTTTGGAAATTCATCGAATTTTTTGTTCATGTCAGAATATATTTTTTTTGCCACCTGCTCATCTTCAAGTCTCTCACCATATGGCGGATTACAGATAATAACTCCTTTTTCAGAAGGAGCTGTTATATTTTTAAAATCCTTAACTGAAAATTCAATTATATCTGATACTTTAGCTGTTCTGGCATTCTGTCTTGCTAAAGATACCACTTCTTTATCAATATCTGATCCGTACATCTTCTGAATATTCACATTTGATATAACAGATGAATAAAATTCACGAGATTTTATCCATTCATTATTATTAAAGATAGGCCAGCTTTCTGCAACAAAATCTCTATATAAGCCAGGAGCGATATTTTTTGCGATTAGTGCTGCTTCAATTAAAATAGTGCCAGAACCGCAAAAAGGATCTATAAGTATTTTATCTTTACTCCAGTAAGAAATCTGTACTATGGCACTTGCTAGTGTTTCTTTCAGAGGCGCATCTCCACCTTTCTTTCTATATCCTCTTTTGTATAATGAAGATCCTGATGTATCAAGATAAATTCGTACATTATCTTTATAAATAAAAACATTTATAGGATATTTTGGACCTGTTTCTGGAAATCTGTCTATCTTGTAATAATTTGACATTGATTTAATGATTGCTTTTTTAACGATTGACTGACAATCTGGTATACTCTTAAGCATTGATGATACAGAAGAAGCATTAACTATAATAGCTCCTGATTTATCTAGTAATTTATGGAATTGTATTTTTTCAGTGTTTTCGAATAATTCATCAAAAGTAACAGCATTAAAATTTGCTAATTCTATATATACTCTTTCTGCAGTACGTAAATTTATATTAGCTTTGGTAATACCTGTTAAGTCTGATTTAAAATTAACTCTTCCATTTTCTGAAGTTATATCTTCAAAGTCCATTTTTTTTAGTTCTGCAGATAATACCGATTCAAGGCCAAAACTGCATGTAGCTGTGCATTTCATTTTTTAAATCCTTTACTATAAATCATCCGACTTAATTTATCGTGATTTATATATATTATACTTTTTTAACCATTTTAGCAAATAGTTATCCTTTGGTTATTTATTTTTTAAACTAAAGGTGATAAAATTTATTAATATCATTAATACAAAAGGAAAATTTTCATGAAGAGTAATATACAGAAGAAAAATACGAAAAAAAATAAAAAAGATACTAGACCTAAAAAGCAGATATCCAAATTCAAATATGGATTAGGGAAAATAATACTTGTTATTCTCTTTGCATGTATTGTAGCCTTGGCTATTTATTTGTTACTCGACTGGTCATTAGATTTAGCAAGCAAGAGAAATATTATAAATGAAAAATCTATAAATTCTCTGATTACTGCAGTTAAGAACAATGATTATGATAAAGCAGTAAGCCTATATGAACAGTTATCTGATGAAGACATGAATTCTTTAAGCGAGTCTGCACAGTTTAGAGATGATATAAACAATAAGTTCAATGATATTTTTGTCTCAAATGAACAAAACAGTACAGATAAATATAAAATCGTTGAATATTTTTCTATATTTATTTATGATTCAGAAGTTGATAAAACAATCAACAACCTTTATATTACGTTCAAAACAACAAATATGTCCTATGAAAATTACCAGAATACAATAAACCATATAAATGATCTTCTTAAAAATGGAAATTTTGTAAATATTATTAATCTTTATAATGAAAAAGCTGAATTAATCAAAATATCGAGAGAGCAATATAATAAAGCAAAATCATTCGAAAACGAACAGGATTATCTTAATGCATATGAATGTTACATGAGCGTTATTGCTGAAGACATTTTTTACTATTCTGTAGCTCAAGAAGATGCAGTAAAACTTAAATCAGCTATAAAAGCAAGCATACTTGAAAGAGCAAGGATTTATGAAAGTGAAAATGATATAGAAAACGCATATTATACAATAAAATCTGCTCCCGATATCATTATTAATGATCCTGAAATCATAGAGTATAACCAGTATATAACAGACTTATATCAAAAATCGACATATGTACAATACACAGGGATAGTCTACAATATGTTTTTTCATTCTCTTGCTCTTTATCCTGAAATAGCATTTTCTTCCTTAAGAGGAGAAGAGTTATTTAATATCATGGCAACAAAGTATGAATTTCAAAAATGTCTTGAGAAATTATATGAACATGGATACATTCTGATAAATACAACTGATATTTATGAGACATATCAAAAAGATGGTAAGGAATACTTGAAAATAAAAGAATACTTATTACTTCCTGAAGGTAAAAAACCTCTTATTATGTCTTTTGACAACCTTTCTTGTACACATGCAGATGTAGGCTTCTGTAAAAAACTTGTAATAGATGAGAATAATAACCTTGCTTCTATTGTAACAGTAAATGGAACAGACACTATGACTTATGATGGTGAGCATGTCCTTATATTATATGATTTTGTAAAGCAGCATCCTGATTTTTCATATAATAATGCTATGGCTATAATCGGAATGTCAGGTTATGAAAGCCTTTTCGGCTATGCTACTGCTGATTTGAACTCCCCAAATCGTCAACAAGAACTTGATGGAGCAAAAAAAGTTGCAGATAAATTAAAAGAAATGGGTTATGTTTTCGCAAACCATTCATATTTTCATTATGCGAACAGTTCTGATATCCCATCAAGATATTCTGATTTGGAATGGTTAAAATATGATACAGAATTATGGAAACAATATATTGAACCAGTATTAGGAATTACAAATCTATATATTACTCCAGGTGGAAAAAATTACTCTGTGTCCAAATATGTAGATGGAGACCATGCAGATCCTTGTTACAATTATCTTGTATCTGCAGGTTACCAGGTAATATTAAGTGTTGGGAGAGGTCAGGCTTACACCAATAAAATAATCGGTATAACTAATCCGACATTCTACTTTGGTACTTCATTATTTATGGACAGATATAACATCGATGGTAAAAGTTTTTATAAAGAAGATGTGAAACTCGAAGATGTATTCGGTTTCAGTTATTCTGAAATAATCGATCCTGTACGGGATACTTATAAACAGTCATTTTGACAGTTTTTT
>Ga0123335_1002274_pt1 | contig 29109 bp, 27 predicted proteins | sample BiotimSIPDNA_2_FD_89707 | JGI IMG/M metagenome (GOLD analysis project Ga0123335, IMG submission 89707) | Anaerobic biogas reactor microbial communites from Washington, USA - Biogas_R2 time_0 SIP DNA | ecosystem: Engineered > Bioreactor > Anaerobic > Unclassified | place: Washington, USA... | reverse complement strand
TAGGTTTCCTCATTCAGCTCGCCGGTAACCGGCAAGCCCTGCCATACTTGAAAATATTTGACAGCCAGTTCGGTCATATTGCCAAAACGCCCGTCAGCATGATCGAACTCAAAGCCCAGTTCTTTCAGTCTGCTTTGTACATACACCACTGTTTGTCCGCTGTCTTTTTTCTTCAGGTTTCGAGGGACAAAGCTTTCCGGAAAAATCTGACCATTTTCCACGATTCGCACCCGGGTACCGACTGCTGCCAGCTGGTATAATTCCTCGACCTGATGATTGAACATGCGAATGCAGCCATGGGAGGCATAACTGCCAATGGAACCCGGCTTATTGGTCCCATGAATCCCATATATCCCCCAGGGCACATTAAGTCCCAGCCAGCGGGTGCCAAACCCATTACCCCAGTTCAGGGATTTTTGCACAATTTTCCACTCCCCCAGGGGTGACGGGGTCTTGCTTTTACCTACGGCCACCACAAATTCCCTTATCTTTTCATCATCTTCGTAAAGTGTTAATTTACGGGTAGCAATATCGATGACGATCAGCTGTCTTTTTTTGACTTCCCGCTGTTGGTCGGTAAAAGCACTTAGATAATGGTCCCCGGTAACATTCATGAGAGGTTCCCAGGTAACCCTGGTAACGACGCTGCTGTCCTCCAGCCCTTCAGCATTATTGAACATTTGTACCATGGCACAGGTTTCCGCAGAGTAGACTCCATCAACTGTCAAATCATAACCCAGTTCCCTTAACCGTGCCTGCAGCATCCAAATGGCTTCACCATGCAAAAGAGGGTCATCCAGATACAAAACGGGGAAATCTGTATTGTCGATGGGACAGCTGGCCAGGGCCGGTCCCTTTTCTATCCTTTCACCAGCCAGGGCATCCCCCGATGCCCCTCCCCAGCAGATCACCAGAAATAAGCAGAAAAACAGGATTTTTTTGTCCACTGATAAATCCCCCGGCCTCATCTTTTAAACCTATAATATGTTAACAGAATCCCAATTATAAATAGCAAAAAATCCCGCATTAAAGCAGGATGATTTTGTTTAATTATTGTATACTGTTTTTTTGGATTTAACTGCCAATATCCTTTTCCATCATTGCCGGTCTTTTCTCCTTGATGGAGAGGAATATTGAAACTAACACGAATACGATACCTGCCAGTAGAATAATGGTAGCACCGGAAGGCAGATCAAATACATAGGAAAGCAGCAAACCGCCGCTGGTAAAAAGCATTCCCAGGATGATGGCTATTATCATCATATATTTCAGACTGCTGGTCAGCCTTCCTGCTGTTGCTGCCGGGATAGTCAGCAAAGCAATGACCAGTATAATACCTACCGCCCTGATCAATACGATGATGGTCAAAGCGATCAGCACCAGCAGGACCAGGTTGAGCAGCCGGGTATTAAGCCCGGCAGTCCGGGCAAATTCCTCATCAAAGGAAGTGGTTTTTAACTCCTCATAAAGAGCAATTACTGTTATTACAATGATCAGGTTTAATGCCAGCATAAGCCATATATCCATCACCGGTACCACCAGGATATTACCGAACAGATAACTCATCAAATCAGTAGTATAACCCGGTGACAGGCTTACAAAAACGATCCCCAGGGCCATCCCGGCTGCCCACATTACCCCGATTATAGTATCACTGCGCTGCGCGGATCTGTCACTGACGATCCCCATACCTATGGCAGATAATACGGTAAAACCCAGGGCACCCAGCATGGGGTTGATACCCAAAAAATACCCCAGCCCGATTCCTCCGTAGGCCGTATGAGCAATGCCGCCGCTAATAAACACGATCCTTTTAATAACCACATAGGAACCAATGATCCCGCAGGAAATGGAAGCTAAAAATCCAGCCAGCAAAGCATGGCGCATAAATTCATAAGTAAATATTTCCATCATCCCACCACCCCGTCATGCGGTTCCAGAACCCGGTGGGGTATCCCGTGGGCAATGAGATGGACCGGGCAATGATAGGCATGTTCTATCATTTCTTCGGTCAGTTCTTTGGCGTGCTGATAATATAATTGCTGATTCAAACAGGCAATGGTTTTTACATAGGCAGAAACCGCACTGATATCATGGGATACCAGTATAATCGTGATATCCTGGTTAAGCTCCTTGAGGATATCGTAAAATCCCGCTTCAAATCTGCTGTCAACAGAGGCAGTGGGTTCATCCAGCAGCAGGATCTGTGGTTTAGCGGCCAGGGCCCGGGCCACCATCACCCGCTGACGTTCGCCTCCCGACAGTCTGCCGATTTGCCTCTCTTTTAAACCATCCATTTCCACCCGCTCCAGGGCTTGCAGAGCCAATTCCTTATCCTGCGGGGAAAAGCGCAGACCTTTCTTTTGCCCGATACGGCCCATCAGGACAACTTCCCAGACACTTATGGGAAAATCCCGGTCAAAGGACGCATATTGAGGAACATAACTCACCATATGCCGCCCCTGCTTTTGCGGGCGCCCCATTATGGAAATACTCCCCCGATCAGGGGTGATCAAGCCCAATATGGCTCTTAACAAAGTTGACTTGCCCCCGCCATTGGGACCTATTATTCCGATAAAATCCCGATGATAAACAGTCAAGTCTATTTTGTCCAAAACCTGTGTACCATTAAAGCTCACCGACAGGCCGCTGATTTCCATAACTTTATCTGTTTCTGTCAGCGCATCGACATTCGGCAAATTCATTCCCCCCTAATCAGTCAGAATCTCTTTAAAGGCCTGGGCAGCTTCACCCATTCCGGCAATATAATCTGCCGGCAGCGGATCGATCACTTTCACCTGGCCCTGCAATTGGCTGGCAATGGCTTCTGCACTGCGGGCACTGTGCTGGGGAGACCCTATGACATTTTTAATGCCCTTTTCCCGGGCTGCAGTAATTATCTGCATCATTTCCTGGGCAGTAGGTTCTTTGCCATCCTTTTCCACCGCAATTTCATGCAAACCGTAATCAGCAGCGAAATATCCCCAGGCCGGATGGTAGATCAGAAAATCATCCCGGTGCCTATCAGCCAGCAGGCCTTTTATTTCTAAATCCAGTTCATCAAGTTCCCCTGTATAAACCTCCAAGTTTGCTTCGTAGAGGTCCTTCCCCTCGGGGTCCATCTTAATTAAACTCCGGGTGATGACCTGAACCTGTTCCTTAACCAGGGAGGGTGATAACCAGACATGGGGATCATGTTGATGCCCCTCATGAGGCTCCTGTTCTTCTGCCATAATATCTTCTGAGGTATTGATGATGGGCATATCCGGATTGGCTGAACTGATCCGCGGCAGGGAAATTTGTTCAAAAGGAATGCTGCCCACAGTAAAATAAATATCAGCCTCACTGATCTTCTGGATCTGGCGGGGGCTCATTTCATAATCTTCCGGACTGGCACCCGGCGGGATCAAAACTGTAACTTCCACCCTGCTGCCGCCGATATTTTTTACGAAATCAGCCTGGGGCAGGATACTTACCAGAACTTTGACGGTATCTGACGGGTTTATTGGCATGCCGGTATCTTTCGCTGCCGGTTGGCAGCCGGCTAAAAGGGATAAGATGATCAGGACAGCCGTTATTGAAAATCTTCTGGGCATAATAGATTACTCCTTCTCCAAAACTAATTATCATTATAACCTATTCATACCACGGCCAAACAATCTTAGCCATCAATTTTCTCCGGTTTATCCCTTACAATCATCCGGCGCAATTCCTCCGGGTCCGTAACCGGCTGCCGGCACATATAGTTTTCACATATATAAGCCGTTGTTTCATCCCTTTTAACTGCCATTTCCTTTATATATGAAGCGAGGCTGTCAGCCCCCTGTTCTCCTCCCGGAGATTTAAACACCACGATAGTATCGGGAAGGAAAGCCTTTTGGACCAGCTGCAGCATCTGCTCCGTGGCTGCCGAATCCTTTTCCCCGGTTATGACTATCTCCCGGGAGGGACGGCTGACATAAAGAGCCCCCATAAGGAAAAATCCATAACCGGCCGGTTGTTGATTTATGCTTTGTCCGAACAGATTTATCAGTTCATTGGCCCTGTCTTCCCATTCGATGCTCCCGGTCAGACGTCCCAGCTGCATAAAATTTAAAGCCGCCACCGAATTGGCGGAGGGCACTGCCCCATCATAGGCTTCTTTGGGCCGGACCAGCAGCTCTTCGCCATCCATTCCATAGAAATACAGGCCGCCATTGGTTTCATCCCAGAAATATTTAATCAGATCTTCATTGAGTTCCACTGCCATAGCTAAATAATTGCTGTCAAAAGACGCCTGATACAATTCCAGCAAAGCATTGATCAGAAAACTATAATCAGCAGCATAGGCCGGGTACAAAGCTTCACCCTCCCGGTAACGGGCCAGCAGTCTGCCATCTTCCCGGCGCATGTTTTTCATAATAAAAGCGACTGCTCTCCGGGCTGCCTGTAAATAAAGCGGATCATCTAAAACAGCATAAGCCCGGGCCAGGGCCCAGATCATCAAACCATTCCAGCCGCTTAAAATTTTATCATCCTTGTGGGGATGTACCCTTTCCTCCCGGCGGGAAAAAAGCACCAGCCGGTCATTTTCCACTTCAGCCCGGGATTTTTCGTCCCCGGAGGATTTGATCAGATTGGGGATGTTTTCACCCTCAAAATTGCCCTGTGCCGTTATGTCATACAAATCGCAGAATAACTCTCCCCGTTCCCGGCCCAGTATATCCAGCACTTCCTGCCGGCTCCAGACATAAAACCTGCCTTCCACTCCGGCAGAATCAGCATCCTCCGCCGAATAAAAGCCGCCCTGTTCCGCAGTCATATCCCGCAGTATATAGGCAATTGTTTCCCTGGCCACCCGGGCATATAAAGGCCGGCCGGTTATTTGATATGCTTCCAGATAACAGATTACCAGCAAAGCATTATCATAGAGCATTTTTTCGAAATGAGGAACCAGCCAGCGCTGGTCAGTTGAATAACGGGCAAAGCCAAAACCGATATGGTCATACATCCCCCCCTGGTACATCTTCACCAGGGTTTTTTCCACCATTTCCAGAGCCCGGGGCTCCCCGGTGTAATAATAATAGCGCAGTAAAAACATCAGATTATGGGGAGAAGGAAATTTGGGTGCCGGGCCGAATCCCCCGTATTCATCATCAAAATTCCGCTTGTAATAGGCAAAAGCATCGGCAAAGGTTTTATCAGTCACCGCCTGTTTTTCCTTATCTTCTTCAGAGATTTCCTGGAGCCATTTGCTGACCTTATCCCCCGAATCCTCCAGTTCCTCCCGGTGTTCATCCCACAGCTGCGCCAGCAGCGGTAATAGTTCCATCATACCCTTCATCCCGCCCCGGCTGGTTTTGGGGAAATAAGTACCGGCGAAAAAGGGCTTTTTCTCCGGGGTCATAACAATAGTCAATGGCCATCCCCCATGGCCGGTCATCCCCTGACAGACCGTCATATAAATATGGTCGATATCCGGCCTTTCCTCCCGGTCAACTTTGATGGCAACAAAATGCCGATTCAGCAATTCTGCCGCTTCTTCATCCTCAAAAGACTCCCGCTCCATCACATGGCACCAATGGCAGGTAGAATAGCCGATGGAAAGAAAAACAGGCTTGTCTTCAGCTTTCGCCCGGGCAAAAGCCTCGTCGCTCCATGAATACCAGTCAACAGGATTATGAGCATGCTGCAACAGGTAAGGGCTTTTTTCTTTTATCAGCCGGTTGGTATGTTTTGCTTCTGAAATAATTATCACTCCCATCAATTTTATTCTAACTTAGTTTGGGAGTTTGAGGGAGAATTATGCTCTGGTTAGACCGGAGTTTTTGGCGGAAATTCTCCTCCTTTATTGAATTGCAACGACAAAAGCGTTACATTGTTATCAGAAGGAGATGATTACGTGGAAAAGACGACAACTTTAAATTTAAGAGTTAATCCTGAGGTAAAAAAAAGGGCTGAAGAAGTCCTGTCTCAACTAGGAATTCCTATGTCCACAGCGATAGATATTTATCTGAAGCAGATTTCGTTGACCGGCGGAATTCCCTTTGCTGTAACACTTCCGAAAGCACCGGTTTCCGTAAACGCTGATTTGATGACAACAGACGAGATTCGCACGAAATTAAAGGAAGGATATGGCGATATCGAAAAAGGTAATGTCCAGGACGCATCGGCTGCTTTCAAGAAATTCCGGGAGACACGCGCATGAAGCAGTATAGGATTCAGATTACAGACAAAGCACTTTCCGATCTGGAGGAGATTTATAATTATATCGCTGAGCAACTACAGTCACCGGAAGCGGCCATGAGACAATTTAACAGAATAGCCAACGCCATTGAAACTCTTGACACATTTCCAGAACGGGTTAAATTGATGGAAACTGAAGATGAAGGTGCACGGGGAATCCGCCAGATGCTCGTTGATAATTTTTCTGTTTTCTTCCTTATCAGAGAAAAGGACGTGATTATTACAAACATTTTATACAGTGCCACCGATTTAACCACGCGTTTACGGGATTCATAAAGGCTTCTAGTGGATGTTGCAGAGCCGAATGACGTAAACTATTGAATTCACATCGCCGCAAGTTTTATGTTAAAAGATATCGCGCGAACTGTCTCCGTGACGCCTCCCGATGGCCAAGTATCCGGTATCGCTCAGCTTTCAACCACCTTTGCCCCTGGCTATGTACTTGCCGCTGCAAGAGTGTAGTCGGGAATCTCACCCATTAGACTGCACTTATGCCGGGCTTACTGAAATAAAGGCCGCGGCATTTGTCTCCGCGGCCTTCATGAACTAATTTTTATCTGGTAAGTTTTTGTCTCCGACGCCGGTTATTTGATGTTCCCAATAAACCTCTGCAGAATGGATGCCGCCTCAGCCCTTGCGGCAAATATACTTGAGGCGGCTGTCTCCACCTGAAAGGTCACGAGTCCATGGGCCGCAAGAACCGGTTCGCCATCCACCCAAAGTTTGTCTTTTATCAGCCGGGCGCTGGGCATTGGCTGGTATCAACCAGAGCATCCCCTTTTTAACCGCACCGGGAATACGACCGGCCGGAGACTCCCCATTTTCCTGCTGCTTCTCGGGCTGTTATGTAATCCATAGCTCCCCCCTATGGTGACATTTGTATAATCTAATTATACTTCTTGTATTGGATAATTGCACGGATTGGACAATAGCGGATCGCGTCAGGATACTAAAGACATGGGGACGGCTTCTTCCCTTGTCCGTTGCCGTGAAGGCTGCAAGATATATATTTCCTTTAAAAGCTTTCTTGCCATTTGTCCAAGAGTTTAAGGCAGACAAGGGCAACGCCCTCGTATCTTGTTAAAAAAGACGCGGGGGGGGCATCCACCGCGTCTTATACAGTATAACTAATATTTCTTTAATTTCAGGAGATAAAGGTATCTTTGCCTTCCCAGTATGGTTTACGCAGATCCTTTTTCAACATTTTCCCGGCCGCGTTACGGGGGATGGTATCAATATAATCAACTGATTTAGGAATCTTAAATCCCGCCAGATGCTGCCGGCTATAAGCAATGATCTCTTCTTCACTGACCTGATGCTCGGGTTTTAATACAACAATAGCCTTGACCGCTTCGCCCCATTTATCATCCGGTACTCCAATAACGCCGACATCGGCTATTCCCTCAATTTCCATTATCACTTTTTCCACTTCAGCCGGGTAGATATTGGTGCCGCCGCTGACGATCATATCCTGGGCGCGGTCCACCAGGAAGTAGTAGCCGTCTTCGTCAAATCTGGCCATATCTCCCACTGAACACCATTGATCATCCAGGAAGGATTCTTCTGTGCCCTGGGGGTTTTGCCAGTATCCATTGAAAGTTGCCGGGCTTTTAACATATAAGACCCCTATGCCGCCTGGTTCTGTAACTTCGTTACCCTCCAGATCTACAATTTTCATGTCTATGTCGAAACTGCCTTTGCCGATACTGCCTTCTTTCTTTAGGCCGAACCATTCATCAGAGGTAATGGCGGTTACAAAACCTAATTCGGAAACGCCCAGCATGTTTACGCATTTGGCATTGGGCAGTTTATCTACCATGGCCTGGAAGATATCGCTGTGCATAGGAGCACCGCAGGATACAGCTAATCTTACCGAGGACAGGTCATATTTATCCAGTATTTCCTGGGGCTGCAAAGCCAGCATCCATTTGAACATAATGGGGACCATGAATACAAAAGTGGCCTTGAATTTCTCGATCAGGCGCAGGGAATCTTCCGGAATAAAAGCGGGGGTAACGGAGATGGTGCCGCCCACCAAAAGTGTGCAATAGACATAGCCAGCGGTAGCGGCGGCATACATGGGGGCAGCCACAAAAAGTGTATCATCCCGGCTGACGCCCAGTTCAATAGCAGTAGAAACTGCCATATTATAGTCGCAGTATAATGTCCTTACTGCACCTTTGGGTTTACCGGTAGTGCCGGAAGTATAAAACAGCAGATGCATATCTTCCAGCTGCAGGTCCTGATTAGTTTCTTCCTGACTGCCGCCGGCAATGAGTTCTTCGTAATTTAAGACGCCTTCTATTTTTTCGTCACTAATCACGATGACCTCCTGAACCGTTGGCAGACGATCCAGCAAGGGTTTGATCATTTCATATTGTTCCGCCTGGGTGAAAATTATTTTAGCTCCGGAATTGTTGATCTGATAGATTATTTCCTCCGGAGTCAGACGGTAGTTCCCGAGACTTAAAGGCAAATTGGCCATCACACAGGCTACGATGATCTCTACATATTGATAGCAGTTAGGCATGTAAGTAATGGCCAGATCCGGTTTTTTAAATCCCTTATCAAGGAGTGCATTGGCCATCTGCGTGCAGCGCTGCCACATTTCCGCATATGTCTCACTGAAAGTCTCTGTTTGTAGGGCGATTTGATGGGGGCGTTTGATCACATGTCCTCTGATGGTTGTCAGCCCATTGCTGGTCAAGGTTGTTTTTCCAGGTTGTTTGCCGATAAAATCCATAAAAATCTGCCTCCTTTATTGTTTAATCTCTTATGATAACTTACCCCCAAAAAGATTATTTATATTTCTAAAATACTATATTTTATATATTTAATTAAATATATAATCGGATATATAATCATACTCAATTAATTATAAATCAAACGGAGGGTAAACTCATGGAATTAAAACATATCAAATATTTCTGTTCCGTTGCTGAAACTGAGAATGTTACTGCTGCAGCACAAGCCCTGATGGTTTCCCAGCCCTATTTATCAAAAAAGATCGGGCAGCTGGAGGAAGAACTGGGGGTAAAGCTGTTTGACCATATAGGTAGAAATATAAAACTAAATGAATACGGAAAAAGTTATTATAAATATGCCCGGTCTATACTGGACATGCTGGATATTGCCCAGGACCAGCTGGATGAAATAAAAGGAAAAACTACCACAACTTTTACCCTTTTAACCAATGTAAGTCTGTATATGCCAGGTCTGCTGGGGGCTTTTCAACAGGCCAATCAAAATCTTACCCTTATCCAGTCATCAGCCCCCCGAGGAAAAATCATCGCAGCCCTGCTGTCTGAGGAATCGGATTTTGCCATTTGCACTCCCCCCATCGACCATGAGGAAATAGAAACCCGGCTCCTTTTCAAGGATACTGCTTTTGCCTTGCTGCCGGATAATCACCCTTTACAAAGAAAAAAATCTTTATTAGTAAGTGATCTTAATAATAAAAATTTTATAATTACACCTGTTGGTTACGGGATGCGTGACAACATGGACCTGGTATTCGCCAGCAAAAATGTATATCCTCGTATAGTAATTGAAACAGCCGATTCTTCCCTTATGCCGGCTTATGTCCGTGCGGGGGCAGGAATAGCCATGATACCCGGGACAGTTGTTGACGGCAATGAATCACTGGCAGCGGAGTGCAAAAGGATCAGTGACACGGATTACCTGGCTCATATAAGTCTTAGCTGGAAGAAAAACCGGCACAAAACCAAAAACCACCTGCTCCTGATGGATTTCATGGTGCAATACTATTCCCCCATGGGAATTTGATTGCTTCCTTAATATGAATAACCGGTCTTTTAAATCAAATGGGGACTTGCTGATTTCTTATTCTTTTTCCACGGTTTGAAAACAGATAGACCAATCATGATCAACATGATGATAACCTGCAAAGATATAAACAGGAGAACCACTCCGCCATCATATAATCCTCCGTAGAAACCGGTGGTTTTCACCTTATCTATCAGAGAAAACATTTGTCCGATGGCTCCGACACCGATTAAGGGAATCAGTAAAATGGTGAAAACCCATTTTAAAGTTACCCAGCGGTGTTTAAAAAATCCCCATTCAGTGAAAAATCCATAAACCAGGCCCTGGGCAATGGTAAATAACGCGGCGGGCAGGATGATTTGCCGGTACAACTCCGGTACCAATGGAGCAATGATGAAGAATGCAGATTCATTTTGATTAAAAAAACATATAGCTGACAGTCCGCCTATACAAACCGTAGCCCCGAACCATATTCCCGTCGAGACAATATGCAAAATACGCAGCCATTTTAATGTTTTGCCTTTCAAGATAACACCTGCTTGTAACCAATTTTAGCGGTTGTCATTCAACCTCCCGCAGCATTTTTTCCATGGAAATAATTCGTTCCTTCATTTCGGAAAGATCGCTAACTATTTTTTGCTGTTCTCCGGTTATTTTCCGTTGCACTGAAACGGCTTCCTCGGCAAGTTTGCGATAAGCCTCGTCCCGGGCAATTTCAGCCATACTCATAGTTTTAGTTCGCTGGGTTTTTAATGCCTGTGATACCACAACCACAGTAATTATGGTAATCAATGCCAGGATAACCAGCACAAAACCCATGCCGCCAATACCGAATATTACCTCTTCATTCATTTATTATCCCCCTTTTCATTGGCAGCATCTGCTTCGCCGCCGGTTTTTTTTATAGTAAGCGTCTTAACCGCTTCAGAAATATTCTCTGGACTCAGATGAAGCAAAAATGGCAGCGCTTCATAATAATTCATGGCTTTTCCATCTTCGGATAATTCCATCTTGCTGGTCACCAACCCGGCGTTTTCTAAACGTTTTAAATGCATATAGAGCAAGGGGCGGCTGATCATAATTTCTCGGGCTAACTGGCTAACATGGATACGCCTGTCACTGAGCAAAGCAATAATCTTCAGGCGGTGCGGGTTAGCAATCGCTTCCAGGATTTTGAGCAATTGGTCGCCTGTAGGTGGGATTGGTTTTAAATTGTCCTGGTCATTTATTTCAATTCCTCCTTTTATTTAATTGTTGGTTTAAATAATATATTGCACCTGTAACAATTTTATTACAGGTGCAATATATATGTCAAGCAAGTCGTTATCAGGCCATTATTAATAAACAGCTTCAGACTGCCGGACCCGAAAAATATGTTTTCTTTTCTTGTCTTGTCCTGACCTGACAGCCTGAATCCTATAATTACAATAAAGCATCAAAAATATCTCGCAAAGAAATTAAACTACTTTAAAATTTAATGGTATGATCAATGATCTTTCCATAAATCTCTGCTGTTAGGGGTACATATTCCCACTTTTCCGGATCTAAAAAATACAGTTGGTCTTTGACCAGTGAGGGATCAAAACCTTCATTTTGCAGCTGGGTCTTTAATTGTTTGAAACTATTGGTGGCATCAATGGTATCCCGGACCCGAATAAAATAAGGTCGGGCATAGGGCGGCAGCTTTTCACATACATAGGACCCCAGCTTTGCCCAATCAATAGTTTCTCCTTCCAGCAGTTTTACGGCAGCCATGCCGCAGCGGCCTTCCATGCCGGGAACCTGGACTCCGTAAACATTGACATCCTCCATCTGTCCGAAGCGATTCACTTCATTTGAAACCTGATTGGTGGAAACATTTTCGCTCTTCCAGCGGAAAGTATCCCCTAACCGGTCAACAAAGGAAAAATAATCCTTTTCCCCCAGGCATACCAGGTCCCCGCTGTCAAAATAGCAGTCTCCTTCTACCAGGACATTGTGCAGTGTTTTTTCCTCGGTGGCCTCAGGATTGTTGACATAGCCGGCAAAAACATTTAGTTCATTGATCTCACAGATCAAAAGCCCCGTTTCTCCGACTCCGCATTTGACTGCATAACCATTTTCATCCTTGATTATCTCCCCGGTATTTAGATCACATTTGATAACCTCGCCCTGCCGCCGGCCCAGCAGATCCAGACTGCCGCACATCCCTGGGATCTGTTCCAGATTGACAAAAGACCCCACACCTTCAGTGGCACCATAGATTTCATAAATGGTTTCCAGATTAAAACGTTTTCTCAGCGGCTCCATCAAATCACCGCGCATACCGTTTCCAGCGATTATCTTCAAAGGATTATCCCCATCGTCGGGCTGTTCAGGCTGGTTGAAAATATAGCGGCATAACTCGCCGACATAAATAAAGATATTTACATTATGTTTACGCACATCATGCCAGAAATTGCGGGCGGAAAATTTCCTGCGCAAAGCCATGGCAGCACCAGATACGATGGTTACAGAATAACCGATATCAAACCCGCTGTTATGATACAGGGGTAAAACCATGTACTGAGTGGAATTGGAATCCAACTGCCCAAAAATTGTAAAGAGGTTACCCAGAACCAGCCAGCGCTTTTGCGTTACAGCACAGGCTTTGGGAAAGCCTGTGGTTCCGGATGTGTAAATATAGACGATTACATCATCACTGGTTACCGTCCCGGTAGTGGGCGGGTTTTGTTCTGAGGCCCCCTCCAGCAGTGGTTTCAGATCGAGGATGCCATCGGGAAGCACTATATCCTGGCCCTCCTTTTCCGCAAAAATCGTCCCCGGTTCCTGCAGATGGACCTGGTCCCGAATCTCACCAAAGGCTTCCAGCAATTCATGGCCTACAATGAGCATTTTAGCATCACAGATATTGAGGGCATGGGCTAAAACTTCTTTGCGGACCCCATTATTGATCAGGGAAACGATGACACCTAATTTGCTTAAACCCGTTGCTGCGATCAAAAATTCCGGCCGATTTTCCATTAAAATCGCTGCCACATCTCCCTTTTTCAGACCCAGGGTGTTGAAGTAGTTGGCGTAACGATTGGCCAGGGCATTTAACTCCCCGAAGGTGATGATGCAATCCTCAAATATCAATGCCGGACTATTTTGCAGTGCCACGGCTTGATATTCCAGCTCTGACCCCAGCGACATAGTCTGGGTTTGAGCCAAACTGGAGATTGTTTCAAATGGGCTTTTTCTGTTATCCATGCTGCTTTTCCCCCTTCTTTAAAATGCTGATTTGATTGTATATCATTTATATAATAGCTAAGGAGTTTCCTGCATATATCAAAAAATTTAAAACAGGTCTTCCCCCTCTGGTATAATTAGTATATATTTTCCATAGTGAACATTTGCTAAATTTTACGCAATGGAGGGACTCTGGTGACAGCACAGCGTAATGCCATGTTTGATGTTTTAAAAGGACTGGGCATCATATCGGTGATCTTTAGCCATACATATCGGGGCGGCACCGACCCCCTGGCGGTATTTATAAGGGAAATTGCCATGTGGTGTGTACCCATGTTTTTCATGGTACAGGGATATTTCATGAGAAAACCCCAGAATTACTGGCAGTCCAGCTGGAAAAAAATCAAGCAGACTTATGTCCCCTATCTCTACTGGGCCATTGCTTACGGTCTGTTCTACTGGTTCACCATCGGCAAGACTTTCACCTTTATGGATATTGTTTACGGCAAGACCGCACTGCATCTGTATTATATGTTTTACTATATGGTTTTTGCCCTGTTTTGCCCGCTGCTCTATTATCTTCCGCGTAAACTCAGGATCATCATTTTATATTTAATGATTTTCAGTAATATTGCGGTAACTTTCATTCTGGAGATCTCCAAAACCTACCATGTGAGCATACTGCACTGGTCGGGCCCCAATCCTGTCAAATGGTGGGGATTTCTTGCCCTGGGAATGCTGATTGCTGAATATCCCCAGATCAAAGACTATATTGCCAAAAATGCCCGGCCGTTTTTTATCGGCTTTGTCAGCCTGGCTCTTATCGGCCTGATAGAACCTTATCTGAACAATACTCTGGGCTACCTGTTCAATAAAACTGCCCTTTTCCCCTTATCCATCGGTATCACTTTCGCACTGGCCATTTACTATAGTACCGATAATCCCTGGGGGGAAAAATTCCTCTCCTATGTCGGCAACCGAACTTTAGGTATTTATCTTGGTCATTTTTTCCTGGTGGATCCCTTGCGCAATATAATTATACCCGGTGACCGGTTCCTGGTAGTCTTGCTGGTTTTATTCATCTGTCTGGCGGCTAAAGAAATCAAGGACCGGACTCTGGCCAGAATAAAGGCAGCCGATCCCCCCATCTCCGCGTAAAAAAAAGAATGGTTATTACCCGGATCACAGCCGAATATTTCTAAGAAAAACAGTCTCATTAACCGGGCAAAATAGTAACATTTCTCCCACCTTCATTCATATGATAACCATAAAAGAATCAGTTTTTGATTGTTATTATTGAATGGAGGTCCACTGATTTTATGAAAATGGATAATTCTACAGTTTCCGGTCCCGGCCCGGAAGGTTATCACGGGCATTATACGATAGTTGCCGGGGATACAATGGCTTTACTGGCCAGCTTGTTCTCCATCAGTGAAGAAGATTTGCTGCGGGCCAACCCCCATATCACCTCAGCGGAGACTCTTTTGCCCGGTACCAGGATCAATATTCCTGGTCTCGTCCCTTTTCCCGCTGGTGCAGTCTTCGGCCTGACAGACAGAGAACTTCCTTTTGGCAATGGGGGCGGCGCCTTCATTCATCTCAGTCCTGAAGGAGGCCAATCTGTAAGTGTCATCGCGACACTTCCCGCCTCCTCCTATTTTGGGGCTTATGATTTGTATATTGTAGAAGTGTTGGTCACTGCCAATAATATCTTTGAAGGCCAATTATTTGCCACCCCCGATGATCCACCCAGTTGGGCGGCCCGGATCGATCTGCCCTTCCTGACATCACTGGCACCTGAATCCCGCATCGACATCCGGCCTTTTAATTCAACGACGGGTAAAGCCGGTCCGGTGATTTTGACTGTTGATTTGTCCGTGGGGCTGAATCCTGATCATATGGAGGTTAACACCGATCTTTCCATAACCAGTGAAGATTTTTCTGACCGGGAAGAAACCGATAAAGAAACTGCCCTCCCAGGAAAAGATGCCTTTGCTGATGGGAACACCACCAATGATGAAGCGGAAATATTCGATGATATCCCCCCCCTTCCTTCCGAGGAGGAGCAGGGATATTTATCAACGGATTCGCCGTCAGATGTGCAAATTGTGGTGGAAACAGACGATCCTGCCGGGGAGACCGATGGAATGACTGAAAATCCAGCCGGGGAGGACGACCTCCTGATTGATGATCTGACAGCAGAGAGTGAAAACAGGGTAAGAGCAGATTCCCGCCGGGAAGAACCAATTATGATTGACCCCGATGAAAATGGGAGTGAATTCACCGAAAATGCTGTTGCGGAAGATTTGACTGCCGATTCCGAGCCATCACTTGGGGAGACAGATCTGCTGCCGGCCGATGAAAATGACTTCCCTGATATATCCGATGACCCGTCAGGGGATGATTTGGACCCGGCAGACCAGAACACGGACAATGAAGAAAATCTTCCCGTATTTGAGGAACTGACCTCCGGCCCGGTGGATGAAGATGTCCCCCCAACAGCTTTTGACGAGACCGCAAACGATCTGGCCGCAGAAGAACAAAATCTGGATAATGCCCCTTCTGAACCGGCTGACCCATCAGCATTGCCAGTAGAAGATGAGCCCCTTCAAATATCTGCTGATGCAGATACCTCTGAAGAGATCCTCTCCCCCCCCACTGATTCATCCGACGATCTGGATGAAGAACTGCCCGCAGGGGAAGAAAACCATAGCGAAGGGCTAAAAACTAATATTTTGTACACAGATGACGAACGGCCCGTGCCGTCACCGGATTCCCTGACAACAATGCCGCCGGCAGATACAATGGACAGCGCTGATTTGCCGGCGGATAAAATACTGGCTAATTATAATCGGACGGCTCGATCCCCTCAGTCCCACCAATCTAATTCTTCTTTGAAAAAGAATCTGCGCCGGCCCACCAATATTTTGCTGACTGCCGCCCCTGATTCCGGGTATGCCGTGGGTGTTGCCAGTATCCAGCTGCAGCCAGGTCAGATCATTATTTCGGCCCTCAAGCTGCCTGATCCCTCCCGGCTGGGACCGCAATACAAATATTATAAAGCCTGGATAATTGATGCCGCCAACAATAAGACCGCCGCCATCGATATGAAAAGGATCCTTAATGGTGTTTGGGTGGGCCGTTCCTCCCAGGCCGCTTTAAAAGCCTTCGATCTGGTCATGGTTACAGCTGAGGAATACCCCCATGCTGCCAAACCAATCGGCCCGGAAGTTTTGATCGGCATTTTAACTGACAGCGTATAGGCCATTGGTGGTTTTTCCACCTGGATTCCAATCTGAAAGGAGCAAAGATAATGAGTGTCCTGTTATCCACCGGTCCAATTGAAAACGCCGCTGCCAATGCTTCCACCAGCACCTCGGTAAAAGTTTTGAATAATAATATAACCGGTGAAATTAACGCAGATATTTTCGTTTACAGCCTGAACGGTGAAAAAGCCCAGATTGCCGGCAGTTCCTTCGTCGTCCCCGCCATGTCTTCCCAGTATGATGTTTTTGAAATAATAGATATACTACAGTATGCAGTTGAAATCATCTTAAGTGATGCCAGCAATGTCCTGGTGTCAGTCTGGGGCAAGGATGCCGATGCCAATCTGGTGGCAGCTCACCGTTTTGTAAATAACGAACTTTCCAAACAGGATCAGGCCGCCCGGCAAAACAACCTGGCATCAGGGTCCGTCCGCAATGCCGCCGGCCCAAAGAAAAAAGCATCCCGGCGGCGAAGCAGATAAACAATTGTTCACTATGCCCCTTTCTGTGCCGCCCCGGTCATAAATAATAAACGCTATTTCTGTCAGTTTCTTTTTGAGCAAAATATGGCAGTGTACTGCCAGTCTGTTGATTTTTTACAGCCTCCGGGGCTGTTTTTTTCTTTCTTTAATGAATACAAACCGCGTTCCTGGCACAATCTATAAATGTTTTAGAAAGAAGAAAGGAGGATTTTAATGAATCTTAATCAACAGGAATTGCAGACTTTAAGGCATCTGATCGGTTCCCATGAGTTAGCGGAAAAGAAATTAAATTTTTATGCGGAACAATGTCAGGATCCTCAGGCAAAGCAGATGTTTAAACAATCAGCCCAATCAGCCGGCAATACCCGGCAAAAATTAATGTCATTTTTAGGATAAGGGGGTAAATTATCTTTGCTACAGCATATGAGTGATAAAGAAATGGTAAATGATATACTCAACACCTGTAAAAGCGGTTTGACCGCATATGCAACTGCCATCAGCGAAACAGCCAATCAGGAACTGCGTCAGACCCTTCAGCAAATCAGGAATTCTGATGAACAATTCCAGTATCAGCTTTTCCAGCTGGCTGCCCAGAAGGGTTTTTACCAGCCAGCAGCCAATGCCAGTCCGCAGCAAATGCAGGAAGTCAAATCCCAGTTGTGTTAAGATTTCATTAAACTGGAAGCGAAATGCTTCCAGTTTTTATTTATTGATAATGCTTTCTTCCAGTGCCATTTCGTCATTGAAGATTTTTCTGTAGGTTAAGACTACGATGGCCAGACAGCTTATAGCTACCGCTGCGGCAATCATTATCAAGACCACAAATTGATATCTCACTGCTTCCTGAGGGTCCATACCTGCCAGGATCTGCCCGGTCATCATCCCTGGCAGACTGACCAGACCAACCACCATCAAAGAATTTATGGTAGGGGTCATGCCGGCTTCAACCGCTTTACGGGCATAGGTCCTTATGGCTTCCCAGGAGGTTGCCCCGAAACACAGCATCTGTTCCACTTCTTCAATATGAGCATATATTTCACCATACATCCTGTCCAGGGTCAGTGCCACCGCGTTCATAGAATTACCCAGGATCATCCCAAAGATGGGGATCATGACCCGGGCTTCATACCAGGGTTCAGGGGCAATAACCGTTGTCACCACAATGAGCCCCACCAGAAAGGTACTGGCAGTCAGGGTGACAAAGGACAATAAGGCTGGTTTAAAGGGAGTCCTGGTAATGCGCCGGGTGGCTTCACGGCTGGCAATAAAGCTCATCAGCAGAATAATGGCAATGATCATCAGCGGATGATTGAGGCGAAATATAAAAGTCAAAAGATATCCGATCAGCGTAAGCTGAACGAAGGCCCGAACCGTTCCCCAGAGCAATGATTTTATTAAACCTAATTGGAGAAACATTGAAACCAGGCCAGTTATTAATACCAGACTGAGGCTGATTATTAATTGTTGATTGGTAATAGGTATATAGCCGCTGGCCATCATTGTCACACTGCCTTTCTGACAGGCATATGCAATATTTTTTTATGTTCAAGATACTGTAACTCTTCTTCCTGATGTGAGACAATGATTGCTGCCCGTCTATTTTCCTGCACCCATTCATTGATCAAATTAATTACCCGGTGGCGGGAATCCTGATCTAAAAAAGCGGTGGGTTCATCCAGAAGGAGGATCTCCGGTTCGATGATAAGCGCTCTTACCAGAGCGATCCGGGCGGCTTCACCCCCGGACATCGTTTTAGCCTCCTGATCCAGCATGGGCGTTGACAAACCAACCTTTTCCATATAATGTTCTGCCTTGGCCATTGACATATCACCCTGGTTCGGCTGCTCTTTTAATGTGAAAGGCAGTTTTAAATTATCCTGTATGGTCCCGGGAAAAACCACCGGTTTCTGGCCGACAAACTGTATCCCCCGGCGCCATTGGGTAGGTGAATAGCTGCGCCAGTTCCTGTCATGCCAGAATACTTCCCCGGCTTCCGGTTTTATTAAACGCGCCAGTGTTCTCAGCAAAGTGCTTTTACCTGAACCCGAGGGGCCGTTTATAGTAAGAATTTGCCCGGGTTCAACCCCTCCAGACTCCTGCAGAAATTTCTTTTCTGTTGCAAAACTTCTATAAATCCCTTCAAAGCGAAAAAACCCAACACTGCCCATTTCCATTGTCAAAAATTCTCTACTTTCTATTGCTAACTATTATTTATTATAGTGTTTCTCTGCATAAACAGCTAAACCTTCCATAATCATTATTATACCAACAAAAAAGGGTCTTTACCGACCCTGTTTCCCAGTTATAATTCCCCTGCCGGGCCAGGCCTGGCCCGGGTTTTTCTTCTGCCAGCAGATAAACTAGTTTTTTCTTTTATTCTTGCTAAAGCCCTGCTGCCTTTTTCTTTCCTGCTTGTAACCAATAAAAGCTTCGTATACCTCATCAGCTGTACTCATGGGAACTTCTACATAGGAAGTACGGCTGTGGATCTCGATATCTCCTATCTGTTTTTTGGATAAGGTAGTCCTTTCCACCAGAAATTCAACCATACGGCGGGGGTAAAAACCCTGTACTTTCCCTACCGGCACTTCAATATGGGCAGTATTATCGAAATCAGTATCGATCTCTGCTAATTCCAGTTCCGGACTATCGGCCACGATTATTTTTAAAGCTGCTGCCATCATCGCCTGCGGATCATATTCAGCCAGAATTTTTTCCGCCAGTACTTCCAATTTTTCGATAGGCTCTGCCGATATTTCCACCAATCTATTAATAATCGCTTTTTCCTGCTGTTCGATGGTTTCAGCCAGAGTCGGCAATACCGCCTGTTCTATTCTTTTATCTATATGGCGTTCAATAGCCCTTAACAACCGCACCTGGCTTGACTCCACCAGGGTTATAGCCACACCGCCTCTGCCCGCCCGGCCCGTCCTGCCAATGCGATGGATGTAAGAGTCGGGGTCTTCAGGAATATCAAAATTAAAAACATGGGTGACCAAATCAATATCCAGACCGCGGGCGGCAATATCCGTAGCGATTAAAACCTTTATATCCCCCTGGCGAAATCCTTTCATTATATAATCTCTTTCCCGCTGGGAGAGATCCCCGTGCAGGCCTTCACTCTTATAACCCCGATTATTCAGCAGGTTTACCAATTCGTCCACCCGCCTTTTGGTACGGCAAAATATCAAACTGACTGTAGGTTGTTCATAATCCAGAACGCGGCACAGGGTTTCCACCTTGTTCTTATTGCTCACCCGATAAAAACGCTGTTCGATTTTCGCTATGGTCTTTTCCTCCGGCTGGATCAAAACAGTTTCCGGATCTTGCATGAACTTTTTCCCCAGATCCTGAACTTCCCGGATCAATGTAGCGGAAAATAGAAAAGTCTGCCGGTTAACCGGACATTTTTCCAGTATTTTTTCTATATCGGGCAAAAAACCCATATCCAGCATTTCGTCAGCTTCATCTAAAACTGCGAATTTCAATCCCCTTAAGTCGATGGTATGCCGGGATAAATGATCCAGCAAGCGCCCCGGTGTGCCAACGATTATTTCCGGATCATTACGCAGCGCCCTGAGCTGAACATCTATCGATTGCCCGCCATAAACAGGGATTACCGCAATGGCCATGCTTCTGCCCAGGTAAGCAATTTCCCGGGCGACTTGCACGGCCAGTTCCCGGGTGGGGCATATTATCAGGGCCTGTGTTTTTCCCCCTTTTACTACACTATTCAGTATAGGTATGCCAAAAGCGGCTGTTTTGCCCGTCCCGGTTTGTGCCTGGCCAATAATATCCGCACCCCTGAGGGCTATGGGGATGGTCTGGCTCTGGATGGGGGTGGGATGTTCATAGCCTTTTCTCGCGATCATATGTAACAGGTCGTTTTTAAGTCCCATACTGTTGAAATTGTCGTTATTCAATCTTTTTCCTCCTCTTTTATTAAGACTTTACTACTATAGCATACAAAACCTTTTCTTTAATATTATATTTTCGTTTCGGGACAGGAAATTGTCATAGCCCCAGCCGCTTTTAAGTAAATATAGCTAATGATATTATTTGCTGCCGAGGAGGAACTTATGAAAAAATACCTTTTGACTCGACGTCTGCTTTTAATTGTTTTTCTGGCCTTGATGCTGGCTCCGTCCGCCGCCTGTGCCCGGGCATATGCTGATGACAGGATGAATGTCTTTTTTCCTTTTAACCCGCCGGACAAAAAAATCAATCTGGTTTTAGATGGCATGAGTATGGCACCGCCGGCCTCCCTGGTTATCAATCAGGCCGGACGAACAATTATAGATGCTGGGGAGGTGGCCGGCTTGCTCGATCTGCAATTGGAATGGGCTGATAATGAACAGCTGCAATTAAGCCGCGGACAGGTATGCCTTTCTTTTCGCAGCGGTCAGGATAGTTATTTGCAGGGTGAAAAAATCATCTCTTTAGATACTGTCCCTTTTAAAACCAGTCAGGCTTTCTTTATTCCTTTAAGAGTCGTGGCCGAGGAATTTGGCTGCACCATCGATTATGACCCGGACTCCCAAACAGTGTTTTTATCTGCGGGGATAACTTCGCTGACAAGTTTTCTACAGGACGCTGGTCCCTGGGGCCCCATATTGCCTGATTCAGATCTGTCTGCCCTCTTAAGCGGTCATACTTTAGCCGGGGGTTATTTCACCCGGCTTAACAACAGCCCCCCCAATCGCAATAATAATATTATTCTGGCCTGCGCTCAAATAAACGGCACTATTATCAGGTCGGGGGATATCTTTTCTTTCAATCAGGTGGTGGGACCCCGCAGTCGGGAAAAAGGGTATCTGCCCGCCAGTATTTTTGTCGGCCAAAAGGTAGTCCCCGGTATCGGCGGAGGGATCTGCCAGGTCTCCAGCACTATTTATAATGGTGCCCTCATTACCGGTCTGAAAATAATAGAAAGGCACCCCCATACACTTGCGGTCAATTATGTAATCCCCGGTTATGATGCCAGCGTTCACTGGGGGGCAGCGGATTTTAGATTCCAAAATAATCGGGATAAGGATCTGCAGATTCTGTCCTCTGTCAACGGCAGCTATGTGGTGGTATTGTTGGTCGAGGTCCATTAAAATAATATTCAAACAACAATTAAAGGAGATGGGCCATGATTACTGAGCAAACACCAATTAGAGATATCCTGGTAAAAATTCCGGGTTCCCAGGAGCTGTTGTTGAATAGGGGAGTTCGATACACGGGGTGATCAGTTGCCTTTATGACCCTCGAGCAGGCTGCCCGGGGTAAAAATGTTGATCTTAAAAAATTGATTGCTGATTTGTCGGCTATGCAATCCCAAAATGCAAGCGAGTAAGGCTTTTTATTGCATCGGAGCAAATATATGCCATGGCAGGGATACTTTTCAGTAAACCGGGTATATTACAGATTAAAGATCCCGGCAAAAAAGTAAAAAAGTTTACCCGAGGTTGCTCAGATGCTTACATACTATGAAAATTTAAATACTGGCATTAATTACTGGCCGGCGGCTAAAGCCATGTACTGGTGGCAAAATTTTGATCTGACCGAAGTAGAACAGGATTTTGCCCGTTTGTCTGCCTGCAGTTTTAAAATCGTCAGAATATTTCTCACCTGGGAAGATTTTCAGCCCCATCCCGATGTGGTTTCCGCAACAGCCCTGCATAATTTGTTATTGACTGCCGATTGTGCCGCCCGGTGCTCTTTGTCTCTGGTGCCGACTTTTTTCTGTGGTCATATGAGCGGAATTAACTGGCTCCCCTATTGGATGCTCAAGACCGATGACAATACCAGCCGGCGTTTTCCGGTGTTTTCTGGCAATGCCATCCGCAATGCCCCGGTAAAGAATTTTTATGCCGATTCAGAATTGATCCTGGCTCAGGTTGAACAGATCAGCAGGATCGGTCGTATGCTAAAGGGGCATCCTGCCATCCATAGTTATGACCTGGGCAATGAAGCATCCAATATCGCCCTTCCACATAACCGTGAGCAGGCCTGTAATTGGCTGGGCACCATGGTTGAAACCATCAAAAGCATCGATTCTATTCCGGTAACTTTGGGGATGCATGCTGAAGATCTGGAAGAAGACCGGCATCTTTGGCCCCAGGATGCAGGAAAGTTTTGCGATTATCTTTCCATGCATGCCTACCCTTTTTATCTTGACTGGGTAAATGATCCTTTAGATTATCGTTTGGTACCGTTTTTAAGCATTATTACTCATTGGCTGGGTAAAAAGCCTGTGGTCATGCAGGAATTTGGCCTGCCCACCCGGCCGTTCCACTGGCAGGTGAGGACCCGCTGTGAAGAACAGCGGCCTGGATGCCTCCTCTTTGATGAAGCTGCTGCTTCTCTTTATTATGCCCGGGTTTTAGCCGCCCTGGCTGACAATCTGGTTCCGGGTCTGGCCTGGTGTTATAGTGATTACGTTCCTTCTCTGTGGAACCTTCCTCCACTGGAAATGAATCAACATGAGCGGTATTTTGGTTTGTTCCATCATGATGGCAGCCCCAAGGATCAACTGCAGGCTTTCATCCCGTCAAGCTGGCACCGGTTTACAACCGGGACCCAGTGCAACCAGGGCTGGCTGCAGAATTTTAACCTGGATGATTTTTATGCCAGCCCCCGTCGGCAGCTGACCGCTATGTTTGCTGTTTATCAAAAATTTCTTGCCCGGGGAGAAATATCATGAAAGTTGCCATTTTATCCCCCGTCGCCTGGCGGACCCCGCCGCGGCATTACGGCCCCTGGGAAAGATTTGTTTTCCTGCTGAGTGAAGGATTGATAGCCCGAGGAGTCGATGTTACTGTTTTTGCCAGCGGTAATTCTTTCACCTCGGGAAAATTGGAATGGATATGCCCTGCCCCCTATGAAGAAGACCCGGCTCTGGATGCTAAAGTCTGCGAAGCCTTGCATATCGGGCATTTTTTTGAGCAAGCCCCTAATTTTGATTTGCTGCATAATAATTTTGATTTCCTGCCATTAGCTTTCAGCGGTCTGATTGATCGCCCTCTTTTAACAACTATTCATGGGTTCTCATCACCTAAAATCCTGCCGGTTTATGAAAAATACAATGACCGCAGTTATTATATCTCCATCAGCAATGCCGACCGCAACCCCCGGCTCCGCTATTTGTCCACAGTTTATCATGGCATAGATCTTAAGGAACTCACCTGGCAGGAAGAACCTGGTGATTATCTTTTATATTTTGGCCGAATTCACCCTGACAAAGGTACTGCAGCTGCTATAGCCATTGCCAGGGCAGCAAAAATGCCGCTGAAAATAGCCGGCATCATCCAGGACCAGGATTATTTTAATAATGAGGTCCTTCCCTGCATAGATAATGAACAATTTATTTATCTGGGGCCGGTGGGACCGGAAGAGCGCGACCCTTTGCTGGGAGGGGCCTATGCCTTGCTGCATCCCATTTATTTTGATGAGCCTTTTGGTTTAAGTGTGGTGGAAGCCATGGCCTGCGGCACTCCTGTTATCGCTTTTGACCGGGGATCCATGCCGGAAGTGATCGCTGAAGGGAAAACTGGTTTTCTGGTCCGGGAAATTGCCGGGGCGGTAGAATGCCTGACGGAAATCCCCCGGCTTGACCGCTGGGATTGCCGCCATTGGGTAGAAGAGCATTTCAGCCAGGATATCATGGTGAAAAACTACCTGGATCTGTATCAATTCATCCTGAACAAAGGCCCCGTAATATGACAAATTACGGGGCGTATCCTGCCAGTTTGGTTAGTTTTTCAGGAAGAAAACTGAATAAGTGCCGGCTCCTACATGGGAACCAATCACTGCTCCAATTTCTGAGATGACAAATTTTTCACAGCCAAAGCGTCTGGCAATCTGTTCTTTAAGCTCTAAAGCCCCATTTAAATCTGCCGAATAACAAATTCCTATTGTCTGTTCAGGCAAATCCCGGCCCCGGGCTTCCATAAGGTCCAGCAGCCTACGCTTGGCTTTTTTAAGACCATGGGCTTTTTCCAGTGGTAGTATTTTGCCCTCCTGAAGGTGCAGCAGCAGTTTTATGTTTAAAAGATTGCCCAGTGCGGCAGCGGTGCTGCTCACCCTGCCCCCCCTTTTCAACATATCAAAATTGCCCACGATGAATATATGCTGCATATGGCTGATATTATCTTCGATCTCCGCAATGATCTCTTCCTTATTCATACCCTGGGATACCGCCTGGGCGGCCCTGATAACTGTGAGCCCATAACCAACTGAAGCACTCTTAGTATCAATAACCGTTATACGTTCGGGACAGACTTCTTCCCTGGCCAGACAGGCGGCCTGGTAAGTCCCGCTGAGTTCAGAAGAAAAAGCAATATATATGATTTCGTCATCTGTCCCGTCGATGACCCTCTTAAATTCTTCCTGAAAATCACCCACGGAGACCTGGGATGTTGTTGGCATGACTTCCGGATCAGCAATCATAGTGTAAAAATCTCCCGGACTCAAATCCAGTCGATCATGATAAACAACGTCTTTAATGGTAACAGTTAAATAAAAAAGTTTGACACCCAAACTATCAATAAGTTCTTTATCCAGATCACAGGCATTATCTGCATAAATGCGAATTTTACCCATTAATCTACCTCCCTGTTTTTGATGAAACTGCGGCAAACGATCCAAAGGTATTTTACTATAAACCGTTTTTTTCAACAACTAGCATATTTTATTGTTAATTATGCGGGAGAAGCATTCTTTATTCTATGGTATTTACTTCCATCCGGAGGACTTATATATTTTTCCGTCCGTACCACACCCTGCACAATGATTCTGGAGTAAATGCAATAATATTTCTTTAATCAGTTGTCTTCTTTTCGTATCGTCATGATGGATATGGATCCAGTCCTGCTGCATCCAGCCAGTTGCCGGCGGGTATTATAAATACGAAGAAATTTTCCGGAATAAATTATATTTTTAATATTCAAATTAAAGGATACTGAGAATTTTAGTAGTATATATATATTAAGTGAAACTTTGCCGTTTAATTTATTTTGGATTATATAATACCTTGATTTGCAGCAAATAATAAATGCCTTACCAAATCCATTTTATTCCTACGTGGTATTATAGTTAATGTATGTCTAAGGGGGGTGAAGTAGAGCCATACTATTGATGAATTTAAGTCCCGGGAACAATATTCAGAAGGAGTGAAGGATTAATGAGAATTAGTGGAAAAACAGCAATCGTCACCGGTGGCGCTTCCGGTCTTGGTGAAGCAGCAGTTGAACGCTTACACGCTGCAGGCGCAAATGTGGTTATAGCTGACCTGAACGAAGAAAAAGGCAATGCTCTGGTAGCCAAATTAGGTGACAAAGCATTATTTGTAAAATGTAATGTTACCAGCACTGACGATGTTAAAGCAACTGTCAATGCAGCCGTAGAAAAATTCGGCGGCCTCCATATCCTGGTAAATAATGCCGGAATGGGCAGTGCAGGAAGAACCTTCAACAAAGATGGCCCCTGGAACATCGAATGGTTTAAAATGGTTATGGATGTTAACCTGACTGGCGCATTTGATATGCTCAGTAATGCTGCTTTTGCCATGGACAAGAACGAACCCGAAGATGGCGAAAAAGGTGTTATTATCAATGTAGCTTCCGTAGCTGCTTTTGACGGCCAGATCGGCCAGGCTGCTTATTCCGCATCCAAAGGCGGAGTACATGCTATGACACTGCCCGTCGCCAGAGACCTTTCCAGACATCTGATCCGCTGCAACTGTATCGCACCGGGCACCTTCAATACCCCGATGCTGGCTCAACTGCCGCAGGCTGCACGCGATTCCCTGGCAGCATCCATACCGATGCCGCAAAGACTTGGTGAACCTGTAGAATTTGCACAGCTGGTACAGGCAATCGTTGAGAATAATTATATCAATGCTGCAACCATCCGCCTTGATGGTGCAATCCGCATGGCTCCCAAATAAATCGATATTTTTAAATTCAAAATGCACCACTTTACCAGTGGTGCATTTTATTTTTACAGCATTGCCGATTAAGAGAATAAAGCTCACAAATAATCTTTGCAGGTTTTTTAAATTCTTACTCGGGAATTTTATTGGTTTTCGTCCATATTTTGAATTCTTCTGCTGATTTTATCAAATCATCCTGGAAATCAGGGTGAGCAATCGAAATTAGCAGCTCCGCCCTTTCCCATGTCGGTTTGGATCTTAAACGTACTGCCCCATATTCAGTTACAATGTAGTCCACCATCTGACGAGGAATAGTAGTTATTGAACCCGGTGAGAAAGTGGGTACGATCCTGGATTTGACATTCCCTTCAGCATCCTTGAATGTCGAGGATAAACAGATAAAGCTTTTCCCGCCCTTAGACCATTGTGCACCGAGAACAAAATCCCACATGCCCCCATTGCCTGAAATCTGAATGGGCCCCATACTTTCTGCGTTGACCTGAGAATATATATCCACCTGTACCGCATTGTTTATGGAGATAAACTTACTCAGCCGGGCAATGACCCGGGGATCATTGGTATAGTTTACCGGATAGGATACACAGGCCGGATTATTATGCATAAACTTGTACATACGATGACTGCCAATAGCAAAGGTATGTGCCACGCGGTAGCGATCGATCTCTTTGGCCTTGCCGCTCATACGCCCTGATTCGATCATATCCACAAAGGCATCGACAAACATTTCGGTATGTCCCCCCAGATCTTTTAAATCAGAACTGGCAATAGCTTTACCAACTGCACCGGGCATACCGCCTATCCCCAGCTGAATGCAGGAACCGTCCTGGACATATTGCATAATATGATTGGCCACTGCTTTATCAATATCATTGGGCTCTACACCTGGCAGATCGGGCAATTCCTGATCATCCGGCGCCTCCACTATATAGTCTACCTGAGAAATATGTACCGCTTCTTCTGCCCCCCCCAGACAAACGGGCATATGTTTATTGACCTCCACAATAACATTGCCCGCCATTTCAATCTTGGCCAGTGTCTCGGAGTTTTGCGGTCCAAGATTAAAATATCCGTGTTCATCCATAGGGCATACCCGGCAAATTACCGTACTGCGGTAATGGGCAATTTTATCCCGGTAAAGATCCGGGGCCTGGTGATAGAGGATGGGAGAATAATAGCATAAGCCAAAAGATTGCAAAATCCGGGATACTTTACTGAACTGCCAGTCATGATAAATAAAACTGCCTTTTGCTCTTGCCACTTCTGGTACCGGCGGGATCGTCACTGCACTGTAAACGCTGACATCTTGTAATTCATCTTTGCGATTGGCCAGAGCGATATCACATTCTACCGGTTTCCCGTTGAAATATGCATAATCAACGATATCCCCTGATTTTACTACTTTTACTGCTTCCGCTGCTGGAACAAGCTTTCTTTTGTACTCTTCTTTAAACAATAAAATCCCCCCCTGTTAAAATGTTATTATTACGAAAATAACCGACTAAAGATTCTGATTTAGACGGCAATCCTGAAGATGTCAAATATTCGCAATAATATTATAATTACTTTATCATAAAAACGGGATTTTTGTAATCTTCCTGCCCGAAAAATTTGTTACTTTTACTCCCAAAAGATACTATTGACCTTGCAATTGGGTTTAATGATAAAATAAAGTCGGATTTGTTGCTTTTGCTGAAGATTTAATACATATATCTAAAGGGGAATAAAATGGCAAAAGCAGCATCAGTTTTTAGTCTAATAAAACATTTGCGGTTTTTAGGAATCATTGGCACAGCACTTATAGGGGCTGTATTATTCATACTGCTGTTTGGCCCGGCTGTTTATAATGTCGAGGGGTTAACCTTTCGTGCTTCGTTGCAACCCGCCTGGCAGGGGAAGACCGTACTACTGATCCCCCCTCTGGGTAATATTTCTGCTGATACCCATGATCTGCCGATAATGATCCAGATCACCCTTACTAATATTGAGGCTGATCTGGCTTCCAGCCTTTTTCAGGATGACGGGGAAAAAACAATATGGCATCAAGCCGATTTCAAGATCCTGGTGCAGCCTTTTTTATTGAGGCAGATATGCCTGGCTGTACTGGGAGCGGCAACAACTTTTTTAATATTGTGGCGCTTTAAGCCCCGAATGATTTTAGCCGGAGCCCTGACTGGCTTACTGGCATCGGTCATTTTTTTCTCCT
>Ga0123335_1002272_pt1 | contig 29126 bp, 22 predicted proteins | sample BiotimSIPDNA_2_FD_89707 | JGI IMG/M metagenome (GOLD analysis project Ga0123335, IMG submission 89707) | Anaerobic biogas reactor microbial communites from Washington, USA - Biogas_R2 time_0 SIP DNA | ecosystem: Engineered > Bioreactor > Anaerobic > Unclassified | place: Washington, USA... | reverse complement strand
TCATGCCCACCGGCATGGACGCGGGGCGCATCTACGATGTTGTATGCGACGGCAAGAGCGTCTATGTCATAATGCAGTCGAACGACGCGGCGGTGATATTCTTGGGCAACCGCCCGGAGCACTGCTACAAGCTGTACCGCAGCGACGACAGCGGAAAGAGCTTCAAGTCATATTTGATCTCCATCGACGCTCAGGGCAGGGGTTACGGCGCCCTTGAATTCATGGAGGACGGCGCGCTCATCGCCTATGTATACGACGCCAATCACGAGGACGCGCCGGTGTATGCAATATCCCGCGACCGGGGCGTCACCTGGTCGGAGCCTGCCCGCGCGAGCACAAAGAAGCTTATCCGCAATCCCCAGCTTGTCCGGGTGGACAATATATGGTTCCTGCTGGGGCGCAACGGCGGCGCGGGTGACGGTCTGGTGCTCTATACCTCCGACGACGGCATAAGCTGGGACGAGGGCGAAATGCTGGACAAACGCCCCGAGGGCGGCGGCACCGGCTATTACAGCAACATGCTTGTGATCCGGGAGCCGGGCGAGAGGCCACGGGTGCTGATGCAGTATTCCCACGTCTACGATCAGAACCGGGTGAACATCGCACACCGGTATATTCTGCTGTGATGTTTAACCTGCTGAAGAAAGACGCGGATTTCTCGATGCTGACCCGTCCTGCGAATGTCGAATATCATCGGGTTTTCGACACGGTGCGCGAGACGGGTTCTCCCCATTTTCTCCACGGCGCGGCGGTGACCCTGTGGCAAAATCGGCTTGCCGTCTGCTTTGCCTTCAACCGGGGCGAGGAGAACTCGGCGACCGAGGAGCTGCTGATAAGTTTCAGCGATGACCGCGGCATGACCTGGACGAAAGCCGAAAATATCGCCGCTCCCTCAGGGCGGGCCGACAGCCACGGGGTGTTTCTGCCGCGTGATGACGGGCTGTGGTGCTTTGCGTCCTCATTCAACGGTCTCGGCGAACCGCCTCTTTCGTCGAAGGGGCATCGGCTTATCCATTTCAAGGACCTGAAAATGAAAGCGCGTCGCTTTGACGGCGTACGCTGGGAGGATATGGGGGCGGCAGCCGAGGGCTTCTGGCCGCTCGGCGCGCCCGTGCGAACGGCTGACGGGAACTGGCTGCTGGCGGGCTGCGATACCCGCTGGTACGCGGCAGCGGCACTGAGCCGGGGCGGCGACCTGACGAAATGGGACGTGGTGAAGCCCGACACCGACGGCGAGGTCTTCACCGAAGCGGGCGCTTGGGTATCGGATGACGGCGGCAGTGTACTGCTTGTGATGCGCAATCAGTCGGTGCTCACCGACGGCAGATATCACGCCGCCGTTTCGCTCAGCACCGACGGCGGACGCAGTTTCGGCGAATGTGAGATAAGCGACCTTCCCATGGCTGCTGTGAAACCCTTCTGCGGACGGCTGTCCGACGGCAGATATTACCTGCTTTTCAACGAATCGATACCCGGAAAGCCCGCCGCCCGCGACCGGCTTTTAATCGGAATCGGGAACGGCGGGGACTTCGGGCTTGAACGCTTTTATGTGGTGGACGAGGGCTATGCCGCTCCCTCCGGGCGGCGGCTGGCGCTGAGCTATCCCTATGCTTATGAGCATGAGGGCAGGCTGTATATAGCCTACTCATATGAGAGCGCGCCGGGCATGGGCAGAAATCACAACGACGCCATGCTTGCGGTGCTCCGAACCGACGAACTGTGAGCGATGTGACGGACAAGGCTAATCCGAATTTCAATGCCCTCTTCGGCTTTCACTGCCGAAGGGGGCATATATTTATTAATATATTTCAAAAACCGAGGCTGCGTCTTGACATCCCGCGCCGCGTGGATTAAAATGTATTGTGAGAAAAGACATACACCGACATAGACAGCGCGGCTGTACGCCGCATAGAAACGGAGGCATGAATGATGAAAGACAAGGATTCAACCTGCGAGATACAGGCACTGCTTGACCGGGGCGGGGATGTGGAGATTCCGCCCGGCTTTTACAGAATATCTAAGACCCTGCGCGTCTCCTCGGGCACCACGCTCAGGGCGGCGCCAAACGCCCGCATCTGCCTCTGCGGCGATACGCCCCGGCGGCGCGGCGACCACCTTCTGACCAACTCCGACCACGAGGGCGGCAATCGGGATATAACCATCGACGGCGGCATATGGGACGGGAACAACTTTGACCCCAACAACAAAAAGGGCGAATTGTTTGATTCGGAGGGCTTCAGCGGCTCCGCGCTCAACTTCTTCAATGTGAAAAATCTCACCCTGCGGAACATGATAATAGCCAATTCCACCGCCTACAACATCCGCGCCGCGCGCATCGACGGCTTTGTGTTCGACAATATAGCCTTCCTCGGCGACCGTCTCCACTCGAACCAGGACGGACTGCACTTCAACGGCAATGTCCGGAACGGAAAGGTCAGCAATATCTACGCTCTGTCGAAGGGACAGACCAACGACGATCTCATCGCCCTGAACGCCGACGACTCGATGGCGCGGGTGGAGAATCTGGGCATGGAGTGCGGCGACATCGAGAATATCACCTTTGAGAATATCTATGCCGAGGACTGCCACACGCTGGTGCGCATGCTGAGCGTCGACTCGGCTATACGAAATATCCGATTTAAGAACCTTGAAGCCGGCTGCAGGTGCTACGCAGTAAACTGCGACGCCGCCCGCTACTGCCGCACGCCGCTTTTCAGGGAGGATGACCGCCCCGGGGGCGTGGGCAATATCGAGAACGTGATTTTTGAGGATATGACCGTTCACATGACCGCCGACCGGGGCGATTCGCCGATGATAATACTCGAGTGCAGCGCCGAAAACCTGCGTTTTAACGGCTTCGCGCGCCCCCGTGAGAAGGATGTCAGCCCGAAGTCCCCGGCCTTCACCGCGCGCAATGTCGTCGGCATGAAGGTAAGGGCAGATGGCGGGGAATATACCGCCCGGGGCAAGGGGGATGTGATCTCTCTTGACGGCTTCGGGGAACTGTGCGTGTGCAGGGAAGGGAAATAAGAAGCAAAATAAAATATATATAAAGGAAACAACAACATGAAAATCAAGAGAATTTTAGCGGCTATGCTGCTCGGCGGTATGCTGCTTTCATCCTGCGGTCAGACGCCGCCGGACGGCGGCGACGGTATTGAAACGACAACCGCCGACACTGCGGCTGCCGAAACCGTCACCACCGACTACCTGGAGACCCTGCCCGAGACCGACTTCGAGGGCAGGACATTCACCATCCTCGCCCAGCACACCCCCGAGCGCTTCAACTTCGCCCAGGAGGAAAAGACGGGTGACGTCATCAACGATTCGATAATCGAGCGGGATACGGCGGTGGAGGAGCTGCTCAACATAACCTATGCCCGGCTGCCGTATACCGACCGCGGCAAGCTGAAAACCGACGCCTCAAAGACCATACTCGCCGGCGACGAGGCTTACAATCTTATCATCACCTCCATGAGCGACGGCATAAACACCCTGGCGCCCCAGGGAGTGCTCTACGACCTGAAAGAACTGCCCTATGTACAGCTTGAGAGCAGCTGGTGGAACAAATCAATATATGACGGTATGCAGATCGAGGGACGGCTCTTCTTCACCACCGGCGCAATCTCGCCCTGCTTCTTCCTCACCCCGATAGTGTCGCTGTTCAACAAGCGGCTGGTGGAGAATTACGGTCTGGGCGACATATACGGCATGGTAAACGACGGGAGCTGGACCTTTGACAATTTTTATGACATGACAAATGATCTTACTCAGGACGTGAACAACGACGGTCTTATCACCAAAGACGACTTCTTCGGCTATATATCCGACTCGACCCTCGGCGGCGCTCTGTTCGAGGGGGCGGGACTCAAGCAGATCGAGATAAAGAACGGCGAATATAAAATGGCGCTTGACACCGAGAAGGCAATCGAAGTCATTATGAAGTACAGCAACGCCTACGGCGACAAGACCCGCTTCATGATGGAGGAGGGGGGCAGCACGACGGTAAACCCCATGTTCAAGAACGGTCAGGCTGTCTTCACTTCGATGAACGTCTACGGCTTCGCCATTCCCTACCGCGACATGGAGGACGACTACGGCATCGTGCCGCTGCCCAAATACGATGAGAGCATCGAGGGTTACAGTGCCACCTGCAACACCTGGCTGCCCACCGGCGTGGCTGTGCCGATAAATTGCTCCGACCCCGAGTTCAACGGTCTTGTCATGGAGGCGACGGGCTATATATCCCAGCAGTATGTTGCTCCGGCGGTCTACGAAACCGCGCTGCGGGGCAAGGCCACCCGCGACTCCGAGTCCTATCAGATACTCGAAATGATTTTCAACAACTGCTCCTTCGACATGAACACGGTGTTCAACTTCGGCGGAAGTTCCGAGCTGCTCCGCGCCTCGGTCTGCGGCATAAAGACCAACTTTGTCTCGGACTACGCCGCCATCAAGGACAAGTCTCAGACCGCGCTGGACAATATGATAGCCATGGTGCGGGAAGTGTATAAGTAAGCGATAGACTGTGTTATACCAGCAGAATTATCTGATATTATAGGAGGGTATTATGAAAAAACTGTGCTTTGCGCTTGCCCTGCTGATGATAGCCGCCGTATTTGCTGCGTGCGGAGGAAAGGGAGACACCACATCGGCAACGACTCCTGCGGCGGATATCACGATCGCTGAGACCACCACCGGACGCTATGAGGCGGATCTGCCTGAGCGGGACTTCGGCGGTGAGTCTATAGTGCTATACGCACGAATTTATAACGGTGTATGGGATGCCTGCGATGTGCTAGTGGAGGAAATTGACGGTGAACTCATAAACGACGCTTTGTATGAGCGGGAGGATTTCATCGAGAACACCTACAACGTGAAGCTGGAGCTGGTGAAAAGCGGCGTTGACAATGTCACAACCAATGTAAAGACCTTCATCGCCGCCGGCGATGGCAGCTATGATGCTGTCATCTGCAGCGCCTACAACTCGGGCGCTATCGCCCTGGAGGGTATGCTTTGCGACCTGAACGGCGTTGAGTATATAGATTTCTCACAGCCTTGGTGGTCGCAGCGTACAAACGAGTCGCTTTCGATAGGCAGAAAGCAATATTATGCCACCGGCGATATTTTTATAATCGACAACAAGGCGATACGAATGTTTTTCTTCAATAAGGATATGCCAGAGCAGTTCGGGCTTGAGAGCCCATATCAACTTGTTTTCGACGACAAATGGACCTTTGAAAAGTACATCGAGTTCAACGAAGCAGTGTCGGGCGACCTCAACGGCGACAATCAGCTTAAGCGGGAGGATGACAGATATGGTACCATGGCTCAGCCCTCCCTGGGCATTGTGCTCTACATTGGTGCGGGTCAGCAGATGACCTCGAAAGACGGAGATGATATACCATTGGCAGCTTGCAACAGCGACCTTGCAATATCGATTATGACAGGTATATCCGAGAGCATTGCCGGTCTTGATGCCATCAGTATAGACGGCATAGCCACCAAGAGCAGTGTATACCCTGACAACATGGTATACTTTATGGAGGGACGGGTGTTCTTCGCTCCTGAGGTTCTGTTGCATATCGAATCGATGCGCGGCGCTGAGATAGATATAGGCATACTTCCGCCTCCAAAGTATAACGAGAGCCAGGAGGACTACTACTGCTACACTGACGGATACTGTGTGAATCTGGTTTCGATTCCGGTCACCAACACCGAGACCGATAAAATCGGCTTCATCGTTGAGGCAATGTCGGCAGAGTCAATGAATAATCTTACCCCTGCCTACTACGAGGTAGCTTTGACTAACAAGTATGTCCGTGACGCAGAATCGGTGGCGATGCTCGATCTTATTCTTGACGCATCAGTGATGGATAACGCGAATGTTTTCTCCTGGGGCAGCATTGAAGCTACTCTGAACTCGGCAATGTCGGGAGGCAAGCCCATTGCCTCGGTGGTTGAGGCAAATATTGAAGCGCTTGAGGCTGCAATTGCAAAGACAGTCGACGCCTTCGTGAGCTGATACAACACCATGACACAAAAAACACTGCTCATCACCGGTTTTGACCCCTTCGGCGGCGAGACTGTCAACCCCTCCCGGGAGGCGATTAAACTGCTGCCCGACACCGTCGGCGGATACCGTCTGCATAAGTTAGAGATACCCGTCGAGTTCGGGCGGGGCGCCGAGATTGCGATAGGGGCGGCGGAGGAACTGTCGCCCGACGCCATCCTCTGCGTGGGACTGGCGGGAGGACGGCAGGCGATGACTCCCGAAGTGCTGGCAGTAAACATAAGAGACGCCGGCTCCCCCGACAACGCCGGATATAAACCCTCCTTCGAGCCGGTGGTGCCGGGAGGGCGGGAGGCATACTTCACGACGCTGCCTGCAAGGGAGATGACCGCCGCCATAAGCGCCGCCGGTCTGCCCGCGTCGCTCTCATTCTCCGCGGGGGTATATGTCTGCAACGATCTTCTCTATTCCCTGCTGCACAGGTTCGCCGGCACCGAAGTCCGCGTCGGCTTCATCCATGTGCCCTTCATCCCCGAACAGGGGAAGAAGGGAAAGCCCTCGATGCCCCTCAATGACATCGCAAAGGGGCTTGCCGCCGCAATAGAAGCACTGTGATATCAATGATTGAAGGTAAATGTCAATGTCATTAAACAGAAGATGCCCGAGATGCGGCAGCCGCCGCGTCATGCTGACAAACGAGGAAAACAAACACGGCTGCCTCTGGACGATATTTTTCGGGATATACTATATCTGCTGGGTGTTCTTCAAATGGATTCTCGGCATATTGGTATTTATAATGTACGACTGGTGGATGGCTATAATCAAAGCCCTCATGGGCAAGGGTCATGTCTGGGTGTCGGGGAAACTGTTCTCCGGCAAACGCCGGTTTTACTACTGCCTTGACTGCTCCAATAATTTCAGCGCGTGACTCAGCGGATTGACCTTTCCGACAAACAACATCAACCGCAATAAAACACCCTCCCCGAACCGTTTTACGCGGCGGGGAGGGTGAATTTATGCCGTTATTGAACCGTCAGCGGATTATTTGCCGAAGTATCTGGCGAGCAGACCTTCGAAAGCCTTGCCGTGGCGGGCTTCGTCCTTAGCCATCTCGTGGACGGTGTCGTGGATGGCGTCAAGGTTGAGCTTCTTGGCGAGCTTGGCAAGCTCGAACTTGCCGGCGGTGGCGCCTCTCTCGGCTTCTACGCGGAGCTTCAGATTCTCCTCGGTGGAAGTGGTGACTACTTCGCCCAGCAGCTCGGCGAACTTGGAGGCGTGCTCCGCCTCCTCGTAGGCTGCCTTCTCCCAGTAAAGCCCGATCTCGGGATAGCCCTCTCTGAACGCGACGCGGGCCATGGCAAGATACATGCCTACCTCGGTGCACTCGCCGGTGAAGTTGGCGCGCAGACCCTCGATTATCTCGGCGGGAACGCCCTCCGCCTTGCCTTCGCCTACCACATGCTCGGTGGCCCAGGCAAGGTTTTCCTCGGCGACTTCAACGAACTTCTCTGCGGGCTGACCGCATACCGGACACTTTACCGGGGGCTTCTCACCTGTGACTATCTCACCGCAAACTGTGCATCTCCACTTTTTCATGATAAATCTCCTTTAATAATAAATATAATGATTTGGTTTTCTTAACTTATTTGATCGCCGCTGTTTCGTGTGACCGACCCGTCTGTTTACGGCATGTGCCGTTCCCCGAGGTCAGTCAGTTATACTGTGTCTCCCTTTCAGACACTCTGTTTATCGGGTGCTGTTGTTTCGGAATATTGTCCGTCAGCCGCGGATGCCGCCTCTTTTGCGGCGCAATCGGGACAGACGCCCATCAGCTCCAGATGGTATTTCTCCACCTTAAAGCCTCCCGCATCGTCTACCAGTCCGACAAGCCGCCGTGGCAGGTCGTCGGGGGTTTCGATGTCGCATACATAACCGCAGCGACGGCAGGTTATGTGGCAGTGGGGGTGTGTGGTAATGTCGAAGCGGTCGTCCGCCTCGGCAAGCTTGAGCCTGAGAAGGTCGCCGTCCTCGGCGGCGTTGGCAAGCATGCGGAAAACCGTCGCCCGGCTGATATCGGGGTAATTCTTATGTATTTCCTCATACACCATTCCCGCCGACGCATGACAGTTCATCTCCCGCAGCGTCCGCATAATCAACGTTTTTTGGACCGTGCTGCGCCTTGTTTCTTTCGCAGGACTTCCGCTTTTGATTTCATTCGTCTTTTTCTCTGCCGTTAAATCTGACAAGCCTCCCTTCTCACCTTCCTTATTGTCTTTCATGTGTGTCTTGCGATTTCCGATTTTTCGCAAAGAGAATAAATAATATCTGTTCCTTATTGATACTCTATCTCTTTTGCGACTATATTATAACATAGTGTGCGCGGTATGTCAACAGAAAATTTAGAAAAAATCGCGAATTGTATGATGTTACAGATTACGAGGTGCAGCAGATTGTATAATGGTGCATTTTATCCAATTAAATTTACTCAACGGAAAACCGGTATCACATGTTCATTCGGATCGGGTTTATTTTTTTACAAAAATATGATATACTCGAAGCATTAAAAATGATATTTAGACTGTACAAACATTTAAGCAACAGTTTATGTTCCGGGCAGAACGGAATCTGTAAATGAACACGAAAATGCAAAAATATACCCCATCCCACAAAAAACTGCAAAATCCGGAAAACAAAACACGCCGGCAATAATGCTTCGGGCATCTTTTGGTGTGTTTATATTGAGGTAACGATATGATTTTCAGTGCGACAGAGGGAAAAGTCCGGCTTGACAGCGGCAATGTTCCCTATATAAAGTTCGGGCGCGGAGCCGGAACGCTGGTCATGATACCCGGACTGCGCCTCTCGGATATAAGCGGCTCGGCAGGAGCCGCCGCATGGTATTACCGCATCTTCGCTAAAGATTATACCGTGTATATGTTCGACAAAAAGGACAATCTATCAAGCGGATGTACCGTACATGACCTTGCCGGTGATGTGGCGGAAGCCATGAAGAAATTGAATCTCGGGGATGCTTGTGTGTTCGGAGCGTCGCAGGGCGGAATGATCGGGCAGGAGTTAGCAATCAATCATCCCGAATCGGTTTCAAAACTGGTATTGGCGGTCACTCTCAGCAGAACCAACGAAACGGTACAAAATGTGATAAATCACTGGATTAGTCTTGCGAAGGAAGGCGGTCTTTCCGCGGTGGCGGAGGATTATATCTATAAAGGGTACTCAGAGAAATATATAAACAGATACAGGGCTGTTCTTCCGCTTTTCATAAAAACGCAGAAATTCATGCCCGCGGAGAGATTTATTGTCCTTGCGAAAGCCTGCCTTACCTGCAATACCTATGACAAGCTTGACAATATCAAGTGTCCCGTGCTAGTCCTCGGCGGAGGGAAGGATAAAGTTGTCACCGTTGAGGCTTCTCTGGAAATCGCCGAAAAGCTGAACTGCGAATACTATATCTATGAAGACCTTGGACACGAGGCATATAACGAAGCGAAGGACTTCAACAAGAGGATATACGAGTTTTTTGCCGATTAACCCGACTTCCCGCCGCGGGGGGATATTCACATGAAAAAACTCCGATGCGGCAAAACACCCGCATCGGAGTTTTCTGCCGCCGCTTGTATTTCTTTAGATTAAAAAAGACCCGGAAATCTCACATTTCCGAGCCTTGTGTCTGGCACCCCCAGCGAGAATCGAACTCACAACTAACCCTTAGGAGGGGCTTGTTATATCCATTTAACTATGGGGGCGTATGGGCTGTGGGGGATATTTCCGGCGGCAAAACGGCAAAAAGCCGCCGGAAATTCAAAACCGGTGGATATTATATCACCAATCGGTGAAGAATTCAAGTATTTTCGGGTAATCTCTTGAAATTTGTTGAGATATAGGCTATAATAACAGCTATTCGGCGTGCTGTGCGCCGTTTTTGACAAATATACGGAAGGGGAGGCGTTTTATAACAATGGGTTCCGCGCTGAAGAATTTTATTATAACGTTTTTTGTATCGCTGCTTATATTCGGCCTTATCGCCTACATGCTTGTAAACTACGCGGTGAATGCCATTATAAACGCCGCTCCCGAAATCACCCCCGACCCGGGCGCCGAGGTCACCGACGAAACCACAGCCGACCCGGCTGAGCCGGTTGAGACCAAACTGGACCTCAGCGCGATAGCCGGACAGACCTTTACGGCGCTTATCATAGGCACCGACTACCAGCCGGAGATTTTCACCGATTACGACCTTAAGGCGGTGAACAAGAACGCGCCGGGCTTCCCCAAGCCCGAGCGCACCATACAGGCGGACGCCCTGCTGCTGGTACGGGTCGATCGAACCTCCGCCAGCTTCGTAATATCCGCCCTGCCCGCCAACATGGTGGTAAAGTGCGACGGAGTCGACACCCAGCTCCGGGATGTTCTGGCGCTGAAGGATGTCGCCTATCTCTGCGACAAGGTGACCGCGTATACCGGCTACGCCATAGATTATTACGCCCTGTTTTCTGTCGGCGACTGCGCCGCTATACTCGAAAAACTGGGCGGGCTGCACTTCGATGTGCCCGAGAACATGAGCTATATCGACAACAACGGCAAGCTGAAGATCAGCCTCCGCAAGGGACCTCAGCAGCTGACCGGCGACACGGCGGTGAAAATGCTCCGCTACGCCTCCTACAAGGACGGGACAGCGGGGCGGCTGCGCACCACCTCGGCTTTCGCCCGGGAACTGATACGCACCCTCACCGCTCCCGAGCACTTCAACTCGGCGGTGTCCATATACCAGGGTATCTCCGGCATGTTCGAGACCAACTTCACTCCCGAGATGCTCGCCGCCGAGATTGACCTCATCTATATGTTCCCCCAGCTGAACGTGGTGGAGCTGGCATACCCCGGATCCACCGTCACCGGCGTCAGCGGCGAATACTTCCAGCCCAGCGTCACATCGGCAATAGCCATGTACCGCGAATACCGCCATGTCAGATAGGCAGCGGACGACCTCACCGGTATATTTTCATTGAGACAATAATACATAACACATACAGGAGAACACCGAAATGCTCAACAGCGAAAAGACAATGGACAAGATAGTCGCGCTATGCAAGAACCGCGGCTTCGTTTTCAGCGGCTCCGAGATTTACGGCGGGCTGGCAAATTCCTGGGATTACGGCCCCCTCGGCGTCGAATACAAGAACAACTTAAAGCGCGCCTGGTGGAAGAAATTCGTCCAGGAGTCCAAGTATAACGTAGGGCTTGACGCCGCTATTCTGATGAACTCACAGGTATGGGCGGCATCCGGGCATGTCGCCACCTTCAACGACCCGCTCATCGACTGCAAAGCCTGTAAGATGCGCCACCGCGCCGACAAGCTGCTGGAGGACTATGTAAAGGCAAACAACCTCACCGATGTGGATGTGGAGGCGATGGACAGCGAGGCGATGCTGAACTTCATCCGCGCAGAAAAAGTTCCCTGCCCGGGCTGCGGCAAGTCGGACTTCACCGACATCCGCAAGTTCAACCTGATGTTCAAGACCCATCAGGGCGTAACCGAGGACAGCGCGAATGAGGTTTACCTCCGTCCCGAGACCGCGCAGGGCATTTTCGTCAACTTCTCCAACATTCAGCGCTCCACCCGCCGCAAGGTTCCCTTCGGCGTGGCTCAGATAGGCAAATCTTTCCGCAACGAAATAACCCCCGGCAACTTCATCTTCCGTATCCGCGAGTTCGAGCAGATGGAGCTTGAGTTCTTCTGCAAGCCGGGCACCGATCTTGAGTGGTTCGACTACTGGAGAAACTTCTGCGCCGAGTTCCTCTACAGCCTGGGCATGAAGAAGGAAAATCTCCGCCTCCGCGACCACGGACCGCAGGAACTCTCCTTCTATTCCAAGGCGACAACCGACTTTGAGTACCTCTTCCCCTTCGGCTGGGGCGAGCTCTGGGGTATTGCCGACCGCACCGACTATGACCTGAACTGTCATATCAAGCATTCGGGCAAGGACCTCAGCTACTTTGACCCCGAGACCAACGAGCGCTATGTGCCCTATGTGGTCGAGCCCTCCCTGGGCGCCGACCGGGCGGCTCTCGCCTTCCTGGTTGAAGCCTACGACGAGGAGGTTATCGACGAGAAGGATACCCGCGTGGTGCTGCGGTTCCACCCCTATCTGGCTCCCTTCAAGGCGGCGGTGCTCCCGCTCTCCAAGAAGCTGGCAGCCGAGGCGGGCGAAATTGCCGACAATCTCGCAAAACTCTTCCCGGTGGACTATGACGATACCGGTTCCATCGGCAAGCGCTACCGCCGTGAGGACGAGATAGGCACCCCCTTCTGTATCACCTACGACTTCGAGTCCAAGGAGGACGGCTGCGTGACCGTCCGCGACCGCGACACCATGGAACAGGTTCGCATTCCCATCGACAGTGTGGGCGCATATATATCCGAGAGGATAACATTCTGATTAAGACTATAACCGTATCGCCGCGGATTTCCGCGGCGATACTTATTTCCGCCCTGCCTCTGCACTGTTCCCTCTTGCTTCAACACATCCCATTTCATCAACGCGCGAAAACCGCTGTTGCATACCGCAGGGCGGTGTGCTATAATGCGGTCAAAGACGAAACACCCCTGCAGGGAGAACAACATGAACGAAAAGACGATACTGCAATTCGAGCGGATATTCCCGGGGATATGGCGTGCGCGCGTATGCGCGAACACCGATACCGGCGGCATGGGAACTTCGCTCACCGCCTTTTACAAGCACGAGCCGAGGACAGAAAAACTCGACAGCCTGCCCGAAGCCGGGTTCCCCTTTGACGGCGCGCCGGGCGGGGAGGCGTTCTGCCAGTCTGACGGAGATGCAGGCACGGTTATATGCCTGCCGCTGCGTCTGTCCGAGCGGCTCTACGGTCTGGGACTGAACTATCAGCGGCTCTGCGTCAACTATGCGGCGCGTCAGCTGCGCTGCGACCACTACGGCGGGCAGGACAACGGCCGCACCCATATTCCCGCCCCCTTCTACGTGTCGGACAGAGGCTATGCGGTGCTCATAGACACGCCCGAGCCGGTGAGCTTCTACATGGGGAGCAGCGTGCGCCGGGATGCGGTGAACCCTCCCCCCGAGATACACCGGTTCCGCGAAAAGGGCTGGTCGGCGGTGACACCTGCCGAATATGTGGAGGCTTCCTTTGCCGCCGGCGGGTGCGACGTCTATGTGTTCGCCGCATCAAAGGACAGCAAATCTCCCATGCGCGACGCGGCGGCGCGCTACAACCTGTGGAGCGGCGGCGGCTTCATCCCGCCGAAGTGGGGGCTGGGCATGTGGCAGCGGGTCAGCGGCTATGCCGACGGAGAGGACGTGAGAGCCGAGGCGGCAGCTTTCGAGGAACACGACATGCCTCTGTCGGTGATAGGACTTGAGCCGGGCTGGCAGACGGCAGCCTATCCAAGCTCCCTCGACTGGGATGAAAAACACTTCCCGGATCACAAGTCGCTGATGGCAGAGCTTGCCTCGAAGGGAATAAGGCTCAACCTGTGGGAGAACTTCTTCATCTCGGAGAAGTCGACCCTGTACGACCCCGTTTCCCCATACTGCGGCTCTCACAAGGTGTGGAACGGCATAGTTCCCGATCTCGGCTCCCCCGAAGCGGTGGAGATACTGAGCCGGCATCACAAAAAACTGGCGGCGGAGGGAGTCTCGGGCTTCAAGGTGGACGAGTGCGATGGCTTTGACGGCTGGCTGTGGCCGGATCACGCGTCCTTCCCATCGGGACTCCGGGGAATTACCATGCGGGCGATATACGGCGCGGTGCTGCAGAGGATGCAGGACGACGCCTTCCGCTCGCTGGGACGGCGAACCTACGGACTGGTGCGGGCTTCCAACGCGGGAGCGGCACACCTGCCCTATGTTATTTACAACGACTGCTATTCCTTCCCCCAGTTCCTCACCGGCACGGCGTCGGCAGCCTTCTGCGGCGCTCTTTGGGTGCCCGAGGTGCGGGACGCCTCCACTCCGAGGGAATGGGCGAGACGCTTCGCCCTTTCGGCGCTCTCCCCGATACTTATGCTCAACGCCTGGGCGTCGGGCGCGAAACCCTGGAAGTTCCCCGAGATCGAGGACACGATACGCTCGATCCTCCGTTTCCGTCAATCTATCGCGCCGGCGCTCTACAACGCCTTCCGCGGCTGGTACGAGGAGGGCATACCGCCCTTCCGTCCGCTCTGCATGGACTGGGCGGGCGGCGCCTCAGAGAAGGGCGGCGAGCTGGACGACACCGAAAATCCATACAGCCTCGGCGAGCTGCTTGACGTGACCGACGAATATCTCATCGGCAGAGACCTGCTGGCGGCGCCGGTGGCGCCCGACAGCGACACAAGGCGGATAATCCTTCCCCCCGGCGAGTGGTACGACTTCTTCACCATGGAGCGGGTCGAGAACAGCTTCACCCGGGAGTTCGCGCTTGATGAGATCCCCCTCTATGTTCGGGGCGGAGCGGTGGTGCCGACCTTAGGCGAGGACGGCGCGCTTGTGCTGCGCTGCTGCGGCAGGGAGGGCGAAGGGATAATCTACGACGACGACGGCGAGAGCTTCGGCTACGAGAGGGGCGAATATTCGCTTATAAAAGTGATTTTCGCCGACGGCAGGGCGGATTACACCGTAGAATCCCACGGATATGAGCCGGGTTACGGCGATTTGCGCTTCGTTTTCTCACGGGATTAAAATCAGCGCAAATTCATTCATGGGACGATATTTAACGCGCTGACGGTTGAATCGCCGCTCGGGGAATGGTATAATATTCCCGTAAAAAGCTCCCGCGGAGGAAAACGACTTGAATAACGATTACACATACACACCCGGACAGACGGGCAGGACGCAGTGGCTTATCGCCGGATTGCTCTATGTCGCCGCAATCGGGCTGTACGGACTGGGCGCGACCTTCAAAAATGTGCGGCTCTTTCTGCAGCTCGGCACCATGGCGGCTGCGGTGGCGGCTTTGCAGATCACTATACGCTGGTGCCTGTCCACCCATTACTACACGCTGACGGCGCCCGATGAAGAATCGCCCTCGGGCAGTCTGGTGATAAGCCGGCTGCAGGGAGAGCGGAGGAGGATCATGGCGTCATTGTCGCTGGAAACGGCAATTGCCATGGAACCGGCGGCCGACCGGGCGGCTATCAGAGCGCTGGAGGGCAAGCACGGAACACTGCGCCGTCTCTATGACTACCGCAGCAATATGATGTGCAAAACCGGATATCTTTACATCTTCGAGTTCAACGGCGAGACGAACGGCGTGCGCATCGAGTGTGACGATGCCTTCGCGGCTGAACTGAAGCGGCGCGGGCGGCTCATCCCGGGCAATGAGGAACCGGTATACGACCCGGCGGAACGTGAGAAGTGATACATTTTAATATACAATAAATATAACGGACAAGGAGAAAATCATGAAAGAGATCATTCTTTTTGACGGTTCAAGCTTTAACGGCTGGCGTTCAATCGGCGGCGGAGCGGTGAACTGGGAGCTTGCCGACGGCTGCATGACGGTGAAGCCGGGCAGCGGCAACATCGTGTCCGAGGAAGTTTACGGCGACGCGTACATTCACCTTGAGTGGATGGAGCCGGACATGCCGGGCGCTTCGGGTCAGTCGAAGGGCAACAGCGGCGTTTACATTCAGGGGCGGTATGAGATCCAGGTTCTGGACTCCTACGGAGTGAAGAATCCGGACAAGGGCGACTGCGGCGCGATTTACGCTGTTTCGGCGCCGCTGACAAACGCCTGCAAGCCGGCGCTGGAATGGCAGTGCTACGACATCATATTCCGCGCGCCGCGATTTGACGCGGAGGGGAAAAAGACCGAGAACGCCCGGATAACCATACTGCAGAACGGCATACCCGTGCAGAATAACCTGGAACTGCCCTCCTTCACCGGCGGACCGCTGGAAGCCAATGAGACGGCGGAGGGTCCGCTTATGCTTCAGGATCACGGCGACAGGGTCAAATTCAGAAACATCAGGCTGTATAAGTTCTGATGCTCCGACAGGGAGAAGAAAAATCATGCAATATTACGCGATAGCGGCGGTCACGATAACGCTGATGGCGGCGATGATTTACACGGCGCTCAAGCGCCCGAAACAGCCCCCCGCCAAAGAACAAACACCCGAAATCGACGAACAGCAAGCCGAAAATAATAATAATCAAGACTGACAAACGACAGAATCAACAACCAATGCCCCGGCGAGCAAAGCTCGCCGCACATAAAAGTTCTTTGCTTGCTTTCCGGCACCTGAGCTTGCTCAGGTGCTAAGAAAGAAGCCGCATCCCCCCGCCGATAATATAAGAGAGAACCGCCCGAAATCCGGACGGTTCTCTTTCGATGTGCAAAACAGCGCCGCCCGAAAGCCGCTTCGGGCGGCGCTCTGTGTATCAACCGTAAAATCAATACTTTGTGAGGGTCGTAAGAGCCTCCGCCACAAGTGTATCCACATCCACCCTTGCCTCCTGGGCGAGTACCTTTTCAAGCTCGGGGCGGGTCTTGGGGTGACGGGGAGTGAAGACGGTGCAGCAGTCCTCATAGGGCAGGATTGAGGTCTCGAAGGTGCCGATGCGGCGGGCGATGCGGACAATCTCCTCCTTGTCCATGCCGATGCAGGGGCGGAAGATCGGAATCCCGGCGGCGTCCTCGGTGACAGCCATTGCCTGGAGGGTCTGAGACGCCACCTGCCCGAGACTTTCGCCGGTGATAAGGGCGCCGCAGCGGTACCGGCCGGCTATCTTTGTGGCGATGCGCATCATGAAGCGGCGGAGCAGCAGGGTGAAATACTCCTCGTCGCAGTTGTCGCGCAGCGCCTCCTGAATGCGGGTGACCGAGACGACGCTGAGCCGTATCTCACCGCACCAATCTTCGAGCAGCCGGGCAAGCTCGATGACCTTCTCACGGGCGCGCTCGCTTGTATAGGGAAAGCTCTCGAAGTGGAGGGCGTCAAGGGCAATACCCCGTTTAGCCATCATCCAGCCGGCGACGGGGCTGTCGATGCCGCCCGAGAGCAGCAATAGCCCGTTTCCGTTGGTGCCCACCGGCATACCGCCGGCGCCCGGCTCCTGACCGGCGCTGATGAAAGCGTATTCCTCCCGCACTTCGATGCGGAAGACCGCTTCGGGATTGACGACGTCTACCCGCAGTTCGGGATTTATCCCGTCACGGGCGGCTCTCAGCAGGTCTCCGCCCACCTCCCGGGCTATCTCCATGGAGTTGAGGGGGAATCTCTTGTCACTGCGCTTTGCCTCGACTTTGAAACCGGAAATGCCCCGCAGAGCGGGAGAGAGATATTCGACGGCGGCGGTGCGGATGACGTCCATATCCTTCTCCACCGCGAGAGAGCGGCTGACGGCAGCCAGCCCGAACACCCGGCGTATGGCGTCCCAGGCGCCGTCCATATCGCAGTCGTCGGACAGCGGCTCACAGGTGATGAGGCTCCGCCCAAGCTGCACGTCGAACTCGCCGTATGGCTCCAGGCTCCGGATTATCTCGCGCCTGAGTATATTCTCGAACCAGCGCTTGTTCAGTCCTTTAAGCGCCAGCTCGCCGTATTTGCAGAGAAAAAATTCTTTCATTTCACATAATTCCCCGGTAATTGGTATGGTGGAATATTATACCACACCCGGGCGGGGAAAGCAATAGCCGGACTGACGATTCAGCGCCGGCACGGCTCGCCGGTGTTATACATGCGGTTTACATCGGTAAAGGCGTCGGGCTTATGACAGAGATCCCGCTGTCCCGAACCGGTGAGGGTCAGGGAATTCCGTCCGTCGCATTCGGGGGTGCCGTATTTTGCGAACCACTCCTCAAGCTCGGCTTTCATGCCGGAGACAAGCCCGGCATACTTCGGGTCGGCTATGAGATTCATCGTCTCGTCCGGGTCGGATACCATGTCATACAGTTCGTCATCATCTCCGATGTACCGGCGCACCAGCTTGTAATCGCCCTTTCGAAGCATGCGCACAAAGCCGTATTCGTCATAGACGCAGACTCCGCGGCTGCCGTCGCCGCGTTCACCCGTAAGCCGCGGCAGCAGGCTCACGCCGGGCTGATATCGACCCGGCACGAAGGAAACTCCCGCGATGCCGCAGAGGGTGGGGAAGATATCGCAGTGGGAGGCGGTCATATGCACCACCTTCCCCGGCGCGGCGATGAACGGAGCTTTGATGATAAAGGGCACCTTAACCGAGGTGTCGTACATATTCGGGGGATAGGTGGCGTTGCCCTTGCCCCAGAGACCGTGGTGCCCCATGTTCATGCCGTTGTCAGAAGTGAAGGTTATCACCGTGTCGTCGTATATGCCGAGTTCCTCAAGCCGCGCGATTATCCGCCCCACATTTGCGTCCATAGCGGTGACGGCGGCATAGTAGCCGATTAGGTTCTCGCGGCGCTTCTCGGGGGTGTCGCCCATGGGGGCTGATGTGACCTGCCGGGGATGGAGAGGCAGATTCGGGGCGGAATCAAAGGGACAGTCCCTGTAGAGCCTCAGATATTCCTCCGGGTGGTTGTCGTGGGACCAGGGTGAGTGGGGAGCATTGTAGTGCACCTCCACGCAGAAGGGGGAATCACCGGCGGCATATTCGTCGATAAACCCTATCGCGCGGTCGGTTATCAGGTCGGTGACATAGGTGCCGTGGAAGGGGATGTATTTCATTTCGGCGCCGTCGAACATCAGGGGGTGATAGTAGGCGCAGCCGCCGCCGAACATGATGTACCAGCCCTCAAAGCCTTCCTTTTTGTCCTCCTGATTGCCCAGATGCCATTTGCCGCTGAGGGCGCAGCGGTAGCCGGCTTTCGCCAGCTCGGCGATGTAGGAGGGATGCCCTTCCAGATATTCGATGCCCCTGTCGCGGAAGCCCGCGTCGGGGAAGCGGTCGGAGGAGCCGTTCCCGCCGCTGAGCCAGTCATGCACCCCGTGAGCAGAGGGCATTTCGCCGGTAAGCAGAGAGGCGCGGGCTGGACTGCACACCGGAGAGGCGCAGTAAAAGTTGTCGAACCGGACGCCCTCGGCGGCAAGCCGGTCGAGATTCGGTGTTACTATCTCATCATTGCCGGCGCAGCGCATAGCCCAGGCGCCCTGGTCGTCGGTGAGTATGTTTACAATATTCAGTCGTTTCTTTATCATTCGGTTTTCCTGACGGCAGGTGTTATACCGGCATCGTTATATACTTCTTCACTGTTGTTTACCGTTGCTTATTACTTCAATTCGCCCTTTCGGCAAGATACATTCCAAGCCGACGCTGCAGGTTGTCGGCGATTTTGTCGACGCCCTGATCGGAGGAGATTTCCTCCCGGTAGATGCCGTAAATATCGTTGTCGTAGCGGACGGTGCGCTCAATGCCGTCAAGCATTTTGAGCCAGCTGTCAATCATTGAATCGGTAACCTCGATGACGGTGCCTTCCCAGGGGTATTTCTCGTAATCCTCCCGTTTCTGGCTTCCGATTCTGTCGCCCCTGTTGATGAATACATAGTTCTGCCGCATGGACTCACACTTTTCCCTCTCTTCCGAGGCGAAGAAGGGCGGCATGAAGGAGCCGTAATCGTAGGTGTCTTTATGCACCATGGCGAAGTATTTCTTCAGCAGTCCCAGGGCGGCGGCTTTGTCGGCGCAGGTCTCGGATATCATAAAGGTCTCGCAAAGCGGATAGTTGCCGGCGCAGAGCCTGCGTTCCGCGTTGGGCAGTCCGATTACGGAGAAGGGTTTGCCCAGCATCGACTCAAGCCCTGCCCAGTCGCCGAAGCCGTTTACATAGGAGCTTTCGATTAGGATGATCTCGCCCTTTCTGAAAGCCTCATACATGTCGCCCGGCGTTACGGTGAGCGAGCGGTCAGCCGTCATGTCGATATTAGCCGCGTCGATGAGAGCGAGCAGCTCCTTGTAGCGGCTGAAGTCGCAGGTGCCGTTTTTAAGGTCGACGCAGTCGTCAAGCAGTGTTGCGGTCAGGAAGGATTTCAGCGAAAAATCGAAGTAGGTACAGCGCACGCCCTCGGGCAGGGAGGCGTAGATTTCGAGCAGTTCCTCGGGTGTCACCGGACCGTCGAAGTATTCGGCGCTTCCCAGCGCCGCGCCGAATCGGGGACGAAGCGGCAGATAGTTAAGCCTGCCCTTGCTGTCGAGACAGGGCTTGTAGGTGTAGCCCAGCAGATCGTCGAAATCGAATTCGGGGTCTGCCCGCATCAGTGGTATCAGGTCGCAGAACACCCCGGCATCCGACCAGATGGAAATGTTTTTGTCGGCGTTCGACGCCTGGAAATAGAACCAGATATCGGGAGTTTTGCCCTCGGCTATGAGCATATCGGCCTTCTGCTTGCACTCGGCTTCGTCGCTGTACATCGTCATGTCGATGACCGAGATGCGGTATTCGTCGTTTGTCAGGTTGTAGTCGGCTATCGCCCGGCTGATATATACATTGTTATTGCTGCCGAGCATAGCCATGGTGAGGTTCTTCTTTTCGACAACCTCTGCGTCGGGCACGGCTTTCAGCAGATACAGACGTATGCCGCTCCCGCTGTCAAGGGTCAATGCCATGGTCCTCTCGTCGGCGATACATACGGTGCAGATGTCGGCGGGCACAAGGTCGGAATTGACCCAGTTAATGGTGCTCTTATAGTCGCAGCGCAGCCCGCCGCTCCCGTCGTCGCCGAAGTCCACGCCCCAGAGGGCGCTGTTGTTCCTTATGTAGAGGTCGTGTCCGCCGCCGGTATAGAAGTATTTGCCCAGAACTTCGGGAGGCAGGTCTATGGTGTCGCCCAGACTGCCGTCGTTGATATTCACCGGCTTCAGCTTCAGATCGTCCGTCTCGCCGCCCAGATAAAGCATGGTCTGACCCGTGCTTATGAGGGCGGTGGGGTTGGAGCGGTTCGAGCAGAGCCAGAGCTTCTGTCCCCGGTCGTCACAGGCGGCAAGTCCGGCGCTTGTGAGCACGGCATAGGCGGCGCGCTCGTCGGTGGTGCCGGCGGCATAGGTGAAGGGCAGTATATTCTTCACCTCCAGCAGCTCGGCGGCCATCAGGGAAGGCAGGTCCATCTTGCGGTAGGACAGCCACTCGGGCAGGCTTTCGGTGGAGAAGATGAGCTTGCCCGTTTTGTCGCGGGCGGAGAGAATGATGCTGTAATTCTTCTCGCCGAACAGATACTCGTATGCCGCAGAACCGCCGTCCTCGAAGTTGAAGACGCGCTGAACTATCGCCCCTTCGGCGGTTGGAGGATAGCTTTCGTCCGTTCCGACGCCGTCGCCGTCGATTATATTTCCGTCGGTGTCAAAAACCACCGTCTGTGCGTTAAGGTCCTCATAGTTGTCGTAGCGGAACACAATGGAGAACACGCCGTCCGAAAAACGGGGAGCTTCGTCGCGGAAGGGCTCATACAGCTCTCCGGGAGCGGGGATCTCAACGGCGCGGTATACGCCCTTGAGGTAATCGTTTCGGTCACCGTCCTCGATCTTGTCGCCCCTGCCGCATGATGTCAGCGGCAGCGCCGCCGCCAGAAGCAGGGCAAGTATGGCAAACGGGATAAATACCCGAATTCGATTGATGTGTGTTTCCATCTTTGACATGTCCCTTTCCTCTCTTCCTGTGTGTTTTTTCGCCTTTGACTGTCCTTTCTTTAGGTGACGTTCGCGTTCACCTTACCATACTATACGATTTGCTTCCGTGTTTGTTGCGGCAATCCGCGTTTTTTCCGAAATAATTCTAAAGATAATTCTAACCGTATGCCGAGCCGGCATATCAGAGCGCCGCCGCCATGCTGTCGTTCAGCTGGCCGAGGGTTTTGCAGCCTATGATAGCCACGGTCGGGAAGGCGGGAGGCGCGTCGGGGGTGCCTATAATCTCCACGAGAGCCTGCTGTGATACTGTTCGTCCGGCGGCTTCGGCGGCGGCTTTAAGCGCCGGGAGCTTTGCCCGGTTGGCGGGATTGTCGAAGATGCGCCGGGCGCTGCCCTCGAGCCGCCCTTCGTCAAGCTTGGTGTAATAGCCCAGCGCCTGGGAGGTGAAGGCGAACACAGGGAAGAAGTTCTCGGAATACCAGGCGTATTCGCCGCCGTTCATCGCAACAAGAGTGGGGTCGATGGCGTCGGGGTTGGGCTTTGCCGCCGAGTACATTATCTGGCTTGCGTACAGAGGATGCCTGCCGGCGGCCGCGGCGTATTTGTTGGCGGCGGCGATGCGCTTTGCAGTCCAGTTGGAGACAGCCGCGCAGCCTATTTTCCCGGCGGTGACAAGCCCGTCAAGGGTGTCGACAATGCCCTCAACCGGCAGAGAGGTGTCGTCGCGGTGGAGCCAGTAGATGTGAATGAAGTCGGTGCCCAGCGCCGCAAGGCTCTCCTCGCAGTCGCAGCGGATCTCCTGTGGGGCAAGCCTGCCTATGGTCATGGTCTCGAAGCGCGGATGGGCGCCCTTGGTGGAGATGAGCATCTTTCCGCTCGAATACATGCCCCGGGACTTCATCCATTTGCCCACGGTGTATTCGCTGATGTGACCGGGGCCGCCGTAGCAGCGGGCGGTGTCAAGCACGTTCCCGCCCAGCTCGGCGTACCTGTCCATGAGGGCGAAGGAATTCTCCTCGCTGACCCCGGTGCCGAATCCCGCTGCGCCCAGCGCCAGAACGGAGGGGGTTATGGTGTCGGTAAGGTTGATTTTACGCATGATTTTTCCTTTCGGTTGTTTATGATTGAGGCAATAACATGCTTTTTCGCATATCGTCAATCGCCCTCGTTTAAGCGGACGGCTTCGATTATCTTGTCAAAGCCTTCGGCTATCTTGGCCTCGTTTGCGGTATAGTGGGAGACGAAATCGGTGCTCTTCTTTGAGACGACAACCTGCCCTATCATGCCGAACGCAGAGCCGGTGGCGTCGAAGTTGAAGCCGAAATCAAAAACCTTGTTCTCGTGCATCATGCGTATAACCTTGTAGGAATTATCGTCGCGGACAGCCTTGTTCTCAAGCACGATGTCAAAGAAGGCGGGACGGATGAACTTGTAGCTGTGGTATGCCATGGACTCCATGATAACGCCGGCGCGCTCGGTATCCTCGATGTTGGAGGCGACACCGATGAGACCGGCGCCGCAGAACACACGGTAAAGCTCCTGGGTTTCATCAAGCTTGGGCATGGGGAGAATGCCGAAGTCGAATTCAATCTCGCGCAGGTTGGGATAAAGACCGCCTATGTCAAGGGTGGCAAGGAATGCGCGCCCCTCGACAAGCATGTCTCGGTAAGTCGATGTGGGATAGGAGGCGTTGGAGTAGGAGTCAAGCTGCACGTCGCCGGAGTAGTAGAGATTGTAGAGCTTCTCCACCAGAGAAACGGTGCGCTCGTTATTGAGTGCAAGACGGGGATAACCGTCTTCGTCGGGCACGGTGACGCGCTGACCGCAGGAATACAGATAGACATAAGAGGCGCCGCCGTTGTCAAGCAGGCCGTACTGATCGGCTTTGTCCATGACGCCGTTGCCGTCAAGATCGGCGGAGACGCCCGCGACAATCTTAGTCATATAGTCGAGAGTCCACTCGCCGTCGAATACCGTGTCGTAGAGGTCTTTTTCCAGAGCGGCAAGCTGGGGATAGGTCTTGTTGAAGAGGGTAGCCATCATGCCCTGCCACGCCATGACGATATCGCCCGAGGCATAGTAGAGATGGCCGCCGATGGAGAGGGATTCGGTCATCGCCTGATTCCACCAGGGCTTGGTGAAATCGGTGTAGGCGAGTTTGTTCCAGTCAAGCAGAACGCCGCTTGTGACCAGCCCCGCAACTCCGCTCGAGGCGTGGGGGAACACGTAATCGCAAGAATGGTCGCCTGCCATGACGGCAGTGGTGAAGACGTTGGGAGCGCCGTCGTTCTCGGTGACCTCGAAGGTGACGTTGAGCTGCTCCTCCATGGCGAGGTTGCGGTAATAGCCGGCGTCGTTCATGGCGTCGCCGTCAAGCTCCATATCGAGCTTGAAACGGCCGTTGTAGTCTTTGAGGGTAATAATCTTAACGGCATAGCCGTCGTAGTCAACCTGGGGAATTTCAAGCTGAGGTTCGGTCTCGCCGGCGGTGGTCTCCTCGGCGGCGGCAGCGGTGGTTGCCTTGGGTGTATCGCCGCCCTTATCCCCGCCGCAGGAGGCGAGAATCAAAGAAGCGGACAGCAAAACACAGGCAAGAACAAACGAAAGAACAGACAGTTTCATTGCTTTACCTCACAAAAAAATGTATTGTTATAGTAAGTAAACTAACCCCATACCCCGGCGAGCAAAGCTCGCCGCAAAGAAAGTTCTTTGCCAGGCTTTCTTTCAAGAAAGCCGCGTACCCTTATCTCTCGCGGTTTCAGGCAAGGGAGAGGCGGTGAGGTCACGGCGGCCGACATAGGCGGCTTCCTCGTCGCGCATCTCGATGAGGCGTTTTTCGGCTTCATCGGTGCGGAGGCGGTCGGCGGCATAGGCGGCGCGGAGGAGGTCACCGGGGATACAGGTATCGAACTTTTCGAAGACGGGAATTTCGGTGGAGGAAACGAGTTTTTGGCGGTCGATGCCCTCGCTTTCGACGATGGCGCAGAGGTGATGAAGCAGGTCGGCTTCGGAGCCCTTCTCCATGCGGAAGGTCATGAAGCAGCAGCCCTCGAACTCGAGGTTGGAGAGTTTGAGCTCCCGGGAGCGGGAGACGATGAACTTGCGCAGAGTCCGGAAGGAGCGGGTGCCCAGCCAGGGCAGCATACAGTATGTATAGCCGCCGAGAGGAACGAGAGAGCGGCGGGTGATGCCGGTGTTGCGGGCAAGGGCGCGGGCAACCTCGATGCGCCGGCGGGCGTTGGGCTTGAGGTAGGGATAAACGGTATCCTCCTCAAGGACGCGGCGCATGCGCTGCTGAATCCTGGTGTGGATCTCGCCGTAGTCGCCGGGCCAGCTGACCTCCATCTTGCCGGGCACGCGCCGGACATAGATAAGCCGGCGGAGCACGTCAAGCTCCTCGACCTCCCAGACCCTGCCGGCAAGGGCAAAGCGGTCGCCGACAGGGGGCGGGGTGGTGATGGTGCCGATCTCGTCGGACTCGCAGCGGACGGTGAAGTCCTCGGTGTCCTTGAAGACGGCAAGGAAGCGGAAGCTGTTTATAAGCCGCTCGCCGCGAAGTCCGACGATGAGAGGACGGCCGCCCTCCTCGCCGGCGGCGACCTGCTGAATATAGTCGTTCTTAATCATGGATATGAGCAGCGACTTGTAATATTCCTTGGGAACCTCGGAGAAGGGGGGCAGGGTCATGACGCGGGAGGCAAGCTCTTTGGGGTCAAGCCCGCCGGATGCGGCAAGGATCGAGAGGGTCTGATGAAACATCAGAGAGAAGGGGAGATGCTTAATCTGGGGCGGCTCGATGAAGCGCTCCTCGATGTAGAGCTGGATAATGGCAATGGCGCGAAGCAGGTTCCAGGGGATAAGATTCGGCAGGGGAGCGTTGGGCAGGGCGGTTTCCTCGCGGAAAACCTCGATCATCTCGGGCGGCTGCCCCCGCCGCCCCGACCGCCCCAGCCTCTGCAGAAATGACGAAACCGAATGGGGAGAACCGAGCTGGATCACGCGCTCAAGGCGCCCGATGTCGATGCCCAGCTCAAGGGTGACGGTGGCGCAGGTGGCGTTTATCTTTTCGTCGTTTTTCAGGTCAAGTTCGGCTTCCTCGCGTATTGAGGCGGAGAGATTGCCGTGGTGGATGGAGAAAACGTCAGGTTCGCCCCGATACTCGGCGATCTGCCGCAGAGTGGCGGTTATGTACTCGGTCTCCTCGCGGGAATTGGAAAAGACGAGACATTTCCTGTCCTTGGCGCAGTCGTAGATATACTCATATCCCGCGTCAAGAGCGGCGACATTGGAATCGCCCTCGCCGGACCGATTCGGTTCGGTGCCGGCGTCCGCGTCAGCGGTATCCGCGTCGGTATCGGGAAGCAGGTTGCCGCCGGCAAGCCCGACAGGCTCCTCGGAGGTCTGGTCGGCGGAGGGATTCTGAATGTAGAAATGCTCGAGAGCCAGCCGCCACTTCAGCCGCCCTTCGGGAACGATGGGAGCCCGGGTCTGACGGCCGGAGCCGCCGCCCAGCCACTCGGCGGCGAGACGCACATCTCCCACGGTGGCGGAAAGCCCCACCCGCCGGGGATGATAGCCGATAAGCCTGCCCAGACGGGTGAGCTGACAGATAATCTGATTGCCCCGGTCGCTGCCGGTTAGGATATGCACCTCGTCGATGATGATATAGCGCAGGTCGCAGAAGAGCCGCACAATGTCGTTTGAGCGGTTCATAAGCATTCCCTCCAGCGACTCGGGAGTTATCTGGAGGATGCCGGAGGGATTTTTCAGCGCCTTGGTCTTGTGGGACATGGCTACGTCGCCGTGCCAGTGATAGACGGGGATGCCGCTCTCGTCGAGCAGCTCCTCCATGCGTGCGAACTGGTCGTTGATGAGGCTTTTCAGCGGGGCGATGTAGAGCACCCCCACGGACGCCGAGGGCGCTTCGTGCAGCTCGGTGAGTATGGGGAGAAATGCCGCCTCGGTCTTGCCCGACGCGGTGCCCGAGGTGATGAGCAGATTGTCGTCGGTGTCAAAGAGTATGCGGGCAGCCTCAAGCTGAATCCCGCGCAGACTGTCCCAGCCCGAACGGTATATATAATCCTTTATAAAGGGCGCAAGCCGCCCGAAAATGTCGCTCATAATGCCTTTTTTAAGATTTACCTTATTACTATGTCCTTTGTGAAAGGCTCCGCCTTGACATTGATGCCGCAGCCGCTTATACGCTTGCCGTTTATAAAGATGCCCTCAACAACGACGTCGGAGGTCAGGTGATCCTCGTTGTAGCCCTCGAAGCGGATCAGGGGGCGGCGGTTCCCGCCGGTTAGAATGTCCTCCATCTCTTCGGGCATATAGAGGCGGATGCCCTCGAAGCGGAGACGGGTGTTGGAGCCGTATGCCTCGTCCTTTGACCACATGCCGTGGTAGACGTGGGCGACTATGAGGTCGGGGATAAACCCCTCCTTCCCCTCGTAGATCATGTCGTCGCTGTGCTGATAGACGGGGGCGAGCTGAGTAGGGTCGTATTCGACCCGGATGTCAGAGAAGACGATGTCGCTGACCTTGCCCCGGTCGCCGTTCTGAATGTCCATAGCGATGTGGGTGTTGTGGATAATGTCGCAGTTCTCAAAGCGCATGTTCTTCATCTCGTCGGCGCGGGTCTCGGCTCCTATTTCAAGCCCCCTGCCCCAGTCGCACCATATCGTGCAGCCCGAGACGAGGATGTTCTCGCAGTTGGGGTTATCGGCCCCCAGACCCTTTATCACCACGCAGTCGTCGAAGCAGCGCAGATAGCTGTTCATGATGCAGCAGTTTTTGCTGTTGCAGAAGTCGATGCCGTCGGAGTTGTAGCGCCACATGCCGATTAACTTCACATTGTTGAAATACAGGTTCTCGCAGTTCTGGCAGTAGGCTGTCCAGGCGGCCGAGTCGCGGAAGGTTATATCCCGCACATCGATATTCTTAGAGTTCGCGGCGCGCAGACAGTTGCCGCCGACATCGCCCCGGGCGATGCGGCTGTTGTCGATAATCCCGCCGCCATAGATGCAGACGTCCTCTGCGTCCTCGATGATAATGCCGCCGTATAGCACGGCTCCGGCGGGGACATATAGCGCCTGACCGCTTGAGAGCCGAAGGGCGCCCACGTCGTAGCTGCCGGGGGCGAAGCAGATAAGACCGCTTAACGGCAGTCTTTCGCTCAGCTCTTCCCGGGTGGTGACGCAGCCCGGCGAACAGCAGCGGGAATCGGGAGGCGAGACGCAGAGCACGCCCCTGTCATCGGCGGCGAAGCGGTCGAGTTCACGGCGGTTTCTCTCGAGACCGCTCATACTGTCGGCGAAAATCGTGAGCGCCGCGTGATATCCGTCGCACTCGAGGGAGTATTGACCCGGACCGGGCAGGCTGACTGTGAGACTGCCGTCGGCGTTCTTTACAGGCTGAGAGCAGCGGTGAAGCGGACGCAGCACGGCTTTATCAAAATCGAACAGGGGTGTGACGGTGACTTCACTGAAACGGTCGATGTCGACCTGAACAAAGGCTGCTTTTTCGGTCTGGGAGATGGGGCGCTGGTGACCCGGCCACACGGTGTTGAAGGGGATAGCCGATACCGTCGCCGGATATACGGTGAGATCCGCGCCGCCGGCTTCGACCCGGTAAAGCCAGTCGATGTATTCCACATGCTTTGTGAAGGGGTTTATCATGACAGACTCCTTTCAGCGGCTGAACAGCCGGTAAAAAATATTGACACGAAAGACGGATGGATATATAATATAATGAGAGAGACGGCACAGACGGCATGCGCCTGCGTATATACATAGCGGGCATACCGTGTATTCGCCCGTTTAACCCTGTGACAATTTGGTAAATGATATGATAGACAATCTTACGCTTTACAGATTCTTTCTTGAAGCCGCCCGCAGCGGCAGCATAACCGGGGCGGCGCGGCGGCTGTATGTCACTCAGCCGGCGGTATCAAGCGGCATTCAGCAGCTTGAGAGCGCCCTGGGGGTGAAACTCTTCTTCCGAACCAGCCGCGGCATAAGCCTGACCCCCGAGGGGGAACTGCTTCTCGACTATGTGAGCTCGGCTTTAGGCTATCTGGAGGCGGGGGAGGACAAACTTCGGGATATCGGCGGTCTGCACAGCGGAGTGCTGCGGGTGGGCGCCTCGGATATGACGCTGAAATACTTCCTTCTGGACTATCTCGAGCGCTTCAACGCCGATTACCCCAATGTGAAGCTCACCATAACCAACAACTCGACGCCCCAGACCCTGCGGGCGCTGAAGGACGGGCTTATCGACTTCTGTGTCATCAGCGAGCCGGTGGAGCACGACGCCGATATTATTACAAAGCCGGTGAAGCAGATACGCGACATCGTGGTCTGCTCAAATTCGCCCAGATTTGACCGGCTGTTCACGGGAGAGCCGGTGACCTTCGAGCGGCTGGCGGAATATCCGCTGGTGATGCTGGAGCGGGAGACCTCCACCCGCACCTACATCGAGAACCACTTCCGCGCCTGCAATGCCCCGGAGAAGCTGTCGGAGCCGTCGGTGGAGCTGGC
>Ga0123335_1002267_pt1 | contig 29159 bp, 26 predicted proteins | sample BiotimSIPDNA_2_FD_89707 | JGI IMG/M metagenome (GOLD analysis project Ga0123335, IMG submission 89707) | Anaerobic biogas reactor microbial communites from Washington, USA - Biogas_R2 time_0 SIP DNA | ecosystem: Engineered > Bioreactor > Anaerobic > Unclassified | place: Washington, USA... | reverse complement strand
GCAGGAAAGGCTTCCGGCCCTCCTGGAAGCGCATAACCCGCGAAAAGTTCCGCCGGGCCATATAACCGACAATGGATGGGATCACGTTTATTTTCCGGTTTGCTGACGTTTCTTTTGGAGGGGTGAAAAACACCCCTCTTCCGCAAGAGGCAAAACGCTAACAGATCGAAAAAAGATTATCAAGAATATTGTCGCCATGACAATCCTTGAAATGGTTGTCGTGAAATGTTATATGAAATCCTTCGAGAACATTATTCGAGGCAGTCCATGAAACCGCAGAATCACAAAGTGCTGACCCTCTGGGACGACATCTCCCTCACCGATGAGGAGACGCGCATCCTGCGCACACCATCCTCAGACGTCCCTCTCCCCCTGACCCCTGAAGCCAGGGAGCAGATTTCAACCCTGGTTGAAGCCTTTCTCGAGCTCGAAGGCGCCCTGGGGCTGGCGGCACCGCAGATTGGAATCAACAGAAAGATCGTCATATTCCGCAACAAGGGATTTGATGAAGAGCACTGGTCCAGGAAGGAAAGGGACTATGACCTGCTCATAAACCCCCGCATTACACAGACGCGGGGGGAACCCGTCAAGGGGGCGGAGGGGTGCCTCTCCTGCCCGGAAGTCCAGGTCGAGGTCTACCGCTTCCCGGAAATCAAGGTGCGGGCCTACGACATCAAGGGCAACCGGATCAGCAAACGGTACGAGGATTTTCTCGCCCGCATCGCCCAGCACGAGATCGATCACCTCGACGGACGATTGATTGTGGATTATGAAGGCCCGATCTACTTCCCCAAAGAAAAGAAAAGCTTCTTTGAACGGATTTTTGCAAAAATCACCTGATGCCCCGGCATCCCATCACGAAAGCCTGCGCCCGTGTATTCCGCCATGCTGGTCAACGATCCGTTCGGGGATCCCGCCGTCCTGATCAAATGCAAATACCGCCAGAAGTCCGTGCTCTTCGATCTCGGGGATCTTCACGGCCTGGCCCCCCGGGAAATTCTCAAAGTCGGGCATATTTTCGTGTCTCACACGCATGTGGACCATTTCATCGGATTCGATACAATCCTGAGAATCTGCCTGGGAAGAAACCAGCGGATTCATCTCTTCGGCCCCCCCGGCTTCCTCTGCCAGGTTGAAAGCAAGCTGCAGGGCTACACGTGGAACCTCGTGGAAAATTACTCCAACAACTTCGAACTTCTGGCTACGGAAATCTCTCCCCTCAGCCGGCGATCCCGCCTCTATCGCTGCAGAACCGCTTTCCGCCCCGAGCCGGTCACGGAAGAAGACCTCCCCGAATCCGCCCCCCTCACGGAAGAGACGTTTTTTACCGTCCGCTGCACGTTGCTTGATCATCTCATTCCCTGCCTGGCTTTCCGATTCGAAGAAAAAAGCCGGCTGAACATCCTGAAAAACGGCCTCGAGGGCCTTGGCCTCCCCACCGGCCCATGGCTGATGGATCTCAAGGAAGCGATCCTGCAGGGCAGACCCGACGATTACCCCATCGGGATCTGGAGCAAATCCGGGGACAGGCCGACGGATCGGCGGACCTTTCCCCTGGGGTTCCTGAAGGAAAAAGCGGTCCGGATATCCCGGGGACAGCGGATCTGCTACGTGACGGACGCCGTCTTCAGTTCCGAAAATGTGGGCCGCATTCTCGCCCTGGCCGATTCCGCCGATCACCTGTTCATCGAAGCGACCTTCCTCCATGAAGATCTTGAAAAGGCGACGGGGAAGTATCATCTGACCGCCCGTCAGGCGGGCTTTCTGGCGCGGCGGGCGGCGGCCAAACGCCTTTCCCTTTTTCATTATTCACCCAAGTACAAGGGAAGAGGCGAGGCATTGCGGCTTGAAGCCATGCAGGCTTTCGACGGCCCGGGTTCCGAGCCGGTCCACCCGGTTCCGCACTCCCAGTCTAGAGGAGCAGGCTTTTGAAGGTTCCAGCCCGTCTCACCACCTTGACCACAAAAATTTTTCTGCAGGTCCGGCCCCGTGTCCATCATTACCTGGATGGCTGGCGGCGGTTCGCCGAGGCCATCCCGGATACCGAACTGCGCCGGCAGGCCCTCATGAGCATCACGACCAAGGCGTTTCACTGTGAGGGCGGCTCCATCTATGCCCTGTTGGCCGGTCCTCACTTTGACGAAACCCTCCGGTTCATCATTGCCTACCAGACCATCAGCGACTACCTGGACAACCTCTGCGACCGCAGTACGTCACTCAATCCCGAAGACTTCCGCATGCTTCACCGGTCCATGCTGCACGCGCTGACTCCCGCGTCTTCCCTGGACGATTACTATGCCCTGCACCGGGAGCAAAACGACGGGGGATACCTGGCCGCCCTCGTTACAACCTGCCAGGAGGTATTGGGAAATCTTTCCGCATACCCCCTCATTGCCCCGTTTCTGCACAGCCTCGCGGGCCATTACCGGGAGCTGCAGGTGCATAAGCATGTCCGGAAGGATCAGCGGGTCCGGCGGCTGAATCAAATGTTTCTGAACCACCCGGAATATCAGACTCAAATGACCTGGTACGAGTTTTCCGCCTGCACGGGATCGACTCTGGGAATCTTCTGCCTCACCGCTTCCGCCTTTCAGCGGAATTTTGACCGGGATCGTGCCGAACGCATCGCCAGTGCCTATTTTCCCTGGGTTCAGGGGCTGCACATTCTTCTGGACTATCTGATCGATCAGGAGGAAGACCGCCATGGCGGAGATTTGAATTTCTGCTCCTTTTACCCGGACGCGAAGGAAATGGAACGGCGCCTGAAGCATTTCTGTATCCGCGCGGATGAAAGCGTATCGGATCTTCCGGACGCCCCCTTTCACCGGCTGATCAACCGCGGCCTTCTTGGAATCTATCTTGCGGACCCAAAGGCACGTCGGCAGAAGGAGGTCCGGGAAATCGGTCGAAGCCTGATCGTACAGGGAGGGGCTGCGGCGGTTTTCTTTTTTACCCATTGCCTGATCTACCGCTGGATTTCTGAAAAGAGGCACCGCCAGGAACGTCCCTGATTCGTTATTCCCCAGGAAGTGGAGAAAAATTCATCAATTTCCGGACCATTTCCCGATCCGCCCTCCTGAAGCTTCTCTCGATTCCCCATAAAAATTCAACCCTTAACAATTATTTTGTTTGTCTCTTGAACATGGCACATACGATGCAGCATGGCGAACAAACTTGATGGAAGGAGACACCCCGAACATGGAGAGATTGGCTGTATGGATCATCGGCTTGGCCTTTCTTGTCAGCGCCGCGGCGTTTGCCGGTGACCAGGCAGTCCCGGGTTCTTCGGAATCCGAACACATCAAGGGGACATCCCTGAAGACCGTCAAGATGAAAACGACGGGCAGGGTCGTGGAGGTTACGGACACCCTGCTGAAAATCGAGCGCTCCGTTAAAGGAACAGTAGAAACGTTTGAATTCACGTTAGAAAAACCCATTACAAAGTTCAAGATCGGCGATAAGGTTGTCGTCCGCTACATCACCCGGGGTGATAAAAACGTCTTGAGGGAGATCACGCTGCAGCGAAGGGCAAAGCCTTTGAAAAAGATCCTGCAGCCCGGCGAAAAAGAGGAGCCGGATATTCCGCCCGCGAAGGGATCCGGCGTCGCAAAGTGAGATAATCCATGAGATTCTCATGGAAATAACGCTGTCCCCATGAGGAGGCGGCAAATAAAAAAGTGAAAAGGAGAAGGATAAAATGAAGAAGGCTATGGTATTTGCGGTTGGTCTGGTTTTCCTGTTCTGCTCATCGGCATTCGCAGCTGACAAGGCTGCCGCGCCCGTAAAGGAAGAGCCGGCGAAGGTTGAAGCGGCGAAACCCGAAGCGGCGAAGAAGGAAGTCAAGAAGGCAGCCCCCAAGAAGGCCAAGGCAAAGAAGGCCCCCAAGAAGGCCGCGAAACCTGCTGAAGAGAAGGCTGCTCCGGCTGAAGCCGTCCCCGCCGCAAAATAAGCTCTTCGAACTGAAGTTGACGCGCTCAGGAGGCACGAGGGAACATTTCCCCTCGTGCCTCTTTTTTTACATGAAACTCCGGGGGTTTTGCTGTAATAGGCATAGAGAAAAAGGGACGGGGGACGGAAAAAACCCTCCTGCGGGATATTTCGGGTAATCGAATGCCATGACCTTGAAAACGCGAATGATGATCGTCACCCTCTGCGGTCTTGCCGTCACCATGGCCTTCTGGGGATGGATGCAGCTCGGCATGCTGGAGAGGATTTTGACGGAACAGCAGTACAAAAAACTTGACGGTATTGCAGAAACGTTAAGCACCTTTTACCAGCGCTTTCCCACCCGGCGGGGTCTGTCCGCCCTGGATTCAGCCCTGGAGGAGCATATCTCGACGGATGTCCGGCTGGCCCGCATCGACATCATTTCCCGGTCCAGGGAGGACATTGATTATGTCGCCGGAGCCGGACGGGTCGCTTATGAATGGCCTGAGCATCTCATCAACGAAACGGCGGAAAAAAAGGCGAAGCGCCATTACACCCTGAAGACGGAGACAGGACCCGCAGTGGGACTGCTTTATCCCATTCCGCGGGAAAAAGGTCACGCGGCTCAAACCATGGTCGGGGTTATTCTCTTTTCGCAATCCGACAGGGAAATCCTCGCCCGCGCCCGATGGATGCTTTTTTTCAGTTCGCTGGGGCTGCTCGCCGCCATCGTCCTCCTGACGGCAACGAGCTACGGCTTTCTGATCGGCAGGCCCCTCCGCCGGATCATTGAAATCATCGACGACTTCCGCACAGGAAAACAGGCCAAGCGAATCCCAATCCACTCCCTGGATGAATGGGGGCAACTGGCGGACCACTTCAACGTCATGGCCGACGAGATAGAAAAATTCATCCGCCAGAATCAGGAATTGACAGAGGGTTTGGAGCTGCGGGTCAAAGAAGCCACCCTCAAGGTCGTCCACCTGCAGAGCCAGGTCAACCAGCTTCAGCAGTTGAAGGCCCTTGGATACCTGACGGCCACACTCGCCCATGACATGGGAACCCCCCTGCATTCCGTGGCAGGCATCACGCAGCTCCTTCTGGAGCGGAAGGACTGGCCGCCGGATGTTTCCCGCAAGCTGGAGCTGATCCTGCAGCAGACGCAGAGGCTCAATTCGGTCATCCAGAACGTCCGCCGGGCGACCCGCCCGCCGGAACCGCATTTCGAATCCCTGACCATCCAGGCCATCCTGGATGATACCCTGCCGCTGATCGAGCCGATCCTCGCGAAATCCGACGTTGAACTGGACGTTCAAACCGACGGGGACATCCCGCCTCTGCACGTCGATCACTACCGGGTTCAAACGGCCCTGTTCAACCTGATCCAGAACGCCCTGGAGGCCATGCCCCACGGGGGCAGACTGGCCCTTTCAGCCCGGGTGTCCCCCGAACGCCAGGCGATTGCCCTGACCGTTTCAGACACCGGGTCGGGGATCCCTCCGGAGATGATGGAAAGGATCTACGAACCTTTCTTCAGCACCCATCCGGGCGAGGGAATCCGCGGTCTGGGACTGGCCATCGTCCAGGACATCGTCAAGGCCCACGCCGGGTCGATTGAAATTGAAAGCCTGCCCGGAGAGGGAACGACGATCACCCTGTTCTTCCCCATCGTCTCCAAGCCGCAGTGACCCGCGATCAGGGATACTTTTCCCGGACAAATCCATAGCGCTGAATTTTGGTCCGCAGCGTCTTGCGATCGATCCCCAGAAGCGCCGCCGCGCGGCTTTGATTCCACTCCGTCGTCTTCAAGGCCTGAAGGATCTGTCCCCGCTCCGCCCCTTCCAGGGGCGTCAGGGCCGCTCCCGATTCCTCCTGGCTGCCCTTCTTCAATTGGATCCGCTCCGGCAGGTGTTCCGGCAGAATGACGAGGAACGGAGACAGCAGGAGCGTCTGATGAAGAACATTCCCCAGCTCCCGCACATTTCCCGGCCAGTCGTAGGCCATCAGGCATTCCATGGCCTCATCGGAAATTCTCACCGTCGGATAGCCCATCTTTTTCAGCAGGGATTCCATGAGCTGGGGGATATCCTCCTTGTGACCCCGGAGAGGGGGCATGTGGAGGCGGACGACAAACCGATAGAGCAGGTCTGCGCGAAAGCGGCCTTGGGCGGTCTCTTCATCGATATGGCGGTTGGCAGCGGCGACGACGCGGACCTGAATCCGGCGGACCCCGTGTCCGCCCAGATGGCGCACTTCCCCGTCCTGCATGAAACGGAGCAGTTTTGCCTGCAGGGCGGTGGACATTTCCGTGATCTCATCGAGAAAGATGGTTCCGCCTTCCGCGGATTCGAGAAGCCCGCGGTGGGGGGTATCCGCTCCCGTAAAGGCCCCCTTTTCATAGCCGAAGAGCTCGGACTCGAGAAGCGTATCCGGAATGGCCCCGCAATGAACCACCACGAAAGGTTTGTCCCTCCGGGAACTCAGTTGGTGGAGGGAGCGAGCCGTCAGCTCCTTGCCTGTTCCGCTCTCTCCTTCAATGAGCACACTGGCCCAGGCATCGGCAACCCGAACCAACTGCTTGTAGAACTCCACCATCGTGGCGGAGGAACCGATGAGCCGGGGCTCCTCCTTTACCGCCGCATTTCCTGAACCGCGGTGGCGCTGCAGCTCCCGCATGCCCAGGACCTTCTTCACCATGCTGCGGATCGCTTCCGGAGAAAAGGGCTTGCTGATGTAATCCCATGCCCCCAGCTGCAGGGCCTCCATCGTGCTTTCCAGCGATCCGAAGGCCGTCATGAGAATCACGGGAAGGGCGGGCCACTTCTCGTGTATCCGGCGCAGCAGCTGCAGGCCGTCCATATCCGGCATCCGGATATCGGAGATGATCAGATCGTAGCGGGACAGATCCTCCTTCAGGGCATCCCGGGCGGATGTGCGGGTCTCCACATCGTAGCCGGTTCGCCGCAGGGCCTCCTGAAGGAATTCGCAGGCCACGGCGTCGTCATCAACAACCATCAGACGGACAGGCATCGTTTTCTATGAACCTGAAACGAAGAAAGAGGAACGGCCTGGAAGACCGTTCCTCCTGCGGTGCTCTTCATCCCCCGGGGCCTTATCTGCCGGCCACATGAACCAGGAGATCGAGAAGTTTGTTGGAATATCCCCATTCATTGTCGTACCAGGCGACGAGCTTGACAAAGGTGTCGGAAAGGGCGATCCCGGCTTTGGCGTCAAAGACGGAGGTTCGCTCTTCACCGATGAAATCGCTCGATACGACCTCATCCTCCGTGTATCCAAGAATTCCCTTGAGCTCCCCTTCGGAAGCGGCCTTCATGGCGGCCTTGATTTCCTCGTAGGTAGCCGGCTTGGCAAGACGGCAGGTCAGATCCACCACGGAAACGTCAATTGTGGGAACGCGGAACGCCATACCGGTGAGCTTTCCCTTCAGTTCGGGGATCACCGAACCCACGGCCTTCGCCGCCCCCGTCGACGAAGGGATAATATTGAAGCCGGCGGCGCGGCCACCGCGCCAATCCTTCATGGAAGGTCCGTCAACGGTTTTCTGGGTAGCGGTTATGGCGTGCACCGTGGTCATGAGCCCTTCCAGGATTCCCCAGTTGTCGTGAACGACCTTGGCGAGGGGGGCCAGACAGTTGGTGGTGCACGAGGCGTTGGAGACGATCGGCTCGCCGTTATAGCTCTTGTGGTTGACTCCCATGACGAACATCGGCGTGTCATCCTTGGATGGCGCGGAAAGGACGACCTTTTTCGCCCCGGCGGCAAGATGTCCGCCCGCCTTCTCCTTGTCGAGGAAAAGTCCCGTCGATTCTACGACATAGTCGGCCCCGACGTCATTCCATTTCAAATTTGCGGGGTCTTTTTCAGCCGTGATGCGAATCGCCTTGCCATTGACCACCAGCTTGCCGTCCTTTACATCCACGGCTCCCTTGAACCGGCCGTGTACCGAGTCATACCGGAGCATATAGGACATGTAATCCGCATCGAGCAGATCGTTGATCCCCACAACTTCAATGTCCGGCCGCGCACAGGCGGCGCGGAAAACCAGCCGGCCGATTCGGCCGAAACCATTAATGCCAACTTTGATCGTCATGTGAATTCCTCCTTAAAAAGGGCAACTGAAATTGAAGGAACGGACATCGTTCCGAGACAGAAAACAAGTACATTGATCCGATTGCCTCTCAACCGGCAATCCGCCGCTGCCGAAAAATGCCAAATACCGCCTTTGACCGGGATGAACTGACACCGTGCCGGATCAAGAGAGATTTCAATCGATCCAGCGCACAAACGAGTCCAGGGTCTCCCGGGGCGTCTTCAAAGCGTTCAAGGGATTTTCCCAGTCCGGATACCCCAGCGCAACGGCTATCACCACGTCTTTCTCATCGGGAATATTGAGAAGATCCTTGACGTCATCCTCGTAGGCGTTGATCAACCCGATCGGGCAGGTTCCCAGCCCCTGGTCATGGGCTGCCAGCACCAGAAACCCCAGGGTGATCCCGATGTCCACCAGTCGAGCCTTGGAAAAGGCGTTGTCCAGGCAGATAATAATCCCGGCAGGGGCGCCGTAGAAATTGCAGCTCCCCTCGTTGATGAAGGTATTGAAATCAAGACCCATTTGGGCCAGACAGGGGTTCATGACTTCAAAGGACTCAACTCCCCGCCTGCTGAACGACTCGGAAAGCGGCTTGACATTTCCCGGACTGCAGGATATCTGCTTTTCATGGTACGCTTTGATCAACCGCCGACTTAACCTTGCCTTTTCCTCCCCCAGAACAACCGTGAATTCCCATGGTTGAAGGTTGATCGCAGAGGGGGCCAGGACGGCCAGGCTGAGGATTCGTTCAATCTGTTCACGGGAAACGGGATCCGGTTTGAAGGCTCGGACGCTTTTACGCTCCCTGATCACAGCAGAGAGATCCATGGATGGGGAATCCTCCTTTGAAATGATATGAACCTTCGCTACATTAGTGGGAGAGTACCCCAGCCTTGGCCGAATGTCAAGAAATGGGAAGCCGGACAAAGGAACGAACCAGACGTCACGATTTCAGGAGGTCATTAACGATGATTCGCGCCAAATTATGGTTTCGCTGTGCTGCAATGCATGACCCCGTCACACCGAAAATCGTCCAGCCGGCACTTCTCGGATGGGAGGCCAAGAAGCGCCGGGTCGATTTGACCATCGAGAGGGCCTTTAACGGGGAAGAGCTTCTTCGACGGATGAAAGGCTGGGTTACAACGGATCCCCTGGAGGTTATCGAAGCTGTTCGCCCCTATGGCCGGTTAAAAGTCCTGGACGATGAGGAACTCGTTGTGGAAATGGAAAAACCTGAACACTTCGAAGATCTTCAAAAGATCCTTGAGAAGCGGTTTGGTGGGGAAGTGAATCTGGAAACCATTCCCAAACGTTGAAAGCCTGCCATTTTGTCCGGCTCAGTCCGGGGCGGCCCCCTGCTTTTGAGAAAGCCCTGACGGATTGTAATGTTTTGATTTTTGCCTGCAGCCGGGATACATTGGAGCCAAGGATCCGAACGCATGAAGGATGAAGAGAAAACCAAGGAGCAGCTGATCAGGGAAGTGATGACCCTGCGCAGCCAGCTCACCGGGCAGCGCGAGGAACATCGGCGGGATGTCCACGACTCCGCTTTTTCCGGCCGGCAAGGCGGAACAGACGCCGATACCAAGTTCCGCATCCTCTTTGAACACTCCCCTGTGGGTATTTTTCTCTCTGATGGATGCCTTCTGACGGACTGCAACGAGGCCATGGTGAAAATGATGCGCTGCTCTTCGAAAGAGGAGCTGATCGGCCGCCATCCCTCCGCCTTTTCGCCCCCGTCACAGCCTGACGGCAGCCCCTCCCTGGACAAGGCCGACGAGCTGATGAACGAGGCCCTGAGAACGGGCTATCTGCAGCAGGAATGGATCTGCCGCCGCTTCGATGGAGAGGAATTCCCCGTGGAAATCCTCTCCTCGGTCATTGACTGGCAGGATCAGAAAATCCTCTACATGGTCTGGCGGGATATTACGGAACGCAAGCGGATCGAAGAGGCGATCCGCCACCTGGCCTACCATGATGTTCTGACGGGGCTGCCCAACCGGATGCTCTTCGCCGACCGCCTCATCCTCGCCATCGCCCAGGCAAAGCGACGCCAGGGAACGATGGCCGTCATGATGCTCGATCTGGACGGCTTTAAAACGGTGAACGACTCCTTCGGTCACCACATCGGGGATATGCTTCTGCAGAATGTGGGGGAGCGCCTGTCCCGAACCCTCCGGGAAGAGGACACCCTGGCCCGGATGGGCGGCGACGAGTTCATGATCCTGCTGCCGGTCCTCAGAGAGGCCGCAAACAGCTCCCAGATCGCTGAAAAGATCCTGGCCGCCTTCAGAAAACCCTTTTTCTGCGAAGGGAACGAGCTGTTCACCAGCGCCAGCATCGGGATCGCCATCTACCCGGGAAACGGAGAGGACATGGATTCCCTGATGAAGCATGCCGACACGGCCATGTACCAGGCAAAGGCCAGGGGACGCAACATGTACTGCCTCTATAAACCCGATCCCGATCCTCCGGAGGATCGAGCCCCGAAGCCTGCGTAAAAAACGATGCCGGCGTGGCCCTGATCTCAGACGCTGCGCGCAAAGAGTTTTTTCAAGCCGTCAAAGCACTCGGGAGGCGGATGCCGGAAGTCTGAAATCCGGCCCACCAAACCGGCGACTTCGACCCGGGAAAATCTCCTGATCGCCTCCCTGTTTTCCTCGATCATATCCAGCGGTGTTGCCGGCTCTGCGCTGTCCAGAAAAACGACGCCGAGAGGCTCGATGTTTCTCCGTTCCAGGGCGGCAATCGTCAGCAGGGTGTGGTTGATGGTCCCCAGGCCGGCCCGGGCCGCAATCAGGGGTTGAGCGCCCATTGAAGGAATCGTGTCGATCACCAGGCTCTCCCCGTCGACGGGCACGAAGATGCCTCCGGCAGCCTCCACGACCAGAGGGGAAAAGCGGCTCCTCTTCTCCTGAAGGGTCCCCGGAAGGGTCTTCCAGTCGACCTGGCGGCCTTCATCCCGCGCGGCAAAGTACGGAGCTTTGGGATTCCGGTAGCAGAACCCCACGGAACCGGCCGGATCCCGGCCCTTCAATTCTTCAATGTTGTCGTAGATGAATTTCGCGTCGGAGTCCGTGTCATAGGGATCGCGGCAGCCCGTCTGCAGCGGCTTGAAGTAGAAGGGGGAAAACCCCTCGTCATAGAAATAGCGCATCAGCAGCAGGGACAGGACCGTCTTGCCGACGCCCGTGTCCGTACCGATCACGAAGATGTCCGGAACATCCCTTTTCATATTCTTACCATAACCTCCTTTAATGACGGGATAAAGCGTTTGACATCCTCCCGGGTGTGCAGGGCCGTCATCCCAATTCTCAGGATGGCTTTCCCCAGGGGAACGGTGGGATAGCGGGCCGAAAGGACGAAGATCCCCCTTTCCCGCAGACGATTCGAAACCTCCAGCGCCTTCCCCTCTTCGCCAATCTCCAGGGCCAGGATATGGGCATCCCCCTGAACCGTAAACCCTTCCTCCCTCAGCCCGTTTTTCATTTCGAGGCTGATGTCCCTGAGACGCCTCCGGGATTCGTCCTGCCGGGCCAGCAGGGCCAGGATGTCGATGGCCGAGGCGGCATGGGCCTCGGGAAGGGTTGTGGAGTAAATGAGGGGTGAGGCGAAGTTGAAGAGGTGCTCCTTGACCACGGCCGGCACAAGGAGAAACGCGCCGAAGAGCCCCAGAGCCTTACCGAAGGTCCCCACGGCGATTTCGGCCACCGGGCGCGCCACGCCGCACCCGCCCTCCCCCAGGACCCCCAGGGCGTGGGCTTCGTCGACGATGCACACAAAGCCATAGCGGTCCTTCAGCCCGGCGAGGCCCGGAACATCGAGGAGATCGCCGTCCATGCTGAAGAGGGATTCCGTCAGGACGACGGTTTCCCTTTCCCCTGCCCTGTCCAGGCGCTTCCGCAGATGGTTCAGGGAGCTGTGATTGTAACCGGCCAGTTGAGCCGGGCTGAGGGCGAGCCCCTTGACGCTGCTGGCATGGATGTGCTTGTCAAAAAGGACGAGCGTCCCCGAATCGAACAGGGTGGAGAGCAGAGCCAGGTTGGCCTGATAGCCGCTGGGAAAAAAGAGGGCTTCCTCATAGCCGAAGTAGCGGGCGTAGGCCCTCTCCGCCTCGGCGATGAGGGAATAATTGCCGGATACCAGGCGGGAGGAGGAGGAAGACGAGCCGTATTTCTCGAAATTGCGCCCGACCTTTTTCCGCAGGACCTCCGATACACCCAGCCCCAAATAGTCGTTGGAGGCGAAGTTCAGGACCCTGCCTTCGGCCAGGATCAGGGAGGCGCCCTCCCGGCGGATGATTTCCGGCGGCCGACGGTAGAGACCGGCCTGCCGATGCAGCCTTAACCGGGTTTTCAGCCGTTCAATAAAGTTATCCATTTTTTCTCGTAATAGCTCCGGAGGATCTCTTCCCGGAAGTCCGAATTGTAGGTAACCGCAGAAAACACGAATTCCCCTTCAAGGAACCTGATGCCCCCTATTTCAGCGGACATTCCGTAGGAAAAAACAGAGGCGCTCCGGCTGCGCAGGCAACCGGCAAGATGGCAGCGGCCCGTCAGTGTCTCCTCGGCGGGCAGACGGCAGTCCCTGACCATGAGCAGAACGGCCTGCCTTTCAAAACGGCACAGAAATCGGGCATGGTAGGCACCCGCCTGGGCCAGGGCCTCCAAGCCCAGATAAGACGGGGCGTCCAGCAAGTCGGCGTATGCAGATATCCCCTCCCCGGAATATTCCGAAATGCGGGAAAGCAGCGAAAAGCCGCTTTGACCGGTGTTCACGTCGATTTTCAGCAGGGGGGAATCAGGTTTCATTCCGCCGCGTTCCTTCTTCGGGAAGATATCGCTTCACCATCAGCACCGCATTCTGTCCTCCGAAGCCGAAGTTCTGGATGGCCCAGAGGGATGTGGGACAGGCTGCGCCTTTTCGCACGAAGGGCAGGGCCGGAGAACAGGGATCGTGGAGGTTCCGGATTTCCGGGAGGTAGCTGTTCCGCATGCAGATCAGGCTCAGCGCCGTTTCCATGGCCCCGCAGGCCGTCGACAGATGCCCGATCCAGGACTTGAAGGCCAGGATCCGGGGAAAGGCCCCGGCATAAACCCGCTCGAGCAAGGCGGCCTCCATCCGGTCGTTGAGGAGGGTCGCCGTTCCGTGTGTGGAAACCGCTTCCACGTCTGCCGGCACAAGCCCTCCATCCGCCAGGGCCTTTTCCAGGGCCTTTTGCCCGCCTCTTCCTTCAGGGTCCGGCGCCGTCACATTGTATCCGTCCAGAGAGGCGCCGAAGCCGCAGACCTCCCCCAGAATGTCCGCCCCCCGGCTCCGGGCATGCTCCAGCTCTTCCAGCAGCAGGCAGGCCCCGCCCTCGCCGGGAACGAAACCCCGCCTTCCGTTGTCGAAAGGCCGGCTCGCTTCACCGGGATTTCCTCCCCCTTCGTAAAGAGCCCGCGCTTTCCGGTAGGCCAGGACCGCCCCGTTTGTCAGGCGCGAATCGCCGCCCCCGGCGAGGGCAAGATCCAGGTAGCCGTCACGGATTTTGTGGAAGGCCTCCCCGATCGCCTGAAGAGAGGAGGAGCAGGCGGAGGTGACGGTGAAATTGTCTCCCTGGAGTCCGGCCAGGATGGAAATGACGGACGCCGCGGTATTGGGAAGAAAGCGGAGAATCCAGAGGGCCATCAGCGCATCGTGACGGATCTCCCCCTGGCGGATCTCAGGAATTTCCCCCCCCACATCCATATTGGGGCCGGCGCCGAGAAAGAGCCCCGTTTCCGCCATCTCCTCACTGCGCAGGGACGCCCCGCGCAGAGCCGACATCGCCGCAGCGACCGCGAACTGGGCCCCACGGTTGAGATAGCGGCGCTCCTTGAAGGAGCCGGTAAAGGACCCCAGTTCGAAATCCCGGACGGGAGAGGTAATCACCCGGGAATCGAAGGGGGACGCGGCAAAGGAGATACGGCCGGTGCGAAGCGAGTCCAGAATCTGCCCTGCAGAATTTCCCAGGGAGGAAATGGCCCCCAGGCCGGTTATGGCAACCCGTCGAACCGAAGACATCGGACGTGCAACCCCTTTCACAGCTCCCGATAGATATCGGAAAGGTCTTTTTTCTTGAGAAGAGCGGGCGTTTCGTCGGGAAAGCCCAGGGTCAGGAAACATTTAAGGGTAACGGGGGAAATGCCCAGGATCTCTTCGGGAGAATCGAGGTAGAACAGCGGCGCCGTCAGGATGCAGGACCCCAGCCCCAGTTCCACCCCCTTGAGCATCCATTCCATGACGGCCAATCCCACGCTGAGGTCGTCATCCGAAGACGTCCGCGAATCCCCGGCCAGAATTCCCGAGGAATAAAGCTTCCCGGCAACGCTCCGGCGCGCGGGAGCGGTTCCCACGGCAAACAGCACGGGGGCATCGAACATGAACTGAAGAAACCGGAAATAATTTGCGAGGACATTTTTAAGAATTTCCGACGCCCCTCGCTCCTCCGCCGTTGCCAGACGGGATCTGCAGCCCGCCTCCATGGCGGATCTCAACGTTTCACGAACCTCGGGACGGACGATCCGGAAGAAACGGACCGGCTGCCGGTTGGCTGGGGAAGGGGCCTGGAGGGCGCAGGCCACCATCGCTTCGATCAGTTCCTGCGGCGGGATTTCCTTCCGGTATTTCCGGACACTCCGGCGGCTGCAGATCAGGGAGTCCAGGGCCGTCATGGAGCTACGATGCCTTTGAAAGCCGCCAGGAGACGTAGTCCACCAGATCCTGGACCCTGGGATCGGCCTCTCCTTCGGCAAGGATCTCGCCGATCCGTTCGCCGGAGAGGAAGGGAATCCGGGCGGAGAGAAAGGAAGAGACCTCCCGGCTCTCCTGCTCGGCCTCTTCGATCAAGAGGGGAATCCGCTGCAGAAAGATATCGTCCTCATCCACTTCAATCCCGAACCGGGAGCTGAAGGAGAGGGCCAGTTCCAGCATGTCGATGGATTCGATGTCCAGGTCCCTGCGGAGGCGGGATTCCCCGGTGATTTCCTTGTCTTCGAGATCAAGGGTTTCAACAAGAATCGCTTGAATTTCGGTCAATAGGTCCATAAAAGATCCTTATTCGGCGCCTTGGCAGAGAATCGTCCCCGTCACCAGCGGTCGGCGGGTTTCAGCCCCCGGCCGCCACAGTCGGCACATCAGGCGATGGCCCGCCGCCTCCATGCGGAAGGGGTATGCTCCGGGCGTAAGAAAGGCGCGAAACTTGAAATCCTGAATCCTGCCGGGCGTTCTCTCCGGAACGGCCGTCCGTCCGGCCTTCAGGAAGGCGGAAATAACCACACTGCCCGGCACGACGGGACAGCCGGGAAAATGATCGGCGTAAATCGAATCGGCAGGATCGAAATAGAAGACCCCGCTGAGGACAGAGTCTCTGTGCGGCGCATCCGGCCGTACAGGCCGCTCCCCTGCCTTCCGGTTCTCCGGATCGGGCATCTTCCCTAATCCCCGACCACGGCCCGGATGGAATCAAGGGTGATCTCACAGAGCCGGTCGATTTCCTCGTTTGTAATGCACAGAGGCGGCATGAGGACGATGACATCCCCCAGCGGACGGATGATCAGCCCCCGCTTCCGCGCCTCCAGAATGACGCGGTGCCCGATGCGCGCACCGGGGGGATAGAGTTCCTTCGTCTTTTTGTCGGCCACCAGTTCGATCCCGACCATGAAGCCCCGCTGGCGTATTTCCCCCACGTGACCCAGCTTGGCGATGGGCTGGAGCCCCTGAGAAAACCGTTTGATCTTTCCTGCAAGACCCTCCACGACCCGCTCTTCGGCAAAGATGTTCAGGCTGGCCACGGCGGCTGCGCAGGCCAGGGGATTTCCCGTGTAGGTATGCCCGTGAAAGAAGGTCTTGAATTCGTCGAAGCGCCCCAGGAACCCGCTGTAGATTTCCTCCGTCGCCACGGTGGCCGCCAGGGGCAGATAGCCTCCGGAGAGTCCTTTACCCACGGCCATGATGTCCGGCGTCACCCCTTCCTGCTGGCAGGCGAACATCGTTCCCGTCTTCCCGAAGCCGACCGCCACTTCATCGGCGATCATCAGCACCCCGTACTGCGTGCAGAGCTCCCGAACCCGCCTGAGATAGCCGGGAGGCTGCACCAGAATGCCCCCCGCCCCCTGCACGAGGGGTTCGATGATCAGGGCCGCCAGTTCGGAAGCATGCGTCGCCAGCAGGTTTTCCAACTGCTTGAGGCAGTCGAATTGGCAGGAAGGCTGAGAGGCCCCGAAGGGGCACCGGTAGCAGTACGGCGATTCGGCCTTGACCGTGGGGAAAAGGAGTTCGTGGTAAACGGCATGAAACAGGTCGATCCCGCCGACGCTGACCGCCCCCAGGGTGTCGCCGTGGTAGGCGTTGGTGAAGGAGATAAATCGTGTCTTGTCGGGATTTCCGCCGGCGGCCTGCTTCTGATATTGGAAGGCCATCTTCAGGGCGATCTCCACGGCGGTGGACCCGCTTTCGGAGTAAAAGACGCGGGTCAGTCCCTTGGGAACGACCTCCAGCAGCTTTTTCGCGCACTCGATGGCCGGCTCATGGACCAGGCCGAGGAGGGTCGAATGGGAAAGCCGATCCACCTGTTCCTTGACGGCCCGGTCAATCTGCTCCTTGCGATGGCCGTGAACATTGGTCCAGAGCGACGACACTCCGTCGATGTAATCCCGGCCGTCCACATCCCGGAGGAGCGTCCCCTTGCCTTCGGCGATGACCAGCACGTCCTCCGGGGAAAACTCCCGCATCTGCGTGAAGGGAAACCAGATGGATCTCAGCCCGTCGTCGATCAGCTGCCGCTTCTTTTCTTCCTGTCCGTTCATTCCTCTCCTCTCCTCGTTCTCTCCGGAATTCCGGGATTCTAAACCTGCCCGACACGGCCCTGCCCCTCGCTGTTCCCGAGGCGGAGCGGGACGGCAGTTTCTATAGTTGACGGGCTCCTGTTTGTCAACCCTGTTTTTCAACCCGGTTGACAATGAAAGATCAAAAACCGGCAGGAGAGGAACAGGCCGGACGGAATGGACAGAACGAATAGTAGTTCTCAACCTTATTGACTCCGGAAGCGGTACTGATTATAATTGCCCTGTTGAAAATTTCGAAATCATCCGGGGGCCCGCCTTCGCCCAGGCATGGCCCCCGGGGATTTTGAAGAGATGGATGCGGCATGATCTCTGGTGCGGCGGGATGGATAACCCTGTTATTGATCTTCGAAACGTAACACATATATTCTTTTCAAGGAGGAAAAAAAATGAAGAAAAAGGGTATGGCTGTTTTGCTCTGCATGCTGCTTCTGGGCGGTTGCGCGACGATGGAAAGCCAGACGAAAACCACCAAAGGAGCCGTCTATGGAACGGCCGGCGGCGCTGCAGCCGGAGCAGTCCTCGGACAGGTCATCGGCCGTGATACCAAGGGCACCCTGATCGGCACGGCCATCGGTGCGGCCGTCGGCGGGCTGGGAGGCGCTGCGGTGGGAAAGATGATGGACAACCAGGAAAGGGATATGCGCAGCGCGCTGGGTACTTCCGAAGCGGCCGCTGTTTCCCGGGAAGGAAACCTCCTGGCGGTGACATTCAAGGGCGACGTCACCTTCGACACCAATTCGGCGGCAGTCCGGCCGGGGCTCTACTCTGAAATAGACCGGGTCGCAGGCGTGCTGACTCAGTACCCGAATACCCTCATCCGGGTGGAAGGCCACACGGACAGTGTCGGTTCCGAAAGCTACAATCAGGATCTTTCGAACCGGCGAGCCATGGCCGTGAAGAATCTTCTTGTTCAGCGCGGCGTGGCGAACAACCGAATCGAGGTGATCGGTTTTGGGGAAACGATGCCCGTAGCGACCAATGAAACGGAGGCGGGGCGCCAGAAGAACAGGCGGGTGGAGATCAAGATCGCACCCCAGACATAACCCCGGATCACGTTACATCCCGGTGCTGTCCGGAAAGCTGAAGAGGGGAAACGCCAAGCTCGTCAAGGAATCGGATGGCTTGGCGTTTTCTTTTTAAGGATCGGAAATGAAACTGGATATGGAGCTTTTCACCGCCATCGGTGTTCTCGTGGCCGCGCTGGCGATCATCCTCCTCTGGCGGACAGCCGATGGCCGTTACGGGAAAATTCAGCCAAGCAGAGACGCGACGGAAGCCTACGAGCGTTTCCGGCTGGAGGACCATCTGGCCTATTACGTCAGCGGTTCGGACGTGTATCCCACCGCCATAATCGGTATAGACAAAACCTGGACCCTGAATTCCGATTTGTGGAGACCCAGGGACCTCTCCGGCGGGAAGATGAAAGAATTGGTCCAGAATATGCGAGAGAAGTCGGCCATCCGCCAATCCCCCCTCTTTGGTTTCGACCTTTTCGATCACCGGGGGGAAAAAATCGGCAGTTGTTATTCAACGCTGGACTCCGTTACAACCATCAAGATCACCGGGGAAAGGACCGTCGTCGTCCATACCCCTCCCGTCGATACAGACAGAAATCCCTGAAAAACGCCACAGCCCCTCCCCCGCAAGGCCGGCAGAACTCCAGACGCTCCCCGTGGAGGCAGGCCGCAGAAAAATTCCAGCGGAATGACCCTGATCTGCAACTGCGCATTGCCTTATATCTTAATTTCCTTAAGGAATATCCCTTAGGTCAAAAGAGCATTTTTTCGCCATTCCCTGTTTGATTTTTCGCATAAAGGCTGATAAAGGCAGACTGAAAACCGTGGACGGGAACCGCCGGCAGACATCCCCAACAGCCTGCGAACAGGCAGCGGCGGCGGGAATTCCCGCCTGTGAAAAACGTTTGAAACCTGAAGCGCTCGTGCGAATCAATCTGAACCCGGGGTATCCATGCGGAGTTTTCAAAACAGTTCCATCAGTCAAAAGTTGACCAGGATCATTCTGTTCACCTGCCTTGTCACCTTTTCCCTCTCCTCCTTTTTTATCATCGTCCATCAGGTTGTCAGCTATCGGAAAATCCTGGTGGAAAAGATCGACATCCTGGCAAACGTGACCGGACAGAGCATCACCGCACCGCTTCTCGCCGGTGACCCGAAAGCAGCCGGCAGGATCATGAAGATTCTGAAAGGGGACCCGCATATCCTGTCCGCCTGCGTTTACCGCCAGGACGGGAGCCGGTTTGCCTCCTACCAGCGGCCTGATCTACCCCTCACCACCGGCGGCGAATACCGCTGGCCCTTGTGCCCTGCGTCGCTCACCCCGCAGCAGATGGGAAACCATGAGATTTTCCGCGGTCATGGGATCGAAGTGACCCGGACCCTGACATCGGGAAAAGATTCCGTGGGGACTCTCCGCATCGTTTCGGACCTGAAGGGGGCCTATTCCCAGCTTTACGTGTATATCGCCGTCGCCATCCTGATCCTGGCCCTGACCTCCCTGATGGCCTATTTCTTCTCCAGAAAACTCCAGGAGTTCATCTCGAAGCCGCTCCTCCAGCTTGCCGACTCCATGCAGAGGGTCACCGATCGGAAAGATTTTACGGTCCGGATTGACGGGCAGCGGAACGACGAACTGGGGGTCCTCATGAAGGGCTTCAACAGGATGCTTTCGGAGATCAGCCTCCGTGATGAACAGAGGCGAAGAGACAGGGAGGAACTGGAGCTCCGTGTACAGGAGAGAACGGTGGATCTCGTCAAGGCCAACAGGAAGCTTGCCCAGGCGGAACTGATCGCCCGCGAGAACGAGCAGTGGCAGAGAATCCTTCTTCAGTCGGTCATGACGGGAATCTTCATCGTCGATGCCGCCACCCGCAAAGTCCTCTATGCAAACGAAATCACCTGCAGGCTCTCCGGAAGAAAAGAGGAAGAGCTTGTCGGAGCGATGTGCCACGGAACCATCTGCCCGGCCGAGGCCGGTCGCTGCCCGTTTTTGAATCTGGGGGAAACGACCGACCACTCGGAGCGGATGCTTCTTACAGCCACCGGGGATTCTATCCCCATCATCAAAAACGTCGTCCGGATCGATTACCGGGGAAGGGATTTCCTGCTCGAGAGCTTTATCGACATTACGGACATGAAACGGGCGGAGCAGGAGCTGCTTCAGGCCAAAAACATGGCGGAAGCGGCGAGTCTTGCAAAATCCAAGTTTCTGGCGAACATGAGCCACGAGATCCACACTCCCATGAACGGCATCATCGGCTTCCTGGAACTTCTCCAGAGAGAAGAGAGCCTCACGCTGCAGCAGCGCCGATACGTCGATACGGCGCTTTCCTCGGGGGAGACCCTGCTTTCGATCATCAACAATGTCCTTGATTTATCCAAGATCGAGGCCGGAAAAATGGAACTCTCGAATACGGAGCTCGACGCCGTTTCCCTCGTGCGGGAGGTAGTCGAATTTTTCAGAGAGCCGGCGTACAGAAAGGGGCTGGAACTGGTTACTTCCGTGGAAAAGGGGTTTTCCTCGGCGCTTCGGGGAGACCCTGTCCGCCTGAGGCAGGTGCTCGTCAATCTCGTGGGAAATGCGGTCAAGTTCACGAGGCGGGGGAAAATTTTTATCTCCGTGTCCATGGAGCGGGAGGACGAAGACGCGGTTTTTGTGAGGTACGAGGTCATGGACACGGGCATCGGGATTACCGCGGAGGCCCAGTCGAGAATTTTCAAAGCCTTCTCCCAGGAGGACGACTCCACGACCCGCCAGTTTGGGGGAACAGGCCTGGGGCTCGCGATTGCCAGCCAGCTCGTCTCCATGATGGGTGGGACCATCGAGGTTGAAAGTGCGCCGGGGAGGGGGTCCACCTTCCGCTTCACTGCGCGCCTCGAAAAACCGAGCGCCATTCCGGCCGTCCCCGGAACCCGGTTCTTGCCGGAATCCCTTCCAGATCGCGTCTCCCCGGGCGGAAAAGGCGACACGGGAATCTTCTCGGCTTTCCGCATCCTTCTGGCTGAAGACAACCCGGTCAACCAGGCGGTCGCCACGGCCATGCTGAACTACTTCGGCTGTCACATCGACGTGGTGGAGGACGGTCTTGGAGCCGTTGATGCCTGGGCCTCCAGGCATTACGACCTCATCTTGATGGACTGCCAGATGCCGCGGATGGACGGCTATGAAGCGACCCGGGAAATCCGGAAACGGGAGAGGCTTGGTGAAGGAAAATCCAGGTACCGCCGGGTCCCCATTGTCGCGCTCACGGCCCATGCCCTGGAAGGCGACCGCCGGGCCTGCATGGACGCGGGAATGGACGATTATCTCAGCAAACCTTACAAAGCCGATCAGCTCCATTCCATCCTCTTTCGCTGGCTCATTTCCCCGTCGGAGGGGAATTTGGGCGGCGGGTTTGAAAAGACCGCCCTGCCGGTCGGCATGAAGAGACTCTAAGGGCCCCTTCTTCCACCCATAAACAGGAGAGGCCCATCCCGACACTCCTCCAGCCGCCGGCAGACTTCCCGGTGCACCCCCGCTCCATTCAAGACCCCCTTCCTGCCGCCGATGGGTGATCGGCCGCCCGCGCGGCCTCAGCCAACCGCCGGCCCTCATCGTTAAACGGGCGCGACAATAATCCGCATCCGGAAACGTCAAGGGCGCGCAGAATCCAACCTGCGGCATTATCGCGGCTTTGTGAACATCTTATCCCCGATTTTTCCGAAGGAGACATTTCAAAAAGATCCACGTCAGGCACACCAATTGCTGCATCTTGTAATTCAAATGCGATAAATACAATAAATTCGTGCGGAAAGAAGAACATCCGGAACAGCGTTCCTTTTCGGGAAAAATGTTCCGGAGGCTCATAAGCGGGGGAATATGCGCTCTGTCATTTCTATCAGGATTTCACGATTTCCCGTACCCGAAGACTAGATAACGTAACGCCGCGCCCCGGCAAGGCGCACAAGGAGCCCGTCAAGAAATTGGACACGAAGGAGACAGCTGCTCTGGAAATCCTCATCCGCTCTTTTTTTTCCCTGGATACTTCCAGGACAAGAAAGATCTTCAGAATTCTGCTCCTTTTTTTTCTAATTTTTACGCTCTCCGGATGGAATTCCCATCAGGCGGAAGCAGCGGAGCCGGACCCTTCCCAGGTCAAGGCGGCCTTTGTTTACAATTTCATCAAGTTTGTCTTCTGGCCCCGGGAAAGTATGCCGCCTGACGCCCCGGACATAACGCTCTGCGTGCTGGGAAACGATCCGCTGGGAAACGCTCTTGAATCCCTCTCCGGGAAGGCGGCCTCCGGAAAGGCGCTTTCCGTGAAGAGGATTGCATCCAGGGATGAGGCGTCCATCTGCCAGGTTCTCTATATCTGCAGATCAGAATCGAGGCAGGTGAAAGAAATCCTGAAAGACCTGCCAAGGGGCGTGCTGACCATCGGGGACATGAAAAATTTTGCCGCGTTTGGAGGCATGATCAACTTTGTGATCAAGGACAGAAAGGTCTCCTTCGAGATCAATCCGGATGCAGCGGCAACGGGAGAAATGCAGATCAGCTCGAAACTCCTGAGGCTGGCGAAACTTGTGAGAAACAGCCGATAGGGAAATGACGATGACATACCGCAACAGTTCCATCCGCAAAAAACTGACGAGCATCACCATGTCGACCTGCTGCGTCTCCCTGTTCCTCGCCGTCGCACTCTTCGCAGCTCACGAGCTCTTTTCGTACCGAAGCAATCTTGTGGCGAGGATGGACACCCTGGCAAAGGTGACGGGCAACAACCTTGTCGCCCCCCTTCTCTTCAGCGATCCGGCGTCTGCCGAAGAAACGCTCAAAGCGCTCAAGGGGGAGCCGCGCATCCTCTCGGCCTGCGTCTTCGGACAGGACGGCCGCCCCTTCGCACGGTATCTGAAGGACAACGGCAGCCCCGGCACTACCGGCAACGATCCCCCTGCCTGTTCATGTTCCGCTCCCGCCATGACCCTGAAGGACACGGAGGGCGAGGTGTTCGAGAAGGATCGGCTGAACGTCTCCCGGAGCATCCTGTTCGAGAAGGACCGGCTGGGAACTCTTTGCATCGTCACAGACCTCAGCGATCTTTACGAGGCGTTTTCCTGGTACCTCGCCATTGCCGGCCTGATCATGGGCGCCACCTCATTGGCAGCCTACCCGCTCACCCGGAAATTGCAGAGGGCCATCTCGGATCCCATTCTGAGCCTTGCCCATTCCATGAAGGGGGTTTCGGAAACGAAGGATTTTTCGCTCAAGGTCGATGATCGGCGAAATGACGAGCTGGGAATCCTCATGGCCGGGTTCAACGAAATGCTCTCGGAAATTTCCCTGCGTGATCAAGAACTTCGAAAATCCAGGGATCAGCTCGAAAAACGCGTCAGGGAACGGACGGATGCACTGGTGAAGGCCAACGAGGAGCTGGCCAGGGCCGAGAGGCTCGCCCGCGAGCAGGAGCATTGGCTGAAAAGCATTCTCGGGTCGGTTCTCACGGGCATCTTCATCGTGGACGCCCACACCCACAAAATTTTGTACGCCAATCGACTCGCCTGCCAACTGACGGGCAAAACGGAGGGTGAGCTGGTTGGAAACATCTGCCACCAGACGGTCTGCCCGACCGAGATCAACCGGTGCCCGGTGACGGATCTTGGACAGACCGTCGAAAATTCGGAACGGATCCTTCTTCACGTCGGCGGGGGGCACATTCCGATCATCAAGAATGTGATCCGGATGACTTTCGAGGGAAGGGATATCCTTCTTGAAAGCTTCATCGACATCGCCGACAGGAAACGGATGGAGCTCCAGCTTCTTGCAGCCAAGGAGGCTGCGGAGGCGGCCAGCGTTTCCAAATCCCGGTTTCTGGCGAACATGAGCCATGAAATCCGCACACCGATGAACGGCGTCATCGGGTTTCTCGAACTCCTGCAGAGGCAGGAGAATATGAGTGATCAGCAGAAGAAGTACATCGCCATGGCTCTTCGCTCCGGGGAAACCCTGCTGCAGCTGATCAATGACATCCTCGATCTTTCCAAGATCGAAGCGGGCAAAATGGAACTTGTCGCGGCGGACCTCAACCTCCTGGCCCTTGTTGAGGAAGTGGTCGATTCCTTCAGCGGCCAGGCGCAGAACAAGGGGATTGAACTGTCCTGCCACGTTTCGAACAGCATCCCCTCCATTCTTGGGGGCGATCCTGTACGCCTGAGGCAGGTTCTTTTCAATCTCCTGGGGAATGCCGTCAAGTTCACCGAAAAGGGGGGAATTTCACTTGTTGTCGCGGCGGGGGAAGAACAGGAAGAGTCCCTGATGATCCTCTTCGAGGTCCGGGATACGGGCATCGGAATGGAGCCGGAGGCCCTGGGGAAAATCTTCGACGCCTTTGCCCAGGCGGATGGATCCACGACTCGCCGCTACGGAGGAACCGGCCTGGGCCTCACCATCGCCAGCCAACTGGCCCTGTTGATGGGCGGAGCAATCGATGTGGAGAGTGCGCCCGGAAAGGGATCCACATTCCGGTTTTCAGCTCGGCTCGAAAGGCGGGACGGCACACCGGAACCCCCCAGGCTTTCTTCTCCGTCGGTTCAGCAGTTCAGGACCCTTATCCTCTCAACATCGGCAACAGCCAGGACAACCCTGAGCCGGCAGCTGGAGGGCTGGGGAATAAGGAGCAGCAGCACCGAGCGCCGCACCGAGGCCCTCCGGATGCTCCGTTCCGCCGCCGGGGCGGGGAAGCCATACCGGATCATGATTCTCGATACGGCCATGCTGGAAGCGGAATGGCCGGGGCTGGCCCGGACCATTCTCGCCGATCCGGAGACGGCGGGGACAAAAATTCTCCTCCTGACGACCGGATCGGACCTCGATGAAGATTGTCCGGAGCTGGATCTCCATGCGGCCCTTAAAAAACCGGTCCGGCAATCCGAGCTTTTCAACGCCCTTGCCTCCCTTGCGGAATCGATCGCCCCCGAAGCCCGTGATGTCCGAGAGCCTTCCGGCGTACCAGGGGGTGAGGGAAAGCTGTCTTCGTTCCGTGTCCTCCTTGTGGAAGACAATCCCGTCAACCAGGCCCTGGGTGTGGCCATGCTGAACTCCCTGGGCTGCCGGACCGACGTGGTCGAAGACGGCCGGCAGGCCCTTGCCGCCTTTGCCGCCGGGAGCTACGACATCATCATGATGGACTGCCAGATGCCTGTGATGGACGGCTACGAGGCGACACGGGCGATTCGGCGGGAGGAGACCGCCCTAGGGGGTAGAAGGCCCGGCCATATTCCCATCATAGCGTTCACGGCCCATGCCATGGAGGGCGACCGGGAAACGTGCCTGGAAGCTGGAATGGATGATTACCTGAGCAAACCGTACAAATTACACGAGTTGCATAACGTCCTGTCCCGATGGCTTGCTTCCGGCCGACAGGGAAAAGAAGACGGCGGGGCGGAAAGAAAACCTCAGGAATGAATGCCGGCGGACAGCCGCTGCATGGGAGGAAACCTGAAAGGAGAACGGCATGATGAGAGAACATAACGGGGAGAACACTCCCCTGATCCTTGTGGTTGATGACGACACGGTCATGCGTATGCTCGCCCATACCTCCCTGGCAAGGGAAGGCTACCGGGTAAAGGAGGCGGAAAACGGCGCGGAGGCGCTGTCCCTTCTGAACGCCTTGAAGCCGGACCTGATCCTCCTGGACGTCATGATGCCTGAGCTGGACGGCTTTTCCACCTGTGAGCAGGTACGGAGATCCCCCGGACATGAGCGGACCCCGATCTGCATGATGACAGGCCTTGAAGATACAGGGTCCATTCACCGCGCCTACCAGGCGGGAGCAACGGACTTCATCACCAAGCCGATCAACTGGCTGCTCCTGGGCTATCGGGTGCGCTATCTGCTTCGGACAAGTAAGGCTTTTGATGATGTCTATCGCGCGGAATCGAAGAGCAGGGCCCTGCTGGGCGCTATCCCGGACGGCATGCTGAGGATTTCCCATGACGGAACCCTGCTCGAATCAAGAAATTCCAGTGACAGGGACCTTCCATCCGTCGCTGAAGGGGACAACCCCAACATCTTCGAGTTTCTGCCGTCACAGCTCGCCCACCAGCTCATGGGCCAGGTGCACAAGACCCTGGAAACGGGAATCGTCCAGTTGCTGGAATGCCGTGTGGCCATCGGGGGAGCGCTTCACGACTGGGAGATTCGGACCATCCGGAGCGGGGAAAACGAGGCGTTGAACATCGTCAGGGACATCACGGAACGGAAACGGACGGAAAAGGCATTGCGGGAAAGCGAGGAGCGCTATGCCCTGGCTTCGCTCGCTGCAAATGACGGACTTTGGGACTGGAATCTCCTGACGAACGAGGTCCACTTTTCCAGCCGCTGGAAAGGGCTTCTCGGCTACAGCGAAGAGGAAATCGGCACGGACATCGAGGAATGGTTCAGCCGCATTCATCCCGACGATTCGCAGCAGGTGAAGATCGAGATCAACTCCCACCTGGAGGGTCTCAACACCCATTTTATCCACGAACACCGAATGCTCCACAAGGACGGAAGTTATCGCTGGATTCTGTCCCGGGGGATCGCCATTCGCCATGAGACCGGCAGCCCCTACCGGATGGCGGGCTCCCACACGGACATCAGCGCGAGGAAACACGCAGAGGAGCAGCTGCAGCACGATGCCTTTTACGACGGCCTTACCGGACTTCCCAACAGGGCGCTCTTCATGGACCGGCTCAACAATGCCCTCCGCAGGACGCGCCGCCTTCCGGATTACCTCTTTGCCGTTTTCTTCCTCGATCTGGACCGCTTCAAGATGATCAACGACAGCCTCGGCCATTCGGCGGGGGATGCCGTCCTCATCGAGACAGCCCGGCGCCTCGAGCAGTGCGCCCGTCCAGGAGACACCACAGCCCGGCTCGGAGGAGACGAATTTGTCATGCTCTTCGAGGACGTCAAGAATCTGGAAAACGCGAAACGGATCGCCGAACGGATACAGAGATCCTTTATAGAACCTTTTTACGTGAACGAAACCGAGATTGTCAGCACCCCCAGCATCGGCATCGCCCTGGGCTCCTCGGAATATCCCTGCGGCGAAGATCTGCTGCGCGACGCGGACATCACCATGTATCAGGCCAAGGCCCTGGGAAGGGGCCGTTACGAGGTCTTTTCACCCGACATGCGGTCGCAGGCCGTAGCCCTGATCCGGCTCGAATCCGATCTGCGCACCGCACTGGAACGGAACGAATTCAAGATTTTCTACCAGCCCATTGTCGCCCTGAAGGACAGCTCCATCGTCGGCATGGAGGCCCTGATGCGATGGCAGCATCCCCACCAGGGACTAGTGGCACCCTCCGATTTCATTCCCCTGGCAGAAGAGACAGGCCTGATCGTACCCCTGGGGGAATGGCTGCTGCGCACCGCCTGTCGGCAGCTCAAGACCTGGTTTGACGGCGGGGTGCCGCCTCTGCGGCTGGCCGTCAACATCTCTCCGGTCCAGCTGAGGGATCCGGGGTTCCCGGATATGGTGATAAACGTGATCCGGGAATCAGGGGTAAATCCGGAAAATCTCGAGTTGGAGATTACCGAGACCATCCTCATGGAGCAGAGCTCTTCCATCGTAAATGTGCTGCTCAAGCTGAAGGCCCTCGGCATCCACATCTCCCTCGACGACTTCGGCACCGGGTATTCATCCCTGAGCTATCTCCAGAATCTCCCCATCGACACGCTGAAGATCGACCGCTCCTTCATCAATAAGCTGGCGTTCAACGGGGAGCAGACAAACATCATCGAAACCATCCTGATGCTCGGCAGCAACCTGGGCATGGATGTTGTCGCCGAAGGCATCGAAACGGTCGAACAGAGGGAGAAGCTGCAGAAAATGAAATGCAGCCGGGGGCAGGGCTTCCTGTTTTCACGCCCCCTGGAGGAAAGCGCAATAACTTCTCTGCTCTTGTCCCTCCCCGGGAAAACGGAGACGGTTGCCCCGGGAGGCGCATCATGAAAACACTACAGGGAAGAGGAACAGCCATCTCATGAAGATCCCGGTAAGAAAGACCCATACAGCGATGAACGGCGGCGGCCCCTTTCGCGCCTCTGCCGGGGAGCGCCCTTGTTTACGGCCTTCTCCCCTTTTATGCCTCCTGATCGTCGGCCTGTGCCTCTTATCCTCAACAATTGCCCCTGCAGCGGTCCCGGAAGGCGGTAAAGGGCCTGACGACCTGCTGGAACTCAACATCGAGGAACTCATGACCATCGAAGTTGCGGACGTTTCCGGGGCGTCCAAATTCGAGCAGAAGGAAACGGATGCCCCGTCATCGGTCAGCATCGTGACGGCAGAGGACATCAAAAAGTACGGCTACCGGACCCTGGCCGAAATTCTGCAAAGCGTCCGGGGGTTCTACACGAGCAATGACCGGTCTTACAGCTATGCAGGAGTCCGCGGGTTCTCACGTCCGGGCGACTACAATACGCGGCTTCTCCTCATCGTAGACGGCCACCGCATTAACGACGGCATTTACAACCAGGCGTATCTCGGCACGGAATTTCCCCTCGATGTGGATCTCATCGACCGCGTGGAGATCATCCGCGGTCCAAGCCATTCCCTGTACGGGAGCAACGCCTTTCTGGGAGTCATCAACGTCATTACCCGAAACGCAGCGGATCTAGACGGCCTGGAGCTTTCCGGAGAAGCGGGGAGCTTTCAGTCCTTCAAGGAAAGGGCGTCCTATGGCCGGGAATTTTCCAGCGGCGCCCAGGTGCTTTTATCGGGAACACACGTCAGCAGCAGGGGACAGGATCTCTATTTCAAGGAATACGACAGTCCCCTGTCGCACAAAGGCCGGGCGGACTCCTGCGATTCCCAGGAAGGCGGCAGCCTCTTCGCAACCCTCAAGCACAGGGGATTCTCCCTCCAGGGGCTTTTCGGGTCCCGGGACAAGGATGTTCCCACAGCCGCCTACGGGACCGTCTTCAACGACAACCGGACCCATTTCAAGGATGAGAGGGCCTACCTGGATCTGTCCTACGAATCGGATTTCAATGAAACGACTGCTGTCACGCTCCGGGCATTCTACGATTACTATTCCTACAGGGGGGACTGGCTCTTCGACGCGGACGACAACCCCCTGACCAGAACGAAGCCCTATACCCTCAACAGGGACTATACAAAAAGCGAATGGTGGGGCGGCGAACTGGAATTCATCAAGAGGTTCCTTGATAACCATACGGCTGTTCTCGGCACAGCCTATACGGATTATTTCCTC
>Ga0123335_1002264_pt1 | contig 29167 bp, 26 predicted proteins | sample BiotimSIPDNA_2_FD_89707 | JGI IMG/M metagenome (GOLD analysis project Ga0123335, IMG submission 89707) | Anaerobic biogas reactor microbial communites from Washington, USA - Biogas_R2 time_0 SIP DNA | ecosystem: Engineered > Bioreactor > Anaerobic > Unclassified | place: Washington, USA... | reverse complement strand
AGCTTTGATCAATATACACCTCGATGTCTTGATATCTTATCCCCCATAACTCCAAACATCGATCACGGTACAACTCGTATGACTTATCTAAAAAGTGTATACCATGTGCTGACCTACTCACACCCCGGGCGACTTTTGCTATGGCATTCTTGCCAGGATTTTAGTATAATTATGTTTAGAATATTAATGGTGTCCTGGTAGTTCAAGGAACCATGGCTTTTTGATAATAAGATATTTGACACTTTGATCGACGCCGGCAAATTTGCGCCGGCATGATGGGTTTTGAAGATTATTGGATTTTATAAGGCAAGTATGCACTGTAGATCATTTTGCAGATTGAGTTGTGGAAGTAACCACTCTTTTATTGAAGGTATACTGACTTAATATCCAAAGCGGGTTAATTACACCTGGATCTTCGAGATCCGACAAATGAATATCTTGCTGGATGGTCTGGTTTAGCCATTTAAAGTGCACCAAGGTGGCTTTTTCCATCCTTTTATCGATGTATTTCAGCCATGCTTCCGGAATGGACCATGGCTGGATTTGTTTAATGATGGAAAAGGAAGTCACAGCGATCAAGGCTCAAAAAAGAAACCCCAACCGGGTCAATATTTACCTGGACGGTGAGTTTGCCTTTGGTCTCTCCCGCATCACAGCTGCCTGGTTACAACCCGGCCGCAAGTTAACGCAGGTGGAGATCGATAAACTGGTCAATGCCGACGATCACGAGGTCGCCTTTCAACAAGCCCTGCACTTTCTCAGTTACAGGGCACGCTCTGAGAGGGAGATCAGGAAGAACCTGGCCGCCAAGGGTTTTTCCGAAGCTATCATTGATGAAACCATCGAAAAATGTAAAGCAGGCAACTATGTGAACGACCTGGAATTTGCGGGGCAATGGATCGACAACCGCAACACCTTCAGACCCCGTTCACCAAAGCTGCTCAAGATGGAACTCCGCCAAAAAGGTTTGCCAGACGCCACCATTGATCAGGCTCTTGAAAAGGTCACCGTTCCTGAAGAGGAACTGGCATACAAGGCAGCACAAAGCAAAGCAGAACGCTACCAGTTACTGGACTGGCAATCATTTCGCACCAAGCTTGGCAATTTTTTGTTGCGGCGGGGTTTTTCCTACCAGGTTGCCATGCAGGCGGTAAAGCAGGTTTGGCAGGAACTGGCAGACCATCCCACGAGCCCAAAAACACATCTAAATGGAGAAATTAATGATTAGACTACAACCACAATATTTTTTATGGATCACGCTCGGGGTTGCACTTTTAACCCTGGCCATTGGCCTTGTCATCGGCTATTTCATTCAAAAAAGGATCATCGATCAACGCAACAAGCAGTTGAAGATCAAAGCCGATGCCATATTAAGTGATGCCAATGAAAAAGCCCGCCTTGTGCAATTAGAAGCCAAGGATGAGGCCATCCGCATAATCCGCAAAGCAGAAGAGGACAACGCCCATAAGCGTTCTGACCTGAGCAAGGAAGATGACCGCCTGGTCAGACGCCGCGAGGAACTGGATCGCCGTTTTGACCTCTTCCAACAACGCGAGGCAGCCCTCAACAAGCGCCAGAGCGCTGTCGATAAGCGTGCCAATGATGTCGAGGTCCTTTATTCCCAGCGGGCTGAGGAATTGCAGAAGGTTGCCCAAATGTCCACGGATGAGGCCAAACAGGTTCTGCTGCAGGAAACCGAAAAGGATGCCCGGGCTGACATGGCTCGCATCATCCGCCAGATCGAAACTGAAGCCCGTGAAACCGGCAACCAGAAGGCCCGCGAGTTGATCGCCGATGCCATCCAACGCGTTGCCTCTGAAAAGGTGGCCGAAGTGACAACCTCCCTGGTGGAACTGCCGAATGAAGAAATGAAAGGCCGCATCGTTGGCCGCAATGGGCGCAACATCCGCTCCTTCGAACAGGTCGCCGGTGTCGACGTCATCGTTGACGACACCCCCGAAGCCGTCACCATCTCCTGTTTTGACTCGGTGCGCCGCGAAATCGCCCGCCGCACACTCAGCCACCTGGTCGTCGATGGACGCATTCACCCCGCCCACATTGAAAAAGTGCTGGAAGAGGAACGCAAGGCCATGGACGAGGACATCCTCGAAGCTGGCACCGAAGCAGCCTACGATGCGGGTGTTGCCGGGCTGCACCCCGAGATCATCAAAAAGATGGGGCGTCTCAAATACCGCACCTCTTATGGTCAGAACCAGTTGGCGCATGCCGTTGAGACCGCCAAGATCGCGTCGGTCATCGCCGCTGAATTGGGCGCCAATGTCGAGGTTGCCAAAGCCGGTGCATTCCTGCACGACCTCGGTAAAGCCATGGACCACAACACCGAGGGCACCCATGCCCAGATCGGTGCGGACTTTGCCAAACGCCACAACGTCTCCAACGCCGTGGTGAACGTCATCGCCTCGCATCACCATGAGGTCGACCAGGAATCGGTGGAAGCGGTCATTGCTGAAGCGGCTGATGCCATCTCCGGTGCCCGTCCGGGTGCCCGCCGCGAGGATCTCGAGCAATACATCAAGCGTCTCAAGGCCCTCGAAGCAATTGCCAATGGGTTCAAAGGTGTCGAGCAGAGCTATGCCATCCAGGCGGGTCGCGAAGTTCGTATTATCGTTAAACCGGAAGATATTGATGATGTTGAAGCCCACCGCATCGCCAAGGATATCGCCCAGCAGATCGAGGAGACCATGCAATACCCCGGTCAGATCCGTGTGACCGTTATCCGCGAAACACGGGCAGTTAATTACGCCAAGTAAGGATTAAATATTTTTTCATACCCAACGCTGCTTTCAGGTCCATGACCCGGGAGCAGCGTTGTGTTTTCCGGCAGGTTGAAAACCTTCTGCCGGATGCTCTCGATCAGTTGCTGGTAATCTCCCCCGGGCAGGTCGACCCTCCCGATGCTTTCCCTGAATATAACATCCCCACAGAAAGCCACACCCAGGTTGCTGCAGTAAAAAATAACCGAACCGGGGCTATGCCCGGGTGCCAGCCTGACCTCCGCCACCGGATCCCCACCTTCAGGGTTCAGCGCCAGCATCTGCCCATCCTGCAGGTGAAAATCCACATCAAAAACCGGCTGTTTTGATAGGATGTAGTGAACCTGAACTTTTCCTACACTTGCCCAGGCTTCAGCGTCCGGATGCATGCAGATCGGCAGGTGGGGGATAAATGCCTGGCTGACCGTCTTTGCACCGGTCGTGTGGTCAAAATGGGCATGCGTCAGCCAGACCTGTCTGAGAACCCAACCCTGTCGCTTCACCTCAGCCAGGGCAAGCTCCGCTTCAAATGAGGGGTCAATGATCACCGCATCTTTGCTGTCTTCATCTGCCAGCAGGTAGACATTATTTCCCAACGGTCCTAAAACCAACCGCACGAATGATAGTTTCATAGCAGGTCCTTTACGAACCTCTTTGGGGTTGCCCAAGGTAGCGTTTGGTAAACGCACCCTTGAAACGCATGATCAGCAAGGTCAACACAACTGAAACCCCCAGCACGATCAATCCGACGGTATACATGCTTTCAGGGTTTTTATCGTACAGGTAACCCGAAAATATTGGTGCTAAAACAAATGCCAGGTGTCCGATCGCCTCGGTGATACCAAATGCCAGCCCGACTTCATGGCTTCCAACAAACGGCCTGACCAGGGCTGACTTCAGCGAAGCGCTCAGTCTGAACCCGCCCACCAAAAAGTACGCCAACACATACCAGGGTAAACTGGTGCCCTTCCAGATCAGCAGGCAAAAACTGATCATTGCCACCTGCCCGATCACAAAAACTTTCAGTGGATGCAGGTGACCCAGCAATAATATTAAGAGCACGCTGGCAACGCTGAGTGCTGAACCCAAAATGCCGATATTGCTTAATGACAGGTTGCGTTCATTTTGCAGAAAGTTCGAAGTTAACGGGTATGGCAGGTAAAGGGCAAACATTACCACCAGGATGATCACCAGTGCCAGCACAAAGCGCGGGTTGCGGTGCAATCCCTGGTTGGTTGCCAGTTCATCCCGCCTTTCCACCGGCTGGTTGCGAATGAACAAAACAATGATCGATGAAATAACAAAGATCACCGCTGCGATTTTATAGAGCATGGATAACCCGAACCGTTCAGCCAGCATCCCACCCAGCAGTGGTCCGACCAGTGCACCTACATTGTATGCCGCTGAGATGAAACTGACCGCCTTGCCAACCGACCAGTTTCCCCGCGCTGCTGCCGCATAGCTGTTCATTGGTGCAATCACCGCCGCTGTCAGTCCGTACATAAAATAACCCACCACGAATATTGTCAGGTTGCTGGCAAAAGCCATAACCAGTGCGGCAATCACCCCCAGAAACCAGCTAAACCACAACATCAGGCGTCTGCCATACCGGTCAGAGATATATCCCAGGGGAATTTGCAGGAATCCCATCCCGATGCTGTTGATCCCCAATATCGTGCCGATCATGATCGCACTGGCACCAAGTTCCTGCATGTACAGCGGTTGAAAAATGAAGAATAATCCCTCACCCAATCCCCAGAACAGGATGGATATGGAGATGAGGTATAGGTCCCGTCGCTCTTTCATAAGCTGGAGAAATCCTCCAGCGGCAGAACCTGCCTTGGCAGGTCGGTCAGGCTTTCCAGGCCTTCTTTTGTCACCACCACATCATCCTCAATGCGCACTCCTCCCCGCCCCGGCAGGTAGATCCCCGGTTCAACGGTAAACGTCATCCCTGTTTCCAGAACCAGGTCACTCTCTGTGTAGATATACGGTGCCTCATGCGCCTCGATGCCCAGCCCATGCCCGGTGCGGTGAGTAAAGAAAGCTCCATAGCCCGCCGCTTCGATCACCTGCCGCGCTGCCATGTCCACCTCACATGCGCACATGCCCGCCTTGCCGCCCATCCGCCCTGCTTCGTTGGCTTTCAGCACCACTTCGCCGATCTTAACCAGTTCCGGGTCCACCTCTCCAACAGTGAATGTGCGCGTAATGTCCGAGAAATAGCCATCCTTCGCAGCCCCCCAATCAAACAGCAGCAGGTCCCCTTCCTGCAATTTCCGCTCCGATGGCACTGCATGGGGGTTGGCACTGTTGGGACCGCTGCTGACGATCGGTTGGAACGGTAATTCCACGTCCGACCCCGCTCTGAAAAGTTGGATCACCAGTTCACTGGCGATCTCCTTCTCGCTTATCCCGATTTTTATTCCTTTAAGGGTTTCCAGCAAGGCGTTCTGAGCGATCCGTGCTGCTTCACGCATTTTCCCGATCTCTTCAACATCCTTTACCATGCGCAGCCTCGAAAGCAGAGTGCTGCCGTCGGTAAACAGCGCCTTTTTTCCCGCCGCCTCCAAAAAACGCAGCTCCAGCACCCTCATCCGTACCGGTTCGATTGCGATCTTCTTTCCATGCAATTTGAGCGCATCAAACAATGCCGAGTAAGCGCTTCCCCAGGTTACCGGGTCATCGCCGTATGGGAATACCTCGAATTTTACCGGAATCTCTGCCAGTTTTGCATGCTCAAGCAGTGGTAATACAATGCCCGGTCGTCCTTTGGCAATGAAAAATGCCACCACCGGTCGCTCCATCAGGTGAAAATGAAGCCCGCTCAGGTAGGTCAGGCTGGGTCCGGGATTCAACGCCAGGCAGTCGACCTGTTGTTCCTGCATTGCTTGTTGTAAACGCTTCAAACGATCATTCATGGCTTTTCTCCTGGTAAATCTGGCTAATTATAATGCAGGGTCTGCCAGCCATCCCTTTTTGGAGTAATAATAATAATTAAGTGCGATCTTCTTTGATCGCACCACCTTAATAATTGCACTGGTAACAATTATCCCTAAAACCTTGTATTTCCTCTCTTAACAAACCTGATTCTTCTCAATATCTCTTCTGATCCCCATTCCAACTTCTCTGCCTCCAACCTGCAGGTTGGAGTAAAATTATCGCCAACACATACTGCCTGGAGTGACCATGTCCAATACCACCCAACCCAAAGACGAACAATCCATCCGCCTCTTCAAATCCGATTTTATGGAATTTTTCTCACACATCAGCCCGATCGCCGTCCTGGTGATCTTCATCCCCCTGGTCGCCTTTTTCCTCTTTCTTGCCGCCCGTGCCAACCAGGCTGGTGGCTGGTGGAACGTCCCGATCTCCTTCGCCATCGGTCTGCTCATCTGGCCGCTCATCGAATACCTGCTGCACCGCTTTATCTTCCACTGGGCGCCAGCTAACCCGGGCGAGAAAACCAAACGCTTCCTGTTCCTGATGCACGGCGTGCACCATGCCACCCCGCGGGATAAGACCCGCCTGGTCATGCCCCCGGTGCTCAGCCTGCCCCTCTCAGCGCTCTTTTACCTGCTCTTCTGGCTGGTGGTTGGCAAACTGATCGGTGCACCCCATTATGTCGCAGGCATTTTCGCTGGATTCTTGCTGGGATATGTGGTCTATGACATAACCCACTACGCCCTGCACCACTTTAGCCTTAAGGGCAATTACTTCGCCAGATTGCGCCGCCACCATATGGGCCACCACTTCAAGTACCACACCATGAGCTTTGGCGTCTCCACCTGGTTCTGGGATAAAGTATTCAAGACTTATCCCCGGCAATGATCAAAGAAGTGCATAGTAAGCCACGCTCTTCTCCTGATCACACCAATTCCGTTTTTTAATTTTAGTAGTACTTGCTGAAAATAAAAAGGTGCGCTCAAAACCTGAACGCACCTTTCCTGATTGGCTACCTTGCTGACCTGCGACGCAGCCATTTCTCAAATTCCACAAGGAGGTATGCGACCATGCTCACCACCAGAACATTCAGCCACAACTCCAGTGATATCGGGGCACTTCCAAATACCCTGTTCATGAACGGGGCATAGGTGAAGAGTAGTTGGATCAGCACCATGAGGATTGCCCCACCCACCGCCCACGGGTTGGTAAACAATCCGAGCTGAAATGGAGATCTTGTTAAAGAGCGGGCGTTGAACAGGTAAAAAAGTTCAACAATGATGACAACGTTGACTGCAACTGTGCGTGCTTCAGCCAGTGAAGCGCCCTGCGAAAGTACATACTCAAACAATCCGAAAGCGCCTGCCAGTATTATCACACTGACCAGCACGATCCGCCAGATTAACACGCCGTTTAGAATTGGTGCTTTTGGATCTCGCGGCTTGCGGCGCATCAGGTCTGGTTCTTTCGGCTCAAGTGATAGAGGCATTCCCAAGACTGCAGCGGTCACCATGTTGATCCATAACAGCTGGATGGGCAGGATCGGCAGTGTGGCACCGGTAACGATTGCCGCCAATAACACCAATCCCTCACCCAGGTTGGTGGGCAGCGTCCAGGCAATGTATTTGATCAGGTTGTCAAAAACACCTCGTCCCTCCTCTACAGCAGCTTCAATGGATGCAAAGTTGTCATCAGTCAGTATCATATCCGCTGATTCTTTAGATACATCAGTACCCGTAATACCCATCGCCACACCGATGTTGGCTTGTTTGAGTGCCGGGGCATCGTTCACCCCATCCCCCGTCATTGCCACAATATGCCCACGCGATTGCAGGGCTTCCACCAGGCGCAGTTTCTGTTCAGGGGCTACCCGCGCAAATATATTAACATCCTCAACCTTTTCGATCAGTTCACTGTCTGACAATTTAGCCAGTTCTGAACCAACCAATACGTTGCTGCAATCCTCCTGGCAGATCCCGATTTGCCTGCCGATCGCTGCAGCAGTGAGCGCATGATCACCGGTGATCATTTTGACTGCAATGCCTGCTTCATGGCTGGCTCGAATGGCATCTATAGCCTCTGTGCGCGGTGGGTCCATCATTCCTTGCAATCCCAGGAGGGTCAGACCCCGGATGTCCTCGAAACTGATCTTCTTTGCACCAGGTTTCTGCAGCCGGGCGAAAGCCAACACCCTCAGCCCCTTCTCAGCCATGGCATCAACGGCCTTTTTAAAGGGTTCGCCACCACATGTCTGTACTATTCCGGATGGGTCAAGGGCACCACTGCAGCGGTCGAGCAGCACCTCAGCTGCACCTTTGACATAAACCATTCCATCATCATGCAGTGTTGCCATATATTGATGCTGGGAATCAAATGGGATGGTATCCATACGCCTGGAAAATCCTTTCTCCTCAGGGTCAAGTTCGCCCTTGCCGGCTGATACCAACAAAGCTCCTTCGGTAGGATCACCCTGTACAGCCCAATGTCCCTCAACCTGCACGATCTGGCTGTCATTGCATAATAATCCGGCTTTGAGTGTCTCGCTCACGGCCATATCGCGTTTCCACTCCCCGGAGATCTCACCCTCCGGCTGGTACCCGATGCCACTGACAGGGTACACACCACCCAGGGTATGGATTTCCTGCACTGTCATCTGATTTTGGGTCAGGGTACCGGTCTTATCCGAGCATACGACTGTTGTGGAACCCAATGCTTCAACCGCTGGCAGGTTGCGGATAATCGCATTGCGCCTGGCCATGCGGGATACATCGATTGCTAATGTGACCGTCAAAGCAGCAGGTAATCCTTCCGGGATGGCACCCACAGCCAGGGCAATGGCTGCCATAAGCGTATCCACCACCTCTTCTCCCCGAAGCACACCAATTCCAAAGGTAACCGCCGACAGGATCAGGATGGCAACCAGCAATAAACGGCTGAATTGACCGATCTTCTTAGTTAACGGTGTTTCCAGGTTAGCCGCACTGGAGATCAATTGCGATATTCGCCCTACCTCACTCCCATCCCCGGTGGCAACCACCACGCCCGTTGCTGATCCAAATGTGACCAGGGTGGATGCATATGCCATGTTGCGGCGTTCTGCCAATACCGCATCATGATCAACAAGCAAACTGGCATCCTTTGCTACTGGTAATGATTCACCGGTAAGTGCTGCCTCGGTCACCTGGAAATCCCTCGAGACGACCAGGCGCAGGTCTGCCGGCACACGTGCGCCGGAAAGCAGTTGCACAATGTCGCCCGGCACCAGGTCTGCCGCAGGCAAACGGATCACTTTCCCGCTGCGCACCACAGTTGCTTCGGTGGTCATCGTTTTCGATAAAGCGGCTATTGCCTGCTCAGCACGCGATTCTTGAATGAAACTGATGATCGCATTGATCAGCACCACCCCAAAGATAACCGCTGCATCGGTAGGGTCCTTCAAAATTGCGGTGATCACACTGGCGATCAGCAGGATGATAACCAGGGGATTGTTAAACTGCAATAAAAAGCGCACAAAAGGGCTCTTCCCTTTCTTTGGGGTTAAGACATTGAGACCGAAGCGATCCTGGCGGTGCTTGATCTCAAAAATATCCAATCCTTGTTGAATATCAGTGTCAAGAAGGTCAATAACCTCGTTTGTTGCCAGATGATGCCAGTGTTTTCCAAGCAGTGTGTTCATAAATAGTCCTTACCAAAGAAATAGGTATAAAATCCCGTAATTGTTTTTTTCTTAGAAAATTACCGTGATATTTTACAATATGCCTTAAAGATTTTTTCCTGAAGCGTTATACATTTTTGAATATGTTGATGTATAAGGACTGGCTTGGCAAGAACCGCATAGCAAGTGATCACCCCCATCCATTCCCAATAGGAAATCTCCTGGTTACTTCTTGTGATCCATCGCCGCTTTCACCAGCTTGACAGCAATGCTCCCGCCCGGCACGATCATCCCCACCGCATCCGCAGTCACATCAAACAGGAGATCGCGGTTTAACATCCCCTTGACCTGGTCTGCCATCTTTTTGCCATTGCCCTGGATCTCACCCGTCAGTGCGTCAAACTCGATGACCACATGCTTGCTCTTCGCCGCCCACAGGTATTCCAACGCATAGACCGGCCTGAAGTTGATGTCCAGGGTCTCAATGTTCAATTTTTCTTCGTGAGTCACCTGCGCCTGCACCGGCTTGATCACCTTTGCCATGATCGAGCGCACCACTGTGCTGGCAGATGCCTTGGGCGGCACCACCAGCACCCCATCCGGGGAAAATTGACCCAATTCCAGGATCTCACTCTTCGCAAACCCCTTGTACTTGCTGTGATCCACCTCGCTCCCCACCCCATCGAACGTGAAATTATGCCGGTACTCCTCCAGGCAATGCTCCACACCATTGAAAGAAAATGTGGGGTTTCCCTTTGCTCCCGCCGCCACGTCCAGGTCCTGCCCCAGGATCGTCACCTGCCTTACTTCCTTGCCACTGACCGGTACAGTGAAGGATTGATTGCGTTCATAAACTGTCCTCAGGAAAACGCTGATCTCCCAGCAGGCTTCCAGGCGGTTCTCAACCGAGACCAACTGGATGTCCTCCGCCTTCGGCCGTGAAAGCAATGCCCCCAGTGTCCCCGAAACCAGCTGGATCTTCTTCTGCTCCACCCGGTCGATCGCCATTTCCAGAGTCGTCTGCGGCACAAATTGGAAAGCCCGCTCATTGGCAAGAATGATATCCATGGTTATCTCCTTTGCACAGTAATTAAGTGAATCGCTGATGAGTTACTGGATAATTATAGCAAAATGGCTTCCTTTTTACTAATGATTGGAGTGCTCAGCAGATTAATTTAAAAGATTAATGTGATTTTCCCCGAATGCACCTTTAGCTTTCAGCTTTCAGCTTTTATCATTTATCTCCTCCAACCTTACACAGGTCTTGAAATTCCTTCTCCAATTGCTTATAATCCAAACCAATATGAAACAAAAACATGGCATTTTCAGCTTGACTTGCATGTGTCCCGGGCGGGGTATCTAACCGCGTCCTTTTTCCCCATTTTCTGAAAATCAATTAGGCACGCGGTCTACCCCGCATCATTCACAATGCTCCGCCAGGCGCTCATGCCTGCATAGGTTCTTATCAACGTATTTATAAAAGTTCATGAAAGAAAATTATGAAAATTTATAATGACATAACAAAAACAACCGGCAACACCCCCCTGGTCAGGATCAACCGCCTGGCTGCTGATACCCATGCCACCGTCCTCGCCAAACTGGAATATTTCAATCCCACCCACAGCGTCAAGGACCGCATCGCCGTTGCCATGATCGATGCCGCAGAAAATGAAGGCAAATTGCACCCTGATAGCATCATCATCGAAGCCACCAGCGGTAACACCGGTATCGGGCTCGCCTTCGCCGCTGCCGCCCGCGGCTACAAATTGGCCATTACCATGCCCGACTCCGTCTCCCGGGAGCGCAAAGTGCTGTTGCGCGCCATGGGGGCTGAGCTCATCCTGACCGAAGGTGCCCTGGGCATGCCCGGTGCCATCGAAAAGGCCCAGTCCCTGCTGGCATCCGATGCCCGCTACTACATGCCTGACCAGTTCGCCAATCCCGCCAACGCCGAGATCCATCGTCAGACCACCGCCCAGGAGATCTGGCGCGACACCGAAGGACAGGTGGACTACCTGGTATCGGGCGTGGGCACCGGCGGCACCATCACCGGCACCGGCGAAGGCTTGCTTGCCCACAACCCGTCCATCCAGTTGATCGCGGTCGAACCATCCGCTTCACCGGTCCTTTCCGGCGGCAAACCCGGTAAGCATCCCATTACTGGCATTGGCGCGGGTTTCATACCCAAAGTGCTCAATACCCGCATTCTCAACGAGATCATCCAGGTCTCCGGTGAAGATGCCTTCGAGACTGCCCGCCAGATGGCAACCGTTGAAGGCCTGGCGGTCGGCATCTCCTCCGGCGCTGCCATGTGGGCAGCCCTGCAGGTTGCCAAACGCCCTGCTGCCAAAGGCAAGACCATCGTCGTGATCATCCCCAGCTTTGGCGAACGCTACCTGAGCACCAACCTGTATGCACACCTGAAAGGCTGACACCATGGAAACCACGCAAACACCCTATCCATTGCCTTTAGAGAATTCCCTGCCCGCCAGGAGGTCCTCCACCCTCCTCCAGCGCATGCGAGAAGACGTCCAGGCTGTTCTCCAGCATGACCCGGCCGCCCGCAGTTGGTTTGAAGTACTGACCAGCTATGCCGGGCTGCATGCCACCTGGTCCCACCATATCGCCCACTGGTTCTGGCGCCACAAGTTGCCCCTCTTTGCCCGTTGGCTCTCCCAGCTCACCCGCCACTTTACCGGTATCGAGATCCACCCCGGCGCGACCATCGGTCGACGTTTCTTCATCGACCATGGCATGGGTGTGGTGATCGGCGAAACCGCCATAATCGGCGACGATGTCACCCTCTACCACGGCGTCACCCTCGGTGGTGTCAGCCTCGAAAAAGGCAAGCGCCACCCCACGCTCGAAGATAATGTGGTCGTCGGGGCTGGTGCCAAGGTTTTGGGCAATATCACCATCGGTCAGGGCAGCCGTATCGGCGCCAATGCCGTCGTGGTCAGATCGGTTCCTGGCGATTCGGTGGTCGTCGGCGTACCCGGGCAGGTCATCCAGCACCGCAAGCGTACCTCAGACCAGCGCCCCGACCTGGATCATGGTCACATGCCGGATGCCATCCATGATGCCGTATATGACCTGTTGAACAGGGTTGGCGAATTGGAAGCACAGCTGCAGGTGCACTCCCACAGCACCCGATCTATCACCATGACCGAAGACGGCAACTGGGTGGAGTCAAGCTACGAGATTTAAGATCGGCAAAACCTCGATCAACCCTCAGGCGATCATTTCCCGCAACACCTCAAAGATGACCCGCGTGCCAAGTTCCAGGTTGCGGATCGAGATTCGCTCATCGATCCCGTGGTAGCGATCCATCTCTCCCGGGTCAAGGATGATGGGGATCAAGCCATAGCTCTGCACTCCCTTTTGCCTGAAGAAGGCTGAATCGGTCGTGCCGGGTGTCAACAATGGAGTGCACAGCCCCTCAGGGACGTTCCTCTTGAGCACACTGCTCAGCACTTCAAAGAATTCCGAGTGCATATCCGAAGTGACCGATGGCTCCGGCGCTTCGATCACCTCGATCTCCACCCGCTCATCCCCGATCAAATTGTGTAAACGATCGATCGCTTGTTGTGGCGATTTACCAGGCAGCAAACGCATGTCCAGGATTGCTTCCGCCTTCTCCGGGATGATGTTTTCTTTCCCACCAGCTTTTAGGACGGTCACACTGAGTGTATCACGCAGCATGGCATCCACTTTAGGGCTTTGGCTTAGACCCGGCAGTGCCATTTTGAAGCACAATTTCTTATCCAGGTTCCTCAAAATGATATTTTTGGGAAATGAAAAGCGCTGACTGACCCTTTTGAACATTTCACGCGTCACCCCATGCAGTTCATAAGCCGAGTTCAACATCTGCACCCGCTCCAGGGCGTGTAAAAGCGTATTAATGGACGTTTCTCTCTGTGGAATGCCGCTGTAACCTGGTTCCCCGTGGGCGATCAATTTCAGCCACAGGTCTTTCTTCTCTGCCACCGCCACCGTGAACACCGGTTGCGGACCGAAAAGGTCGCTCATCCCGAACCCGCCCTCATCCCAGGCATATTCCGCATCGATCTCCTGCCAGTGATGTTCAACCATCCACTTTGCACCAAATTGACTGCCCTTTTCCTCGTCAGCACCGGCCAAAAAGATGATATCCCGCGTACGCTTTGGCTGTTCTTGTGCCAGCAGGACCAGGGCAAGCAGTTGCATGATGCCCATGCCCTTCATGTCTATTGCTCCCCTGCCCCACACGTATCCATCACGGATCTCACCGCCAAACGGGTCGCATGACCAGCGGGTCGCATCCGCCTCGACCACATCCATGTGGTTGTAGAGCAGGATAGGCCGCTTGCTGCCATCCCCTTCCAGGCGCGCCACCAGGTTCGACCTTTGGGGTGCCGATTGAAACAACTTTACCTGGAAACCATGCTTTTCTAGAAATTCCTTTAAGTAAAAAGCTGCTTCCTCTTCGTTACCGGGGGGATTCGCCGTCTGCATGCGCAAATATCCTGCCAGGAGCTGCGCCGCCTCCTGCCCGACCTTTTCCCAGTCGATCATATTAACCTCACTCCCAACCCGGGCAGTTCCGAGGGGATGGCAGACATCCGCGCCATATCCACCTCAAAGCCCGTCGCCGGGTCATTGGTAATAAACAGCGGACCGATCAACTCACAGGCAGTCACGCTTGGGTGCGATACAACAAAATGCAAACCTGCTGCACTGCCGATCGAGCTTTCACCCATCGAACCCAGAATACAGGGCAAACCCGCTGCCTCAGCCACTGCCAGCATCCTTCCAGCCTCATATATCCCGCCGCATTTCATTAACTTTATATTGATCATATCCGCCGCATGCATGCAGGCGATCTTAAGGACATCCTCTGCCGTGTGACAACTTTCATCCGCCATGATTGGCAGGTCCACTGCCGCACTGACCTCTGCCATGCCTTTAAGGTCATCATCCCGAACCGGTTGTTCAATATAAGCCACGTTGAAGTCTTCCAGCTGCCTGATCGCCGAGATCGCCGTTTCGGCATCCTGCCAGCCCTGGTTGATGTCCAGGCGCAGGACGATCTCGCTTCCCACCGTATTCCTGATCGCCTGCAGCCGTCTTAGATCCTCCTCAGGTTTGGTGCCCAGCTTGACCTTCAGCATCCGGGCACCCATCCCAATGAACTGCAATGCAACCCCTGCCATTACATCCGGTTCGTCCAACGGCACCACCGGGTAAAGCCCAACTTCGCTGCGGGCTTTGCTCCCCAACAGCTGGTACACTGGCACGCCCAAAGACTGACCCGCCAGGTCATACAGCGCCATATCGATCGCCGCCAGGGCTGCCGGGTATGCCATGTATCGCTTGCGGCATTCTGCCAGCAAGGGCACCACATCCATGGGGTCCTTGTCAACCAGCAGGTTGCTCATCTCATGCAGTGCCAAAAACACAGACTCCTGCGTCTCACCGGTCACCTGCGGGTCAGGTGATGCCTCCCCCAATCCGATCATGCCGCTGTCAGTGTGCACCTTGACCAGTGCATAATTCAACTCCGCATAGCTGCCATACGCCACCGTCAGCGCAGCCTGCAGTTTCAGGTCCAGCTTTGATATTTCCAGGCGCGTGATGCGCATTTATATCACCTGCGCGGCCTTCCTCTTGCGGATTTTGAACAATATCACCACCAGCGGCAGCACCAACAGGTGTACACACGCAAACACGATGAACATCGGTCCGAAACCCGCCTTATCTACCAGGACACCTGCCAGCGGTGAACCCGCCGCAATGCCGATATTCCCCACAGCCATGATCACCGAGAACATGAACGCTGCAATGCGCGGGTCGGCAAAGTCCATCCCCACCGCCATGTAGACTGTCTCATAATAACCGAACGAAAAACCGAACATGAATACCACTGCCCACATCATCAACGGCGATTTCGTGAGCGCCAGGATCAGCGTAAACAGGGCAGTGATCACCATCGCCGCCAGCATGCTGTTGCGTTCGCCGATCTTTTTCATCAAAGGTCCGCCGATCACACCGCCAGCCACAGTCCCGATGCCAAATACAGATGTATACACGCCGACAGTGCTTAAGTCAATTCCCAGGCCTTCATTTAGAAAAGCCCCGACCATTCCCTGGGCGCTGTATAGTGCCAGCGGGTAGATCATACCGATGATCGCAAAAAGGATAAACCCGATATCCTTGAACGCAGAAAAAGCCGCTTTGGAATATTCAGTACCCGGTGCGCGTTCTTTATCCTCCTGGACAAATAAGGTCAGGATCAGGGTCAATACGCCCATCCCGGCGATCATGTAAAAAATGGAGTGCCATTCCCCACGCTGCGAAAATATGCCCATCAGCACGGCAGTGATCACCATGCTCAACGCCCTGCCGCCCACCATCAAACCCTGCACCAGCCCGCGGTCCTCCACTGGCGTGGTATCGATCGACAGCCCGTCAGCTGCTGTGTCATAGGTTGACATGCCCAGCGCCACCATCAGCAATCCCACGATGTACAGGCCAAATTGCAGCCCGGGGTTGACCAACGGCATCAACAATGCGCCGACAGTCTGGATCACCAGGCCGAGGATAATAAAAGGCTTGCGATGACCCAATTTAAAGAGGTTGACCCGGTCGCTCAAAAAACCAATAAAGATCTTGAGCACGAAGGGCAGCAGCGCGATCCCCCCGGCGATGCCGATCAGTGAGTAGGATATATCAAAAGACCGCAGGTAAAGGGCATTGAAACCCGATGAGAAGGTCAGAACACCGCCTTCCATAAAGTACACAACTGCAAATAAAACGTAACGCAGAATTTTGGTTCTTTTTTGCTGCATGGCAACCATCCTTGATCAGATTTTTTTTTGTGCTCTACAAACCCGGGTAATTTTCCCATGGCAAAGGCAAAAAGCACCAAAGCTGCCCGGTAAACTCCCGGCAACATCATAAAATTCTATTCATAACAACACGACGGTCAATTGACCAGGGTGTGAAAAAGATCAAAGGTTATTAGGGCTTGGTATTAGCATGGTAAAGGTCGACGCTCTCCACTGCATGCCGTAGGTGCGGGATCACGATGCTCCCGCCGACGATCAATGCCACATTACAGGCATCAAATATTTCTGCGTCTGTCCAGCCGGCATTAATGCACTGGATAATGTGGTAATCGATGCAGTCATTGCAGCGCAAAACCATTGATGCCACCAGTCCCAGCAGTTCCTTGGTCCTGGCATCCAGTGCGCCATCCGCATAGGCCTGTGTATCCAGGTTGAAAAAGCGCTTGATCCCCAGGTGCTCGATCTGCGCTATGCGTTCGTTCATACTCAGCCGGTTATCCGTAAATTCATCCAGTCGGCTCATGATTATCCTCATCTGCACCTTCGGTTTTCGTCTCAACCTGCACGCTTTCTTTCTTGCGGAAATACAGCACCTCTCTTAGCACCACGATCAGCACCAATACGATCAACCCCGCGCTGAATACGATGATCCCATCACCATAACCAACGCTTTCAGCGATGGGCTCAACAAGTTGGGTCTCTTCACCCGGCATGATCGCTGGCAAGGGTGTGCTTACCGGCGCTGTACCTGTTGTCTGGCGCAGGTCGAATAATGGGTTACTGCCTTCGGGCAGTGCCCATGCAATGAACATGATGATCACCACCACCACTGCCAACGCCACCAGCAACAGCGGACCGCCCGTCCAGATATTGTGCAGTTGGGGTTCATCCGGCAATTTGTTTCTTTTCATTTCTATTGCACACTTTCTACAGCCTGCTGCGCGGCAACGCCCGGGCTTGCACCGTCCCGGATCACCTGCACCACCGCCTCGCGCACAGCAACGCCCAGGCTCATACTGATCGCCCGCGAAGGCTCCAGGATGGTCATGCCGGATATCTGGTTGACCATCGACCGCAAATTTGCATCACTCCAGAATTCCACTGACGAAGGCCGTGGCGGCATCCCACCATAGGCCGCATTCCATTCCGCCAGGAACTTGGCATCGCTCAGCCATTCCATCAAGGCTACTGCCAGGTTTTGCCTTTCAATCTGCGGTGTTGCCAGCGCCCACACCCACCCACTGCCGGTGGTCAGTGCCAGGTCTTTGACCGGCGGGATCATGATCAGCCCCGAGTTCTGCGGCTTTTCCCGCAAATAGGTCGATACAGGCACAATAGCCGCTTCCGCATCTCCCTGCACATACGCCTGCCATGCCTGGCTGGTGTTGGTCAGGTTTAGCACCGTGTTCCTGTATTCGCTGATGTCCACATACAGGTCATACAACGCCAGCACGTCCGCCAGCGGCGTGATCTCCAGTGTCGGTCGGCGTTGATTGTCCATCACTGCGCCGCCGGCCGCCTGGTAAAGCGCCAGCGTCAGTTGGGCTTGCGGGTCGTTGGCGGCAAACGCCACCACGCTCGTCGCATTGTTCAACTCGTTCCAAGAAAGCGGTGCCGGGCTGATGATGTCACTGCGGTAAACGATCGCCTGTGCATCGCCCGTGAACGGGATGCCATACAGCGAGCCCTGGATGAAAGACAGGTCATGTGCATATGGGTACCAATCCCCCGCGTCGATCAGCGTCGTCTTGCCGTCCATCGTGAAGACCAGCGACTTCAATGCCGCCATCTCCAGGTCATTCCGTGACAGCGCGATCACGTCCGGCAGTGCCGCTGGTGCCGCCGCACTCGTCGCGGTTAACGCGTCCAAGAGCCCGCCCGCACCATCGCGGCTCTTGATGCGCACCACGATGTCAATGCCCTGCTGGGTTTCGAATGCATCCAGCCTGGCTTTGAGTATCTCTGCGGATGGATCCGCCCCCTCGGGGTCCATATCCGGCGGCAGCCATACGGTCAGCGAAGTCGGTGGTGGCGCGCTGGTCTGTGTTATGTCCAACGGCTGCTCAGGCGTCACCTGTGGCGCTTGCGGAGTCAACTGGGTTTGCGTGGCGCTTTCACTTTTGGGTGTCAGCCAGGGGATCTCAATATCCAGCGGCAGCACATCACACGCCGTAAAGCTTAACAGCGTCATCACCGCCAGCACAATCCGGCTCACCTGCCGGGCCATCTTTCTCATTTTCATTCTCTACTTCAGCCTGCCCACCCTTAAAGTTTGACCGGCTTGCTCAACAGTGCAACCAGCAGTTTGATCGCTGCTTCCACATCGTTCTTATCCACCATTTCCGATGGCGAGTGGATGTAGCGGCAGGCGATCGAAATACACCCCGCCGGCACGCCCGCCCGCGTCATCTGGATCGCGCGTCCATCCGTCCCGCCCGCTTCCAGCACTTCCATCTGGTAGGGAATGCCTTCGGCCCTGGCAGTCTCGACCATCCAGTTGACCACTTTCGGGTCGGCGATGAACGATGCATCACGCACCTTGATCGCCACGCCCTTGCCCAGTGCCGTTTCCATTTTGATCGTCCTGGGTGTGTCACCGCTGCGCGTCACGTCGATCGCCAGCCCCAGGTCCGGGTCCACGCCGTATGCCGCCGTGGTCGCCCCGCGGATGCCCACCTCTTCCTGCACGCTGAATACGAAATGCACCTCGTGGGGTGAATTCTTCAAAGCTTTGAGCCCTTCGATCGCGATCACCGCTGCAATGCGGTCATCCATCGACTTTGCCACCAGCCGGTCGCCAAACTCGGCATAAGGTCGCTCAAACCCGCACACATCGCCAACCCCCACCGGGCAGTCTTCGCGGCTTGTCGCGCCCACATCAATAAATAATTGATCCAGCGTCGGTGCCTTGCCGGCTTCCATTTTCTCATTCCCGATCACCCCATGCGTCCCGTTCATGAACAGCACCCGTCCGCCCAGGCAGGTCAGCGGGTTGATCCCGCCGATGCCGATAAAGCGCAAAAAGCCATGCGCATCCACATGCGTCACCATCAGCCCGATCTCGTCAATATGCACCGAGATCATGATGCGCAGTCCGTCCGCGCGCTTCGTTCCCTTGCGTGCGATCAGGTTGCCCAGCGCATCCACGCGCATCTCGTCCACGTGACCCTTGATCTCTTCGATCACGGCATCACGGATCTTGCCTTCAAAACCGGAAGGTCCGGGGGTTTCCACCAATTTTTTGATCAGTTCTCTCATCTTTTTATCTCCTGGCTCTTTATTATGTCCTGTAGCCTGCTCATCGTTCCAGAATAGCGGGGGTGATGCGGCCCAGGGCGGCATGCATTAATTTCAACGTATTCGCCCAATCATCCAGCCGGATCAGGCTGGCGGGTGTGTGCAAATAGCGCGTGGGCAAAGACACCGACACGCTGGGCACGCCTGCGCGCGTCTTGTGGATCGCGCCGGCATCCGTGCCGCCCGGGTTGGGCTGCCGGTACTGCCAGGGGATGCCTTCCGCCTTGGCGGTTCCCACCAGCAGGTCGATCAAGCGCCGGTCACCGATCGTCGCCGCGTCCATCAGGTAGATCGCCGGTCCGTGGTCCAGCCGCGTGTTGTAGCGCCCGTTCTCATCCTCCGCCTCCCAGCTGGGCAGGTCATTGGCCGGCGTTGCGTCCATCGCGAAGCCCAACTGCGGGTCAAATGCATACGCCGCCACCTTCGCCCCCCTCAGCCCGACCTCCTCCTGCACGCTGAAAGACGCCAGCAGGTCAATGTTGTCCGGGCAGTGTTTCAACAGTTCCACCAGGTTGACCACCCCCACGCGGTCATCGATCGCCTTGGCGCGGATGCTTGGCCCCACCTGCTCAAAGCGCGTGGCAAAGGTCGCCCGGTCGCCCGGCTTGACCTTGCCGGCGTTATCCGGGCCCACATCGATGCGCAGTTGCTCGAGTTTCAGGCTCGACTTGCGCTCTTCTGCGGTCGTCAGGTGGATCGCCTTGGCACCGATCACCCCCGGGATGTGTTCCCTGCCCACCAGCACCGGTTTGCCCGGCAGCTGGCGCTCATCGATCCCGCCGACCAGCGCGAACTCGAACAGCCCGCCTTCGTCATCCTTGACCAGCATGAAGCCGATCTCGTCCATGTGCGCATCCACCATCACGCGCACCCTGTTTTCGCCTTTGCCGTGTTTTGTCGCCAAAACGTTGCCCAGCGCGTCCACCCGCACCTCATCCGCCAGCGGTCGCACCGCTTCCAGAACGATCTGGCGCACTTCGTGTTCATCGCCCGACACCGCCACGGCATTGCACAGCTTTTCAAGTAGTGCGATCTGCTCTTTGCCGATCTCGGGGCTGAATTTATCTGTATTTGTCTCTTTTTTCGCCATAGTTACTCTTCCCAGGTGATCTTTTCAAGAAAATCGGCTTCCAGGTCACTGATGAACTCCGCCATCAGCCTGCCGGCACGTTTCACGTCCTTCAATGACACCGTCTCGACCGGCGTGTGCATGTAGCGCAGCGGGATGCCCATCACCACGCACGGGATGCCCTCACGCACCACCTGCAGCGCCATCGCGTCCGTCCCGGTCATGCGTGGGGCGAACTCGTGGTGGAAGGGGATCTCCAGCTCATCCGCCTTGTCCTGCACTGCCTTGAGCAGCGCCGGGTGGATGTTGGGTCCTTCGCACAGTGACACGCCCTTGCCGAACGGGAAGGAGCGCCAGTCACCGCCGCCCGGTCCCCTGGCAAAGGTCACGTCGATGACAATCGCCAGGTCGGGTTGGATGGCATAGGGTGAGGTCATTGCCCCGCCCAGGGTCTCTTCCTCCTGCGTGGACGCCACCGCGTAGACATCCCAGGCATGCTTGCGCCGCTTGAGCATCTCGAGGCAGATGGTCACCGCTGCCACCGACACGCGGTTATCCAGCGTGTGGCCATACAGCGCATCCTTGCCCAGTTCGGTCGGCTGGGTGGCATAGGAGATGACGTCGCCGATGCGCACGTTCTCAAGCACTTCGTCCTCCCGCAGGCCGGTATCCACGTAGAGGTACTGCATCTCCACGGCGCCATCCCCTGCGCCGGGCGGCAGAAGATACGCCGGCGGCAGTGCCACGATGCCCGGCAGGTCTCGTTTGCCATGCACGGTCACCAGCTGACCGGGCAAAATGCGGCTGTCGATGCCGCCCACTTCGGTGAAGCAGATGAAGCCGTCAGCAATGCCGGTCACCATCAGCCCGATGGCGTCCATGTGGGCTGAGAGCAGGATCTTGCGGCGTGGTTCAGCCCCGTCCCCGCGTTTGAGGGCGTGCAGGCTGCCCAGGCGGCTCAGGCTGAGCTCGTCGGCCAGCGGCTCCCACTCGTTGCGGATGATCTCGCAGATCGGGCGTTCAAACCCCGAAAGCCCGGGTGCGGTGAGCATGGTCTTGAGAAAAGGTAGGATGTCATTCATAGGCGTATGGGTCTTCCTTTAAGATAAGTGGTCAAAGCTTGTATCCCGCCCGATCGGCGTACGCGTCGGGGGCGGGGTGTCGGTGGGGGTGAGGCTGGGGGTCTGCGTCAGGGTCGGCGTGGCCGTCTCTGTGGGGGTCGGGGTGATCGTCGGCGTCAGCGTGTGCGTGGCGGTATGGGTGGGCGTCAGGGTCAGCGTGACCGTAGGCGTGTTGGTGAAAGTGCCCGTCTGGTAGGGGGTCAGGGTGATGGTGGGTGTGCGCGTGGCGGTGGGCTGACCCGGCTCGAGCGTGGGGGTCACCACTACTTCGGGGCGGTTGATGCGCAGAAGCGCCAGTCCCAGGCAGTAGAAGGGAATGGTGATCAGGATCGCCAGGATCAGCAGGTAGCGTATTCTCTTTTGCTTGGACAACCTGTTCAAAACCGAACCTCCCGGGTTAAAATAATATCATTACGCACCCAGCCTGACAAGTGTATCACAACACGCTCAAACCCCAGGCGAAGGAGGAATTTTGGCAGCTAAATATATCTACATCGCCCCGCACCTGGATGATGCCGTGCTTTCCTGCGGCGGGTTGATCTTTGAACAGGTCCGCGCAGGGCATCAGGTGGAGGTGTGGACGCTCACCGCCGGCATCCCCGACTCTTCAACCATGCCGCCCTTCGGCAGGGAATTGAACGCGAAGTGGGGCATCGACCTGCAGGCGCTGCAGACCCGCCGCGAGGAAGACATCAAAGCCTGCCGGGTGTTGGGCGCGCAGGCAGTGCACCTGGATTGGCTGGACTGCATCTACCGCTGGCGCGAGGACGGCACACCCCTGGTTAATAATGACGACGAACTGTTCAGCGCCCAGCCCGAACCCGCCCTGGTGGAGGAGATCGCTTTATGGTTGAAGGCGCATGTGCCGGCGAAGGCCAGGCTGGTCGGCCCGCTGGGGGTGGGTGGGCACGTCGACCACCGATTGACGGTGGGCGCGGTGGAAAAAAGCGGCCTGAAGAGCCTGTTCTATGCCGATTACCCCTATGTCCGGTATCATTTTGAGTGGGCGGAGCGGTTTGAAAGCGGGGAGTTGAAACGCCAGCCCTTTGTGATCGGCAAGGAGGGGGTGGAAGCCTGGCAGGAGGCGGTTTTGTGTTACAGGTCACAGTTGAGCACCTTCTGGCGGACGAAACGCGAATGCCAGTTGTCGATCGCCAACTACTCTGCCGGCGGGGGTGGGAGAATATTTGTTTGTCATCGCGATAACCTGGAGCACCCTCAGGGTGCATCAGGCTTACCCTGACTTCGTGAGAAGTCAGGGAGAAGTGAAGCGATCTCCGCTTTTGAACCAAGATAGCGCACATGGGCACCAGGGGGGAAACTAAAACAGGAACTGCAGGGCTTCGCAAAGGTTCGCAGGCTTCGTAGCTTCGCTGCACATGTACCCCCGCTGCGAAACTGGCGCTCGGTCCCTTGAAAAGAGCAAGGGATAAAGGCATTGCAACACATGTACCACAGGGGGAAAGCAGACCCGGCAACAATTGTTCGCAAGTTCGCAAGTTCGCTGCACAACTACCCTGCTGCGAAGAAGGCAGAACGGGCAGGCTACGCCTTGCAGACCTGGCGACCCGCACCCGGTTTGCCTTTCACTGTTATACATTGAAAAAGAGTAATACCAACAGCAGGAAGGCGATTTATCTTTAGAATCCCATTCCCACGCCACCCTCACCAGGGTACTACGTAAGCCGCTACCCTCATTAGGGAACTTCGTAAGCCACCAAGAAAACCAAAATTAATAAATCATGCTGAGCGCAGCGAAGCATCTTAAACTCATCAGTTAAAAGTATCCCTATTTACATGCACAAACTATGATACTATTTTCTTTAGATTTATGCTTCAAAAATATGAGATTTTTTGAAAGATTTTATGCAGCGAGAATTTTATTCCAACACGATTGAGAACTTTCTTAAGTCAAATCCTCAAGAAATCTTAGGGATAATCGCTCAAAACAATGATTTTCCTTTGGAGCTAACACAACGCGATGCATGGACAGAGGAAATCAAAATTCTCCAAAGAACACTGATAGGGTATCAAGGGTCAATCTACTTTGAATATTCCATTCCCCGCATGGGTAAAAGAATTGACACCATTTTAATTATTGGCTCAGTACTATTCATCCTTGAATTTAAAGTCGGAGAAAAAGAATTCCAATCAAGTGCAATCGATCAAGTTTGGGACTATGCTTTGGACTTAAAAAACTTCCATGATACAAGTCATGCCCCATATATCGCACCAATTTTAATAGCTACAAACCATGAAAATACACAATTTGGCATCATCACAACACCTCAAAATGATCGCCTTCTTTTTCCGATCAGATCTAATGCCAAACAGCTTGCAGAGATAATTAGAGAAGTATTGCTTTTCTGTGACGGAGAACCTATAGATCCCGAATCATGGGAGAGTGGCAGATACCAACCCACACCCACCATCATTGAAGCAGCGATGGCTTTGTATAATGGACATTCCGTTGATGAAATATCTCGGAGCGATGCTAGTGCAAAGAACTTAAGGGAAACATCTACCTCAATTTCTGAAATCATTCAATATTCTAGGTCCAATAAGAAGAAATCAATATGCTTTGTCACCGGTGTGCCAGGTGCTGGGAAAACATTAGTCGGACTTAACATCGCGACCCAAAATATTGATAAGAATAACGATCTTTACAGCGTTTTCTTATCCGGTAATGGACCTTTGGTTGATATTCTAAGAGAAGCGTTGGCCAGAGACCGGGTCCGCCATGAAAAAGAGCGGGGGATCAAGATAAACCTTTCAGAAGCAAGGCGAGAAGTGAAAATGTTCATCCAAAATGTGCACAATTTCCGTGATGAATGCCTTGTGGATTATGCGAAACCACCTTTGGAACATGTTGCATTATTTGATGAAGCGCAAAGGGCTTGGGACCTTCAACAAACCGCAAATTTCATGAAACGTAAAAAACATGTGCCAAATTTCAATATTTCTGAACCTGAATTCTTAATTTCCTGCCTTGATCGGCATTCGGATTGGGCAGTTGTTATTTGTTTAGTCGGCGGTGGTCAAGAAATAAATACTGGTGAGGCTGGCATTAGTGAATGGATAAACGCTCTTGAACGTTCTTACCCAGATTGGGCAATTTTTATATCTTCAAAGCTTGCGGATAGTGAATATGGAGCAGGCAAGGTCCTTGAAGAAATCCAAAATCGTCAAGAAGTATTCTATGAAGACGACCTTCATTTATCAGTTTCCATGCGGTCTTTTCGCAGCGAAAATGTATCTTTATTAATAAAGCAGATCCTAGATCTGGAACCCATAAAAGCAAAGAAGACCTTACAAACTATTTCTGACAAATTTCCGATCGTAATTACCCGGGATCTTGATAAAGCAAAAAGATGGCTTAAAGCTCAAGCACGAGGATCTGAGAGATACGGACTGGTTGTTTCATCTCAGGCAATTCGCTTGAAACCTTTGGCAGTTGACGTGCGAGCCACAATTGATCCAATTCACTGGTTCCTTGACCCAAAAGAAGATATTCGCTCCTCATTTTATTTAGAGGATGTAGCCACCGAATTTCAGATACAAGGTCTTGAGCTTGACTGGACTTGTGTCATATGGGATGGTGATTATCGTTTTTCAAAAAATGGTTGGGAACATCGCTCATTTGTTGGAAGCAAGTGGAATGTTATCAGAAAGAAAGAACGGCAGAATTATCTTAAGAACGCGTACCGCGTATTGCTAACTAGGGCAAGGCAGGGAATGGTGATCGTGGTTCCGAATGGTGATCCGGAAGACCCTACAAGGAAAGCTGATTATTACGACCCTACATTCTATTACTTGGCTGAGATTGGATTTCCAGTTATTTGAAGTGCCAATAGTATTGTAAGGAAACTGATATTTTAATAATTAGGTTGCTCTTTTTGGGATGACTTCCTAAAAACAAACTATCCTTTGTAAACATTTGTATTATGCCACTCTAGATACTCTACAGAAGGGTACATGGTCAAACTGGCTGGCAAATTAATGCTTTGTCCATGATGGGTGTAATAATCCCGTCCATTCTCATATTCTTCTCTTATCTTTCGGCTAACCTCAACTTGCATACTGGGGGTTATAGTGATGTATCCTTGATCAAATAAAGCATGAAGATCCCTTCGTAAAAGTAAGCCATTATTGACTACATGAAGACCACTTTTCTTGTAGGGAATAATATGAGCCGCATCAAGTGCTGGTAGTGTTCGTTCTTTTGTAATGGCACATTTCCGATTGTAAGCATCAGTGACCATCATTCTAAAAGAGCCCTGTCCTAACCGAGGCTTCACTAAGACTGGGTCCCCATAACGAGGGTGTGGTTCACTTATGACAAATGGACTTGGAGTAGCGATTTGAAGTTGATACCACAAACTCAATCCCGGTTCAACTTCCAAGTCATAAGTCTTTCCCTGAACAATATTCGGATTCCAATCCGAGGGAGTTTTTATCCATAAGTTTTCAGCGAGAAAGAATGGCTGCTCAAGCAATATGCACCCAATCTTAAAATCTTCTATAGAGGAAGGATCGAGATGTCTATATGTTGCTACTCTTTGACGAAAGTCAAAGAAATCAGATGAGCCGTTTGCAAGTTCAAAGGCTTCCCAAGCCAGAGAAATGGGAACGATTGTTGAATGGGCAAAGTAACCTCCACCCACAATGTAATTGTCTGGGTAATGAAGTTTAAAGAGGAACAATTCACCTGGTTGCAAAGCCTTAAATTGTTGGTTTCCACCGGGTTGCCAAAAATTTACCTCTTCGAGGTTTGGTTGTACTGCAAGGAATTCAAACCACCTTCGATCAGTAACTGCCACATAAGTTTTCATGTTCCAGTCCTTTTGATCTATTCCAAGAGAAAAGCCAAGTATTTGAGCTTACAAGTAAATCATATATTCGATTGACACTATGGCATTGTAGCCAACAATTCGATTATCTGAGTATTCTGTATAGCAATAATTTGTAGTGCGATCAACTGATATTCATTTGATCGAAAAGTTTGTTGATAAATATTATCAACTTGAGGATCATTGTAAACTGCTTCTTCATAATCATCCATTAATCCAAATATCAGTTCCTGTTGATTATCTAACAATGTCTCTGCTTTCTCTACTCTAAGCAGATATGTTGCGGCTCTTGCCTCCTGTATCTTGTTTTGTTCCAAAGTATTGATAAATTGTATAACAGTAAAAACCAAGACTGCAGCCAACAAAATACTAATCATTACCAAAAGCAAGTTTCTAGTTGAATCTGTGTTTAATTTACCCGTTTTCGGTTCTTTTATTGGTATTTCTTGTTCTTCCCGTAATTCGGTTATGCTCATGTCTTCCATAATGATCTCCTCTTATTTATCTGTTATGCCTTCGGTTTCAAAAACAAATCCTACGAATGCCCTGGTCAGGTGACCAGGGTGAATTTTTTCCGATTTTTTGGCGCTTTGACTCTGTTTATCCCTCACTCCACATCCACCCATTGGTGGACAATCTTTAACAGGTGATCAAAATCACCGCTTGTGCCTTCGCGAAAAAACTGATCGACTTTAGGCACCGGTACCCTGGCAATCCTGAGAGCTTGGCCAACCAGGCCTATGATCAGGAATGCGTTGGGTTCGATGATGCCTGATAGTTTTACTTCAGGATGGCGGAGAAGTCAGCACTTTTTAAATAGACTTTTGTTAGTGGAAATTAGTCAAGTAGCTTTAATGCATTTTTTAAAACCCAGCCAGTCTTACCTGTGCTAATAACCTCAACATTGCAGGTGGTTATTTTCACGTCATAAGTTTCTACTATATCACAATCTAAGTAAAAAGCATTATTCGCAGGTTTGACTTTAGTTCCTATCAAAAGTGTTGAAAAGTAATTTCCTGATTTAGCAGTAGCATACAAACCGGTCTCCCTGGTTACAACATATGTCATAGGAGCTGTGGAATCGGCTGGCTCTGTTGTTAGGGTTGCCTTAGGACTGCAACCAAACAAAATCAAGAAGAGTAAAACTATGATTGCTTTCTTCACAAGAATAATGTATCCTTTCCCTTTTCGAAAATTTTACCATGCATTTTATCAATAATATTAGATTTGCTATACTCCCCCCCATATAACTTTTAGATTCTTATAGCAATGCTTTGCTCCCTTTCCTTTCGAGTCCTATAGCGGGTAGTGGCTTAATTGTTTTAATTGAATTTGCTCTTCTCCGCTCTCCACCAGTAAATTTTTGCATTATTCAGCTTATTGAATTTTGGCCTTCTGAATATTCCTCACTTCACCTCAACCCACTGGTGCACGACCCTCAAGAGGTGGTCAAAATCACCCATTGTGGTTTCGCGGTAAAACTGGTCGACCTCGGGCACCGGTACCCTGGCGATCCTGAGGGCCTGGCCAACCAGGCCCATGACCAGGAATGCGTTGGGTTCGATTAGGCCGGATAATTTCACTTTGACTTCGGGGTGTCTGATCGTATCCATGCGTTCATTATAAGGCATCCCCGGATAACTTTTATACCTCTCCCTTGCCAGTTGCTCCACCCCCGCCTGCTTTCGGCTTTTTAGTTTCAAGCATAGACCCCATGTGCAGGGATGCCCCCTGGGGTACGCTGAGTTCACATAGTGGCTGTTGCCAGGAGAAGTCAGTGAGCTATGAAACCTGCTAATCCTCGCGAAGCTACTTTCCTTTGGCTTTGATGAGGGCATTGCAAGAACAGTGTAGTGGACCCATTAAACTGGACACTTTTTAAGGGTTCATAAGGGTGTCTTCTCCACCACGTCCAAGGATAAAGTCAACCAATAAGCTGCTTCAAACTCAGCAGGTGTCAGATAGCCCAACGATGAGTGGATGCGCTTGGTCAAGTAGACATCCATAATAAAATGTCCGATCTGACTGCATGCATCAGCAAAATTATTATAGTCTGATAAATTTACCTCCTCTTCTTTGATGGTGCGCATGAAACGTTCGGCATACCCATTTTCTTCAGCTTTGCCAGCAGCCGCCATACTGATCCGGATGTTATGCGTTTTGAGTAGATCCACATAAGCGTAACATGCATACTGAACTCCCTGGTCGCTGTGGTGGATCCCGGGCAAGCCATTCGATAAGGCCATATGCAATGCTTCCAGGGAAAGTTGCTGATCCAGAGAGGGGCTCAAGCTCCAGCCTCGAATGGACCGTGTATAGACATCCATAATGATCGCCAGATATACAAAATCCTTCCTCAGACGAATATACGTGATATCACTGACCCATACTTGCTCTGGACGGATAATATTCAGGTCTTTGACCAGGTTCTCATAACGGGGATAAGGATGTTGACTGTTTGTTGTGCGTGTTTTACGTGTTTTCTGAGGTCTCAATAGGCTATTTTGACGTGCCAGGCGCTGAATGCGTTTGCGGTTGACCGTGTATTCATAGGGTGCACGACGCAATTGATGCGTCAATCGTCGTGTCCCATAGGTCGGGTGCTTGCCAGCTTCCACTTTGAGAGCTATT